>Ga0207660_10000731_pt1 | contig 21858 bp, 14 predicted proteins | sample KBSC73BmetaG_FD_184335 | JGI IMG/M metagenome (GOLD analysis project Ga0207660, IMG submission 184335) | Corn rhizosphere microbial communities from Kellogg Biological Station, Michigan, USA - KBS C7-3B metaG (SPAdes) (version 2) | ecosystem: Host-associated > Plants > Roots > Rhizosphere ... | reverse complement strand
CCAGCTTGTCGATCACGGTCATGTCCGGCAGCAGGGAAGCGATTTCAGGAACGGTTGGTCCCAGCCCCTTTATATATTGCGTGCTCACGAGCACAGGAAGGTTCATCGCCTTGGCCATGCGGACCAAAAGCTGCGAATTCTGCACCAAGCGTTCTTTTTCCCAGATGGATGGCAGCAGCTTTTCCTGAATGTCGATGACCGCCAGCGCGCACTCTTCGGGCCTCAGGGGCCGCCGCGCGGCTTCGTTGAATGTAACTGTTTCAATCGTTGTGCTGACCATGACAAAATCCTATTTTAGCTACTCAATGACAAAGCTAATTGCCAGATGCCAGTTGCTAGCTGCTTCTCAGTGTTCATCTCCCGCCATCTGCTGTTTGGTTCCCGCGCTGGCGTGTTGCCGCGCCCACGCGGTCGTTTGCCAGTTGTCTTTTACGTCCGACCGCTTGATCCATGGTGGGAGGTCCAGCGCGAGATGACGGGCCAGTGAAATAGCATATGGCTCATACAAGCCACGCAGCCGGTTGAGTTCGGCATCGGCAGCGCTGCCATCGGATAGCCGCAGGCCAGAGGCGCTCAAGTGTTTGCGGATCTCGACCAGATCTCCTGGCGAGAGACGTCCATCGGCACCATCCTTGTCCGGCGCGGCGCCGAAGACCTGGCTCAAATCTACCATCGCGTGGCGGGCGATGGCGAAGGTCATGCGCGCCTGATACTGGCACATGCCTTCCATTCCTGACATGGCCAACGCGCAAACATCGAGGATTGCGGTGAGCGATCCAATCCATGATTGGTTGTCATGCTGAGAGCGGAAATAGGCGAGCACGGGATACGAAAGATGGCTTTCCATCAGCTCGGCAGACCAGTTTTCCCAATGGGCGAGTACTTCGGTGAGCGCGTCAAAATCGCAGGTGGCTGGCCCGGTGTTGCGGCGAAACAGCTCAAAAGCTGTCGGTGGCGAGCCGGCGCGAGCGTCGAGCAGCGAAATGGTGACTTCGCGCCGGGAAAAAGACTGGTACAACACTGGCAGATATCCGATCACGAGGGCAAGAAATCCGAAGCCCACCCCGCCCTCAATCACGGTCATAAAGCGGCCCAGCGGAGAAGCTGGAGTGATATCGCCAAGTCCGAGCGTAAACAGCGTGGTTCCACTGAGGTAGAGCGCGTTCCCGAAGTGGTTGGGAAAAATGGCGCCGTTTAGCTGTTCAGTATCGCCATAATGGACCAAGGCAAAACCAAACACCATGGTCACGGCCCAGAAGGCAAACAGCATGAGCAATGAGAGCGGTCCGTAGTAGCTGAGCATGGCGTCCCGCTTCTTCTTTTGTTTCCGCAGACCGGCCAATGTGCGCCAGGGAGCCCATGTAAAGCGGTAAAACAGGCGCGTCATGCGGAATTGGCGCGTAACGCGGCGCGGAAGCACGATGGTTTCAAACGTCTCCCACAAAACCGCGAGTACCAGCAGAATGCCGAATATGACCGCCGGAATGTTGAGCATGTGCCTCTTTTCCCGCCTGGGTGCCGGCAGCAAATCCCGATTTTGGCCTTTCGGGATTTGAATTAGATTACCGTAACGGCTGAAAAGAACCGGACTCTGTTTAAGGTACACTGAGACCCGGGTACTGACGCGTGAAAGAGTTTCTCCATCTGCTCACCAGCCATCCTTATACCGTAGTGCTGCTCGCGGCGCTGCTTGAAAGGATTGGTCTGCCTCTGTTCCTTTCGCCTGTGCTGGTAGGCGCGGGAGCTTTGGCGGCAGCCGGTCAAATGCGCTTTGACGTGGGCTTCTGGACCGCGCTGGTGGCCTGTATTGCCGGGGACGTCCTCTGGTATGAGATGGGACGCAAGAAAGGCGATTCCGTTCTCGGGCTGCTCTGCCGCATATCGTTTGAGCCTGATACCTGCGTGCGCAAGTCGAAGATCTTCTTTGAGAAGAGCGCCGGCCGCACCCTGTTCTTCTCCAAGTGGCTGCCCGGCGTTTCCCATATTATTCCAGCCGTTGCCGGGCTGAGCCGTATTGAACGCAAACAGTTTCTCGGCATCAACATCGCAGGTTCGGCATTGTGGGTGTTGGCGCTCATGCTCATGGGCTATCTGCCGGTGGAGCATTTGCACCTGGTTCCCGCGATCGGCTCGCTGGTTTTTGAAGCTTGCATGGTCCTGCTGGCCGCCAACGTGGGAATCAAATACGTTCAACGCCGGCGGTTCTTGAACGAACTGTATAAGTCGCGAATTACATCGCAGGAATTGCGAGAGATGCTCGATTCCCGGCGTGGAGTGGTAATTGTGGATCTCCGGCATCCGCTTGACTCCGTAACGGACCCACGCATCCTTCCTGGAGCCATCCGCATGCTGCCCGAGGACGTTACTGAAAAAGCCAACACGCTGCCGCGCGACGAGGAAATTATCCTCTACTGCACTTGACCCAACGAAGCCACGAGTGCCCGGGTGGCACAAAACCTACAAAAACTCGGCATTAAGCGAGTGCGCCCGCTGCAGGGCGGTTTTCAGGCATGGAAAGATCTGGGCTATCCGCTGGAAGAGCCTGCGGAAGTTGCCTGGCACACCGCACAGAGATAAGCAGCTCGGTAATTTTCTAAAAGCCCGGCGGCCTCTCATCCGCGACTTTGAACGCCTGCTCCAAAGCCAGCCCAGCGCGCCCTAATGTGCCTTCCTCGAAAAGTTTCCCGATCAATGTCACGCCATGTGGCACGCGCCTGGCCGGGGAGAACTTTGGCATCGGATGTGCTGGGTCAGGCGCCCAGTCACTGCGCGCCTGGGAAATATGAATGAAACCGGCCCGCAATGTGAGCGATGGTTGGCCGGTGAAGTTGGTGATGGTGAGCATCTCGTCACGGAGAGAGGGAACCAGCAGCAAGTCCACCTGCCGGAAAACGCGCGCCATCTCTTTCGCCACTTTGCGCCGCAAGCGGTCGCTCTGCACAAAATCTACAGCCGAAAGAAAGCGTGATTGCCGGAACACATTTGGCCAGGCATCGGGCACCTGCATCTTGAGTTCATCCACTTGCCGGCTGAGCGTCAGCTCCTCAAACGCGGCCGCAGCTTCAGCAAAGAGGATCAAGTCAAGTGAATCGTATGGCCACTCCGGAATTGAAACTTCCACAGGAACCATGCCGATCTTCTTGACCGTTTCCAAGGCCGCGCGGTCCACGTCGGTCGCGGGGGCTTGTTTCATCCAGGCCGGGAAGTAGCCAACCCGCAGGCCCGTCACCGGAGCATTCGCGTCATAGTCGAGCTTGCTGGGTACGGAATTGAGGTCGCCCGGATCGGGGCCGCTGATGGCGTGCAGCACCACCATGGCGTCTTCGACATAACGAGTCATGGGTCCGAGCTTATCCAGCGACCAGCAGAGCGTCATGGCGCCGGTGCGCGCCACCCGCCCGTATGTAGGTCGCAATCCGGTGATGCCGCAACGCATGCTGGGGCCAACAATGCTTCCGCCGGTCTCGCTGCCAATGGCGAACCCCACAAGGCCGGCCGATGTTGCCGCGCCCGGGCCGGCGCTCGAGCCGGAAGATCCTTCATCCAGGTTCCAGGGATTCATCGTCTGTCCGCCGAACCAGACATCGTTTAGAGCCAGCGCTCCCAGACTCAGCTTGGCCACCAGGACCGCGCCGGCATCATGCAGACGCTTGACCACGGCGGCATTGTCCTTGGGTACGCGATTGCGGTAAGGTTCAGCCCCGTAGGTGGTGGGAATCCCTGCGCTATCGAGCAGGTCCTTTGCCCCCCAGGGAACTCCGTGCAGAGGCCCGCGGTACTTGCCTGCGGAAATTTCTCGATCAGCCTGTTTGGCCTGCTCGCTAGCCAAATCGCTGGTTAGAGTGATCACGCATCGGAGCTTGGGATCAAAGCGCTTGAGCCGGTCAAGATAAAGTTCGGTCAGCCGCGCAGAAGTAATCTGCCGCTTGCGGAGCCAGCCGGCCAGATGAGTGACCGGCGCGAATGCAATGTCTTCATCATTCTTCGGCAGCTGCCCGGGATCAGCATTGGTCCAGATGAACTGGTTGCGCTCGGGGCCGGCCTTTTCGCCCGGAAACACCGGATTCCATAGCGAGTATGGAAGGTCGGTCGACTCAATCGCGACTTTGTGAGGACCTGTTCGGCGCTCGTACAGCGGCGCCATCGCGCTGCGCCAGTTGCCGGCAGCCTGGTTGCGCTCGGCCGCGGTCATCTCCACGCGGACCAGCTTTTCGCCTTCCGCGAATGTGGCGGGCGAAACTACGGGACCGACCGGGGGAGCAGTTCCAAACGCAGGAGGAGTGCCTGCGGGCGGTTCTCCCGCTTGCGATGGCGGGGTGGGATGCTGCTGCTGGCCAATCAATTCAGGGGATACTGCCACTCCCAGAACACTTGCTGCCATCTGGGCGAGAAACTCTCTGCGCGATTTTGACATTATTTGCTATTTCTCCGAACCGGAGATTATAGCGGGAAGAGTAGCTGAATCGTGTGAACCAGCCTAAGGCGACGCGCTGAGGCTCGCGAAAAAACAACCCCGCCGACAATGCAGCGAGGCTTAGTTCTGATTGAGTCGAGAAGCAGGCTCGGACGTCAAACCAGAGAAATTAAGGGCAGACTTTGCCAACTCCGATGCTGGACAGCGCCTGACAGAAATCGACCCTGCCGTGTCCCATCTGTTGTACCTGAATAGCCTTGGATACCGCATTAGCTACATCGCCGGGATGGTATCCGGGGCGCGCCTGCAGCACCAGAGCGGCCTCGCCCGCGACAAGAGGCGTGCTGAACGATGTGCCCCATCCCGCCGCATAGTTTCCGCCCGGATAAGTTGAAATAACCCCTTCTCCGGGCGCCGCGACAAACACCGCGTTCGTACCGAAGTTGGTAAATGTGCTCTTTCCGTCAGCATTGCTGGTGGAACCCACACCGATGACTGAGTTGTATCCAGCGGGATAGACCATGATCTGCTCGCTGTCATTTCCAGAAGCCGCCACAAGCGTCACGTTCTTGCTCAACGCGTACTGAATGGCATCCTGCAGGGCGGGCGAGCTCTGAGGAATTTCAAAGCTCATGCTGATCACATTCGCGCCATTGTCAACGGCGTAGTAGAGAGCACGAACAATGTTGAATATCTCGGAGGTCCCGTCTGCCGAGAAGGCTTTGAGGGGCATGATTCTTGCGTTGGGCGCCACCAGGTGGATCAGGCCGGCAGTCATAGTGCCGTGCCCGAACGCGGAGGGTGGCCCATCAAGAATCGTGGCGGTGGATTGGCTCAGGATCGCCGCCGCGTACGAATTCATCTGATACACATTCCCGCCGTCGAGAATTGTGGCTGTTGACTGAGTAAGGGCGGCAGCAACGCTCGGGTCCAGATCTACCAGTTCGGACGCCCCGGGCTGGTTGTGCACAAAGTCAAATCCAGGAACCAAAACGCGAGAGAGCGCCGGATGAGTGGTGTCGACGCCCGTATCAATCACGGCAACCGTTATTCCGCTGCCATCCCAAGTGCTCGTACTCTGGACATCGGTGAGGCGCGCCAACGAAGTGGCTGTCTGGCTTATGTAATAGTTCGCCACACTGGAGCCGAAATAAGTGACGGCGGCACGTCCGGGCAATTGGTCAAGGATTGTGGCTGTTGACTGTGTGAGGCTTGCTTCTGTCGCTCCGGAGAGTTCGGCGATTCCTGCGGTCCGGTCGGACTCAAAGCTCTGTACCTCACTGTCTGTAGCAATAGACGGATCCGCGGACGCTGATGAAACCAGAAAAACGCCGGGTGAAGAACTGCTGGAAACCTGTCCGAGTGCTGTTAGACCGTGCCGCGAGCACACATCCTGCAGATTGGATGGCTTGGTTACAAGAACGTACCTATCCTGGGCCCGGAGACACAGACTGCCGAGTAAAATAAATGCGCAAAATACCGCTTTAAGAAATCTGAAAGTAGACATTTTTCTTGCCCTGGCAGCCGTTCCGTCGCGTCTGCAAAGGCCTCCAAGGGGTTTGGTCCGATCAATCTCGCTTGCCGTTCAAGCGCAGGAAAAGTATAGGCAACTTGGTTCCGCAGATAAAGAAAATTTAAGATAATTATGACTCCTTGGTTCAAGCCTGACCTATATCGTTAGTTGCACCACTCAACGCGATTGTATGTGTCTGCAGGACAAGCGTTTAGGGAGACTTTGAGAAAGGAGCCAAAAGAGAGTCAGGCTCTGTCGTGGATCGCTTCAACCCTCATGTCTTTTTAAGATTAACTTCCGAATTAGAACGCCTAATAAAGCGCTGGAGCCTGTATGGGCTCGAGATAGACACACGAGTGCGATGATTTCGACGCATCGTGGCACAGGGTTGAATTGTCGGGATTTACGGCTTGCTTGAATTGCCGCTCGGGCTAATGCCGAGTACGTTCGTAAGGGCCTGATAGAGGTCGATGCGCCCGTAGCCTCCCATGCCGCTGATCTGGTTGGCTTTGGAGAGCGCATTCGTCACATCCCCAGGCTTGGCAGTGGGACGCGCCTGCAGGACCAGGGCCGCTGCTCCCGCGACCATCGGGGCGCTGAATGAAGTTCCCCAACCCGCAGCAAAGGCTCCGCTCGGGAAGGTTGTAACCACCCCTTCTCCCGGTGCGGCAAACAAGGCCGTTCCCGAACCGTAGTTGGAAAACGCGCTGCGCAGATCCGCATTGGATGTGGAGGCAATGCCCTCGACACCGCCGTAACTGGCAGGAAAGACCAGCGTCTTCTGGCCGTCGTTGCCCGCGGCAGCGACGAGAGTCACGTTCTTGTTGAGTGCGTATTGGATAGCCGCCTGCAGCGAAGGTGAAGATTGGGCCGTGCTGAAGCTCATGCTTATCACGTTCGCGCCGTTGTCAGCAGCGTAATAAATAGCCTCTACAATACCCGCCAGATCTGAAGTACCATCCGCGCGGAAAGCTTTCAGCGGCATGATCGACGCCGCGGGCGCAACAAGGTGCACAATGCCGCTCACCATGGTTCCATGGCCGAATTCGGGATAAGTGCCGTCCAGGATCGTGGCCGTGGACTGATCGAGAATGGTGGCTGTGGACTGGTTCAGAATCACGGCCGTTGACGCATTCAACGGCTGTATGCTCTTGCCATCGAGAATTGTGGCTGTCGATTGCTGCAGGCGTGCCGCCAGAGCAGGATCAAGATCAGCCCATTCCGAGGCGCCGCCAATATTACGGGTGAAATCGAAGCCCGGCAGCAGTACTGATGCCAGTACCGGGTGATTGGGATCAACGCCAGTGTCGATGATCGCTACCACCTGACCCGCTCCGGTCAGATTCGTCAAGGACCGGGCATCATTCAGCCGGATGATTGAAGCGGCCGCTTGAGCGCTGTAATTGCTGGGAACCACCACGCCAAAAAAGTTAATCGGCGTTGCCCCGGGAAGCGTATCCAGGATTGTCGCTGTGGACTGGTTCAGAGCTGGGCCGGTGAGGCCAGAGAGTTCGGGCAGCTTGGCTTTCTGGTCAGCTTCAAAGCCGGCAACGCGAACGTCGTTCTCGAGCTCGGTTTCCACCTCCGAGGAATCGGAAGCGTTGGACGTGACCAGGTAGACGCAATTTGCGCCATCATGAAGTTCTTTGACTATGGTAAGGCCGTGGCTTGAAAGGACTGAATCGGTATTGGCCGGTGAAACCGTGAGAATGAAGGTGTTTTGCGCGGCCAAAGGCAAGCTAAGGGCCAGCAGCACACTTACAATAAAGAGTAGACGCAATATCCTCATAGTCGACTTCCAAGTACTACAGTTCGCCGCTAATCAGGCCTGGGTCGCTTTTCCGAGAACGACTTCCAGTTCCTGCCCGGTCGATTCCAGCGGTACCAACAGACGCAAATCAGTTTCGGGGACATATTCCATCTGGAACTCGCCAAAGGAGTTGCTGATGGAGCGCGAGACCTCACGATCTCCAGCCAGCAGAATCACCGGCAGATTTGACATCACCTGCTCCGGCGTCTTCTGGTTGGCGATCTGGCCCACCAGTACCATGCTGGCGGATCCTTTTTCATGCTCAAAGCGCAAATCTACGGAGTAGTCACCGGCGTGAAAGAGAACCTGACGGTTGATTTGATGTGTGCCGCGAATGCCTGCCGGCTGGAAATCCATGGAGCTATCGTAGGTCAGGGTTGCCCAGAGACGCTGCAGGGCGGAACGACGGGATTCTCTTCCCAGCGTGAATAGCGCCTTGACCGAATGCTCGGCAAATCTTGGAACCTCAATTGCGCGCTCCCGCGCGGCCACCAACGCAAACTTCGAAAACAGATGCTGGACTCTTTCACAACGCGGACATCCACCTTCGAGGTGGGCCTGCATCTCGAGCTGTTTTTCTGCGGACACCAGGTTCCTGGCGTAATCCGCCCACTCGGCAATATCGAAATGGCGTTCGGCTTGAGGCATATAGTCTTATCGTCTTTTTTACTCAGGGGAACACGGCTTCCGGGTCCATGTTCCCCTGTTAGCAGTCGACGGATGAGCCTGCTTCTGACCAAAAGAGTCCTGGGCAGGGCAAAAAATATAGTTAGTTGAAAATTTCTACCAATTTATGAAAATTTCCCCACGAGGGCGAACGCTGCCCAATAATACGGATGGGGGCGCTTCTCTCTTAAGTTAATGAGCGCCTGCCTTAAAGCATTGGCTTTGTTGGCTGTTTCATTGTATGTCTTGTAGAAATCGCGCATAAATTCAGCCGTGCTTTGGTCGTGCACCTCCCACAGGCTGACCATCAGGGTCTGGGCTCCAGCGTAAAGCAGCCCTCTAACGAGTCCGATGAGCTCATCCCCTCCAATTACCACATTCATACCTGTTCCGCACCCGCTCAGGGTCACCAGCTCCGCATCGAACTCCAGTTGATAAAGGTCAAACAGGCTCAGCAGGGACTTTCCCAGCCGGATGGATGAAAACATTGGATTGTCCTGGCGGAAGTAGCCGTGAGTGGCTATGTGAATAAAGCGACTTCGCGGCCCGAACTCTTTCAAACGCTCCTCCGTCGCTTCTTCGCCGAGAAATAGCCGAGCCCCTGGTATGGATTGGGCCACAAAACGACCTTCCTGCTCAATCTGCGGCGCCCGGACATCTGGAACCGCCAGCACCAGTGACTCGCCAAGGGTGGGCGAGGCGGATTTCTGCTGGCACAGAGCAAAGATGCTGGCACTGGGCGCGTAAGACACAGTGAAATCGTCAATCAGGTACCTGCCTTGGTTGGAAAGAGCATGGAACGGCAGGTAGTGCAGGAAGGAATGCGGCACAAACACCAGGTGTTCCGCCTGAAGGTGGTCACGTAACGGCGCGATCAGCAGTGTGTAGAGTTCTTCCAGATGCGCCTGCGTCGCCTGCAAGAGAGACTTTTCGAGTCTCTTGATGTAGTCCTCGCCCAAACGGAACTTCGCCAACTGCAATTGCAGCAGACGAAGCTTCTCGCGGACTGTCCTCACATCCGCTACCCGCAAAATCTTGAGCTCCTTCTGCGAAACCAGGCAGGCATAGAACACGTTCCTGGCGGCATAGAACTCCACAACAAGCGTGTTGTCAGGAATGACCTTTTGAATCTCCTGAGCGGAAACAGTCCGGGCGCTCTGTAGCGTGGCGAAGTCCCTGTTCACGTTCTGCAGTTGAGAAAAGGCCCGAAGCATGGAATCTTCATAGCGCCGTCCATGCTCCCGGAGATGCCGAATGCGCTCACGGGAAGCCGGGTTTTGGCTGAGCTCTTCCAACTCGATTTGATGGTAGGTCCAATTCAGTTTCTGGTGCAGTTCCCGGAACTGCGCCATGGCTGGGGAGTTTTCAATCCCCCTTCCGGAGAGAGACGACGACCGAAAAGCGATCAAATCAGCCAGGCTGCGAGATTTGGCCTGTTCGATGTAGGCGAAGGTATCGTGTTCCGTGCACCCGCCCGAGTGCACCGCCAGAGACGTGAGCACCAGGCCCTCATAGACGGCCAGCTTGTTCTTGAGAAACGCAATTTTCAGTTCCTCCTTGCCCAGGTGGCTGCGAAGATCTTCAAGCTTCTGGTAGGCCTTTTCATAGGCCTGGCGCGCCAACTCCGTATTGCCGCCGGTTTCTTCCGCCTGTCCCAGCATGAAGTAAGCCTGGTAGGCGGCGGGGGAATCCACGTGCAGAAGCCGCGAGAGAGCCGAGCTGCAATAGCGGCGCGCCTCTTCCGGGTCCGAGGCGCGTATCTCAATAGCAGCGAGCAGCAGTTCACAGACTGCCGCCTTCGCCGGAAGCAGTGAAGATCCAAAGTATGCCAGCGCGGATGCCGCCAGATCCTCCGCGCGATCGTCATCACCTGCTTCGTACAGCACCAGGGCCTTGTAGAGGTCAATCAGCGCGGGCCAGAGTTGGTTCCGCTCGCGGACGAACAGTTCCCGCGCTTCGTCGAAAATCAGCAGTGCGTCGTGATGATGTCCTTGCTGGCTGATGGCAATCGCGGAAAACGCCGCTGCCTTGGCGGCTTCATACTTCATGTTGAGCTGGGTGAACGCCGTAAACGCCGAGCGTGCAAGTTCTTCTCCGCCTTCAGTGAGGTTCAGCTCCAGGTAGATTTCTGACTCGTCCAGGTCGCATAGCGCGCGGTGGTAGCGGTCACCTAATTTCTCGCAGAGCACACGCGTCTGATCGTAAAGTTCGATGGCCCGAAGATACTCGCCACGCAGATAATGCAGGTACGCAACGTTGTAATCTGCCTCGGCCACGAAGAGGGAGAATCCGTGCTCCTCGCAGTACTGGCGGCCCACCTGATAGGCTTCCTGGGCTTTCGCGAACTCATTCAGGCTGATGTAGCACGTGCCCAGGTTTCGCAGCACCGCGGCGACATCCAGAGGCTCCCCGATCTGCAGAAATTCACGATGCGCCTTCTCGTACAGCGCAGCCGCTTCGTGAAAGCGGTCCTGGCGGTAATAAATATTGGCCATGTTGCTGTCCAGCCGCGCCAGTCGCAGCCGGTCTTTATGTGCTTCAAAGATGCCGCGTGCTCGGTGACAGAGCTGAAAAGCACGGTCATACTGCCCGTCATAGATCAGGCTTTGCAGAGCGCCGTTGATCGTGCGTCCGACATCCAGATCACGGCCGAGCCTTTCAAAAATCTCCAGAGCACTTTCGTATTGCTGAATCGCCTCCTTGTACTTGCCGGTGATGTACAAAACGTGTCCGGTGGCGCGTGCGCTTTGAGCGACAGAGGCTGGATCGTCCAATTCCGCGGCGATCCAGGAACTTGCCTGGGCAAGGCGCTCGGCTTTTTTTACGTCGATGCGAACGTACGTAACCACGGCATCATAAAGGGCCTGGACGGATTCCTTTTTTCGAATTCGTGGCTGGCTGGCAAGGAAAACCCGCCGCTCCGGCTCAGCGTCGATTGACGCCAGTTCCGCGATCCATTCTTCGGGCGTGAAGGCGCCTGCCTCGTGTGCCATTTAGAATCCCAGTTCTCCCAGGATCTTCTGGAGCCGATTGAGGCAGCGCCCGCGGATGAACCCGATCGAGCCTGTGGCGAGCCCCAGTTTCTGCGCCACTTCAGTGTAGGGAAGCGGTGGCTGCTCAAAAAAGAGCATTTTCACCAGTTGGGCGCAGCGCGGGGAGAGATGCTGAATGGCGTCGCGAACCGCCTGTTCCTCCTCCACTTCCTGCAGGACCTGGGGAGCGGCAGGAGCAAGTTCCTCCGCCATCTCCTGTTCCATGGCATCCAGTTCCACATCCTGCCGCTGGTGCTTTTTGTGGTGAAAACACTTGTGCGTGGCTACGGTAATCAGCCACGACCGTATGGACTCAATCTTTCTCAGCTTGGAAAGATTCGTAAACAGGTCTACGCAGACATTCTGGAAGATGTCTGATGCGTCATCCGGGCTCATCCCATACTTGACAGGAACGGAATAGATCAGCCGCTTGTACTTGTCGATCAGCCGGTTCCAGGCCTTTTCATCGCCGTTGAGGCAGGCTTGGACCAGTTGCTCATCTTCAGCCGATGTGTCCTTGGGTGCTTGCAGGGATATCGTTTTGGCGTTGTTTTCCATTCATCGTTTTCCGGCGGGGGTGCGCCAAAAAAGTTCTTCTGCATTCCAAAAAGTATACTGTTCAAGAACGGCCGGACGAAAGTTACCCAATTCATACTGTGCGCCCACAAGCACATTCGGCGCGACCAGGTAAATCAGCGGCAGTTGCGTGGCTTCAATCTCCAGCGCCCGGTCGTAGAGCTTCTTGCGTCGTTTGTAATCGACGGTGACGAGTTGCTGCTCCAGCAGCCGGTCCATTTCTGCTTCCCAGGGAGTCGCGGGCGTCTTCTCGTCCAGATGCCAGAGATGGGTGCTACCGCGGGAGAGGAAGATATTTACATCGGAATTAGGATCGGTATCGCCGCTGGCGATGCCCATAATTGTGGCTTCGTACTCGTGGGTGTTCAGTACTCGATCCGCGGCCGCGCGCGCTTCCATCGGGACCGCGTGAGCGGTAATTCCCACCTGCTTTAAATCATCCTGGATCAACGTGGCGATGTGACCACGCTGAGCATTGCTGGAACTCACGAGAATCGTAAATTCCACTGGCTGGCCGCTTGAGTCCAGCAAGGCGCCGCTTTGGTTCCAGGAAAAACCGGACGCTTTCAGCAGTTGCTTTGCTTTATCGATGGAATGGACCGGCGCCGGGATGGAGCTGTTAAACCATAGCTTGTTCCCTGGGCTGATATGGGTGCTCAGGGGCGTGGCCCGGCCCAGATAGACAAGCCGCACAATAGCAGCGCGATCGATAGCGCTTGAAACCGCCTGGCGAAACCGCACATCGCGAAACCATTTTTGCTTGCGCGCTACATCAGGGTACTTGGCCGTGTCGTCGTTCAGATTGAACATCAGAAAGTTGTACTCAAGTCCCGGGCCGGCGTCATAGAGTTTGAAGTGTCGCCTCGCCTGCTGCGGTTCAAGTGCGGCAAAATTCTCGGCGGTGAGCCTGCTGATGATTTGCGTGTCTCCAGATTCAAAACGGACGACTTGCGCGTCCTGATTGGGGACGATCAGAAAGGTCAGCTCGTCAAGGTAGGGCAGCTTTTGCCCTTTGCTGTCCACCTTCCAATAGTAGGGATTTCGTTCCAGCACAATGCGGTCACCCGGAACCAACTGTTTCAGGCGAAACGCTCCCAAGCCCGCAACCTTTTCCGGCGCAGTGCTCAATCCCCAAGCCTCTGCGAGTTTTCCCTCCTGATAATCCTTTTCCAGCAGGTGGCGCGGAAGCATGGGAAGGGAATCGAATAGCCGCTCAAGGGGCGCATATGGAGACGGAAAAGTAAAGCGCACGGTGAATCTGTCCAGCTTCTCCACCTTGATGGGTTTGTTGGAGATCATCAGGAGATCGCGGTGAGGCGAGTGGACCTTCTCATCGAGATACACTTTGAAGGAAAAAATTACGTCATCGGCATCGAAGGCAACGCCATCAGAAAACTTGAGTCCGCGGCGCAGCTTAAGCGTAAATACCGTGCCATCTTTGGAAATATTCCAGGATTTCGCCAGGGCAGGCTCGGTCTTTTGCGTCGCGCGGTTGATGTGGATTAGATCGGCCATAATGCGGCTGATGATTCCCACAGAGACCTGGTCCACGGCAGTGACCGGATTGAACGTGCGTGGCTCAGAGGTAACGCCAATGACCAGCTTGCCCCCTGCCTGTCCGGGGGCAGCCGTGGACAGCATGAGGTCAGGCTGGATCGCCGTCTGCGCGAAAGCTTCCGCCGCAAACATCAACATCAGCAGGCACACTGCCGCCAAACTTCGAGGGCCGCTCCATCGAAATTGTCTTGGATTTAGATGGTTGATTGTAGTTTCTCCTGTAAGACATCGGCCAATGCGTGATAGGCAAGGAATACGGGGATGGGGGCCAGGGCCGGTAAGATCATCCACCAGTAGGAAGACAGGACATAATATTGTTGCGCAGCCGCCATCATGTTGCCCCAGCTTGGAAACGGCTCTCCAATGCCCAGCCCGAGGAATGAAAGCAGCACTTCAGCCAGAATGAACCGTGGCACCAGCACTGCCATTTGCGTGAGCGCCACGGAAAAACTCATGGGCAGCAAGTGCCTCTTCAACAGATAAAGCCGCTTCGCTCCGAATCCTTCCGCTGCTTGAATAAAGTTGCGCTCGCGCCCGCTCAGTACCACCCCACGAACCAGCCGCGCAGGCTGTCCCCAGTTCAGCAGCCCGATCACGGCAACCACCATGATGAAGGCAGAAAGAGGGCTGACATGGAGGGGGAGCACGGACCGAACAGCCAGCAGCAGATAGAACCATGGAACAGCGATAAAGATTTCTGCCAGCCGCATCGCGCTTTCGTCAACCCAGCCGCCGAAAGCGCCCGCCACGGTGCCCACCAACATTCCCAGGGAAAGGGCCAGGGCTGCGGCAAGCAGACCGGCGAACAGAGAAATCTGGGCGCCGTACAGAATGCGCGAGAACTCGTCACGTCCAAAGCCATCCGTCCCCAGGAGGTAAACTCTGCCCTCAGCGCGCAGGCCGAACAGATGCAGGTTGGTAGGCACCAGGCCGGCCAGGAGGTAATTCTCGCCGCTTATAAACAACGTGATTGGCTCTGGGCGTGAACAATCTTCCTGATAGTCGTTCACGGTGCCATCGCGCGGGCTGGTTGCGTAGACAAACGGACGAAGATGAAACTTGCCCTCGCAATCCGTGAGATGGATGCGGGCTGGACGCGCATACGGATGCTCACGGTCCTGAGTCTCGTAATTGTAGGGCGCAATGAAGCCGGCAATTACGGCCAGGAGATGAACAGCCACCAGCACGCCGGCAGTTACAGTCAGCTTTCCGCGATTCTTCATGCGTCCAACCTGATGCGCGGATCGAAAACGTAAAGCAGCAGGTCCGCAAGGAAGTTCCCGCAAATGAGAAAGACGGTTGACAGCATGACCGCGCCGACGACCAGAAACATGTCACGACCTAGAATGGCTTCAAGCACCATGGGACCCAACCCCGGCCAGCTCATCACAACTTCAACCAGCAGTGAGCCTCCCAGCAACAGCGCGGTGGAAAGTCCAAAAAGGGAAATCAGCGGATTGGCGGCGGCCGGCAGAGCATGGCGGAAAAGAACAGTCAGCGGGCCCAAGCCGTGTCCTTCTGCGGCACGGATATAACGCGAATCGAGCACTTCGATCATGCTGGAACGGACGTGCCGCAAAATGGGAGCAACCGATCCAGCCACCAATACGCTCACAGGAAGCGCCATGTGCCACAGCAGGTCTTTCCAGTCCGTCAACAAAGTGCCCGAAGCACTGAAGGATGACATCCCGCCTGTGGGAAACACTCCGGTATGCAAGGCGAGCATGAGCGCCAACAAAGCGAGTAAAAGGTCATGCATCCCGAGGAGCGCTGATGTGCCGCCTGAGTACAAACGATCAATCCATCCGACCCGCCGCCACGCCGCAAACACTCCGAGGGGCACGGCAATCAGCCAGGAGATCAGAAGCGACGGAACTGTCAGCAGCAGGGTATTTCTGGCCCGAGGCAGCAGCAGGGCAGAAGCGGGCATGTTGTACGAAAATGAATAACCGAACTCGCCATGCAATGCGGAGGTGAGCCAGCGGACGTACCGCACTGGGAGCGGCTGATCCAGGCCGTATTGCGCCCGCAGGGCGTGCACTGTTTCCTGAGACATCCTTTCGCTCAGCGTGGCTGTGCTGAAGAAGTCACCAGGAGCGGCCTGCATGAGCAGAAAAACCAGCAGTGAGACACCTAACAACAGAAAAAGCCCGTGGCCGATCCGCCGCAAGAGGTAGCCGATCACAGCGCCACCTCCATACCGGCAACATGGAGGCGTTCACTGGCCGCGACCAGCGATTTCGTAACCGGCTGAGGGCTTTCAAGTAAGGTCGCGGGAGTGCCCGTCTCCACAATCGTGCCCTGGTCCATAACGACCACCTGATCGGCAAAAAACGGCAAAAAATTCAGGTCGTGAGTGATGTGCAGGTACGTGAGTCCATGCCGGGCCTGAAGGTCCATCAATAAGCGGAGGATTTGCGCCTGCAGGGGAAGATCGAGTCCGGAGAGCGACTCATCCAGAATCAGCATTCGCGGCTCCGCGGCCAGCGCGCGCGCAATCGCGATCCTCTGCCTCTGGCCTCCGCTAAACTCGCCTACCTTGCGACCGGCCCAGGCGGAATCAAGCCCAGCTTCCTCCATCAATTGCAGCGCCCTCTCTTGGCGCTGAGGAAAGGAAAGCCGGCGCGCAATGTCCAGCGGCTCGCGGATTGCCTCAGCGGCGGTGAAGCGCGGGTTCAACGCGCTGCCTGCATCCTGAAAAATCAATTGGATTTCGCTACGGTCGTTGCTGCGGCTTCCTGAAAACAGAATCTGTCCCTCATCCGGCCGTTCAAAACCGGCTACACAGCGTGCGAGTGTGGTTTTTCCCGAACCCGAGCGACCGATGATGGCCACGCTCGCCCCTTCCGCAATTTGCAGGTCGATGTTTTTGAGGGCCTGCACTTGAAACACGTTTCGCGAGAGAAACCGGCGTTGGAGAAAGTGCTTGCTCACCCTGTCCAGCCGCAACAGCGGTTCAGCGGAAGTGGAAGCTGCAAGCGATGCGATACTTGAGGAGCGTGTGGGAATGTTCTTTTCCGGAAACATCAGGGCGCGCACATATTCATCGGTACCTCGCGCCAATTGCTCGAGCGTGCCGCAGGCCTGTATTTCTCCTTCACGCATTACAGCCACGCGATCGGCCAGGCTGGAAAGCACTCCGGAATTATGAGTGATGAAGATCATGCTCAGGTGCAGATCGCGCTTGAGCTTTTCGAGAAGCTCCAGAATTTCGGCCTGAGTCACAGCATCGAGTGAGCTCAAGGGCTCATCGGCAATAAGCACGCGCGGATTGCAAATCAATGCCTGAGCGATGGCGGCCCGCTGTCTCTGGCCGCCGCTGAGCTGGTGGGGATAGGCGCGTCCGATCCGCTCGGGATCAGTAAAGCCGACTTCGCGCAGCATCGCCCGGGTCTGCTCCATGGCTTCCTGTTTAGACACGCGGCGGTGGGCCCGCAGAACATCGATTATTTGCCGCTCAATGGTTAGTACCGGATTGAGCGCCAGCGCCGGTTCCTGTGCGATGAGGGCAATTCCGGCGCCTCGCACCTGGCGCAACTCGCGCCGGCTCAGGGCGAGAATGTCTTCTCCGCTGTACTCGATTTTTCCAGAAATAATTTTTCCGTTCGGCGGCAGAAGCCGCAGAATGGCATGGCTGAGAGAGCTCTTGCCCGAGCCCGATTCGCCCAGGATGCCCACTGTTTCGTGTGGTTGGAGTTCGAGTGTGACATCACGGAGGGCGGAGATGGTGCTGCCGTCAGCCCCGGTGTATTCGAGGCTGAGCCGTTGCGTGCGCAGCAACACATCGCTGACCGGCAGGGGGCCGGGCATGCGTGAATCGGAGACTCCGGAAGTCAAGGTTCGTCCGCCCGCTTTCCAAACGTGCCTTTTTTCGCGCCGCCATGCGTCTAAACTCAACCCGTACGAATGCGGTTGAGCAGTGAAGAACCGGGGTCCCTATTCCCGGATCCATTTCACGCCTGGTCACTGCGAGAAACTTAAGAAATTACTTACCAGATTACTTCAGAGTTCGGGCAAGTAGCGCGGATAGTTTTGAAATTTTCTCAAAAGTGGCTGACCGTCAACAAGTTACCTTCGTTTCCGAGATGCTCTTCGGCGCGTTTTCCAAAGCGACGTCGCGATGATAAACGCCATCTGGGTCCAGCCGGCCATGTCTATCCGGAAAGTGACAGCCCAATGGTAATCAAGAAACTTAAATAGGGAACTGGGGTGAATCACGTAATCCCATTTTGAGGCCCACTTAATACAGTTCGCACACCGCGGACTTGGCAGCAAGTCCGCGTGAGGAGGGCCGAGAGTGCGCAACTGTCCACGTTCTTCTTCTGTTAGTGCATGCGTGGTTTCCTTGTTTTGGCTGATGCTGGCGATCGGTTGTGGAGGGAGTCCATCCACGCCGCCAATAGTTTCGGCATCGCCCTCGCCAACTCCTGCAGCTTCGCCCTCCCCAACTCCATCGGGAAATCCGAGCAATACCACCGTACTCAGCAATGTTGAAGATTCCCCTGACTGGCTTACCTGCGGCGCGTGCGGCAATACCGGTGGAACAGGCGCAGTGGCTACCTTCACCATCACTCCTGGAATGCCTTTACCCAGCGAGGACGGGCGTTCCACGCAGTTTGCCATTTCCGGCACCGTGCCTTTCAGTAATGGTTACTTCTTTCGCAGACAGACTGCCATCCCGCACCAGATCAATGCCCTTACCTATGCTTTTGATCTTTATATCCCGGCAGGAATGGAGACAGCGCCACAGGCCATTGAGTTTGAATGCCAGCAGATTCTCGACGGCTGGGTTTACAACTTCAGTTGGCAGGCGGATTACCCAATCAGCCAGTGGAGGATCTTCGACTATGGTCTGAAACGCTGGGATTCCACGCCTCTCAATTTGACCCACTTCACACCCGGCACATGGCACCACCTCGTTGCGGAATATCACAACGACACGACCGCGCATACCGTCATCCATGATGCGCTTACGATTGACGGCGTGCGGTTCCCGGTCAACATCACCCACAACGCGTTTTTCTCAGGCGCGGGCAACCAGTTCACGAACGCGGTCCAGCTTGACACGAACAGCTCAGCCGTACCTTACAACATTTCCGTGGACAAGATGATGATCACGTATCAATAGAGATCCGGGCATCCGAACAGCGGATCATCGGGACACCGGTGTGTCCAGATCGCATTTTCGGAGCTTCGCATGACCGGAATAGAGCTTTGCACCCGAGGAAGAATAGGACGGCGAGGGAAGAGTGTGAAAGGTTGACCTCAGACCGACCGCGATGTCCACTGTTCCGATGTCACTATACTCCGATGATCCGATGCTTCCGATGGGCCCTGTTACACTGGCTGGCTGATCCTTGAGGGTTGGATGTCCACTTATCTCGTGACCGGAGTTGCAGGGTTCATCGGAAGTTCCATAGCGCGGGCGTTGATTGCGCGCGGCGAACGCGTACGCGGCGTCGACAATTTCAGCACTGGAAAGCATGAAAATCTCGGCGGGCTGGAAGCCCTCGACCTGATCGAAGGCGACCTGAACGCTGCCGGCCTGGCAGAACGCGCCTGCAGCGGTGTTGAGTACATTTTCCATGAGGCCGCGCTGCCGTCTGTGCCGCGTTCGATCAAGGATCCTGTAGCCAGCAACGATGCCAATGTCAATGCAACCGTAAAACTGCTGGATGCGGCGCGTAACGGGGGCGTGAAGCGCGTCGTCTACGCCGGCTCTTCTTCCGCCTACGGCAACTCGCTTTCGCTTCCGAAAAAGGAAGACATGCTGCCGGCTCCGTTGTCCCCTTACGCGGTCTCCAAGCTGGCGGGCGAACTCTATATGTCGGTCTTCCACCGCGTTTACGGGCTTGAAACCGTCACGCTCCGCTACTTCAATGTTTTTGGACCGCGCCAGGATCCGACGTCGCAGTATTCGGGCGTTCTGGCGGTGTTCATCTCGAGAATGCTGCGCAATCAGACGCCCACCATTCATGGCGACGGCGAGCAGAGCCGCGATTTTACTTACATCGAAAATGTGATCTCAGCCAACCTGCTGGCCGCTGGCGCCGATGCTGCAAAAGTGGCGGGCCGTGTCTTCAACGTGGCCACCGGCTCACGCATTTCCCTCAACCAGACAGTGGAACTCCTCCGGGAGATAACGGGCTATGCAGGAAAAATCGTTTACGATGACGAGCGCCCCGGCGATGTGAAGCACTCGCTCGCCGACATCTCGTCTGCTCAAGCGCAATTCGGTTATAAACCGGAAGTGTCTTTTCCTGATGGTCTGCGCAAAACGGTGGAGTGGTATCGCGGACAAGCAGCCCGGAAGCAAGCCGGTTAGTGAAGTCGCGGCCGCTAGCGATTGCCTACATAACCGGCGGCGCTTCAATGCCCATCAGCTCTAATGCCTGAATCAGGCTGCGGCGCACCACGGCCGCTGTGGCCAACAGAAAGCGCTTGCGTGCCGCATTCGCCTCGGTGAGGATGTGATGCTTGTGATAGAAGTTGTTGAACATCTGCGCCAACTGGAATGTGTATTTGGCCACGTGCGCCGGCTCAGTGGTGACGATGCACTGGCGCACTATACTTGAGAGCTGGCCCGCACGCAGCCAGAGCTCCCATACATCTTCTTCCCCGTTCAGGAAACGCAGATCAACCTCGCCGGCCAGGATCTCCTCAGCGCTCAGGCCGGCTTTGCGGAAAATGTTGCTGGCGCGCACGATGGCATACTGCGCGTAGGGACCGGTTTCGCCTTCAAAGTTCAGAGCGTCGCTAAAATCGAACGCGATCACTGACGCTTTGGTGAACTTCAGCATGAAGTAACGCAGCGCGCCCACCGCAATCTGCGTCACAATTCGGCGGCGCTCTTCGGCGGGCATTTCAGGGTGGCGCGAGTCAACTTCTTTCTGCGCGGCGGCGATGAGCGCGTCAATCAAGTCGTCGGCTTTTACGCCGAACCCTTTTCGTCCGGAGACTTCGATGTAAGCGCGCTGGCGATCTTCCTCCAGCACGTCATAGCCGAGTTCAGCGGCGCAGCGCGGGGTGAGGGCAACCATCTCGTAAGAGAAGTGATGATAGTTGTCCGCCTGTTCGGTGTAGCCAAGCCCGCGCAGTGCCTCAATGACGTTGTTTTGCGGGTCAGCCTGGCGTGAGTCAATCACGTTGTAGATTGCATGAACGCCGCCGAAATGAGGATGGTCCGGCTCGCCTGACTCGGCGGAAATCCAGACTTCGTGACCGTCGGGATATTGGTAGAAGCGGCGATAACCAAAGTCCTTGCCCAGCAGTCCGAACTTCCACAGATGGTAGGCGATATCCTTGCCTACGTAAGTCACCGTGCCATTGGAGCGCACAATCACCTTGGCATCCTCGTCGGGGCCTGATTTCGCTTCAGGCGCATCATTGCTTTCGGCACGTGATGGCTGTTTGGCGGTTTGCGAAGACCCAGCCCGCCTCATCACCCAGCAGCCCTTGTTCTTGCCTTCGCTTTCAAAGTAGAGCACGCCTTTCTGCTTCATCTGCTCAAAAGCAAGGTCCCAGAAATGGAGGTGCAGAATTTCGCTTTCCTGGGGCAGGAAGTCATACTCGATACCGAGCCGCTGCATGGTTTCGAGGTGCCTGCGGATGACGGCGTTCGAGACCAGCTTCCCGATGGCCGCGGGCTCGTTGTCGCCGCGCTCAATGTCATGCAGCGTTTGCAAGCGCAGCTTCAGGTGTTCTTTGTCTGCTTCGTACCACTGCGATACGCGGGCATAAAGGTCCCAGCAATAGTAGTCGAACGGTTTGCCCCCGGGCGGCCGCGCGATGAGCGACTCCACATCTGCCAGTGATTTCTTTTCGAGATAGAGAAATCCCACCACAACGTCCGCAACCTGCACGCCGGTGTTGTCGATGTAATTTTGAACGTCAACATGTTTGCCCGCGGCGCGAAGAAGGCGCACAAATGTATCGCCCAAGATGGAATTGCGCAGGTGGCCGATATGGGCAGCTTTGTTGGGATTGATGCTGGTGTGTTCGACCAAAACCTTTTCGGCCGAAGCAGCCTCGGACTCGAGCCGCGATTCGTGAAGCAGGAGTCGCGCGGCCTCAGGCCGGTTGAGCCGTGCATTGATGTATCCCGCGCCGGCAACTTCAAATCGAGCGAAGCCCGGAACCTCGCCCAGGGCAGCAACGATTTCGTCGGCAATTTTGCGCGGCGGCTTACGCAGCTTTTTTGCCAGTTCGAAGCTCAGAGGTAGCGCATATTCGCCCAGTCCGATGTTCGGTGGCTGGTCCACGACGAGCCGCGACAAATCCAGGTCATACT
>Ga0207660_10000719_pt1 | contig 22062 bp, 14 predicted proteins | sample KBSC73BmetaG_FD_184335 | JGI IMG/M metagenome (GOLD analysis project Ga0207660, IMG submission 184335) | Corn rhizosphere microbial communities from Kellogg Biological Station, Michigan, USA - KBS C7-3B metaG (SPAdes) (version 2) | ecosystem: Host-associated > Plants > Roots > Rhizosphere ... | reverse complement strand
AACCCGTGCTCACCTATGCGATTTTCTTTCGGACGGCCCCGATGATCCTCGCGCTGCGCTACGGTGGAGCCTGACGAAGCTGCGGCCGGTGGTGAATGACAAGTCGGGGGCACGGCTCGAAGCCGATCGGGAACGTGTGCAGTTCCTTGCACGCGGGGCACGCGTGGACGTACTTCGCGTTACGGATCTGTTGGCTGATGGCCCCGGCCGCGCCGGTCTTGAGGCGCTTGAGGAAGCAGCGACGCTCCTCTTGCGAGGCGAGTTCCTCGACGGTTTGGACATGCCCCGGTGTTATCGATTCCATCACTGGTGTATGGCCGAGCGTGAGCGCATGGGCGCGTTGCGACGCCAAGTACTCGGGGTCCTGATCGCGCGTCTCAAACATCATCCTGAGCGCGTTCTACCGTATGCACGTGCGTCGGTAGCTACCGATCCGCTGTCCGAAGCGGCCCATGCCGTGTTGGTAGAGGTCTTGGCAGAAGGCGGACGCACGAAGGATGCGGAGGCCCACTACGCTCACGCTCGTGACCTCCTGAAGCGCGAGCTGGCCGCCCCGTTGAACGGCGAATTGCAGCGCTCGGCGATTGACTGGCTGCCCAAAGTCCGTGGATCAGGTCGATCGTTTCGCGTCGCGCGTCACCCCGAAGAGCTGGCGCCTCCGGGCGAAGCATCTTTGCGTTCACCGGCGCCCTTCGTCGGGCACCGTGCCGGACGACGCAAGATCGGCGAAATTCTACGGTCGCTCGCCGAGCCATCCAGAAAGCGCATGTTGGTATTCCTCGGCGAGCCCGGAATCGGCAAAACGCGGCTGTTGCAGATGGCGATCGACGGGGCAACGCGAATCCATGCGCGGGTTATTTCCGCGCGCTGCTTCGAGGCTGAAATGGTGCGGCCTTACGGCATTTGGGTGGATGCTCTGCGTGCCGTGCCGCCTGGCCTGATTCCCGAGAAGAGCAAACAGGACCTCGCTCTCCTGTGCCCGATGCCTGAGGTTGCCTGCCCGGAGGGCGGAAGCCGAGAGCGGCTCTTTGGGGCAGTCGTGGACCTCGTTGAACAGCTTGGGCGCGAACGACCGCTGATCGCCGCTTTCGACGATCTCCAGTGGATCGACGAGGGCTCCGCTTCGCTGCTGCATTTTGCAGTCCGGACCCTCGGCGCATCGTCGACCCTCTTTGTGGCAACGGCGCGCAAGGATGAGGTCGAAGACAACCCATGGGCGAAGCGACTTCTCCAATCGCTCGAACGCGAGCGCTGCATTGATCAGGTTCCTCTGGCGCCGCTCGACCGCGATGAGACGGCGGCGCTCCTCGGTCCTGGGACGCCGCCGGCGGAGGTTGCCGATGTGTATCGCGAGAGCGGTGGGAATCCGTTGTTCATTCTGGAACTCGCGCACGCCAAACGGTCCGGGGGTCGCACAAGCGGTCGCACCGTGGAGGCGTTGATCGACGAACGCGTTGGAAGGCTGGATGCGGCAACTCGTGAAGTGATTGCGTATGCCGCGGTCATCGGCCGAGAATTTCGGCCAGAGATCCTGGCTGCTAGTCTCGGCCTCCCAGCGGCACAGCTGATCGGTGGGATTGAACGGCTGGAACACCGTGGCTTGCTGCGACCAACCTTGGAAGAGCACTACGATTTTTGTCATGACCTCGTCCGGCAGACGACATATCGGAGACTCTCGCAGCCGCGTCGACGGATGATACACAGGCAGATCGCGGCAGCACTGTCGCAAGCGGCAGAACGGGATGGCAGCCTGTACGGCGATCTCGTGCATCATGCTGCTCTCGCAGACGACTGCGCGCTTGCCGCACGCGCCTGCGTTGCTGCTGGGGATCGTTGCCTCCGAATGTTCGCCAATTCGGAGGCCGAGACGGTTGCTGGCCGCGGACTGTCTTATCTTCGGGACATGCCGCGCGGCGCAGACCGCACGCGATTGCAAGTCGCCCTGCTAAACCTAAGAGTTCAGGGGGCGTACCACATATTCGCTACCGTCGTGCCAGCAAGGTCGCAGGTGGCGAACCTGTTGACCGAGATACAGGGTGCGGCCGATGACGCGGAGGCCTTTGGACTTTCGCAAGACGCTGCCTTCGCCTACCACCTCAAAGCCTGGCTCACGTGGCGATCGAACGAGAGCGACACCGCGCAGGCGGCGACGCTGGAAGCCGAGCGCACGAGTCGCACCGCCGCCGACGCGACCAGGTGTCTGCACCTCGCCAACACCGGGCGCTGTCTACTCGATGTTGAGGCTGATATCGAGCGTGCTCGGCGCTTCGTACAAGAGGCCGCCTCCCTGGCAGCGAAGCTCGACCTGCATGTCGTGGAAATCGAATGGGGGCTGGGGCTGATCGCCCGCTGGGAGGGGGACCTCGATCGTGCGCATAGACATATGGAACGCGCCATCACTCTCGCAGCAAGTCGCGAAGACAGATGGCGGCAAATCGAGTGCATGCTTTGGCTGGCAAAGATCGAACTCGAACTGCGGCGATACGATGAAGCGATCGTGCGCAGCAACGAGGTCATATGGCTCGCCGAACGCATCGGAGGGGCGAACGCGCCCATAGCCAAAGCGTTGCGGTTCTTGGCAGACCTGCACAAGTCTTGCTCCCATGCTGGACCGGACGTCGTCACGTGCCTGGTCGAGCTGCGCAATTTCGATGACAAAGCGAACCTCGCATATTTCCTCAACGAGTGCGCACGGTTCGAGCTTGCGTGCGGCAGCCTGGACGCCGCCGAAGCCCACGCCCGGGAGGCATTGGCTGCAGCGCGTGCCGTGCGCCGAACCACGGAAGTCGCTGTGGCGCATGCAGTCCTCGCGCGCATCGCCCAGGCCGCCGGGGACAGTGGTGGACTTAGCCAACATGTCGCGGCGCTGACTTCGATTGGCGATCCGGAGCGCCTGAGCGCCAGAGCGCGCTCGCAGATGCTCGCTCTCACGCCTCGACCGGACGATTCCAACGCCCATTCCAACGCTGACAAGCCAAGAGTTGACGTCGTTCCTCAACCCCAAGGAGGCTGACATGCCTGTCATCATCGTCGAACGAACCTTCGCAACGCCGCCGTCGGACGCGGACCTCAAAGCCATCGGCGAAAAGCAGGCGCAATGTCTCGATATCTACGGAGTGAAGTACAAGCAAAGCGCGTTGTCGAACGATCATCGGCGAATGATCTGCCAGTATGAAGCAGCGGATACGGAAAGCGTCCGCAGGGTGCAGCGCGAAATTGGCGCCCCTTTCGATAGCATTTGGACAGGTACCATCATAACGTAGTTCACCGGTTCATGCGAATTCTAAGGCGGAAGCGTTAGTCATCATCAGCGATGTGCTGGTGGTCTCGCTCGTGGCAGATTTGAGGTAGGTGACGACCGCGTCGTGTTCGCACGGCTTGATCCACTAGGCCCACTCCAGGGGGCGCGCGAATCCGCATCGCGCGCTGGCGCGATGACCGTGAGCCGGTTCATCCGGAACGAGCATGCTTAGCTCATGAACACATCCTTCTTCGGGAGCAGCAAGGGACGCCTTCTGTTCTCGCCGCGGGGGAGAATTCCTCGAACGGACTTCTGGGTGGGTTTGATCGTAGTGGCGGGCATGACGACGCTTGCGATCCTTCTCAACGGCAATCATGTCAGAGGGGGTGCTCTCGGCGAGTTCTTTGCGCTCGTTACGGCGATCGCCGTTCTTTCACCGTACTGCTTGATCGCCATCGTCATAAAGCGGCTGCACGACCTCGACATGTCCGGCTGGCATGTGCTGACGTTGCTCGCCGGAATGCTGATTGCCGTCTTGGTGGCTACCGCCTATCGGGGGCTGCAACAAGGGCTGGTGGACGAGGAATGGCAGGCGTTTTGGACGGGTTTTTGCATAGCAGCAGGACCGGTAATCGTTTTGCTGGCGTACCTTTTTGGCAAGCTGGGATTCGCGCGCGGAATAGCAGGTGGAAATCGATTTGGGGTAACTGCTCACCCCGGATGCGCTGATTGCGCGGCGGCTTCGCCGTCGTCGGGGGTTGCGAGGGCGGTGCGGATTGCGGTGAGGGCGCTCCGGCCGTTGCGGCGGCCGGTCTCCACAATGGAGCAGAGGGCCGCGTAGGCTTTGGCGCCCCACTCGGAGCGGAACCCGTTCGTTACTTTGCGGAAGATCACCGACGGCCGCAGCGCCCGCTCGCTCTCGTTGTTGGTGGGCTCGACGTCGCGGCGCTTCAGGAACACGAACAGCTTGCCGCGGCAGTCGAGATAGACTGCATCGCGCAGCTTGCGACCCTCGGCATCGGTCGGCTTGCACGCGAGCAATCGGTCGAGCTCTCTTTCGAGACGGCGGCGGTGCGCGGCGATGGTGGCGTCGGCGAGGTCTGGCCGGCGGCGGCCGACCGCACACGCGTCCTTGAGCAGCGCCTTGAAGCCGGGCGCGAAGATCGTGTCGCCGTGGTCGATGGCGTATTGCGCATTGCGGATCAGATGCGCGAGGCAGAACTGGTGCGCCTCGGCGTGCTTGCATTGGGCGGGCAGCCGGTCCGACAGCCACATCTTGGGCCGCGCACCGGCAAGGAACGCCGTCGGCACGCTCTTGCCGCGGGTCTCGGCCATGACGAAATAGACGGCTGTCGCGCAGCCGAAGGTCCACTGCCACCAGGTCTTGCCCTTCACGCGCGCGCTCGTCTCGTCGCTGGCGATCGTCTCGCTGGCGCGCACCTCCGCCGCGATCCGCTCGGCCGGCGCTGCGATTGCCTCGCCGACGCGTGCGAGCATGTTGGCGATCGCCCCCTGCGAGATGGTGAGGCCGAAGAGGCCCTGGCACACCTCGGTCAGCCGCTTGTAGCCAACCATCTGGCAGCCGTGCAGGTACGTGACGATCGACGCGATGCCCGGACCGAACGGCGTGCCCTCGGGCATGTCGGCGGGCGCGCGCGCCGTCACCCGCGCCTTGCAGCACGGGCAGGTGGCGCGGAACAGCGCGATGCGCGTCGTGACCGGCCGGATCGGCGGGATGTCGATATGATCGTACTCTTTGGCGAGGTCCTGGCCGGCTGCGTCGAGCACGGCCCCGCATCTGCAGCGCTCGGCGTAGACGCGGCGCGTCGCATCGGGGCTCTCGGCGAGCTGGCGTGCCACGCCGGGGCGCCCCTTGCGCGGCGGCTTGGTCGCCGGCGGCTCGGCGTTCGCCTTCTGCCCGCGCGAAGGCGGCAGCGAGGAGTTGTCCGGCGTCTTGGGCGGCTGGCCGAGCTTGGCTTCGAGCTCGGCGATGCGCGCAAGAAGGGCTTTGTTCTGCGCCAACAGATCGTCGATCCGCATCAGCAGCTGCTGCACCAGCGGCTTCAGGCTGTCAGCATCCAGCGAATCAAGCTTCCCGGGCGCCATCCCCAGCTTGAATCAGCGCGCAGCTTCTCGTTCAATCCGCTACGCCTGAGTCACGCTGCCGCAGAGGGGTGAGCAGTTACTCCTCGATCCCTGTTCGTGCAAGCAGCTCAACTACATCGGCGGGATCAGTCTCCCCTAGAGTCTCGAATAACGGTTGATTTTTGTTCTCCTCGAGATTCAGGTCCTTTGCTCCGCCGGCACAGCTTCGACGCTCATTCGACCCTGTCCGACATCCGCCGCGCCGTCGCCCAAGGCAACGTTGAAGGCCGCTACCCCTCGGCGACTGGCATGTCGATCGCGCTGGTCGCGGCGCGCGACCGGGCGACCTGGGTCGCTCGAATCGCGACGGCGCAGCGCGCCTGTCGCTCGCCGCTGCTAGGCAGCGGTGATATCCACCTCACGTTCGGCGGTTCTTAAACTCGGAGATATCGACGAACGTAATCGCCACCCCTTCGATGCCGCTTCCGTTGCTCCGGTAGGGAAGCATAGCGCGAATGAACCAGCCGCCGTCATCCGCTCTTACCTCGCGCCTGACCGGCGGGTGACTCCCCAGCACCGCCCACGCGTCGGGCAGGAGGTCGTCGTCTTCGAATCGGCGCGAGAGGTCGCCAAGCGGCCGGCCGACGTCGGAGGCGACCACCGTGAACAGAGACTTCGCGGCCGGCGTGAACAAACGGATATTCAGGTCGGTATCCAGGACGAGTGTCGGCACCTCAGTGCTGTCGAGGATGTTGCGGAGGTTCCTGGACGTCGCGCACTGTCGCTCGACCGTCGCCTGGAGTGGTCGTTGAGGGCCGTGAGCTCCTTGTTGAGCGACTGCAAGTCGTCGTTCGACATTTTTCCGGCTCCTCTTCGCAGATTGGAAATCCTCGTTGACTGCTTGCTGCGGTCGAACACCCGTTGAGCTTGACGTGCGCACGCGACCACGGCGCCGAGCGATCCACATGGGATCAACCTTCGGATCGCAGCCCACCCTGCCCGACGTCGCGAAGGCGCTCGCGCAGGGGAACGCCTGTGGCGCAAGGGGTATCCTATCACGGACATTGCACGGGTCGACGCTCAAAGTATCGGCATTTAGGGTAGAAACCGGAAAACAGTGCGCTGAAATTGAGGATAGCCCATTGTTGGGGACATTATTTCCAGAATTGTACAGCCCGCTGCATAGAGTGAATGCTTTCCCTCGCTTTCTTTGCTTTTTCGGCCAATTCCGTCAAGGCCATCGCGATAGGCATTTTCCGTACCTTGGCAAGAACAACCTTCCCGTGTGTTCATGCATCGGGCCGCATAAGGTCTGTAATAGTATCCGCGTGCGCTTGGCCCTAACTTCAGTGGCTTGGCTTCCCCCGCGAAGCTGGGCCGCCTTTTGGACGGGGCCGCACCGTTGGCGTCACGCGACGGGGCCGACGCCCAGCCCCGTCGGTTTCCGAAGGTACGGGGTGACCGCTACCCCGCTACCGTTACAAAGCGCCGGCGCACCATTGGTGGTCATCGTGACTCCCGCTGTCTTCATTTCCTTCTTTAGGCCCGAGTTCGAAGACTTTCTCCACGCGCCGATCGGCATGGAGAGCAATGAAATGCTGCTCAGTGTTCTCTCAGCGCTTGCGCGATTGAACCTCGATCCTTGGAAGGAGGCAGCCGAACTGTCGGAGCTCCCCAAGGAACCCGCCACGAAGAGATTGGCTGCGCTGATCGTGCGGTTGCCTGGCGGACGATGGACACAATCCGATTCGATGAGAATTGCTCATCGCTTGATCGAGCTCCTGCCTCGACGCAGTAATCCCTCCGTGCCGTTGATTGAGAGGGCCCATGGCACTCCTAGGATGCCCGGTTCCCCAACGGCGAAAATGCTGATCTGCGCTGCCTTGGCGGGCATGGCCCTGATCATTGCGGCGAGCTGTGAGCCGTCATCCGGCGCCGATATGGTCATATCCCGGATGACCGAGGCAGCGCCTCATTCGCAGTCGATGAGATGACCATCGCCGTGAAAGATGCCGGCGTGACTTTCGCGAATCGTCGCTTCGATCTCCGGACACGCAAATCTCTATCTCTCTTAGGTACTTTCCGAAGCTGTCCGCGATTGATTGGTGCCCCTTTATAGCGGCGCCGGCCAGCCTGTCATCCCGGCAAAATCGAGGTTGCCGTCGCGGCCTCCCAGGTCGAGAGGGCGGTCGAAGCCATTCAGAATGCCGCCAAGACCGGCCAGGTCGGCGATGGCAGGATTTTCGTTTCTGCACTCGATCAAGCGGTTCGACTCGTACAGGCGAGTCCGGCGACGTTGCTCTTTGAGACCGGGAACGTCCGAACGCGACAAATCGACGTCAGTGATGTACGGCTGGCGTCTGCACTTCAGGAGCGGCGAGGTGCTTCAGGGCGCCGCGATCCCGGGCGCACGATCCACATCATGCCGCCCTGGCGTGGTCGGCTCCGCCTTCTCTGTTTGGTGCCTCGGCGACTCCGGCTTCGGTCGTGATCATCAGGCCGGCGATGGATGCCGCATCCTGCAGGGCGATGCGCACGACCTTGGCGGGATCGATGATGCCTTTCTCGATCATATCGCCGTAATCGTCGGCTTGCGCGTCGTAGCCAAACGAGCCCGATCGCTCGTGCATCACCTTGCCGACCACGATCGAGCCCTCGACGCCGGCATTCTCCGCGATTTGCCGAATCGGGGACTGCAGGGCCTTGCGCACGATGTTTATGCCGGCATCCTGGTCCTCATTGTCACCCTTGACAGTGATCGCCTTGGCGGCCTTCAGCAGCATGACGCCGCCGCCCGGCACGATACCTTCCTCGACTGCGGCGCGGGTGGCGTTGAGAGCGTCATCGACGCGGTCCTTGCGCTCCTTCACCTCCACCTCGGTGGCACCGCCGACCTTGATCACGGCGACGCCGCCGGCGAGTTTCGCGAGCCGTTCCTGGAGCTTCTCCTTGTCGTAATCGGAGCTGGTCTCCTCGATCTGCGCCCTGATCTGGTTGACGCGGGCCTCGATGTCCTTCTTCTTGCCGGCGCCATCGATGATGGTGGTGTGCTCCTTGGTGATGGAGACACGCTTGGCCTTGCCGACCATGGCGAGCGAAACGTTCTCGAGCTTGATGCCCAAACCCTCGGAGATCATTTGACCATTGGTCAGCGTGGCGATGTCCTCCAGCATGGCTTTGCGCCGGTCGCCGAAGCCCGGCGCCTTCACCGCGGCAACTTTCAAGCCGCCGCGCAGCTTGTTGACGACGAGCGTGGCGAGGGCTTCACCTTCAACTTCCTCAGCGATGATGAGCAGGGGTTTGCCGGTCTGAGCCACGGCTTCGAGCACGGGCAGCAGCGGCTGAAGGCCCGTTAGCTTCGTTTCAGTGATGAGGATGTAGGGCTCCTCAAGCTCCACCGTCATCTTGTCGACGTTCGTGACGAAATAGGCCGAAAGGTAGCCGCGGTCGAATTGCACGCCTTCGACGACCTCCAGCTCGCTATCGAGGCTCTTCGCTTCCTCGACCGTGATCACGCCCTCGTTGCCCACCTTTTGCATGGCCTTCGCGATCATGTTGCCGATCGCCTTCTCGCCGTTGGCAGCCACAGTGCCGACCTGGGCGATCTCGGCGGTGTCCTTGACCTTCTTCGACTTTTTCTCGATCTCCTCGACCACCTGAGCCACGGCTTTCTCAATGCCACGCTTCAGGTCCATCGGGTTCATACCGGCCGCGACCGACTTCATGCCCTCGCGCAGAATGGCGTGGGCCAGAACCGTGGCGGTGGTGGTGCCCTCACCGGCCATGTCGTTGGTCTTCTGGGCAACCTCACGCACCATCTGCGCGCCCATGTTCTCGAACCTGTCCTCGAGCTCGATCTCCTTGGCGACGGTGACGCCATCCTTGGTCGAGCGCGGCGCGCCGTACGACCTCTCGAGAATGACGTTTCGGCCCTTGGGCCCGAGCGTGATTCTCACCGCGTTGGCGAGGATGTCGACGCCGCGCAGCATGCGCTCGCGGGCGTCGCCCGAAAAGCGAACTTCTTTGGCAGTCATTTGAGTCTCCAAACCGTGTTTTGAACGAAGCCGACTTTCCGCGGGATGCTACGGGCGAAGACGGTCGCAGCTTTAGTCTGCAAGCACGCCCCGTGATGCCATCCCCAAGGAAGGCAAGAAATCTCGTGTGGGCGGCCTATCGAGGCAGCATGGCCACTGTTGTGCCGCGAGGTCGCTCAAACGGGGCCGGTGCTAGCCGTCATTCCGGGGGCGCGCCATTTTCTTGCGTTCGGGTTCCGACCGGCGCTTCAGGATGGCGACCTCGCTGTGCCCTGAGACAAGAGTTGCTTGGCGAGAGCGGCATCCGCGACAGAATCGAAATCAATCTGGATGGATGTATGGCCCCAATCAATCCAGCGTCCGGGATGCCAATCGCTGATCTGACCATCGCTCACAAGCGCGTTGAGGCGCTTTGCCAGTCTATCGGCGCCAAACATTCCGTTCTCGATTGGAAACATCACGGTGCATTCAGGCACGGTGCATTCAGGGTGGTGGACATGGCGAGATACCTTTTGGCACCGTCCCACGATAGGCCCTCGTCCCAAGGCATCGATAGCTTCGGAAAGTACTTAGATCAGCTGAAGGGAGCTTTCAGAGGCCCCGTCGCCGGGTCGCGTCGCACCCTCGATCGCGTTCTTCTTGACGACGTGCGCTGCACCGGGTGGACGCATGGCGTCAGCGAGCAAAGAAACCCCCGCGAGCGTCGCAGGGGTCGAGATGGAGCGTCACTCGTTGATGACGAGCACGACCGCGTTGTCGTCTGGATCGACGATCGCCACCGCGCTGTCGGCGCCGGCGATGATATACCGATAGCGTTCCATCTCAGGCAGGCGCCGCAGCACATCTTGAGGGAACGCCAGCAACTCAACGTCCGGCGGCACCTCGGCGCCAAGCGCAAGGTGCACACGCACGTTGGTCGCACTGTCCCTCGGCACGTTGGCGAAGATGAAGCGTGTCTGCTGATCGGACAAAGCAAGGTCCGCTCTGTCAACACGATCGGCGCGCTCGGATCCGGGCGGGATTACGTCGACGATGAGGTAGGTTCGGTCATCGACAATGCAGATGGTCTCGTCCTCGAGCACAATGTAGCTGTATCCGCGGTATTCCGGCGCGACCACGAATATCGCGACGGGTAGCGGCCGCAGGCGCACCGTGCGGGGGATCGCCGTGCCGACGTTAGCCGCCGTCTTGATCCTGGTCTTCTCGATGCGCGTCTTGGTCAGGCTCTCACGCACGGTCGTACGCTGCTGCTCGGTAACGCGAGCACGCTCGCCCGGCCTCGGCTGCTCAGCGGGCTTCGGCAGGTCTCGGCCCTTGTCCTGCGTGGACGTCTGCCGGTCCTGGTCGCGCTGCGGGCCTTCGGTGCTCTTGGGGCGATCCTGTGCCTGAGGCTCGTTCGCTTGCCGATCCTTGCGCGGTTCCGAGTTCTCGGTTTTCCTGGAACGATCGGTCGGCGTCGGCTCGGCCGACTTCGGCAGATCGGCATCGCGTTTCGGGTCCTCGGTGCTTTTCGGGCGATCCGTCGTTTGCTCCTGCGCGTCTTGCTGCCCGTCGCTGCTCTTCGGTCGATCTGTCGTCTGCGACGACGGGGCGACCGTTGGGTGCTCCCTGCCGGTGTCCGCCTCCGTGCGCGTCGGAGCTCTACGCTCTGCTTGCGGCGCCTGCGCCCTTCCAGGTTGGGTCTCTGCCGGACCTTTGCCTTCAGCAGCGGGCCGCTTGCCCTTGTCGTCTTGCGTTTGTGCGTTCTCGATCGCCGCTGCGCCAACGAGCGTCATGGCCGTAGCGGCGCCGATCAATAGGTATCTCATCGCGGATAGCTCCTGTTGCTGATGTGAAATGGTCCCGGCAAGAGCACACCAGAGGGCTGTGTCGCCAAGGGCCGGAAAGTACCCAAGGCCGCGGCGTTCGCCACGCGCCGATGCCTCGATGGTCGGGGTCAGTGCGATGGCGAGTACCCCCGGGGGAGCACCTTTCGTACGTATTCCTCAAAAGCGTTGCAGCGGGGGTAGGTGGAACCGAAGCCCATTCTGGTTCGGTGACAAGGCGTCTCCCCCCAGACGCTCGCCCGCGTGAGCTCCTCGGCTCGAGCGCCTCGGCTCGCCTGAGCGCGCCTGTAGCTATCGCGTGCGGCCGACCTGAAGCTTCGCGGCGGTGGTGGACAAGTCGCTTCCTCGTGAGCGGATAGTCCCGGGGGTGGCGGCAATACGTGCCGCGTCCTCCCGGGTAGACAGGGGTCGGTGTCTCAGCCGTTATGCGCAGAACCACACCGGACCGACGAGGATGCAGCCACGCGAGCGCCAGTCGGACGGACGGTGGGCGTAGCGACGATAGTGACTCGGCGCGTGACTGTAGCGCCGGCCTGGAGTGTAGCGGCGATCCCACCCTTGCCGATGCGCGCGGTTCGATTCGTGGAATTGGACCTCCACGGAGTCAATCGGCATGGTCGTCCTGAGTTGCGACATCGGGGGTGCGGCCGGCGCTGGCGTCGCCGAGATGGCCGTTAGGATCGTCACGATGGCTGCCGGTGCGAGAGCTTTCAACATGGGACAACGTCTCCTTCTGCGCCGCCTCGTAAGAGGCGACGCAATCTTTGTTCAGTCGTTTTGGGTTGATGATATGGCAACCAGAATGATAACGGGCCGCACACCGATATGTTCCATAATTATCGCGATACGTACGATCATGTATCGCCGAAGCATCGATTTCAACGGGCCCGCCGTGGCGACAATCAGGAGCCGTCGTTTGCCGCTTCTCGCGGCCGTCCACACCGAGCTCGATATTGTCGGTAGGCTATCGGACGAAAGGTTCGCATCGGCTCCCAGCCGTATCGGCTCGTGGGTCGGTTGAGTAGATTCCGAGTCTGGTCGCTCCTCTCTCCTCCGCCTAGCGATCTTGCAGCTTGAATTCGACGAGGACGTTGTGGACCGGCTGGTGCAGAAGCGCAGCTCGTTGGATGTGAAGGGTGGGCCAACGTGAGCAGGCTTCGCTTTGCCGGTGTTGCGACACTCGCAGGCGTGCTCATCTTGGGCGCCGTCAGTTATCGCGCATACGGCCCCTCCTCCCCTGCTCCGGAGGTCGTATCCGATCGCGGTACCTCACGCAGGGGCGACTCCATCGGACGAGCTGTGCCGGTGATCGTGGTCACGGCCGAAGCCAGGGATTTCGTCATTCGGCGCCGCACCATCGGCATCCTCGAATCGCCCGCAATCGTCATTGTCGGCTCTCGCATCGACAGCCAGGTGCTGGAGCAGCACATCTCTGACGGTCAGCTCGTCAGGAAGGACGATCTGCTCTTCACCCTCGACGATCGTGAGATCCAGGCCCTCATAGCCCGCGACCAGGCGCAGCTCGCAAAGGACAACGCCGCACTTGCGCAGGCCGCCGGCGACCTGGTACGCAAGCAAGAGCTGCTCGCCAAGCAGGTCGCCCCGCAGCAGCAGGTCGATCAGGCGATCTCGGCCTACAAAGCCGCCCAGCAGACGGTGGAGGCCGATCAGGCCGTGCTGCAAGCCGACCGGCTGAAGCTTGGCTACGCCAAGCTTGAGGCGCCCATCACCGGCCGTGTCGGTGCCATCCGCGTGACGCCGGGCAACCTGGTAGGGGTGAACGATACAGCCGGCTTGGTGACGATCACCCAGATCAAGCCCATCCGAGTGGGCTTCACCCTGGCGGAGCGGGACCTTACCGCTTTGCGCGAGGCGTCTGCCGCTTCCTCGCCTGCGGTCGTACGGGTCTACGCGCCCGGGACCGACGAGGCCCTGGCCACGGGCACGCTCGATTTCGTGGACAGCAGTGTGGACTTTTCGTCTGGAACCATCGCGGCCAAGGCGAAATTCGCCAACGAGAAACTCGAGCTGTGGCCGGGGACCTACGTCGACGTCGGGATCGATCTCGGCGTCCGCCCCAACACAGTGATGATCCCCGCAGTTGCCGTTCAGAGCGGACAGAAGGGTCCGTTCGTGTTCGCTGCCAAGGACGATCAGACCGTCGAAATGCGCAATATCGAGCTTGCCGGCGTCGAGGGCTATCTCGTCGCGGTCTCGAAAGGCCTGGAGGGAGGAGAACGGGTTGTCGTCGAGGGACAGCTGCGCCTGACCAACGGCGCACGTGTTACAGAGACCGCGCTGGACAGCGAGGCTCCCGACGCCAACCAGAAGAAGAAGACGAACGCCAGAAGCGCATCCGACGGCGGGGCTGCGCAATGAACATCTCAGAATTCTGCGTCCGCCATCCGGTTGCGACGACCCTGATGTCGGCCGCACTGGTGACCGCCGGCTTCTTCGCCTACTTCCTCCTCCCGGTGGCAGCCCTGCCGCGAACGGAGTTTCCCGTCGTCAACGTATCGGCCTCGCTGCCCGGTGCCTCGCCGGATACCATGGCGAATGCCGTGGCGACGCCCCTCATCAAGCAATTCTCGACCATATCCGGCATCGACACGATCAGCGCCACGAGCGCGCTCAGCTCCACCTCAATCGCCATCCAGTTCAATCTCGATCGCGACATCGACAGTGCCGCAGCGGACGTGCAGTCGGCGATCGCACGTGTGCAGCGCCGGCTTCCGACCGAGATGACGGAGCCGCCAAGCTATCGCAAGGTCAATCCAGCGGACGCGCCCATCCTGATCCTGACGCTGCGCAGCGACCTTGCGCCGCTGCCGGAGATGGATGCCTTCGCACAGCAGGTGATCTCGCCCGCCCTGTCCACCATCAACGGCGTGGCGCAGGTGACGATATTCGGCAGCCAGAAATACGCGGTCCGGGTGCAGCTTGATCCCGACACGCTCGCGGCGCGAGGGATCGGCGTCGATGAGGTCCAGGCCGCGGTCTCGGCGGCCAATGCAAACACCCCCGTGGGGACGCTCAAGAACAAGCAGCAGTCGCTCACCCTGCAGGCGCAGACGGAATTGTCCAACGGCGATCAGTTCCGCAGCATCATCGTCGCGACGCGCAACGGCAGGCCGGTGCGCCTGGGCGAGCTGGCAACCGTCACGGACTCGGTCCAGGACAATCAAACGGCGAGCTGGCACAACGGCACACGCGCGATCCTGCTCGCCGTCTATCGCCAGCCAGAAGCCAACACGGTGGATGTGGTCAATCGTGTCCGAGCCCTGCTGCCAAGCTTCGACCAACAGCTGCCACGTGCGACAACCCTATCCGTGCTCAACGATCGCTCGATCTCCATTCGCGACGCCGTGCACGACGTGCAGGTCACACTCCTGCTGACGATCGGCCTCGTCATCCTCGTGATCTTCCTGTTCCTGCGACGCGTCTCCACCACCGTCATCCCCGCCTTGGCCGTGCCGATCTCGCTGCTCGCCACGCTCGGCGCCATGTACCTGCTGAATTTCAGCATCGACAACATCTCCCTGCTCGGACTCACGCTTGCGGTGGGGCTGGTGGTGGACGATGCGATCGTCATGCTAGAGAACATCTATCGGCACATGGAGGTGGACGGCCTCGGGCCGTTCGAGGCGGCCCTGAAAGGCAGCCGCGAGATCGGGTTCACGATCGTTTCGATCACCGCATCGTTGGTCGCTGTGTTCATCCCGGTCCTGCTGATGGGCGGCATCATCGGCCGCATCTTCAACGAGTTTGCGGTGGTGGTGACGGTGGCGATCGCCGCCTCCGCGTTCGTGTCCCTTACGCTCACCCCCATGCTGGCATCCAAAATCCTGCGCACGCCAAAGAAGGACGAGGCTCGTGCACGCTGGAGCGTGCTGTTCGAACGCGGTTTCGATGCCGCGCTGCGCGGATACGATCGCACCCTGCAGTACAGCCTTCGTCGCCAACCGATCATGCTCGCAGTATTTCTCGCCACGCTCCTGGCAACCGCCTGGCTGGTGCTCGCGACCCCGAAGGGCTTCTTCCCGCAGGAGGACATCGGCCAGCTTTCGGTCTCGACCGAGGCCCGGCAGGACATTTCGTTTGAAGCGATGGTCGGGCTGCAGCAGCAGGTGGCGGAGGCGCTTCAGCGCTCGCCCCATGTCGCCAACGTGGCCTCGATCGTCGGCTCGAGCGGAAGCAGCTCAGGCCTCAACAGCGGCCGCCTGTTCGTGGAGCTCAAGCCGCGCGATCGGCGTCCCGATCTACACAAGGTGCTTGCCGACCTACGGCGAGACACCGGCCGCATCCCCGGGATCAGTGCCTATGCGACGCCAGTCCAGAACCTCCGCATCGGCGGACGCTCGAGCCGGGCGCAGTATCAGTTAGTGATGCAGACGCTCGACCGGCCGCAGCTCTACGAGTGGTCGCAGAAGATGGCAGACGCCATGAGCCGCGACCCGCACTTCAGCGACGTCAACAGCGATCTGCAGATCAATGCAACGCAGGCGACATTGATCGTCGACAAGGACCAGGCGGCCTCGCTCGGCATCTCGGCGGAGCAACTGCGCTCGACGCTCTATTCCGGCTTCGGCAGCCGGCAGATCTCGACGATCTACGCCACAGGCGACAGCTTCTACGTGGTGATGGAGTTCAACGACAAGGTCAACTGGACCACCGCCGAGCTGCCGGACGTGCGCATTCGCAATGCTTCGGGCAAGCTCGTACCGGTCGGCGCGTTCGCCCGCGTGGAGCGCACAGCCGGGTCTCTCACCATCAATCAGCTGGGGCAGCTTCCCGCGGTCACGGTTTCGTTCAACCTTCCATCTGGAATCTCACTGGGCGATGCGATCCAGAGGATCGAGGAGCTGAAATCCGAGCTGAAGGTCCCTCGCAGCATCACATCGACGTTTGCTGGCAACGCCAAAACCTTCCAGGACTCGCTCGCCAACCAGGGCATCCTGCTGATGGCGGCGGTGGTGACGATCTACATCGTGCTTGGCATTCTCTACGAAAGCTACATTCATCCTTTCACCATCCTCACCGGGCTGCCGTCAGCGGTCGTGGGCGCCCTACTGACGCTCAGACTATTCAACATGGACCTGAACCTGATCGCAGTTATCGGTCTGCTGATGCTGATCGGCATCGTCAAGAAGAACGCCATCATGATGATCGACGTTGCGCTGACCACGCAGCGCGAAGGCAAGGACCCGGCGACCGCGATCTACGAGGCGGCCATTCTGCGCTTCCGGCCCATCATGATGACCACGCTTGCCGCCTTGCTTGGCGTGCTGCCGATTGCGCTCGGTATCGGCGCGGGCGCGGAGCTTCGCCAACCACTCGGCGTGGCGGTGGTTGGCGGCCTGCTCGTGTCCCAGGCGCTGACACTCTACATGACGCCTGTTCTCTACATCTACATGGAGCGAATAGCTCAAGGCGCTCGCGCCCTGCCTGGACGGATCGGGCGCGGATTCCTCCGCGAGCGGGATGCAACGAGCTAGGGGCTGTCTTCAGTTGCGGGAACCCCGAGTCGTTTCTTCCGTGATGCGACGGCGGTCGGCCTCAGGGGCCTTGTAAGAAGATGAGAAAATTGAGCGGTACCCTCCTGGCGCTCGCCGGCGTGTCCGCCGGCACCTATGCCCTCTGGTCCGGCCAAAATACGGTCGCCCTCCCGCCGAAGATCTCTGCAGACCCGAGCGTCCGTGCGCCGACGTCGGCGCCACAGACCCGAGCCGAGGCTGATCCCGCGGCAGCGGCTGCCTTGCCACCGTCCGCGGCCACCGCGTCTATCCCGTCCAAAGTACTGAATGTCGCTGACGCGGCGCCGCGGGTAGCATACCCACCCTCCTCTGGACTTCCTCTCGACCGTGCGCGGCTCACGCGCGAGATTCAATTCCAGCTGAAGCGTGTCGGCTGCTACCACGGAACCATCGATGGCGTATGGTCCGCAACGGTCCGCCTTTCCATGAAGGCCTTTACTGATCGCGTCAACGCCACGCTGTCAGCCGAGCAGCCCGACATCGTCCTCCTGGCAATGCTGCAGAGCCATCGCGGTAGTGGCTGCGGCGTACCTTGCCCGCCCGGCCAGAGTTTGGCCGTCGATGGCCGCTGTCTGCCGAATGGCCTCATCGCCAAGAGGACAGAAAAGCAGGCGCCGGCTGGCTCGATCCCGACGGCCTCGCCGCCCATTGGCGAGCAGCTCCCGGCTGGACAACCGCAGAGCAAGGAGGAGCGCATGTCGCTCGCCGGCCTGCCGCTACCACCAGCAACGTTTGCGGGACAGCTCGCGACCGATGCCCCTGCCAAAGCAGGGCGGCGCCGCGCAACACCGCCGGTTGGCACGGCGTCCGGTCAATTTCCGCGCTGGGCCGTGCATGCGTTCGAGAGCCGATGATCCGGGTCGCGGCTTCGCCGCCACCGGGGCGATGCCGGCGCCTCCCTCATGGCCTGGCCGTGTACTATCCACCGAAGGAGCAAGGGTTGCGTCGTCTAACCTGCCCTAAGGGGGCACCAGCGACGCCTCCTGCCGACGTGACGGGAAGATGGCGCAATCCTTGGGCCGCTATTCGCGGCGAGCCCAGCTTTCCTCGCCCCTAGGACCACGCTTCGTTCGAGTCGAAGGCAGGCGAGCAACAGGCTTGCCTACCACGGTTTGCTTGGGCGCTTCAGCGTAAGCGCGATGCCGCACGACCGATGTCTCGTCCCGGGGTTGCCGCGACAGGTGCAGCCCGCGATGTATTTCGCTCGGTGCAGGAATGCCATCGGCAGACTGCGATAGGGGTGACCGTCGCGGTCGACCATATCGTCGACGTCCTGACCAGGGTTGCGATGCACGAAGAGCCGCGACCTAGCGGGACAGCTCTGCTCGCATTGCTTGGCATCACCCGCGAACCACCCGCGTTGAGTCGAGTAGCTGATGGGAAAGTAGAACCCATCGCAGAGCCTAACGCAGAGAGTCCTATACGTCCCGCCTTCGGGCCGATCGTCGCGACGGGTGAGGTCGCTCCGACTCAGGCTCCCTGTGTCGGCGCGCGCTTTCAAAGATCAGATCGAACCAATTGGCGTTGGCCGGCATCTGCCCGGCGGTCGTATGCGGAGCGGGATCTGCCCTCCCGGCAACTGCCGGGCGGCCGTGACTGGGATTGCGCTGCCCACGCCAGCGTGACAGCTGCAGCTGCGAGAGTGATACCACCAAAGAAACGGAACATTGTGCGCGGACCCACGGATGAGATCGGCAGCAGAACAATGGCAGTGCCGGATTGTTCCAAGTTGCGATCGTTCAAGTGCAGTTCCGAATACGCTCAATAGGTCTCGTGCTGTCCAGGCCCAGGAAATACCTACTTCGCGGGAACACGGATTGCTCGCCCTATCGCCCGTCTTCCCTTATCCGTTGGCGCCACTATGCGGAAATTCGGTCAAGTGCTCCCGGGACGGATGCTCCGAAATGGCCGCCCGCCTTGTCTGGGCAGCTCTTGAGTATCTTCCGAGTCTGGTTTGCGGTTGGCTCTGATGCTCCTATGGCAATGACCCTTCGGGTCCCCCTCCCGGTGTCCAGACCGGTCGGGCCTCTTGGGAGGCGTTGTCTAGGCAACGCCATTGCCTTGCCTCAAGGCAGCCAACCCATGGTTAGCGACCTCGGGTCTTCCCCGGCCCGAGGTCGCTTTTGCGGCACAAGAGACACTAAGCCAATACCGAAGGAGTTCATCCCATGAAACAAGTTATCGTAGGATTCGTCGGAGCTGTCGCCCTGATGAGCATGAGCTCGACGGGTATCGCCCAGGGTGCTGAAAGGAGCGAGCGAGCCGCACCCCAGCAGCGGGCCGCGCCGCAGCAGCGAGCCGAGCGAGCCCCCCGCGCCTCGCCCCGGCAGCAATCTCAAAGGCCGGCCGCACGTGTATCCGAACGGCGACCTGCTACGGCCGAGCGTAGTCGCTCGCAACGGCCATCAGCAGCTCAGCGCGCTCCTCGGCAGCAGGCTGTCCAGCGCAGGGCCATGCAGCAGAAGCAGAGCACAGAACGCAATCGTACGCAGCAGAGCCGTCAGGCACAGGACAGGCGCGCCCAGGACAAACTGCGTCAGCGCCAGGAGACGCCGCCTTCGCCCAGCACCAACCCGAGGCAAGCCGACAAGGGTCCACGCCGTCCTGATGGCGCCGACAAGGGAGCTCCACGCGCGCAGCCGGTAGCCCGCATCCGCGCGACCGACGAGCAGCGTCGCGAGGTCCGCCGGGTGCTGTTCCAGAAGTCCAACGTGCAGCGCATCGCACGCAATCGCCTGGGCGTTGCTCCGGCCGTGGGCAACCGCATACCGCGGCGCCATCGCCTGCATCGCTTCACGCCGGCGCTGATCGCCTTTGCTCCGCTCTACGCCTCGTACAGCTACATCGTGGTCGATGACACGATCTGCATCGTCGACCCCGTCAACTACGACATCGTGGATGTGATCGACGAGGGGTCGTTCGAGACCGCCGGCCCGCCGTTGGCGCCCTCGCAGACCCTTCTACTCTCCCCGGAGGAGATGCATCTGGTCTATATCGATGTACCCAAGGACCGTGCGCGAACGGAGCTGCGCATCCGCCTTGCCCTCGGTGCCGAGGTTCCGCGCAGCGTCACGCTGTTTGCCTTCCCCGATGCCGTGATAGCGCGGGTTCCGCAGGTTGCACCCTACCGCTACATCGTCGTCGAGGACGACGTCGTGATCGTCGACTTAACGGACTACGAGATCGCGATGGTGATCTCGGAGTGATCGGCTCGGCTCATCGCTCGGTGAGCTACGACGAACCGAAGCGCCAGGCAGCTCCGCAGGAAGCTCCTGGCGCTTCGGCTTTTGTGACAGCTCAGCTACGGTGCCGCGGGCTTGCTTCGCAGGTGGAAGCGGCCGGTCACCCGGCCGGGTTTCAGACGATGCTCAGAGTCGCGCCCATCGAGCTGTCGTGGTAAAGTGCTGTTGGGCCCGCGCGTGCTCTCCTAACGAGAGCCTGGGCTCACGAAAGCCAAGACGATGACAGGACGCAGTGCGCGACAGGCCGGCCAGGCCCGGCCGCAGCCTCGCGGTCAGTCGCCGAAGCCCGCGAGCATCGATTTTCCGGTCGTTGCACTGGGGGCATCGGCAGGCGGTCTCGACACCTTCAAGAAGCTCCTCGACGCCTTGTCGGCCGGCAACGGCATGGCCTTCGTGCTGATCCAGCATCTCGATCCGAAGCACCAGAGCCTGATGGTCGAGCTGCTGACCGGCCACACGCCCATGCAGGTTCTGCAAGCCGTAGACAGGATGCCGCTCGAGCGCGACCACGTCTATCTCATTCCTCCTGGCGCCTATCTGGCGATCAGGGACGGCGCCCTGCGGTTGTCCAAGCCCCTGGAGCGGCATGGCGCGCGTATGCCCTTCGACTTCTTCCTGCGCTCGCTGGCCGAGGATTGCGGCGAGCGCGCCATCTGCGCGATCCTCTCTGGGACCGGCACCGACGGCAGCCTCGGATTGAAGGCTGTGAAAGAGAAGGGCGGGCTCGTCATCGTGCAGGACCCGCAGGAGGCGGCGTTCGACGGCATGCCGCGCAGCGCCATCGGCACCGGCAGCGTGGACCTGGTCTTGCCGGTGGAACAGATTCCCCAGGCGCTCGTTAAGTATAGTCGCCAGAAATACGTCAAGGATGGGGGGAAGGGCTTGCAAGCTCCGGACGACAACGTCCAGGCAGCGTTCGCAGACATCATCGATCTCCTGGCCGCGACCAGCTCGCACGACTTCTCGCTCTATAAGCGGGGAACGCTGGCGCGCCGGACCGAGCAACGCATGGCGATGGCCGGCCTGGAGAGCGCTGCGGATTATCTGCAGGTCCTGCGCAAGGATGCGGGCGAGCGTGAGCTGCTCGCCAAGGACCTCCTCATCAATGTGACCCACTTCTTCCGCGATCCGGCTGCCTTCGACGAGCTGGCGGAGAAGGTCATTCCGGAGCTCGTACAGCGGCAACCCCCGGATCGACCTCTCCGCGTCTGGGTGCCCGGCTGCAGCACCGGCGAGGAGGCCTATTCCATCACCATGCTCTTCCTGGAGCAGATCGCGGCCGCGCAACGCAACGTCAAGCTGCAGGTGTTCGCCTCCGACATCGACGCGGACTGCGTGGCATTCGCCCGCAACGGCGTCTACCCGGACTCGATCGAGGCCGACGTGGCGCCGGCGCGGCTCGCCCGCTTCTTCACCAAGGAGGGCGACAGCTACCAGGTCGTTCGCGAGCTGCGCGAGGCAATCGTGTTCACGGGCCAGAGCCTGCTGGCCGACGCACCGTTCTCGCGGCTCGACCTCATCTCCTGCCGCAACGTGCTCATCTACCTGAGCCCGGAGGCGCAGCAGAAAATCCTGTCCCTCTTCCATTTCGCCCTGCGCCCGCAAGGCGTGCTGTTTCTCGGATCCGCCGAATCGGCCGCCAGCGTCTCGGCGCACTTCCAGCCGATCGGCAACAAGCATCGGATCTACAGGCATATCGGGACCAGCCGGCCGGGCGAGGTCGAATTCCCGCTGGGGACCCGCGATGCCGGCCGCCTGCTCGCCAAGCCGCTGGCGCAGCAAACGGGCCTGCGGCGGCCCGCGTTCATCGAGCTTGCGCAGCGGGCGCTGCTCGAGGCCTACGCTCCGGCCTCCGCCCTGGTCAACGACAAGCACGAGGGCCTTTATTTCTTCGGACCGGTGGATCGGTATCTGAAGGTCGCCTCGGGCGAGGACACCCGCGACGTGTTTGCCATGGCGCGCGAGGGTTTGCGCGCGAAGCTCAAGTCGGCGCTCGGCGCACAGGTGGTCGCTCTCGCGGACGCCGACACGGTGAGCCGCGTGACCGGCGCGCAGGTGGGCTTCGCCGGCCCGGTCGGCCTCCGCAGGGGGACCCGCGTC
>Ga0207660_10000716_pt1 | contig 22075 bp, 25 predicted proteins | sample KBSC73BmetaG_FD_184335 | JGI IMG/M metagenome (GOLD analysis project Ga0207660, IMG submission 184335) | Corn rhizosphere microbial communities from Kellogg Biological Station, Michigan, USA - KBS C7-3B metaG (SPAdes) (version 2) | ecosystem: Host-associated > Plants > Roots > Rhizosphere ... | reverse complement strand
CGCCGGAGCTTCGGCGGCGCGGCGCGCTTCCTCTTCGGCGTTGAGGCGCGCTTCTTCCGCCGCGGCTTCCTCGGCCTTGCGATTCTCATCAGCGCGGCGGCGTTCTTCTTCGCTCTGCTCGGTGCGAGCGCGATCTTCGCGCCGGCGGGCTTCCTCGAGCGACGTCAGGCGGGCTTCCTCGGCCTCGCGCAGAAGCTTCTGCTGAAGCTCTTTGCGGCTCGCCATCTCGTCCTGTGCGGACGGCTTGCGCGGAGCGGGCGCGGCCGGCTTCGGCGCCGGCTTGGGAGCTTCGGCGACGGGCTCGGGCTTGGGCGCTTCGGCCGGCGGAGTCTCGCCCGGGCGGCCGAGGATGCGCCTTTTCTTGACCTCGACGACGACCGTGTTCGAACGGCCGTGGCTGAAGCTCTGCTTGACCTTGCCGGTCTCGACCGTGCGCTTGAGTCCCAGCGGCGGCCGGGTTCCAAGCTTCGGTTTTTCGGTCTGGTCTGCCATTCTATTCCTTCGTCAAATCTACTTCAGCCGAGTGTGTCCCCAAGGCGGGTTCTCCACCTTCAAGACCACGTTCCGGGCCAGTGAAAGCCAGCCACCGGGCAAGCGCGTGACGGACACGCGAAGCGGCGGCGGGGTCGGTCAGCGCGACATGTACCACATTTTCGCGCCCAAGTGCCATGGACAAGATAGTGCGCGGCTCGGGGAATATCAGCCCCTGTGCATCGCCGCCGCCGACCCTCCACGCCTGGTCGAGCGCCCTGCGGCCATCCTCGCCCGCGTCGCCGGCGTGGATGAGCAGGTGGACCTTGCCGGAGCGCGCGGCGGTCTCGACGCGGTCGGCGCCGTTGATGAGGTTGCTTGCGCGCGCTTCCATGCCGAGGCGATCGAGCGCGTACTGGCGAAGCGCGGCTTCGGTTCGGTCGCCGAGGTCCGGGGGGACGGTAACAGCGTTCGTCTTGAACCCGCGCTGGAGGGCCGCCTTGAGCTTGCCGCTCGCATTGGCCTCGTCGAGCTCGGTGCGCGTGACGCCGATCCACGCGCCGCGGCCCGGAGCACGGGCGCGGACGTCGGGCGCGACGCTGCCGTCCGGGCCAAGGGCAAGGCGGATCAGCTCGTCCTTGCCAGCCTTGCGGCGAGTCAGGACGCAGGTGCGCTCGGGCTCGTGCGCGTCTAGCGGATCATTGCGAGGATTCCGCATCGGCGGCCTCCTCAGTTTGCGGCTCGTCCTCGAACCAGTGGGCGCGGGCGGCCATGATGATCTCGTTGCCTTGCTCTTCGCTGAGGCCGTACTCGGCGAGGATCCCGCCCTTGTCCTCGGGGCGGTTGCTCGGCTCGCGCTGGCGCCGCTGCTCGGGCCGCTTCTTCTGGACGAGCTCGTCGGTCGCAAGGTCGGCGAGGTCGTCGAGCGTGCGGATGTTCGCCTTGCCCAGAGTGACCAGCATCTGCTCGGTCAAGTGCGGGATCTCGGCGAGCGCGTCCTCGACACCCAGTTTGCGCCTCTCTTCTCGCGAAGCGGCCTCGCGGCGCTCGAGCGCCTCGGTGGCGCGGCTCTGGAGCTCGGTCGCGATATCCTCGTCGAGGCCTTCGATCTGCGCGATCTCCTCGATCGGGACGTAAGCGACTTCCTCGAGGCTGGTGAACCCCTCGGCGACGAGCAACTGCGACAGCGTCTCGTCGACATCGAGCTCGTTCTGGAACAGCGCCGAACGCTCGACGAACTCGCGCTGGCGCTTCTCGCTCGCGTCGGCTTCGGTGAGGATGTCGATCTGCGAGGTGGTGAGCTGGCTGGCGAGCCGCACGTTCTGGCCGCGGCGGCCGATTGCGAGGCTGAGCTGATCGTCGGGGACGACCACCTCGATGCGGCTTTCTTCCTCGTCGATGACGACGCGGCTGACGGTCGCGGGCTGGAGCGCATTGACGACGAAGGTCGCAAGGTCCTCGCTCCACGGGATGATGTCGATCTTCTCGCCCTGGAGCTCCTGGACGACCGCCTGAACTCGGCTGCCCTTCATGCCGACGCAGGCGCCGACCGGATCGATCGAGCTGTCGTGGCTGATGACGCCGATCTTGGCGCGGCTGCCGGGATCGCGCGCGGCCGCCTTGATCTCGATGATGCCGTCGTAAATCTCGGGCACTTCCTGCGCGAACAGCTTCTTCATGAAATCGGGATGGGCGCGCGAGAGGAAAATCTGGGGGCCGCGGGCTTCGCGCGCGACGCGCAGGATCAGCGAACGGATGCGGTCGCCGACGCGGACCATCTCGCGCGGAATCTGCTGATCGCGGCGGATGACGCCTTCGGCGCGGCCGAGATCGACGACCACGTGGCCGAACTCGACGCGCTTGACGACCCCGGTGATGATCTCTCCGGCGCGCTCCTTGAATTCCTCATATTGGCGCTCGCGCTCGGCATCGCGGACCTTCTGGAAGATGACCTGTTTGGCCGCCTGGGCGGCGATTCGGCCGAACTCGATCGGCGGCAGCGGATCGACGATGAAGTCGCCGACCTTGGCGCCCTTCTGGAGCTTCTGCGCGCCTTTCTCGTCGATCTGCTTGAAATGGTCCTCCGGCTCCTCGACCACTTCGAGGACGCGCCACAGGCGAAGGTCGCCGGTCTCGCCGTCGAGCTTGGCGCGGATGTCGTTCTCGGCGCCGTAGCGCGCGCGGGCGGCGCGCTGAATCGCGTCCTCCATCGCCTCGATCACGATGCCCTTGTCGATCAGCTTCTCGCGCGCGACGGCGTCGGCAATCGCGAGAAGTTCGGCCTTGTTGGCGCTGACGGCAGCGGGTGCAGTGGCCATGAAATCTATTCCTCTACAGTCTCGATGGTTTCAGCGCCCTCGGTGCTGAGCGGCGCGGTGGCTTGAATGAGCTTGTCGGTCAAGACGAGCTTGGCTGACGCGATGTCCGACGGATGGATGACGTGCTTCTCTCCGGTCTTGTCGGTGAGGTGCACGTGATCGCGCACGAGGCCTTCGATCACGCCCGTGAACTGCTTGCGGCCCTGGTGCGGTTCACGAAGCGTGATCCGCGCATCGAACCCGGCCCAGTCCGCATAATCCTTCGGCCGGGTGAGCGGCCTGTCGATGCCGGGCGAGCTGACCTCGAGCCGGTAGCTGCCCGCGATCGGGTCGGCCAGGTCGAGGCATTCCGACAGCCGGTGCGAGATGCGCTCGCAGTCGGCGATGTCGAGCTGGCGCGTGTCGGGCCGCTCGGCCATCACCTGGAGCGTCGGGTCCGAAGTCCCGCCGATCATCATCACCCGCACGAGATCATAGCCAAGGCTTTTCACCTCGGGCTCGATCAGTCGTTCAAGGCCGGCAATGTCGGTCACTCAGGCTCCGCAGCACTTACAAAAGTCTCTCGGACCGGAACCGTAGGGCCCCAGCCTCAGGCATCTGGCGATGTCGAGGAGAGAGGCGCGATATAGGCCGGACGCCGGCTTTCCGCAAGCAATGCTTAGCGGCCGAGGGCCCGGTTCTCTTGGCGGACGCGGATCGTCAGGACGGCGGCGTTGAAGACGGTGAACAGGAGCGCAACCTGCCACAGGCCGAAGACCAGCGGCAGGACTGCGATCTCGGCGGTCACCACCCAATAATTCGGGTGATTGACGAAACGGTACGGGCCGCGGCGGACGAGCGGGTCGCCGGAAAGGACGATGATCCGCGTCGTCCAGCGCGGCCCGAGCGTCGTCAGCACCCAGATCCGGGCGAGCTCGATTAGGACGAACAGCGCAAGCCACAGCGGATGAACGGGCCGCGGAAGGGCGAGCCACCACAGCGCAATCAGCCATACAGCGTGGACGCCGACGATCAGCGGGTAGTGGCCCGGCGCATGTTCGTGCGCACCTTGGGCGAGGAGCCGCCGGGTGTTGCGCTTCGCAAGCCACAATTCGCCGAGGCGCTGGAGCGTGACCAGCGCAAGGATGACGATGTTGAGAATCACGCGGCTTCGAGAAGAAGGCCGCCGCAGGTGAAGCCGGGGCCGAACGCGGTCATCATCGTGCGGTCGGGCAGGCCGCGCTCCATCAGCCGGTCGAGAACGAACAACACGGTGGGCGCGCTCATATTGCCGAAATCGTGAAGCACTTCGCGCTCGAGGTTGAGCTCGCCCTGTGGCAGCTCGAGCGCCTTTTCGATCGCGTCGATGACTTTGACGCCGCCGGGATGACAGCAGAAGCGGTCGATCGCCTCGCGCTTGACGCCCATGCCCGCGCACATCTCCTCGACAGCCTGGGCGAGCTGCTCCTCGACGAACGGCGGAATCGCGCGGTCGAACACTACGCTTAGTCCGGGGTCCTCGATGTCCCAACCCATGATGCGCAGCGTGTCGGGCCACATCTTCTCCGCCGACGCCACGATCCGCGCATTGCTGTGCTCGCCGCTCGTCACCACCGCAGCCGCCGCTCCGTCGCCGAACAGCGCCGTCGCCACCACGGCGGCCGGGTCGTCGCTGTCGATCCGGATCGAGATCGAGCAGGTCTCGACCGTCACGAACAGCCAGTTGCTCCCCGGCTGGGAGGCGGCCATCCGCGATGCCGCGGCGAGGCCATTGACGCCGCCCGCGCAGCCGAGACCGAAGATCGGGACGCGGCGAACGTCGTCGCGGAAGCCGACGCGCTGCGCCGCGCGCGCTTCGAGGCTGGGCGTCGCGATGCCGGTCGTCGAAACCGAGACGACACCGTCGATGTCGCCAGGGTCCAGGCCGGCCTTTTCGATCGCTGCCGTCGCGGCTTCGACGAACAGCTTCTCGGCGGCTTCCAGATAGACCGCGTTCCGGTCACGCCACCCGTGGCCATGCAAGTACCAGTCCTGGGGAGCGACGATGTGCCGGCGGGCGATCCCGGCATTGTCGAACACGCCCGAGAGGCGGTCGAACAAGGCCTTCTTGCCGCCGAACGCTTCACGGGCCCGTGCCTTGGCTTCGTCCTGCTCGACCACATGCGGCGGGACGGCGGTGGCAAGCGAAAGGAGGCTACAGGGCTGCATGATGCCTTTATAGAGCGGCGGAACCGCGCTTTGGTTCAAATATTGAGAGTGGCGGAGGTGTCATGAACCTGCGTTTGCTGCAATTCGCCGCGCTTTTGGTCCTCGCCGCCTGCGGCAGCTCGGCGCGCACGAGTGCGCAGGATGCGGGCTCATCGGCTGGCCCCGCGAATCTCGCGCCGAGCGAACCGCCGTTCACAAGCACGGCAATCGCGACCTTCGACAATCCATGGGCGATGGCGTTCCTGCCGGGCAGCGGCGTGGCCATCGTCACGGAAAAGCCGGGCCGCGTCTGGCTTGTCGATGCCGCGAACGGCCGGAAGCTGGAGGTGAGCGGCGTTCCCGCCGTCCATCCGGCAGGGACGAACGGCCAGGGCGGCTTGCTCGACGTGGTCGTCTCTCCGGACTTCGCCCGGGACGGGTTCATTTACCTTACCTATTCGGAGCCGTCGGCGAACGGCGGAAGCGGGCTCGCGCTCGCCCGGGCGCGGCTGGTGCGCGGACCGGCGCCGTCGCTTCAGCAGCTGCAGGTGATCTGGCGCGATCCGGCCGGGGGCGACGGCGGGCAGTTTGGCGGCATCGTCGCGTTCGCGCCTGACGGCAAATCGCTCTTCCTGACCTCCGGCGAGCGGCAGCGCTTCACTCCGGCGCAGGACCCGAGCCAGCCGCTCGGCAAGATCCTGCGCCTCACCCTCGACGGCAAGCCGGCGCCGGGAAATCCTTGGGCCGGCAAGCTCGGCGCCGCGACCGTGACCGTGACGGATCCGCCGGCCGACACGGAAGTGGCGAAGAGCACGACGGGACGACAGGTCCGCTGGCCCGGCGCTAATCTCACTCCGGCTGAAACATGGACGCTCGGCCACCGCTGTCCGTACGGCCTCGCCTTCGCTCCGGACGGCCGGCTGTGGGAGACCGAAATGGGCCCCCGCGGCGGCGACGAGCTCAACCTCATCGAGCGGGGCAGGAATTACGGCTGGCCGCTCGTCTCCGAAGGCAAGAATTACAATGGCGTGCCGATCCCGAAGCCGGCAAGCCGAACGGACCTGGTGCCGCCGAAGCTTTACTGGGTGCCGTCAATCGCCCCTTCGAGCCTGCTCATCTACACAGGAAGCCTGTTCCCGCAGTGGAAGGCGGACGGGTTCATCGGCGCGCTCGCGGGCAAGGCACTGATCCATGTCCGCATCCGCGGCGACCAGGCGACGAAGATGGACCAATGGGACATGGGCAACCGCATTCGCTTCGTCGGACAAGGACCGGACGGCGCGATCTATCTGCTCGAGGACGGGAGCGGGGGGCGCCTCCTCAGGCTGACTCCCGCTCAGGCCCGCCGGTAGCGCAGATAATAGGGCCGGCGTCCGTCGCGTCGGGACTTGGCGCCGTAGCGGGTCTCCATCCATCCGCTGGGCGGTTCAAGGAAGTCCGCGGGCCGCTCGGCGAGCCATTCGAATTGGTGCCGGTGACGCTGCATCAGCATCAGCGACCAGGTGAGATAGGTCGGGTCATCGGTCGCGAGGCGGAACTCGCCGCCAGCCTTCAACTTGGCGGCGAACAGGTCGAGCGGGCGGTCGTTGATCATTCGCCGCTTGGCGTGACGAGCTTTCGGCCAGGGGTCGGGGTGGAGCAGGTAAAGGAAGGCCAATGCGCCGTCCGGCAGCCGCTGAAGCACTTCGAGCGCGTCGCCGCGCCACAAGCGGACGTTCGCGAGGTGCCTGTCGCGGATGTGTGCGAGCGCCGCAGCAACGCCGTTGAGGAACGGCTCGGCGGCGATGAAGCCATGGTCCGGAAGCATGTCGGCGCGATCCGCAAGATGCTCTCCCGAGCCGAAGCCGATCTCGAAATGCAGCGGGCGCTGGTCGCCGAACAGGAGCTTTGAATCGACTTCGCCTTCCGCTGGAACTGCGATTTTCGGCAAAAGGCTATCGACCAGCTCCTGCTGCGCCTTGCGCAGCTTGTGACCGCTCGAACGGCCATAGAGCCGATTGAGGGTCAGCGGATCGCCGGGCTTGAACGCGGTCATTGCCCGTGTCGCTAGTGGCGGCATGCGTCCGGGGCAACGCTGCGCGCGGGAACTTCGCGGTCGTTTCGGCGTCGAACCGCCAAGGGGTGGCAGTCGAGGAGTCGCCCATGAACGTCGGCAATGAGCACAGTAAATCCTTCTGGATGAAGGAAACTCCGGTCATTCAGGCGTCCCCGCTGACGGAAGATGAGCAATGCGATGTAGTGGTCGTCGGCGCCGGCATCGCCGGGCTCTCGACGGCCTATGAGCTTGCCCGCTGCGGCCGCTCGGTCGTGGTGATCGATCGCGGCGAAATAGGCACCGGCATGACCGCGCGCACCACCGCGCATCTCGCGACGGAGCTCGACGACTTCTATTCCGAGCTGGTCCGCGTGCGCGGCGAGGATGAAGCGCGGATCTATCACGACAGCCAGGTTGCCGCGGTGAACCGCATCGAGGCGATCTGCCGCGACGAGGGCATCGACTGTGACTTCCGCCGACTCGACGGTTTCCTGATTCCGACCGACGAGGGACCGATCTCCGACTTGCAGGAGGAATTCGAGGCGTGCCGCAAGATCGGCGTCGAGGTCGAATGGGCCGACCGGGCATCGGTGCCAGGACTCGATACCGGCCGCTGCCTGCGATTCCCGGACCAGGGCCGCTTCCATCCGACGCGCTACCTTGCGGGCCTCGCCCGCGCGATCCTCGGCCGCGGCGCGAGAATCTATGCGAACACCGCCTACGTCGATCACGACGACGATGATGAGGGGGTCCGCATCAAGACGGAAGGTGGGCCGACGATCCGCGCCAAAGCGGCGGTCTTCGCGACCAATTCTCCGGTGAACGCGGTGGTCGCGGTCCACACCAAGCAAATCCCCGATCGGACCTATGTAGTTGCCGCGCGGGTGCCGAAGGCATCGGTCCCCGATGTGCTGCTGTGGGATACGTATGAAGCCTATCATTACGTGCGGATCCAGGAAGTGGACGACGGTCACGACCTGCTTATCGTCGGCGGGGAGGATCATCGTTCGGGCGAGGTCGACGACGCCGACCAGCGCTTCGCACGGCTCGCCGAATGGACGCGCAAGCGCTACCCGATGTTCGGCGACGTCGAATACAGCTGGTCAGGGCAGGTGCTCGAGCCGGCGGACTTCATGCCTTACTCCGGCCGCAGCCCCGGCAGCGACAATGTCTACGTGCACACCGGCGACAGCGGCCAGGGGATCACCAACGGCGTCGCGGGAAGCGTGACGATCGCCGCGCTGATCCTCAAAGAGGACAGCCGCTTCGCCCACATCCTCGACCCCGACCGCAAGTCCCTGACGTCGACCACGAGCCTCGCCGAGCTCGCGCGCGGGCAGGCGGGCGTGATCGCGAACTTCACCGAATATGTCCGTCCCGGCGAGATCAAGGCGCCCGACGAGCTCGAGCCGGGCGAGGGTGCGATCATGCGCGACGGGCTCCGTAAGATCGCCGTTTACAAAACCACTGACGGCGAAATCGTCCGCCGCTTGGCGGTTTGCACGCACGTCGGCTGCATCGTCCACTGGAACAGCTTCGAGAAATGCTGGGACTGTCCTTGCCACGGATCGCAGTTCGCGCCCGACGGCGCAGTCCTGAACGGTCCTGCGGTCAGGCCGCTCGCCGAGGCCGCTGACCCGGATTCCGACGAACGATCGCAGTCTCATGCGTCCACCGTGGAGAGCGCCTGACACGGGAACTATTTCGCTTCTGAAACATATCAAAGCAGCCGGCAGGAGGAGACATAGTCATGGCAAGCAGGAACGACGGCGGCCACTCGCATCCGCAAAGCACCGCGAAGATCGGAGGGCACCCGATCCACCCCATGCTGGTCTCCTTCCCGATCGTCTGCTTCATCGGCGCCTTTGCCGCGGACCTCGCGTTCCTCAAGGATGCGTGGCACCCGTGGGCGGTCGGCGGACGGGTGCTCCTGCTCGTCGGCTTGATCATGGCGGCGCTCGCGGCGGTGACCGGGCTCACCGACTTCCTCGGCGAAAAGCGGATCCAGGTTCCCGACGCGATCAAGCACATGCTCGCGAACGTGACGGCGGTCGTGATCGAGCTCGTCAACCTGATCCTCCGCTGGCACAATGACGCGTCGATTCCGAAGATCGGCGTCTATCTGTCGGGGATCGTCGTGCTGATCCTGCTTTACAGCGGCTGGAAGGGCGGCGAGCTCGTCTTCCGCCACGGCATGGGCGTGGAGGACAATACCACCGTCTAAAGGTCAGGCGTCGACGGCGGCCTTGAGGTCCTCGACCAGGTCGATCCGCTCCCACGGGAAATAGTCGCCCTCCGACTTGCGGCCGAAGTGGCCATAGGCCGCGGTCTGCTCGTAAATGGGCTTGTTGAGCCCCAGATGGGTGCGGATGCCCCGCGGAGTCAGGCCGCCGAGCTTGCCGATGCGGCCGATCGCGGCCTCGATCCGCTCGTCGCCGACGGTGCCGGTGCCATGCGTGTCGACATAGAGCGAAAGCGGCTCCGACACGCCGATCGCATAAGCGAGCTGGATCGTGCAGCGCTTCGCAAGACCCGCGGCGACGATGTTCTTGGCGAGATAGCGGGCGGCATAGGCAGCAGAGCGGTCGACCTTGGTCGGGTCTTTGCCCGAGAAGGCGCCGCCGCCATGGGGCGCAGCACCACCATAGGTATCGACGATGATCTTGCGGCCCGTGAGGCCGGCGTCGCCGTCGGGCCCGCCGATCTCGAAGCTGCCGGTCGGGTTGATGTGATAGACGGTTTCGTTGCCGAGCAGCTGCGAGGGAAGCACGCGGGCGACGACGCCCTTCACATAAGCGTGGAGCTCGGCCTGCTTCTCGCCCTTGTCGTAACCCGGCTTGTGCTGGGTCGACACGACGATCGCCGTCGCCTTGGCGGGCTTGCCTTCCTCGAAGCGCAGCGTGACCTGGCTCTTGGCGTCGGGCTCGAGGAACGGAGCGGCGCCCGAGTGGCGGTCCTTCGCCATCTCCATCAGGATCTTGTGGCTGTAGTCGAGCGTGGCCGGCATGAGGTCGGGAGTCTCGTCGCAGGCGAAGCCGAACATGATGCCCTGGTCGCCCGCGCCTTCCTCCTTGTTCTCGCCAGCATCGACGCCCTGCGCGATGTGCGCCGATTGCGGGTGAAGGTTGTTCTCGAAGCGGAAGGTGTTCCAGTGGAAGCCGCTCTGCTCGTAGCCGATGCGCTTCACGACGGCGCGAACCGCGTCCTGGATCTCCTGTTCGACGCCGGGGGCCCAGTTTCCATCGCGGTCCATGATTCCTTCGCCGCGGATCTCGCCGGCAAGAACGACCGTGTTGGTCGTCGTCATCGTCTCGCACGCCACCCGCGCTTCAGGGTCCTTGCTCAGGAAGAGGTCGACGATCGCGTCGGAAATCTGGTCGGCGACCTTGTCGGGATGCCCCTCGGAAACGGATTCGGAGGTGAAGAGGAAATTGCTGCTGCGCATGGGATGAAAGAGGCCTCGATATCAGGATATAAAGAAGTCTTTATATGGCGCCTCTAGCGGCGCTTGCGGCCGAGCACAATGCCGCCTGCGATGAGCAGGAATCCGAGGAGGATCGGGACGATGTTGCCGAACCGCGCGAACACCGGCGCGGATCTGGCAGCCGGCGGAAGCACGGAGTCGATCACACCGGCGGTTCGCCACGGCAATGATTTCACCACGTTGCCGCGGCCGTCGATCACTGCGCTGATCCCGGTCGGAGTCGCGCGAAGGACCGGCAGCCCCTCTTCGGCGGCGCGGAGCCGCGCCTGGGCGAGATGCTGGGGCGGGCCCCAGGATCCGTACCAGGCGTCATTGGATGCGTTGAAGATGAAGTCGGGGCGGTTGCGTTCATCGACGACGTGCCCGGAAAAGATGATCTCGTAGCAGACGTCGAACCCGACCTTGCCCCATTCGCCCCCGAGATCGACCGTGCGAGGGCCCGGGCCGGAGAGGAAATCCATCTCCCCCGGCGCGAGCCGGGACAACCCAAGTGCCGAGAGCAAGGGCCGCATCGGCAGATATTCGCCGTACGGGACCAGGTGGGACTTGTCGTAGCGGGCAGCGATCCGTCCGCCCGGCGCCAAGACGAAGATGCTGTTGGTCGCACCGTCGACATGCTCGCCGTCGCGCGAGAAGACTGCGAGGCCGCCGGTCAGCAGCAGGTCGCCGGGACCGAGCAGCGAAGCCGCGCGCGTCCGCTGGAACTCGGCGAGGCCCTGGCCGCCGGTGCGCGCGTCCTGCAGCGGCTCGACGATCGCCGCCTCGGGCCAGAGCAGCAGGCGCGGCTGGTCCGATGGCGGGCCCGACAAGGCGGCGAACCTGCGCGCCGCCTCGTCGCCGAAGCCGGGTTTCCACTTGTCCTGCTCGCCGATGTCAGGCTGGACGATGCGCACACTGCGGAACGTCAAAGGATCGGCCGGCACCGTCGACGAGGGCAGCAGCCACAGGAATACGGAGGCGGCAAGGATGACGACGAGCGGCAGCCACTTGCGATAATATTCGAGCCAGATCGCGCCGCCGAGCAGGACAACCAGCCCCGACATTCCATAAGTGCCGATCAGCGGCGTCACGCCGATCAGCGGAGTCGGGGCGAGCGCCGCCGCCGCGGGGTTCCAGGGGAAGCCGGTGAAGATAGTCCCTCGCAGCCACTCGGTGATCGCCCACGCGCCGCCGAGGACCGTCACCATCACCACGCGGTCGTCGCGGCCGAAGTACCAACCGACGCCGGCCGCAAGCGCCGGATAGACTGCGAGATAGACCGAGAGCAGTACCACGGCGACCCAGCCGAGCCACGGCGGCATCGCTGCCTGGTAAGTGAAGGCCGTCGCCAGCCAGTTGAGGCCGACGACGAACTGCCCGAAGCCGAACAGCCAGCCGAGAAGGAGGCTGCGGCGAAGCGACTTGGCCCGGTCGAGCAGCTCGCAGAGCGCCGCGAAGGCGACGAGCAGCAACGGCCACCAGCCGACCGGCTCGAAACCGAAGGCGGACACGGCGCCGGCGATAAAGGCGTACAGCAGATACAGCATCGCTGGTGCTGGCTAGCGGTTACAGGCCGCCAACGAAAGCCTCGACAAACGCCTTTTCCCCTTGCAGGGCAGCGGCATGAGCCTTCCGCCGTTCCACCTGGCCTTCCCCGTCGACGATCTCTCTGCCGCCCGACGTTTCTATGGCGAGCTGCTCGGCTGCCCGGAAGGGCGCAGCGCCGATGAGTGGATCGATTTTGATCTCTACGGCCACCAGATCGTCGCCCACCTGGCACCCGAAGCGGCACGAGCGCGGGCGACCAACCCAGTGGACGGCGAGGACGTGCCGGTGCCGCATTTCGGCATCGTCCTTCCGATGGAGCAATGGAAGGCGCTTGCTGGGCGGCTGGAGCAGGCCGGGGTCGATTTCGTGATCGAGCCGACGATCCGCTTCGAAGGCCAGCCGGGCGAGCAGGCGACCATGTTCTTCCTCGATCCCGCGGGCAACGCGCTCGAGTTCAAGGCGATGGCCGACCCGGCGAAGCTGTTCGCGAAGAACTAGTCGGCCGGCGCGGCTTCGGCCGGCGCGTGTAGCCGCACGCGGACGATCCGCCGCGGGTCCGAATCGACCGCCTCAAGCTTCCATCCCGACGGGTGCTCGACGCATTCGCCTTTCGCCGGGATGTGGCCGGCGAGCAGGAACACGAGCCCGCCGAGCGTATCGACTTCATCGTCGGCGGAGGAGAGGCGCGGGTCGACCGCTTCGGCGAGCTCCTCGAGCTCGATCCTCGCATCCGCTTCCCACAATCCGTCGTCGAGCATGGTCAGCATCGCCGCTTCGGCGTCGTCGTGCTCGTCCTCGATCTCGCCCACGATCTCCTCGACCACGTCCTCGATCGTCACCAGTCCTTCGGTGCCGCCAAACTCGTCGACGACGATGGCGAGGTGGATTCGCTCGGCGCGCATGCGAGCGAGCAGGTCGATGACACCCATCGACTCTGGCACGAACAAAGGCTCGCGCATGAGGGCCTTGAGCGAGCGGTCGCGAGAGGCGTCGACGCTCGCCACGAACACGTCCTTGATGTGGACCATGCCGATCACTTCATCGAGGCTTTCGCCATAGACCGGGAGCCGGCTGTGGCCGGCGTCGGCGAACGCACGCACCAGATCGTCGAAGAGGATGTCGCTGGGCACCGCCATGATGTCGCCGCGCGTCACGCAAATGTCGCCTGCGGTCTCCTCGCCGAAGTGAAGCAGGTTGCGGAGCATCTGCCGCTCGGCGGCGGAGAGGTCCCCTGCAGTCGGAGTCGAGCCCTCGCTCTCCTCGGCTTCGTCGATCGCGTCCTCGATTTCCTCGCGCAGCGTCGGTTCGGAATCTTCGCCGAAGATCAGGTAGCGCATGCCGCGCCACAGGCGCGATCCGCTGTCGTCGTTGCGTGTCGCCATCAAGCCGGAATCTCGTAGGGGTTGGCGATCCCGAGGCGCTTCAGCGCGCGCGCCTCGCGCGCTTCCATATCGGCCGCGTCGCGCTCGTCGTGATGATCGTAGCCGAGCAGGTGCAGCGTGCCATGGACGACGAGATGCGTGGCATGGTCTTCGACCGCGACTCCCTTTTCCGCCGCTTCGCTCTCGCAGACGCCGCGCGCGAGGACGATGTCACCGAGCAACAATTCGCCTTGCACAAGATTTGCACGGCTCAAGTCGCGATCGTCGGCCATCGGAAAGGAAAGGACGTTGGTGGGCTTGTCCTTGCCGCGCCATTTGGCGTTGAGCGCCTGCACTTCGTCGTTGCCCGTAAGCGTGATGGAAATCTCGACCGGCCGGTCGGTGTCGGCGAGATCCGGATAACCGCTCTCGGCGATCGCAGCTTGGGCAGCCTTGCGGACCAGCGGCAGCCAGACGCTGCTACTGTCCCATTCCTCATCACTGTCGAGCGCGATCTCGAGCATCAGGCCCCCGGGCCCTCATAGGCGTCCACGATGCGGCCGACCAGCGGGTGGCGAACGACGTCGGCAGCGGTGAAGCGGATGACCGAGATGCTCTTGATACCGCTCAGACGATTGACCGCGTCGGCGAGGCCGGACTTCGACGGATCGGGGAGGTCGACTTGGTAGGGGTCGCCGCATATCACCATCCGGCTCCGCATGCCGAAGCGGGTCAGGAACATCTTCATCTGCAGCGGCGTGGTGTTCTGTGCCTCGTCGAGGATGATGAAGGCATCGTTCAGCGTCCGGCCACGCATGAAGGCGAGCGGCGCGATCTCGATCTCGCCCGACGCGATCCGCCGCTCGACCTGCTCGGTCGGAAGCATGTCGTAAAGCGCGTCGTAGAGCGGCCGGAGATACGGATCGACCTTCTCCTTCATGTCGCCGGGAAGGAAGCCGAGGCGCTCGCCGGCCTCGACTGCCGGGCGCGAGAGGATCAGTCGGTCGACGCTTCCGCTGATCAGCTGGGACACGGCCTGGGCGACCGCGAGGTAGGTCTTGCCGGTACCTGCGGGGCCGAGGCCGAAGATCATGTCGTCGCGGGCAAGCGCCTCCATGTACGGCGTCTGCATCGCGGAGCGCGGGACAATGGTCTTCTTGCGCGTGCGGATCATCACCCGCGGAGCGGACGTCACTTCCTCCTGGATGATCCCGTCGAGGTTGGGCTGCGCAGCCATGCCGAGCACGGCCTCGACCGCTTCGGCGTCGACGTCATGGCCGTGGTCGAGCCGGTTGTAGAGCCCGATGAGCACGTCGCGAGCGCGCGCCGCGGCATCGGGATCGCCCTCGATCTGCACGCGGTTGCCGCGCGCGGCGATATGCACGCCGAGCCTTTGCTCGATGGTGATCAGGTGACGGTCATAATCACCGAATAGCGGTCCGAGCAGGTACGGCTGCTCGAACTCGATCTCCAGGCGGGCGCGGTCAGGGACCGCGGCGAGGTCGCGGCGCGCCATCAGGCTGCCGCTTTCTGGCGGACTGCGCCGGCCATGCTGTTGGGACCGGCGGCGACGAGCGTCACCTCGATGATTTCGCCCGGTGCGGCAGTGGTGTCGACATGCACCGACTGCAGCCAGGGCGAACGGCCGATCATTTGCCCTTCGTGCCTGCCCTTTCGCTCGATCAGAACCTCCGTCTCCACACCAACCTTCGAGCGGTTGAACGCCAGCTGGTGCGCGTTGATCCGCGCCTGCAACCGCTGGAGCCGATCGTCCATGATCTCGCGCGGAATCGGATCCTCCATCGTCGCGGCCGGCGTGCCCGGCCGGGCGCTATATTTGAACGAATAGGCCGCGGCATAGCCGACCGCATCCACGATCCGCAGCGTGTCCTCGAAATCCTCTTCCGTCTCGCCCGGAAAGCCGACGATGAAATCGCTCGAAAGCGCGATGTCCGGGCGGGCAGCGCGCATCTTGCTGATCGTGGTGAGGTAGCTCTCCACGCTGTGGCTGCGGTTCATCGCCTTGAGGATGCGGTTGCTGCCCGACTGCACCGGCAGGTGGAGGTAAGGCATCAGCTTGTCGACTTCGCCATGCGCGGCGATCAGATCGTCCGACATATCGGCGGGATGCGAAGTCGTGTAGCGGATCCGTTCGAGCCCATCGATGTCGGCGAGCGCGCGAATGAGGTCCGCCAAGCCCCGGCCTTCATGCTCCCACGCGTTGACGTTCTGGCCGAGCAGCACGATCTCCCGCGCACCTGCAGCGACGAGCGACTGCGCTTCCTCGACAATGTCGCTCCACGACCGGGAAATCTCGGCGCCGCGCGTATAGGGCACGACGCAGTAAGTGCAGAATTTGTCGCAGCCTTCCTGGATGGTGAGGAAAGCGCTCGGGTTCGCGCGCTGCCGGGGAGGGAACGCGTCGAACTTGCTGAGCGGCGGCAGGTCCGTGTCGACCGGACGGGCACCGCTCGAAGCCTTCGCGATCATCTCGGGGAGCCGGTGATAGGCCTGCGGACCAACGACGATGTCGATCATCGGCGATCTCCGTTTCGCTTCGGCACCCTCGGCCTGGGCGACGCAGCCAGCGAGCGCGATCAGCGGCTTGGAACCGTCCTCGCGCCGCAGCCGCCCCACGTCCGAATAGGCCTTGTCCGCCGCTTTTTCGCGGATGTGGCAGGTATTCAGCACGACGAGGTCGGCCTCGTCCCCTTCGGCAGCAGGGCTCATCCCCTGACCGCCGAGCAACTCGGCCATCCGCTCGCCGTCATAGACGTTCATCTGACAGCCGAAGCTTTTGATTTTGAAGGTCTTGGGTCTCATCCTCCCTCGCCTATAGGCGAGTGGGCGTGCGAGGTTAAGCCGAGCTTGTGCGCGATCGCCTCGCGCGCTTCATGAGTCAGCTGTTTACGGCCCGCGGACGCGTCGAGCGGGGCAAGGACATGAACCGTGACGGGCAGCGGTCGGCGACGGTTGAGAATCCGCTTCACATTGTCGGCGCCGGATTCGATGAACCAGCCGACCTCGCCTCGAGCGCTTCCGTAATCGACCGCGACCGGGCGAACCCGGACGTCGCGCGAGGCGAAGTTGGCGGCTTCGAGCAAGGTCGACCGAAAGGGCAGCAGGTGTGTCCCCGGTCCGGTTGTGCCTTCCGGGAAAACGGTCACCGGCTTTGTCCCCTCAAGGGCTTTTGCGACCGCGACGGCCTGGTCCTTCGCGCCTTTGCGATGGGTGCGCCGGACATAGACCGTGCCATTCTGGTCGGCGAGCCAATGCACCAGCGGATGGCCGAGCTCGTCCTTCGAAACGAACGCCGTCCGCAGCGCTCCGCCGAGGATCAGGATATCGAGCCAGCTCGTATGATTGGCGACGAGGAGCGAGTGTCCTTCCGGCCGCCGACCGGCGAGGCGGACCCTCACGCCGAGGATCCACGCGGACGCAGAAAGGAAACGGTGCGGCCAACCCGAACGCCGGAAGAGCAACTTCGTGACCAGATGAACCGGCACAAGGACCGCGAACAGCAGGATCAGCCCTGTAATGCGCAGGACGGCTCTGGCGTTCAGGCGATGGACGCCGTCACCGGTCGCGATCGAGCGACACTCCGTAAAGCTCCATGCGGTGGTCGACGAGGCGGAAGCCGAGCTTCTCCGCGATGCGCTTTTGAAGCGCCTCGAGCTCGTCGTCGGCAAACTCGATGACGTTGCCGGTCTCGACGTCGATCAAATGGTCGTGGTGCGATTCTGACGCGGCTTCGTAGCGCGAGCGTCCGTCGCCAAACTCGTGCCGCTCGAGGATCCCCGCTTCCTCGAACAGCCGCACAGTGCGGTACACCGTTGCGATGGAGATATTGGGATCGATCGCGGCCGCGCGCGCGTGCAGGGTCTCGACGTCCGGATGATCCTCGCTCTCGCCGAGGACGCGCGCGATGACCTTCCGCTGCTCGGTGATCCGGAGCCCCTTGTCGGCGCACAGCGCCTCGATATCGATGGTGCGCGTCATCACCCTAAACTAGGTGCCACGCCCGCTATCGTCCAGCGGACGCGCTTATTTCCCGCCGCGTGTACGCCGCCGCTTGGTCCCGAGCCCGATCGACTTCGCAAGCGTCCGGCGCTGCTCCGCATAATTGGGCGCAACCATCGGATAGTCGGCGGAAAGTCCCCACTTCTGCCGATATTGGTCGGGCGTCATGTTGTAGTGGGTCATCAGATGCCGCTTCAGCATCTTGAGCTTCTTCCCGTCTTCCAGGCAGACGATGAAATCGGGCTTCACGGACGAGCGAATCGAAACCTTCGGCTCGGGCTTCGCTTCCGGCGCGGAGGCTGCGCTTGAAATGCCATTGAGCGCGGCGTGGACGTTCTGAATGAGATTCGGAATATCGTTCACGGCGACGCTGTTATTGCTGACATGCGCGGCGACGATGTCGGCCGTCAAAGTTAGCAACGTGTCTTCGGCAGCTTGATTATCAGGCATCGGCAAATTCCTGAAAATAGTGAGCAGAGGACGGTGCAAATAACTGCACGCGACTTCGCGCCCTAGGCCTGCTTACTGCGCGTGGCAATCCAGCGAAGAACCCGAGAAGACTAACCGCTTTATTAAAGCTGGTAAGCAAGCGTGATGGCGTCGTACCTTCTGCCACTCGTTGCATGATAATAGTTGCGCCGTCGGCCGACCGGCGAAAAACCGGCCGAGCGATACATATCGATCGCCGGATTGCCGTCGCGGACTTCGAGATGGACGCGGCTTCCGCCTTTCTCGCGCGCGCGGTCGAGGAAGTCGTCGAGCAGGAGCGTCCCGACGCCGCGGCGCTGCTCGCCCGGAAGAACCGCGATTAGGAGCAGCTCGGATTCGTCGGCGACCGTCCGCGTCAGCGAGAAGCCGACAACGCCGTCGCTTGCCCGCTCGACCGCGAGGACAAGCGACACGCCGGCCATGGGCAGGATGCCGCTGAGCTGGGACCTCGTCCAGGCTTCGCCGAACATGTCGCCGAACGCCGCGTCCATGACCTTCATCACGCCGTCGAGCTGGTCGGCGGTCCCGGGCACGATCCGAACCTTTTCTGCGAGGGCGGGGGTCGCCATTCAGGCAGCCTCCCGCGCCCGCGCATCGGGCGCCCGCGCATAGACCGGCTTGGGCGGGAGCGAGCGCAGCGGCTTCGGCAGCTTGAGCGCGTCGGCGGCCGACGGCCAGGCTTCGTGCGCCTCGCCCCAGCCGCGCGCCTCGACCAGCGCCTCGGCACCGGAGCCGACAACGAGAGCGGCAGTGGCGAACTCGGCCGCTTCGGCAGGAATCAGATTCTTTAGCTCCGATGTCGGCTCTCCCGTCAGCCCATCGTATTGCTGCACGAACAGCTCGCCATGGCCGCCGATCACCGCGGCAGCGACTTCGCGGTCGTTGGCCGCTCCGGCCGCAAGCAGCGCAAGCGAGGACATGCCCTCGATCTCCGCGCCCCAGCCGATCGCCAGCCCGTGCGCGGCGGCGATGGCGACGCGGATTCCGGTGAAGCTTCCGGGACCGACCCCAACAAGGATGCGGTCCGCCCCGCGTCCGTCGAGCAGGTCGGCGATCATCGGCACCAGCCGCTCCGCATGACCGCGGCCGATCAGCTCGTCGTGGCTGCCGACGCACGCGCCGTCACCGTCGAACAAGGCGGCGGTGCAGGCTGTGCTCGAAGTGTCGAACGCGAGGAGCATGGACGGGATAGTGGCCACATGCGGCGCTAAGCCGCAAGTGCCTGAATCAAACCGCCTCTACCGATTCCACTTCGGGGACGTAGTGGCGGATCAGGCTTTCGATCCCGCGCTTCAGCGTGATCGTCGAGGACGGACAACCCGAGCAGGCGCCGTGCATCGTCAGATAGAGCCGGCCGTCGCGATAGCCTTTATAGGCGATGTCACCGCCGTCCTGCGCGACCGCGGGGCGCACGCGCGTCTCGATCAGCTCCTTGATCTGGTCGATGATGTCCGCGTCTTCGGGATTTTCGTCGAACTCCTCGTCGTCAGCGACCCGGATGTCGGCGGCGGAGCCGGGAGCGAATAGCGGCGCCCCCGTCACGAAATGGTCGAGCAAGGTCTCGAGAACGAGCGGTTCGAGGTCGTTCCAGGAGACGCCCGGCGCCGCCGTCACCGAGACGAAGTCGCGGCCGTAGAACACGCCCTCGACGAGGCCGCTATCGAACAGCGCGGTCGCAAGCGGAGAGGCGCGTGCCGAATCCGCATCGGCGAAGTCCCGGGTTCCAGCCTCCATCACCGCCTGCCCGGGAAGGAACTTGCGGGTCGCCGGATTGGGCGTCTGCTCGGTGCGGATCAGCATAGGCGTAATGTGGCCCTCAATTGCGTTGCAATCAAGAACCGAACGGCGGCGCGCCGGCGATGATCCAGCGGGTGATGCCGATGCCGATCGCCAGGCAGATCAGCGCCATCCACCATTTGCCGGGGCGCATCGGAGAGGTGCCGGGCGCGACATCGGCGCGGCCGGTGATCATCGGCACGGTCAGCTTCTTCCCGCGAAGGCGATAATAAAGGATCGCGAGCAGGTGCAGCGCGATCAGCGCGAGGATCACGTCGAACCAAAGCTCGTGGATGTCCCGCGCCTTGTCGGACGTGTCGGTGCTGACGAGGCCGGCGAGCGGACCCAGATAGATTCCGTCCTCGTCCTCGGCGATCAGCCCAAGCCCGACCTGAATCGCAACCGCAGCAAGCAGGACGAGGACGCTCACCGCGCCGAGCGGATTATGGCCGATGCCGGCCCATCTGCCGCGCCAATAGTCGGCGATCGCGCTCGGACCGCGGACGAAGCTCGCGAAGCGTGCGGTCGAGCTTCCGACGAAGCCCCACAGAATTCGGAAGATCAGCAGCGTCAGGATCGCGCAGCCGGACCAGATGTGCCAGTCCGTGTGGTGGTTGTGGACCGTCCACCAGCTGAAGGCGATGAGGGCGGCGAGCAGCCAATGGAAAAGGCGGACCGGCAGGTCCCAGACGACCTGCCTCAGTGATTTTCCTCCGCCCGGTACTTGTCGTGGCACGCCTTGCAGGTGGCGCCGAGGTCGGCAAAGCGGGCGTTCATTGCCGCGACGTTGTTGCCGCCGGCTGCAAGCTGGAGGGCCCGTGCAGCGGTCTGGAAGCCGCGGAGCTTGGCGGCGAAATCGTCGGCGCTCTGCCAGATGTCCGGCTTGGCGCGGGTCTTGCCGACGTCGGGGCCGGTGCCGGCGGGGAACCAGGTCGACGCCTGCTGCGACAATTGCGCGATCTTCGCCGCGTTCGCGCGCACGGTCCCAATGTCCGACGAGCCGAGCGCGCGGTGCACGGCCTTATTCGCATCGCCGATCGCTTCCATGCCCTCGTGCCGGACGTGCATCACCTGGAGCGCGCGGTCCTTTGGCAGCGGCACCGCTAGCATCACCATGCTGTTCGCCATGCCATTGTTGGTGACGACGCTCGCCTTGGCCGTTGCGGGCGGGCGGTTATCCTTGCTGATATTTCCCTGGGCGCTGTTCGCCTGACCGGACTTCCATCCGCCACAGGCCGCCAGCAATACGCACGCGCAACTCGCGGCAAGCAACTTCGAACGCATGGGGTCTCCTAAGCTTGATCCGGCACTTTCCAGCTGTCGTCGATCATTTTGATGATTCCGGAGAAGTCTTTGTTCCCGCCGCCGCGGTCGACGAAGCGCTGGAACAGCTCCTCCGCCTCGCCGCCCATCGGCGTGTATGCGCCGACGCTCTTCGCGGCTTCGTCGGCGAGCTTCAGGTCTTTGAGCATGAGGGCCGCCGAGAATCCGCCTTCGTAATCATTGTCGGCCGGGGTCTTCGGGCCGACGCCCGGAACCGGGCAGTAGCTGGTCATCGACCAGCTCTGGCCCGAGGCTTGCGATGAAATGTCGAAGAAGACCTGCGGATCGAGCCCGAGCTTCTGCGCGAGGACGAACCCTTCACAGGTCACCGCCATGGTCGCGCCGAGGATCATGTTGTTGCAGATCTTCGCCGCCTGGCCGGCCCCGGGGCCGCCGGCGTGGATCACCGCCTTGGCCATCGGATCGATGAACGGCTTCGCCTTGGCGAACGCCTCGTCCGAACCCCCGACCATGAAGGCGAGCGTGCCGGCCGCGGCGGCAGCGATGCCGCCCGAAACGGGCGCATCGACCATTTCGTAGCCCTTGCCCGAAGCCTCTTCCTCGACGGTCCGCGCACTGCCGACGTCAATCGTCGAGCAGTCGATCAGGAGCGCGCTGGCGGGCGCATTGCCGAAGACGTGGTTGCGGTAGACGTCGAGGACGTGCTTCGCGGCAGGAAGCATGGTGATGACGACCTCGGCGTCTCTCACCGCCTCCTCGGTCGACCCGGCGCGGCCGCAGCCCTGCTCGCAGGCCGCGGACAACGCTTCCTCGCTGAGGTCGAAGGCGCGCACGTCGTGACCCGCCTTGGCGAGGTTGGGCGCCATTCCACCGCCCATGTGGCCCAGACCGATGAATGCGATACGCGCCATGGCTAACGTCCCTTCCAATTGCCCGGCCGCTTCTCGACGAAGGCGGCCATGCCTTCCTTCTGGTCGTCGGTCCCGAACAGGCCGTGGAACAGCCGCCGCTCGAACCGCAGCCCCTGCGCCAGCGGCATTTCGAAGGCCGCGTTGACCATCTCCTTGACCGCGATCGCGGCGAGCGGCGGCATGGCGGCGATCGCCTCGGCCGTCTTCATCGCTTCGTCGAGCAGCTCGCCGGC
>Ga0207660_10000714_pt1 | contig 22147 bp, 21 predicted proteins | sample KBSC73BmetaG_FD_184335 | JGI IMG/M metagenome (GOLD analysis project Ga0207660, IMG submission 184335) | Corn rhizosphere microbial communities from Kellogg Biological Station, Michigan, USA - KBS C7-3B metaG (SPAdes) (version 2) | ecosystem: Host-associated > Plants > Roots > Rhizosphere ... | reverse complement strand
GTGGAGGGTGCAACAGATGCGAGGGCGCAGACGACAGTCGCGCATCTCGCGTCTCGCGTCTGACGACTGTTGCACCGTCCAGCCCGTAGGATTGAGTCGCCGGCTCACGTCTGAAATTCTCGGAGTCTGAGTTCTCGAAACTGGTCCGGCTTTCCCGGCCGCGATGCCACCTCGGCGACGAGGGAAATGAGTATCTGAGTTCTCAGCCGGCCCGATCTCGCCCTTTCACGTCGCCCACGGACGACGGACCACGGACCACGGACCACGGACCATGGACCATGGACTACTGTCCCTTCCTCCTGCTCTCCGACAACCGCTTCCCTTCCTCCTGCTTCCACTCCGCGATCTTCTTGTGGTCACCGGACAGGAGCACGTCCGGGACGGCGAATCCTCTATAGATGGGCGGGCGGGTGTAGCTGGGGGCGCTCAGATGGCGATCGTAGAATGAATCCGTGCGGGCGCTGTCGAGGTCGGACATCGCGCCGGGCAGGAGGCGGACTGTGGCGTCGATGATTGCCAGCGCGGCCGGCTCGCCGCCGCTCAGGACGAAGTCGCCGAGCGAGATTTCTTCAGTGGCGAGATGGTCGGCGACGCGCTGATCCACGTCCTTGTAGTGGCCGCAGAGGAGCGTGAGCTCGGTGCCGGCGGCAAAGCGCATCGCGTCGGCGTGCGTGAATGGACGGCCGCGCGCCGACATGAGCACGATCGGCGCGGTGGCGCCGAGCGATTCGACGGCCTCGAAGAACGGATCCGGCTTCATCACCATGCCGGGTCCGCCGCCATACGGATAATCGTCGACCGTGCGATGGCGATCGTGGGTGAAGTCGCGTAGATCGAGGACGCGATACTCGACGCCGCCCGCGTCGCGCGCCCTGGCCGGAATGCTCAGCGAGAGCGGCGTGGCGAAGAAGTCCGGAAAGATCGTGACGACGTTGATGCGAAGCGGCATCGACGAGTGCGGCGACTGCGATGACTCGAGCGGCTCACTCACTCGAGCAACCCGACCGGCGGATCGATGCGAATGACGCGCGCATCGCGATCGACGCTCACGACGACGCGATCGTAGGGGATCATCACCGTGTCGCGCTCGCGCTGCACGTCGAGTGTGAGGCCCTGCGGCAACTCGTAGGTGTCGAGTACCGTGCCGACGGATTCGCCGGACTGGAGCTCGACGCGCATGCCCGGCAGCTCGTGGACGTAGATCTCGTCGTCGGCCGGCGGCGACAGCTCGTCGGCGGGCGCGAGGAGAAAGCGGTCGCGCCACAATTCGGCCTGGTTCCGGTCGGCGATGCCGTCGAAGTGCACGATGTACCCGCCCTTGAACGGCCTGGCGGTGGCGATGCGCAGCTCCGCCGCATCGCGCGCGGGATCGCCGGTCGTCGTGCCGGCCATGAAGCGGCGTCCCTGCGTGAACACGGCATCCGGGTCGTCCGTGATCGGCTCGACCACGAGATCGCCCCGGATGCCGTGCGCCTTTCGAATCCGGCCGACGATGATCAGCATCGGATCCGACGTCGGACGTCAGGCCTCGTCGGACCGTTCGGCGAGAGGAACGGCGGTCGCCGTGAGCTTGCGGCCGAGGCGCTGCTCGTGCCGCGCCTTGAGCACGCCGGCCTTGCGGAGGAGCGAGCGCACGGTGTCCGTGGGCTGCGCGCCGTTGTCGAGCCAGTAGTTCACGCGGTCGCTCTTGAGGTTGACCGCCTGCTCGCCCTGACGCGGAGCGTACTGGCCGACGATCTCGAGAAACTTGCCGTCGCGCGGGCTGCGCGAGTCGGCGACGACGATGCGGTAGGTCGGCTGCTTCTTCCGGCCGGTCCGCCGCAGGCGGATCTTCACTGCCATGAGAGTCTCCTCATCAGGGTTCTGGTACTACTCCCGGGCTCCTCGCGCGCCGGCCAACCGGCCGGCCGCACCCGGGTACGACATTCCAACGGTTCGTGCAACTCGTCAGCGCATGCCGCCGAACATGTTCGGGCGGAACTTGCCTCCGCCGCCCGGCAGGTTCGCCGACTTCTTCATCATCTTCTGCATCTCGCGGAACTGCTCGAGCAGCCGATTCACTTCGCTGATCGGCCGGCCGGCGCCCTTCGCCACACGGGCGCGGCGCGAGCCGTTCATGATGTCCGGCTTGCGGCGCTCCTCCGTCGTCATCGACAGCACGATGGCTTCGACGTGCTTCATGCGCTTCGGGTCGGCGGCCTTCACCTGCTTGAGCATTTTTGCATTGACGCCGGGCAGCATCTTGACCAGCCCCTCCAGCGGCCCGAGGCGCTCGATCTGCTTCATCGCGGTGAGAAAGTCGCCGAGGTCCATGCCTTCCTTGCGGACCTTCTTCTCGAGCTTCTTCGCCTCGTCGGCGTCGAACGCCGTCTGCGCCTTTTCCACCAGCGTGACGATGTCGCCCTGCTGGAGAATGCGGCCGGCCATGCGCTCGGGGTGGAACTCTTCGAGCGCGTCGGCCTTCTCGCCCACACCGATGTACTTGATCGGCTTCTTCGTGACGCCGTAGATCGACAGCGCCGCGCCGCCGCGCGCGTCGCCGTCCATCTTCGTCAACACGACGCCGGTGACGTTGAGCCGCTGATCGAAGCCCTGTGCGATCTTGACCGCGTCCTGACCGGTCATGCCGTCGGCGACGAGCAGGATCTCGTCGGGATGGATGGCCGCCTTGAGCCGCTCCAGCTCCTGCATCATGTCGTCGTCGATCTGCAGCCGTCCGGCCGTGTCGACGATGACGACGCGGTCGCGCGCGCGCTGTGCCTGATCGATGCCGGCTTTCGCGATGCGCACGACGTCCTGGGTGCCGCGATCCGCGTACACCGGAATGTCGAGCTGCTGGCCGAGCGTTTCGAGCTGGTCGATGGCCGCCGGCCGATACACGTCGGCGGCGATCAGGCGCGTGGGACGATTCTCGCCCTTGAGCTTTCTCGCAAGTTTCGCCGCCGTCGTCGTCTTGCCGGAGCCCTGGAGGCCGACCATCATGACGACGGTGGGCGGAACGGAGCTGATCCTGAGTCCCTCGCGCCGCTCGCCGAGCATGGCGGTGAGCTCGTCGTAGACGATCTTGACGAGCTGCTGGCCAGGGGAGACAGTGCGCAGCTGGGTGACGCCGGCGGCCTTCTTCTCGACGCGCTCGAGGAACTCGCGCGTGAGCTGGAAGTTGACGTCGGCCTCGAGCAGCACGCGCCGGACCTCGCGGAGGCCTTCCTTGATATCGGCTTCGTTGAGGACGCCCCGGCCGCGGAGCCGGGCGAACGTGGCTTCGAGTTTTTCTGACAGCTCGTCGAACATAGACTGGGAAAGATAGCCGGCGCGCGCGCCTGGAACAAGTTGTGGGTAGGCGCTAACGGTAGTTGGAGGTTATACTTACGAGATGCCAGGTACTAGGTGCTGGGGACTCGCGAGTGGCTGGTCACTAGCTCCTGGTTGCCACGAACGGCGGGACGGCGAGCCTGAGGCACCTAGCAGCCAGCATCCAGTACCCCACTAGCACCTAGCACCTAGCCACCAGCACCTAGAATGGCCAAAGCCCAGCGCAAGGACGACATTCTCAAGTCGGAGCTTCCGCCGACACTGCCGCTCATGGCGCTCCGCTCCACGATCGTGTACCCACTCGGTACGATCGCGGTCCAGATGGGAGCCCCGGAAAACCTCGCGCTGCTTCGGGCCCACGAGGAGTCCGGGCTGGTCGTGGCGCTCGTCGTCGCCAACGGCGATCACGACGAGCCGATCGACACGCAGCGATTCATCGGACGCGTCGGCGTGGCCGCGCGCGTGCACGAGCGAATCAATCTGCCGGGCGACACCGTGCAGATCACGCTGCAGGGTTTGCGTCGCATCGTCGTCGAGTCGATGGAGCAGACGGATCCCTACCCCATTGCGGCCATTCGCGCGGCGCGCGAAACGCCGCCCGATCCGGCGGAGCTCGACGATCTGGTCACGCGCGTCGTGTCCGCCGCGGAGACGCTGGCCGAGCTGGTGGATCGCATTCCCGACGAGGTGCCGGCGATCCTCAAGATGAACGTCTCCGATCCGGGCCGGTTCGCCGACCTGGCGGCGACGAACATGAACTTGCGCATCGCCGACAAGGACGAGGTGCTGCAGCGGCTCGACGTGGGCCAGCGGCTCCGCTTCATCCTCACGCGGCTCGAGCGCGAAGTGGCGCGCGCACGGGTGATGGAAGACGTGAAGCGCCAGACCGAGATCAAGATCGAGCAGCATCAGCGCGAGTTCTATCTGCGCCAGCAACTGCGGGCGATTCAGGCCGAGCTGGGCGAGGCCGATCCGGGCGAAAAGGAAGCGATCGACCTGCTCAAGAAGATCGACGAGGCGCAGCTTCCCGAGAAAGCCGCCGCCGAAGCGCGGCGCGAGACGGAGCGCATGCGCATGCTGTCCCCCGCGTCGAGCGAATATCAGGTCGTCCGCACGTATCTCGACTGGGTGCTGTCACTGCCGTGGAACAAGCGCAGCGGCGAAGAGGACATCGATTTAAAGAAGGTTGAAGCCGCGCTCGACGATCGGCACTACGGGCTCGACGAGGCGAAGGAGCGCATTCTCGAGTATCTCGCCGTGCGCAAGCTGCGCGGCGGCGATCCGCACGGCCCGATCCTCTGCTTCGTCGGACCGCCGGGCACCGGCAAGACCTCGCTGGGCGAAGCGATCGGCAAGGCAATCGGGCGCGAGTTCTATCGCATCTCCGTGGGCGGCGTGCGCGACGAAGCCGAAATCCGCGGCCACCGGCGCACGTACGTCGGCGCGATGCCGGGGCTCGTCATCCAGGCGCTCCGGCGCGTGGCGGTGAAGGACCCGGTGCTGATGATCGACGAAATTGATAAAATGTCCGGAGGTGGACCCTCCGGAGACCCGACGGCGGCGATGCTCGAGGTGCTCGACCCGAGCCAGAACAACTCGTTCGTCGATCATTACCTCAATCTGCCGTTCGACCTCTCGCAGAGTCTGTTCATCTGCACGGCGAACAACCTGTACGACATTCCGGCGCCGCTCCGCGACCGCATGGAGATCATCAAGATCGCCGGCTACACGGTCGAGGAGAAAGTCGAGATCGCGTGGCGCTATCTGCTGCCGCGGCTGCTCGAGGAGCACGGCATCACGGACAAGGATCTCCAGTTCACGGACGAATCGCTGTCATTCATCTCCAACCGCTACTCGCGCGAAGCGGGACTGCGCAACTTCGAGCGCAATCTCGCGGCGATCATGCGCAAGCGGGCGCGCGCCAAGGCGGACGGCGAAGAAGGCGCGTGGGTGATCGACGTCGAAAAGGTGGAGGAAGTGCTCGGCATTCCGCGCTACGCCGTCGAAGAAGCGGAGAAGATTCCGGAAGTCGGCGTCGTCACCGGTCTCGCATGGACCTCGACGGGCGGCGACATCATGGTGATCGAGGCGCTGCGCATGGCCGGCACGGGACGGCTCACCGTCACGGGTCAGCTCGGCGACGTCATGCGCGAGTCGGTCGATGCTGCGTACTCGTACGTGCGCTCGCGCGCGCCGCAGCTGAACATCGACGACAGCGTGTTCCGCGAGAGCGATCTGCACATCCACCTGCCGGCGGGCGCGATTCCGAAGGACGGGCCCAGCGCCGGCATCACGCTGACGCTGGCGATCGCCAGCGCGTTGAGCGGGCGCCCGGTACGTCGCGATCTGGCGATGACGGGCGAAGTGACGCTGCGCGGCAAGGTGCTGGAGATCGGCGGCGTGAAGGAGAAGATTCTCGCCGCGTATCGCGCGGGCTTGCGCGAAGTGATCATGCCGCAGGCGAACGAAAAGGATCTGCGCGAAGTGCCGGAGGACGTGCGGCAGAAGATGGCGTTCACGTTCGTGGACCGCATGGACGAGGTGCTTCATCTCGCGCTGCTGCCGGCATCGTTTGACGAATTGGCCGACGGTGCGCGGCCCGGAGCGCCGGTCGAGCTGACGCCGGTGACTGTACCTGCCGATCGCGCGCAGTCGGGTATTTAGGAAGATCGACTCAAAGGCGCCGAGTTTGGCTGGATTGAAAAAGGGAACGCGGATCTGACGGGTATTGACGGACGAGGCACGGATCGGCCTTTCGTTGGCGTCGAAGACCAGATCGCCGCTACCACAAAAACAATGGGTCTTCCGGGTTTGCAGTGGGTTGGAAGTGTTACGGAGTCCTAAGGAATGACGGGATCGAGATCGAGGCCGCCACAGTGGAAGAGGATCGCGAGCTTGAATCGCTCGCGATTCCGGAATCCGCCAGACGAGTACTTGATCCACTGAATCTTCGCGTTCAGCCCTTCGGTCACGGCTTTGGTGATGCGATGTGTGAGGTAGGTGAGAATGTTCTCGAGCCGTCGGGCGACGATCCCGGCGAAGTAGATCACCGGCCGGAGGCGCGAGCGGATCGCCCACGCGTGCCAGCGCCACAAGAAGGCACGTGCGGCCGGGATCGAGCGGTAGTCCCAGAGACGGCGAAACGCTTCCTTGAGCGCCCGGGCCCGCGCGGCCTTCAGGGTGCTGTGTTTGAGGTGGCGAAGCTGGCAACGCGCCGCGATGCTCACGCGATCGAAGTGCGCGGGGTTCTTGAGCCAGAGGAACTTGGTCCCGGTGAGTCGCGTGTCGCCGCGATGCTTCAACTCCCGCTGCTCGCGCCGGCGCACGGCATCCACCGCCTCGGCGGCGTGGCGCATGATGTGGAACTTGTCGAAGACGACCTTGCGCGCCGCGTCGGGCACATAGGCCCGGACCGTTTTCAGCTAGGGGTCCAACATGTCGAGGGCGATCGCGCGAATGCCGGCCCGCTCGTCGGAGGTGAGACGCTCGAAATACGGGACCAGCGTGTGCTCGGTCCGGTGATCGGCGACATAGAGCACCGTACGTGTGCAAGTACACCCAAATTCCCGCAGTTCGTGAACAGGCAAATGCCCGCACGCGGGTCGTGCGGGTTTAGGATGGTGCGGCACCTCCCGCGTCTGGTCGGGGGTGCATCGGCCGGTCGGGCCGCGGCCCGAGGAGCGCCCCGAGTTCCCGGAGTCGATAGCTGCGTCCGTCGATGTGGAGGACCTGGACATGGTGGAGCAGTCGGTCCAGTATGGCGGTCGTGAGGATCTCGTCATCGGCGAAGACCGTCGGCCAGTCGCGTACGTGCTTGTTCGACGTCAGCACGATGCTGCCGCGTTCGTAGCGCGCGGAGACGAGCCGGAAGAAGAGATTCGCCTCGCTCCGATCCAGCGGACGAAAGCCGACTTCGTCGATGATGAGCAGCGCGGAGTTGAAGTAGCGCTTCGCGCGGAGCCGCGCCGGTGGGACCGCGGCGTCGGCCCGGAGTACGTGCATCAAATCATTGAGCACGAAGTGCGTGACGGAGACGCCATTCTTGATCGCTTTGAACCCCAGCGCCGCAGCGAGATGGCTCTTCCCGACCCCCGGCGGCCCGAGAAACAGCACGTTGGTCTTCTCGCGGATGTAGCTACACGTCGCCAGCGCCTCGATCTGGCCGCGATCGACGCGCGGCTGAAAGCTCCAGTCGAAGTCCTCAAGCGTCTTCCCCGAGGGAAGCCCGGACAGCTTGAGCATCGTGGTGACACGCCGCTCATCTTTCCGATCGAGCTCGCCGCTGAGGACGAGCTCGAGGAAATTGAGCGGGGACAGCTGCTCGCGGGCCGCCTGCTCGACAAGCTCGGAGAGACACCCAGCGGGATAGTCGAGGCCGAGCGCGGCGAGCTTGGTCGCAACGGGATCGACCGTGACGATCGGCACCTTCTTTGGGATCGGGCTCATCGACAGGCCTCCTCGACGAGCGCGATGTAGGCGCTCAGGGGCCGGGCCACCGTCGCGGGCGTCGGCAGCCCCGGTATGCCGGCGAGTTGGAGGTGCGCGCGGCGTCCGAGCGGCGTCGGTGCGCGGACCGTCGGCGTCGACTCGCCGTCGTAGTGGGCGGGCGTCAGCACGAGCCGCGCGCTAGTGTGCCGCGCGTGTCGCGCGAGCTCGCGGCCCTCGGCGAGGATCACCACATGTTGCGCGGTGCGACGGACCTCGACTGTCCGCCCCACGGAGGCAAAGGGCGCGGGATAGCGCCGACCTTCAAAGGCTACTAAACAATCGCGGGAGACGCGTCGCGCGATGACGCAATCGAACGGCTCATGCACCCGGGGAGGGGTTGCAGGAGGGGGCGCTCCGCGGTGAGGGCCTCGCCGATCGTGGTCCCCGTCATCGGGCAGCGCCGATGAGCATGCATCTCAGAGGCGACGCGTGTCGAGCGCGACCTGCAGCCCGTCGAAGGAGGGCCAATCGGTGAGGAAGAGATCGGCGAAGACGCCGCGATCGCTCCGCACCCCGCGTTCGACTTTGCCTTTGTCGGAGCCCCTCGCCGCACGACAGGGATCCACGCCGAATCCACAGGTCCGCGCAAAGGTCTGAAACGCCGGGTTGATCACGGCGGTGGGTCCGGCGCCACTCGCGACGCGGGTCGCCAGATTGTCGATCCGCACCCAGAGCGGCACGCCCCCATACCGCGTGAAGAGGGCAAGGCGCCCCGTCTGCCAGGCGAGCTGCGTCATCGTCGGGGCTCACCCAGACGAACGTCGCGCGGCAGTGCGACAGGGTGCCGATCAAGCCATGCAGCGCACGGCGCTCGCCAGCGATGCTGCCCGCAAAGTCGAACCAATCGTGCTGCGCCTGCACAGCCGGCGGTGTCTCGACACGGCGCACGGCCTGGACCGTCGGCGCCGCAAACCGCCGTGTCAGGTAGCGGCGCACCGCTTGGTAGCTCCCGGTGAAGCCGAACTCCCGGCCGAGAATCGCGTGCAGCATTTGCGCCTCATAGTGGCCCGTGCCGTTCGGCACGATACGCCGATCGTCAAACGGCGTGAGCACCGCGTCGACGCGCTCCTCCCAGCCCGCCAACGCCGTCGCTCGAATATAGCGGCCGTCGGGGGCGTCCACCGGCCGACCCAACCGATACCGCAGCGTCGACTCATCGACGCCCAGCTGCGCGGCAACCTGTCGGACCACACCCCGCGGTCCACCATCTCGTGAGCAATCATCACGTGTGTCCTCCCTAACTTCGCCATCGTGCGCTCCGCGCCGAGGGTCCGGCGCGAAGGGGGCCGCCTGCGGCGGCCCCGTCAAGGGCGTGCGGGAATTTGGGTGTTCACACGTGCGGGAATTTGGGTGTTCTTCTACAGTACGCGCATCGAGGTCCGTGACCATCGTGACATAGTCGTGGCCCTTGAGATACGAGTGCTCGTCGATCCCGATTCGGCGCCCCGCCATCGACGGCCGACGCGCCAAGCCGCGGCGGACGGCGCGCTCGACGATGCCGTTCGCTTCCTCCCACGTCATCCCCAAGCGGCGGGCCACGGCGGTCGGCGTCGCTTCCTTGAGCCAGGCGATCGCCAACCGCTCGAACAAGAGCGTGGAGTGCGAGTGCCGCTCCGCCCACGGCACGCGAATCGTCTTCACGCCGTGGGCGTCGCAGCGGACCCGCGGCACAGGGGCATGCACCCGCGTCGCGTACTGGCACGTGTCGAGGTGCGGCCAGCTCCGCTCCACGTGATCATAGACCGGCGAGACGGTCTGGCACTCGGGACAGGCGAACGTCGTCCCGATTCGTTCTTACAGCCACACATCAACTGCTTTCGCCCGATCATCGAGCTCCACCCGCACCACCTCCCACGGCGCACCGATCCCGAGGATCGTCGCGTACAGCGCTCGATCGTCCATAGCGATCCTCTAAAGAGGAAGTCATACTATGCTGGGCGACCCACTCAATTCCCGTAAGCCCCATGAACCTGCAAGTCAATAGCATCACAGTGGATGTACTGGGAATGTCTTAATGCTGCGAAGCGCCGCAAATGCTCTAGCCGACCTTCGGGCGGCAAGGCTATCATCGGGCTGTTCGCGATGCAGCGATTCCGTCGGCGATCCTCGTGAACCGCATTGTCGGGATTTTGGCGTATGCAGCGACTTCCCACGGTATTGTTGCGCGTCGGCTCCGGCCAGGAAGCAGCGGCGATGCGTCTGCGGCTCGGCGAATGAACGATTAGTGACCACACGACTGAAGAGTCATTTCTCGCGGCCATTCGCAAATCGGCGAGCCCAATCATCGTCCGCGAATTTTCCGCGAAAGTTGCCTACTCGCCCACAGCGCTCAAGGAATTCCTCGCTTTGGCCGCGGACAAGCCCCTAATCATCCGGACGGAGCTGCGGCCGACGTTCGTACGCGAAGTGCTCAGAGTGATTGGCGGGTTGCAGAACGTTCGCCTTTCGCTGATCGGATACGATTCGCTCGCCGCGGAATTGCTGTCGCTGCAGTCAAAGCAAGATCAACCCTGCGGCGATCGACCTATTCTCACGAAAATCGCGGGGCGGCTTGATCCGCGAATCCGCGAGATCGCTGTTGGAGCAGTCGCCGGTTCCAAGGGACGGATCGACGTTCCCAATCTTGCGCGCATCTGCGGGTGTTCGGTCCGCAAGCTCGAGTGGTGCACACAGCAGGCGGGAGCGCCCACGCCTGAACGTCTCATCGGTTGGGCGACGTCGTTGCAGATTCTGTGGCGGCTCGAGACGACAAATACACCAGTCAAGGTCGCGGCGCGCGAAGCTGGTTTTGCGGACTCAAGTGCCTTCGGCAATTATATGTTCCGTCATGCCGGTGTACGGCCGACCGCCGCAATGAAGCACGTCGGCTTCTGGGCGTTGCTCGAGAGGTTTGCATCGCAATTCGGCTGATGATCGTGCGCCATGCGCGCGCCGTTTGCGCGAGACGAACTCAGTTTGCGCTCGCGCGATCTCGCCAGGTTTAAACTCGTCGGCAAAGTTGTCGCGTGCCGGCGAGCGACGCCAATGAAATACATAACGCTCCTCCGGCCCCTTGCCACCACGTCATCAGGGAGCAGTCACAGATACGCGCCCACATTCGGCCGCTGACGCTGTGTCATGAGCGTGAGCCGCCATGACACACACCACATTCTGGACCGAGCGCGACGCTCCAAAGGCGGCCGCGCCTAAACGGCATGCGATTCGGCTGGCGTGTAGGCGCACGGGCGCCCTCGCGAGAACGGGCGATCATAACCGCTGCCACGGATCCTCTCAACAGGACGAGGCGCATCGTCGGCTGAATCATGAGTAACGCGCTCGTGGACGGGTGATCACATTAGAACTCTGACAAGTGGTTTCGGTAGCGACAGCTATAGCGGTAGGTTGGCCTCATATCGGCCGCTGAGAGCCGCGAGGTTGCATAGGGCTTCTTACGGGAGCAAAACAATGCATAGAGGGATCATCGCTGAAATGGGGCGCCGTTTACACGCCCTCGAGTTCGACGGAAGACACCACCGATCGCTGCGATTCGCACTGGTCGCTGTCGCCGTGTTGGTCAGTGCGTGCTCCGATTCTACGTTCGTGACACCGCCCAATGCTTCCGTGTCACGTGATTTACTGAGGTCATTGGTTGCGCCATCAGTCGCAGCAAAATTGGACCGCAACGGTCTATTTGAGCTGCCGGTGCCTAGTCCAACCGATGATTATCCGGAAGTCACCCCGGCGCAGGTGAACGAGCTTGCAACGGCTTGGATCAAGGAGTTTGCTCCACGGGCACGGCCGCGGCTTGAACAGCAACACGGCAGCGGGATCAATGTCCACGCATTGAGCATTTGTGGCCGGACACTTTACGCGCGCTCCCCATACTCGACAGTACCGAGTTCAGTACCACTACCCTACCGCCGAGCGTTCGGACCGTGGTATTTCGTCACGATTTGTGATCAAGGGGGAGCACCGGCGGTGAGTCTCGCAGTCTCTGCCTGGGCGACCGACCTTCAAGTCGAAAATGGCCGCATTCGATTTCCGAGTTTCGGCGGCAGCGAATTCTTTGCTCTTGGGATTCCCGCTGGGCACCACGGTGAGTTCCCCGCCACTCCAGAATCGGCTGTCGCGCTAGCAGGGCAGTCGGGTCGAATTATCACGGCGATTCCAGAACTCGTGATGCAACCGACTACGGCTGGGCCGCCTCAGGCCGCGAGATGGCATGTCACCTTTGATGGTTCGGTCAGCGTCCGCGGAGTCCGCAGCGGTCTGACGCAAGCGAAAGATCTCTACATCGGCCTGTTCCACTCCAACGACAACGATCTATCGGAGGCCGTTGCTTCGTCGAGTCAGCCCGCTGGCGCACAGATTCGATGGATTCCTGCGCCGAGCGCTACCGAGACGTGGGCGTCGTATCATCAGCACATCGTGGACCGGACAACTATAACGCTGGTCAACAGGCGTTCCGACAGCCCGTTGGCCTTGGACCCACTCACGCAGGTAGGAGGTGCGAGCAATGCGAGATAATCCATGGATCGTAAGATCAGCATTGGTCATCGGCTGTTGTGCCGTAGTCGGCGTGAGTGCCGGATGCCCAGAGGGAGGAGACGGATTCCTCACACCGGGCGGTCAGTACGTCATCAACGGTTGCGGCACGCACTTCACACCCGAGTGGCCGGTCGACTACGCATCGGTGACTACGAATCTTTATGGCACATGCCCTTTCAGCGTGGTGGGCGTTACTGACGTGATCTACGATGCGACCGCGAAATTTTCACCAAGTTCAGCTGTGTCACCGGGAAGCACCATTCAGTTGGCAGTCGTCAACGCGAATGGGAACTTTACGACGGCTCGAATCGAGGCCGTCTGGAACGACGGGACAGACAGCCAAGGAAACTATACCGCCGATCTCTCAGGCGATTACTATGCAGCGACTTCCGTCCCGATGGTCGATCCAAACAGCGGTCTCGGGGTAGATTCAGTACACGTGACGGCCTATTTCGGCAACGCCGGGTATCAGACGGCGTCGGTTGCGCAGGTCTATCAAGAAGGGACTCCTGGTACGTGGCTCCAAGCACCAAATTCGCTTGGCCCCGGTGTGGAATTCATTGCCAATGCGGGTGTATCTGATCCTAATTACCTAAAGCCGGTAACATTCCAGTGGACGGTTGACGGCCAAGCGGTTGAGAACGCTAGTAACGAGCTCGACTGGTACACGGATGACTCGGGACCCACGACCATTGGTGTGACCACAACGGACGGAAACGGTGTAGTCCATTCCGCCTCCCACACCATTCAAGGGTGCCCCAACAATGAAATCCAGTGTTAGAGCGGACAGCGCTTGACTTCGTGAGCTGATTCATGGATCGAGTCACCATCCGGCGGCGGCGGGGGCACAGAATCCCGTCCAAGATCGCGTTGGCCTTCCTCGGGGCGAGCTGCTCCTACCCGACGGATCCGCCGCTGCCGCCTGGCTCACATGCATTCGCGCCTCCGCCGGTCTTCGCCACGTGGTGGCGCATGACAGAGCAGTGCTCGGGTATCGTTCGACCCATGAGCTCCGTGTCCTGGGTGGAGGTTCCAGGCAACGTTCCCCTTCTGCCGAAGGAGGCACCGGACATCCACGGCTACTTTTCCATTCGTAGCAGCACCATCGTGCTGGATAGCTCGGTCGCCCTTCACGGGGATTTCGTCCGACACGAAATGCTGCACGCTCTATTACGGGTGCCCGGCCATTCGCGGGCTGCATTTCTCGGAGCGTGTGGTGGTGTGGTGGGCTGCACGGGACTGTGCGCAACTGACGTCGGTGCTCCCCCTGCGCAATTGCCCGGTGCCATTGACGTCGAGCCTCAGGATCTCACAGTCAACCTTGCTGTGGTGCCACAACAGCCCAGCGGTGCGATCGACGATGGGTTCTTCCATTTAGTCGTATCGGTCACGAATCCTGATTCTATACCCGTGACCGCGATCCTTCCGAATCACCCGTACCCCAACACGTTTGGCTATAGGCTTGGCGGGCCAACAGGCGGCGTCGAGGCGGATCTACGACTCGGTGACCCCAGCGACACGAGCGTGATTCGATTTGCACCGCACGAGACAAAGATCCAGGTGTTCGACGTCCAGATTGGATCAATTGAGTACGGGCTCAAACTCGTTCCGGGCCGATATTTGGTTGTTGGTGTATACGACGACCATTTGGCTCTCGATTCCATCACACTCGCGCCGTAAGTCGAACGCATCGACACGAGGCCGGTCGCAGCACACACTGTAATGGCAGCCCTACGTGCTCACCGCCTGACTCGGCGTGCACGTAGCGCTCGTCTCGTTGTCAATGCGGTATCGGTTCGGCAGCTATCCCATGCGCAGATCACCAGTCTCGGCACTGGGGCATGGATACGTGCGTCGCGATCGGACGATAGCCCGACGTCGCCTCCGCGTGCGAAAAAGAGCAGTGACGGCGTCCAGCGTCACCGCTCTTTCAGTAGGTCCAACCAGTCCGAGCTACGGCTCGAAATTGCCGGCGAGCAACTCTGCGTTCTTGGACACTGGCCGACCGATTCCGTAGGCCCGTTGCGCAGCCTGCTCCTGGGCGCCAGTGACGATTGACCCGAGCGACGTCTCAGCGAACTCGAAAGGTGTCTGGCGGAAGAACTCAGCTGCGGTCGGCGCGTCGAGTTCGATCGTGCTGTGTGCGAGCTCTGGCATGCTGGTAAGATCAAATGAGTACGGCATTTAGGCAACCCCCCCGTTCGTCGGCGTAGCGCCGGTAACCAGATTTGCCTGCGGTATAGGGACCCTCTGCCATCCTACGGACGTGTCAACGGCCAAACGGTAATTTCGCCGCCCGCAACTCGCGCGCCGGACAGGTTCATCTCTGCCTTAGTTTCGGACGCTACTCTTGGGCTCTCAACCACCGCAAAGGGTGCAGAGAACGGTACCTCGACGGCGGGATTGGCGAGTTCGTTAAGGGCGTTCTGAAGCGCCTGATTCCAGACCTGCTGTATCGCGGCCGCTGGCGTGTTCGCCGGCAGCTTCAACGCGGCTTTAGGGGCCCACCGCGGCCGCCCCACCGTTATCCAGAAAGTATTTCGCCGGCTTAAACGGCAAACGGAGCTGCATGTAACTCTCCAGCGCGAGATACGCGTTCCAGATCAGCGATTCCAGTTCTGGGTTGTTTTCGGCGATTTTGAGCTGGAGATCGCGCGCGCGAGACCGTGAAACGGCGTCGCCGTGCGCAAAGAAGTTCTTATTGAGCCTCTCCGCGATGTCGCGCGCCCGTTCCCGCTCGCCGTCACCCCGCATGTGCATCTGCAGGAGGCGTTCGCCAACATCCGTCGCTAGTTCGCTGGCGCGTTTCGCGCCGCCGACATGCACCGGATCGACAGCCGAGAACAGCCGGTCAACGATAGTGGAGAGTGGTCCCTGTTCAGACAGGCCGACCTCTGTGTTCAGGAAGCGAAGAAACGCGCCCAGGTCTTCGAAGGCGAATACGGGCTTGCTTCCGTCGGGCAACTGAATCGTGATTTGTGGGTCAATCGGCCCCAGTGACGCGTGGGGATGCATCACAATCTCGTCGGCGCCCAGCGCGAAAATGGTCGCGGCACTGAAGGCCATGAACGGCACGAAGACCGCGACTCGATCGAAGCGTTCGCGCAGTTCGGACATCAGTTTCCAAGCGGTGAGGCCATCACCGCCGGTACTGTGAATCAACACGTCTACCTCTCTGGATTCAGGCGAAATCGCATCAATCTGATCGATGAATTCGCGAACCGCGTCGCCTGCCATCGGCGCCGTTAGCCCCAAGGCCTGGGTCCCCAAACTAGGTCCGGCCCAGAGCGTCACGAAACCATTGAGACCGTTGCTCGTGACGTCGTCGGTGCAGAGCGACAGGTAGCCGGCGAGATCACCTCGATTCCAACCAGCGGCGGACGAGTCGAGCACCGTTCGGATGCTGTCCGAAACGGCGGCTGACGCGGGATGGGGGACGGGATACTCCTGCGCCGCAGCCCGATGCGAGCCCACCCGCAGCGATGGCCAACGAGAGGTTCATCAACGCGCGCGCGAAGCCACTGGTCGCCAACAGGGAAGTTCTCGTCCTGTGGTAGCTCCTCGCCTTATGCGCCGCAGGTCCTTGTCGCCGCAGATTTCGCAGAGAAACGCTGATTGACAACTTTCGAAAACGTCATATTGCGTCGTCGTAGTCTACGGCCAGAGCAGTGTACGAAGCACATTCACACCAACAGCTGGTTTAGACATCATCGTTCATCTGCGTCACCTGCGGCCAATCGATTGACTGCGGCATCTGCGGCTGCCTACGAGAACAGGGCCGAGATCAGATAAATGACCAGGCCCGCCAGCGCGCCGACGACGGTGCCGTTGATTCGGATGAACTGCAGATCGCGGCCGATGGCCAGCTCCACTCGTCGCGACGTGAGCTCGGGGTCCCAGGACGACACGGTGGATGAGATGAGATCGGCCACCTCGTCCTGATAGCGGCCGACGAGAAACACGGCGATGTCGACGACGAATTCGTCCATGCGCGCCAACAGCTCCTCGTCCTCCAGCGCCTTGCGGCCGAACGTCATCAGCGCGCTGTCGATCGCGCTCGGCGCGCCCGATTCGGGATTGGCGGCGTAGCGGGCCAGCGCTTCCTTCGCCTCGGTCCACAACGAGGCGGAGAAGCGCCGCGCGGCGTCGTTCTCGAGGAATTCCTCCTTCCAGCCGTCGACGCGCGCCGCGAACTCCGGCGACGTGTTCAGGTTTTCGATGAAGCGCTTGAGCGACGCGTCGAACCGCTCGCGCAGCGGGTGATACCGATCGGCGCCGAGCTCGGCGAGCAGCCGCTGGATGGCGCCGAGCACGCGCTTGAAGATTTTCTCATCGACGGAAGTCGGAATCCACCACGGCGTCTCCTGCTCGATGCGCGTACGGATCACGTCGCCGTTCTCCTCGACGACGCGCGAGGCGAGCAGAATCACTTCGTCGAGGACTTCCTGATGCCGGTCGTCCTCCGTCATCACGGAGAGAATGCGGCCGAGCAGCGGGGCGAGGTGCATCGCACGCACGCGCGCGGCGAGTCCGCGGTCGATTGCTTCCTGCACGTCCTCGTCGCGCAGCATCTGCGCGGCCGAGCTGAGCGCGCTGGCGGCATTGCGCGAGATGGCGCGTGCGTTCGCCGGATCGGCGAGCCACTCGGCCAGGCGACGGCCGGCCTGCATGCTGCGCAGCCGATGCTCGATCACCTCGCGCGTGAGAAAGTTGCGTTGCACGAATGCGCCGAGCGTCTGACCGACGCGGTCCTTCTTCGCCGGCACGATCGCGGTGTGCGGAATCGGAATCCCGAGCGGGTGCCGGAAGAGCGCCGTCACGGCGAACCAGTCGGCGAGGCCGCCGACCATGCCGGCTTCCGCGGTGGCGCGCACGATGGCGAGCCAGCCGTAGTGCGATTGCAGCGCCGTCGCCGCGATGAAGATGGCCGTGGCAATGATCAGCAGCGCGGTCGCGCGCCGTTTCATGGCGTCGAGCTGATGCTGCCGCGCCGCTTCGTCGTGCAGGATCTGCATCGCCCGCGGCGGCGGAGGCGGTGCGGCTACGAGAGTCACCGGGGCACGCCCATCAGCGCGGTGTAACCTTCACCGCGGCGAGGTCGACGATGCCGGTGCTGGCGCCGGCGGGCACGTCGACGTAGAGCACGACCGGACGGCCGCCGACATCCTTCACGTTGACTTCGATGGTCCGCGCGCTCGTCTCGTAACGCCGCCGGTCGCCGGTCACGTTGGGCTTGACGTGAAAGCGATCAGCCACGACGCCGTCGATCGCCGACATGAACTCGGCCGCGTCGACGCGGCTGTCCCACACCGTCACCCAGGCGAACGCGTACCCCCCGGACGTCTTTACCAGCGCATAGCGGTCGCCGTCCCAGCCGGTGGCGGCGCGGATCGCCCGTTCCTGATCCCGAAGATGCTGGTAGAGAAACAGTCTGGTGCCGAACTCGCCGAAGTCGTTCTCGTCCACCATGCCGGCAAGGCGAGGAAGCGTGATGGTGCTCGGCACGTCGCGATGCGCGGCGAAGTACGCGGAGTCGTGCAGCACCTGCTCGGTGGAGACCGGCAGGTCGGTGAGCGGGAATTGTCCCTTGCGCGCCGCCTTGAACCGGCGGACGAACTCCGAACCGTTGATGTACGGAAAGAGCAGCGTCTCCTGAATGACCATCGGCGCCGACGAGAAGATCGGTTGCGTCGTCTGCGCTTCGCGAATCGTTTCGCGCATGCTCTCCCAGCCGCCGGGCAGTTGCGCGATGAGATTGCCGGAACCGCCGGCCATGATGTAGACCTGCTCGTACGTCGCTTCGCCTTCGACCACCGCCTGCACAGCGGCCGCGCGATCGTCGTCGCCCGTGAGATGCTCGAGCGAATCGAGGTTGATGTATTGATCCTGCAGCGCGTGCACCAGCTCGTGCATGATCGTGATGCCGACGTAGTCGTCGGGCGCGCCCTGCACGACGTAGAGAATCTTCGTCTTGGGATCGTAGTAACCGAGGATCTGCTCGGTGAGGACTTTCACGAACAGGTCGGCGAGGTGCAGCGTGTCCGGCAGCATGCCGAGCAGCTTGTACGTGATCTCCTGATGAGCGAGATCGCGCTGCACGTCGGGTTCGCGCATCTTCTGCAGCAACAGTTCGCGCACCTGATCGCGCGTGCGCAGTTCGAGGCGCGGCGGCGTCTTGAACTTGACGCCGATGGCCTTTTCGATCATCGGCACGTCGGCCGCGACCTTGTCGGCGTACGGCCCGTCGCCGACTTTGGCGCGGGGGCGGCACGCGGTCACGAGCAGCGACGACGACGCAACGAGGGTGACGATCGAGCGTGCGTTCACGCGGCGTTCGGCTCCCACTGCACGTCGGTGCCGGCCATGAGACCGACGACCCGCGCCACATCGTGGCCGCGGATGACGACGCCTTCCTCCATGAGCCGGCGCGACAGCTCGGACTCGACCGGCGCGAGCGACTCGCTCGGCGCGGCGGATGGCGCGGGAGAGGCCGTGTCGCCACGCGTTCCTGGTGCGGCCGCAGGCGTCGCGACTGGCTCGGGCACCGGCGTTCCGCCGAACAACGCTTCGATCTCGGCGCCGAATCGCTCGAGCGCGCTGAACGGCTCGCGCGATTGCGACGCATTCGACGACTGACGGTCGCGCGCGTCCTCGTCGCGCTCCGGACGTGCGGCCGCGCGGAGCAACGCGAGACGGCGGCGGATCAGCGCCTCGGTGGCCGGCGAAAACTCGGTGACGGCCTGAAGATGGGCGCAGGCTTCGTCGAGCGCGTCGATGGCCTTGTCGGGCCGCATGCGGTCGGTGACGTAGGCGTCGGTGAGCGACACGGCCGCCTGGAGCGCCTCGTCGGAGATGAGCACATTGTGATGACGCTCCAGCCGCTCCTTGCGCGCGTGGAGAATCTCCAACGTCTCCGGCACGCCGAGCTCGCGCACGACGACTTTCTGGAAGCGGCGCTCGAGGGCCGGATCGCCTTCGATCCAGCGCTCGTATTCGTCGTTCGTCGTTGCGCCGATGACGCGGAAGTCGCCACGCACGAGGGCCGGCTTGAGCATGTTGGCCGCGTCCATGGCCGCGCCCATGGCCGTACCCTGGCCGATGAGATTGTGCAGCTCGTCGATGAACAGAATGACGTCGCCCGCCGCGCTGGTGTCGGCGACGATCACGCGAATGCGCTCCTCGTACTGGCCGCGATAGGTTGTGCCGGCGAGGAGCGCCACGTGATCGAGCGAGAGCAGCCGCACCGAGCGCAGGCTGAGCGGCACCGCGCCGGAAGCGATCCGCTGCGCGAGGCCTTCGGCGATCGCCGTCTTGCCGACGCCTGCGGGTCCGACGAGGGTCGGATTGTTCTTGCCGTGTCGGAGCAGAATGTCGATCACGCGCGACACTTCCTGCTCTCTGCAGCGCACCGGCTCGAGACGCCCGTGGCGGGCGTCGGCCGTCAGGTCACGGGTAAAGCGCGCGAGCGCGCCGCCGGGGCCCTCGTTGCGCAACAGGTCTCCGATCATCCATCCGCCGAAAGAGTTGGCTCACACGCGCGTGATCCACGCGAGCAGGGCGTCTCCCCAAAACAATGTCAGCAACGCGGCGGGCGCAAGGAACACACCGAACGGCACGAGCGGCGTTTCGAACGGCGCTGCACCGAGCGCGAGCTCCGTCTGCTCGCGCGTGCTGCCGCGGCGCACGAGCGCGATTGGAATCACGACACCCGCGAACGCCACCGCACCGAGCGTGGCGCCGAGAAACACGGTGATCAACGCGCGCGTCGGTCCGAGTGCCGCGCCGACGAACGCCATCAGCGTCACGTCGCCGAGCCCCATCGCATCGCGTCGCGTCATCACCTCGCCGAGCCAGCCGACGATGGCGATCAACCCCGCCCCCGCACACGCCCCGACCAATGCTTCGTACGGCGACGCAAAGACCAGGGTTTCGCCGCGGAAGAACGCGATCACCGACGTGAGGAGCATGAACATCAAACCGGACAGTGTGAAGCCGTCTGGAATGAGATAGTGCCGCGCGTCGGTCATGGCGACGCCGAGCAGGATGGTGCCGAACACGGCGACGCGCAGCATCGTGAGCGAGAAGCCGTAGTAGTGCGCGGCGAGGAGCCATCCGCAGCCGACCAGCAGCTCGATGATCGGATACATCGGCGAGATGCGTTCGTCGCAGCAGCGGCAGCGGCCGCGCAGCACGAGCCAGCTCACGATCGGCACGTTCTCGAACCAGGCGAGCTGGTTGCCGCACTGCGGACAACGCGAGCGTGGGCGCATCACCGACCGCTCACGCGGCCAGCGGACGATGCAGACGTTCAGAAAGGATCCGATGCACGCGCCCAGGATGAACGCGTAGACCTGGACGAAGAGCGGAGTCATGGCACTGATCACCGGCGAAGCTCGTAGAGGAGGATGCCCGCCGCGACGGCGACGTTCAGCGATTCGACTGACGCGGCAATCGGGAGCGCGATGGTGCGATCCGCGCGGGCACGAGATAGCGACGACAGACCGGCGCCTTCGTTACCGACCACGAGCGCAAGACGCGCGGGCGGTTCGACGGACCCGACGGAGTCGCCCGATGCGTCGGCCGCCCACACGCTGACCGCGCGCTCGCGACGAAACGCGTCGAGCTCGTCCCAGGTGCCACTCAGGCACGGAAAACTGAAGTGCGCTCCCATTGCGCTACGGACGACTTTAGCGTTCCAGAGGTCAACGGTTCCCGGGAGGGAAAAAGTTGCCGTTGCGCCGAGCGCGGCAGCCGTCCGGACAATTGTTCCGACATTGCCGGGATCCTGGACGGCATCGAGGGCGAGCAGGCGTACGGTGTCTGAATTCGGGAGGTCGGCAAGCGATCGATTGGGCACGACGCCGACGGCGAGAATTCCCTGCGGCGAGTCCGTTTCCGCGGCACTGGCGAACTCGGCGTCGCTGACGGCCTGTGCATCGATTCCGCGGGCGGCGAGCTCGGCGAGCAGGGCGGGACCGCGGTTCGATGCAGCGAACGCGGGCGTGTAGAGCGCCCCGCGGACCGTCAATGGGGAGCGCAGCAGCTCGGAAACGGTGCGCAGGCCTTCGGCGACGAAAAGGCCTTGGCGCTCGCGGGCTTTACGGCGGCGGAGATCGCGGGAGAGGGAGAGAAGGGCCATTGGTGCGTGTGCCTGGTCCGTGGTCCGTGGTCCGTGGACGATGGAGTATGGACCATGGACGAGCTATCGCGGAATATGACTTGCCATTGCCCCAGACCGGTTACTCACGCACGGAACGAGGATTCATCCATGAGACGATTTGTTGCGGGCGCGGCAATGGCCGCGGTGATGGCGACGGCGGCGGGGTGCGGGATCTCGCAGCAGCAGGAAGTGCAGATGGGGGCGCAGCAGGCGCAGCAGGTGAACGCGCAGCTGCCGATCATCCAGGATCCGGCGGTCAATCGGTACCTCAACATCCTGGGCGACTCGCTGGCGCATGTCACGTCGCGCGCCGATCTGGATTGGCACTTCTACATGGTCAACACGAACGACTTCAACGCGTTCGCGCTGCCGGGCGGCTACATCTACGTCAACCGCGGCGTCGCCGAACGCTCCGACCAGATGGATCAGTTCGCGTCGGTCATCGCGCACGAGATCGGTCACGTCGTGCTGCGGCACTCGGTGAAGCAAATGGAGCAGATGCAAGGGGCGAACGTCGGCGTGACGATCGCCTGCATTCTGACCAGCGTCTGCAACAGCGGGCTGGCGCAAGCCGGCATCAACGTCGCCGGGTCGGCGGTGTTCGCGAAGTTCAGCCGCGAAGATGAAGCGCAGGCGGATGCCGCCGGCATCGACGAGCTG
>Ga0207660_10000712_pt1 | contig 22165 bp, 27 predicted proteins | sample KBSC73BmetaG_FD_184335 | JGI IMG/M metagenome (GOLD analysis project Ga0207660, IMG submission 184335) | Corn rhizosphere microbial communities from Kellogg Biological Station, Michigan, USA - KBS C7-3B metaG (SPAdes) (version 2) | ecosystem: Host-associated > Plants > Roots > Rhizosphere ... | reverse complement strand
GCCACGCCACGATGGCGGCACCTGCGGTGAACGCCACCATCACCGGCCTCGTACCGGCAACGCAGGTAGGAGTTGGCGGCTCAGGGCCGCTCACGGTTAACGGCACCGGCTTCACGCCGCAGTCCGTGGTCAGCGTCAACGGCGTGCCGCAGACGACGCAGTTCAACAGCGCCACGCAACTCAAGGTGCTGAATGCGCCGAGGAGGAGCAGCGCAGGAAACTTGCCGGTTATTGTGACGACCGGCTCCTACTCTACTGCGGCAACGAACTGGGCGTTCACATGAGCATCAAAAGCATCAATGAGCCGACGGGGCCGGGCCGGACGACGATGGTCCTCCCTGCCTCCATCAACGAGCCGCCGTCGGTTGACGATTTGCCGCCGGACGCAATCCCCGAGCCGACCATCACTTCGCTGTCACCGGACGGCGCAGTGTTGGGCGAACCCAGCTTCACGATGTTCGTCTCCGGCACCAACCTGTTCGCCCAGAGCGTTATCGTGTTTGCCGGGCAGGACGAGCCGACGACGCTCAACGCCGACGGAACGCTCTCGACCGGCATCAACATGGACGTCTGGCATGGGCCAGACACCGTGCAGGTCAGCGTCAAGAACGGCAGCAAAATGAGCAACGAACTGCCGTTCACGTTCGCTGCGCCGACAACCAGAGGAGCGAGACATGGCAAGGGAGCCAGAGCATAAGACGCCGGAGCCTAAGACGGAGGCGCCGAAAACACCGGACACCACCAACACCCCGGTGAGCATCAACGAGCCGCCGGGATCGGGAGCGGTGCCGGAGGATCAGAAGCCGGACGATCAGAAGCCGGACGACAAGCGATCGAAGAAGTAGGAGACAGACATGGGCATGCCGGTCGTTACGGTAGCAGCGGGCGGCATGCCTGTTGTCGATGTCACAGCAACCAAGCCGGGTCTTGGAATGCCGGTGACGGAGGCGGCGAACAAGTATGGCGTGGCGGTGACCAAGGTCGCGGTCTACGGACTGCCGGTGACCTTCGTGGCGCCGCCGCTTGTTTCACGAGAAACAAATGACAGCGAAGCTGACCGAAGTGGCGCCGGGAAAGTGGCGCATCGACAAAAGGCAAATCGCCCCAGCGCGAAGTGATCTGGCGGTGCCCTATGTCATTAGCGACACTATGGAGCCGACTGAGCAGGTGGATGGGCGGTTTTACACTTCAAAGGCCACCTTCCGCGCCGTCGGCAGAGCGCACGGCCTCATCGAGGTCGGAACTGAGAAGTTCAGGCCCAAAGAACGCGCGACGGCGGGCCGGAAAGAAAAAGAGGCCAGACGAGCAACGCTGAAGAAGGCGCTCGAGCGCTATAAGGCAGGGCATCGTGCCAAGCACCTCGCCTAGACAGAAGAAGTTCATGCGGATTGCGGCGCATGACGCCGGGTTCGCCGCCAAGGCTGGCATCAGCCAGTCGGTGGCGCGGGACTTCTACCGCGCCGACAAGCGACGCGACACGATCAGGAAGGCGATCCGCAAAGTACGAAACGGGAATTGATCTAGATCAACAGCCGCTCAGACCGGCAGGGAGTTTCAAATGTCCGACACCAACATTGCGCCTCCAGCACCGGCGTCAGCACCGTCAGCACCGGCACCGTCCACTGGCGAGGTGGTGATCGACCAGAACCCGGCCAGCGCACCCAAGCCGGTTGGGCCACAGGCGCCGGACGCGCCGGTCGGAGATCTGGAGGGCGGCAAGGGACGTCCGCCCAGTCGCCGTGAGGCCATCCAGAAGGCTTTCGAGCGGGCCAACGTCGAGGAGCAGCCCGAGCATAAGAAAGTGGTCAAGCGCGGCATGGGCGACAACAACCCGCCCGAGACTATGGAGAAGGAAAAGGGCGAGAAGCCGGAGGCGAAGAAGCCGGAGCGGTATCGGGAGGGTGGCCGCTTTGCGAAGGCGCCGGATCAGGCGGAGGCGGGGCGTCAATCAGCGCGTCAGGCGCCAGACGCCGGTAAACCATCCGCGCCGCTTCCCGAAAATGCGCCTTATAGAGAGCCGCCACCGCGATTTTCCGAGCGCGGTAAGCAGGAGTGGGCGTCGGCACCAGAAGGAGTGCGCGGCGAGGTCTATCGAATGGCGAAGGAGTTCGATGGCGCATACCGGCAGTACCGTGGCGACCATGAGGAGATGAACACCATACGCCATTTCCACCAGATGGCGAGCCAGCATGGCACGACGCTGGCGCGGGCGCTCACGAACTACGTCGGCATGGAGCAGAAGCTGCGGCAGGATGTCGTCGGTGGTCTCGACGTCATCATCAGCAACCTGAACCTGCGGACGAACGAGGGGCACAAGCTGACGCTGCGCGACGTCGCCTATCATATTCTCCAGCAGAACCCCGATCAGCACCGGCTCATCCAGCAGGGCAACGCGCAACAGGCGCAGACGCATCAGATCGGCCAACTGCACCAGATCGTGCAGTCTCTTGCGCAAAACGTCCAAGCAATGCAGACTGAGAAAGTATTCGGTCAAACACGGTCAGCCGTGGATCAGTTCGCTGACACGCATCCGAGGTTTGACGAATTGGGCGACCTGATAGAACAGGAACTTAAATTCGGTTTCGACCTCGAGACCGCGTACCTGAGAGCCGAAAGGCTCCGCCCCGCTTCAGGACGAGCGGCTCAGACCCGCAACGGCACACCGGCTCAGACCCGATCAGACAAGTCGATTTCCGGCGCTCCAGATGCTGGCCCCTCAGAAGGGCAGCGGCGGAAAAGCGATAAACCGATTGGCCGACGCGAAGCCATTTCAAACGCAATAAAGCGGGTGAATGGCAGCGTCTAAATTCTGAGGACGGCAGATGCCGAACATCAACGCTAATGCTGCTTATCAGCAGATACTTTCGATGGCGCTCGAAGATCGTTCGAGCGGATACCAAGATCTCGTGTCGGCGAACAACGCTCTGCTCGCCGTCATGCGGCGTAAGGGCCTTTGGCAGACATATTCGGGTCCGCGCATTCGACAGACACTCCAGATCGCCAAGCAAGTCGCGCAGTGGTACAGCGGCTACGACCAGTTGCTGAACCCCGCCATCGACCTGTTCAACGACGCCTACTTCGACCCGAAGATGGTCGTCGTTCCTGTCATCCTTTCGATGCAGGAAATCCTGAACAACGAGGGCGAGGCCCAGTTGATGGACGTCTACGACAGCTACATCGACGCCGCCGAGCGCTCGCTGGAAGATGTCATGGACGCCGCGCTGTACTCCGACGGCACCGCCAACGGCGGCAAGCAACTCACCGGCCTCGCGACTGCGGTGCCGATCGTCACCAACAGCGGATTGTACGGCGGCATCGATCGCACCAACGCGATCTGGCAGACCAAGGCGTACGATGCGCAGACGATGGCGACGGCTATCGGCACGCAGGTGCTGTCAACGACTATCCGCCCGATGCTCAACTACATCATGACCAAGCAGTCTCGCGGCAAGGACTACGCCGACCTGCTGATCATGTCGCCCGAGCATTACGCGGCCTACGACGCGGCGACTGTCGCCATCCAGCGGCAGACCAACGAGACTTCTCTGGGCAAGCTGGGCTTTTCTTCAGTCGAGTATATCGGTGGCGGCAAGCGGGCCGAGATCGTCCTCGACGGCGGCATTGGCTCCAACATGCCAGCAAACACGACCTTTGGGCTGAACACCGACAGCTTCCGGCTGCGGTACCACCCGAACAGAAACTTCGACAACCTGTTCGACGGCGAGGGCCAGATGCCCATCGATAAGGACGCCATCGCGCAGTTCATTGGCTGGATGGGTGAGTTGACGCAGGTCAACCCGCTCTTCAACTGGCGCTTCTACGACAGCAACCCGGCCACCTAGCTTCGGAGGTCACTCCGAAAAAACTGGAGCCGTCATCGTCACCAGTCCCGAAAACAGGTGTCCCTAACCCCCGATGACGGCTCCAGCCCCATTCCCTCAGACGGAGAATTGAAAATGCCAAAAGATCCCGATGAAGCAGTAGTCGCGCTGTTCAAGCATCACGCGATCAAGAACGAGGACAGGTCGGCGAAGGAAGGCCGACCGATCTATGACGACATGGAGATCGTTGAGATCCGTTTTCCCGGCTCGCGCAGCGTGTCGGTATTTCCGGCGACGGCATTCTCGCACTGGATGAACGACCCGACGACTGGCGAGCAGACCCGCGTCACCTATGCCGAACGGTTTTCGCGCCAGTATCAGCAATTTAAGTCGCACACCGCGCAGACCAAGAGCGGCACGCCGCTCCAGCATGTGCCCTTTCTCACCGAGGCCCGCCGGGCTGAACTTCGCGCTCTCAACATCTACACTGTGGAGGCGCTGGCATCTGTCGATGGGCAGGAACTGAAGAACCTTGGTCAGGGAGGTCGCGACCTAAAAAACAAGGCGCAGGAGTTCATCGCCGAGAGCCGACAGGGCGCTCCGAATGCGGCGCTGCTCGCCGAGGTCGAGGCGCTCAAGGCCCGCAATGCCATCCTCGAAGAGGATGCCAAAGTGCGGCAGAGCGAAGGTGGCGATCCTTTCGAGAACATGACGCTCGATATGCTGCGTGACTTCATTGCGACCAATACCGGACGCGCACCCCACGGTTCGCTCAATCGCAAGACGCTCGTGCGGATGGCGACGGAGGCACAATCCAAGGTGACCTGATGACGTTACTGTCGGTGACGAAGGATGTCTGCGCGGCAGTCGGCGTTCTGATCCCGCCGACTTCCGTATTTACCAGTATCACCGGCAACCGCACGATGCAGGAGATGCTTTCGCTCGCCAACGAGATGGCGCAGCGCATCTCGTACGACACCCGCGAGTGGACAGTGCTGAAGGTGATGGCGGTCATGACCGGCGACGGTATCAAGACCGCCTTCGACCTCCCGGCAGACTACAAGCGCATGCTGCTCACGGCGAACGTCTGGCGCTCCACGCAGACGCAGTTCCCGATGCGCTTCATCGTTGACACCGATGAGTGGATACAGCGCCGGGCGCAGGGCAACTACGACACTCGCGGCGAGTGGACGATCATGGGCGGGAAGATGCACATCCAGCCTGTGCTGAAGGTCGGCCAGACTGCGACGTTTGCCTACCTGCACAAGAACTGCATCACACTCGCCGCCGGAGGCGCCGGTGACGCCTTCATGGCCGACGGCGACAGCTTCGTGCTGGGCGACCGGCTGCTGAAGCTGGGCATGATCTGGCAGTGGAAAGCGTACAAGGGCACGCCTTACACCGAGGACATGGGGACGTACGGCGACGCCCTCACGATGGCGATGGGGACTGACCAGCCAGCGCCGATCTACATTGGCCGCACACCGATCTCCGCCAACGCCGCCACTGCCTATCCATTCCCGGCGCCGACGCCATGAGCCTTCACCAAGCATTTCGCAGGGTGCCGGTGCCGCCGCAGATGGCACAACGCTCGACGCCGTACATCATCCCGGCGCCGACACGCGGCATCGTGCAGAGCGAGAACTACACCTTCATGCAGCCGGGCGCCGCCATCATCTGCGACAACTGGGTGCCGACCATGCGCGGCGTCAAGCTGCGCGGCGGCTGCACACGCTGGTGCGCCCTGCCTGAGCAACTGCCGGTCGTTTCAGGTTTTGAGTACAAGAGCGCCACTGCCGAGAGGATGTTCGCTGCTAACGACACCAAGCTGTACGACGTAACCACAAGCGTGCCGGTGCTGGTCAAGGGCGGGCAATCGTCCGGCAACTACGCCGCTACCCAGATGGCGAATGCCGGTGGTGACTTCCTGATCGCCGTCAACGATCGCGGCGACCCGCCGCTGCGCTTCGACGGCACGGCGTGGACCGTTCTCAACGGCGGGCAGATCACTGGACCAGCCGGTACGCCGGTCGCTGCCGGGGAGAACCTCGTCTACGTCTGGAAGTATCGCAGCCGCCTGTTCTTCATCGAGGCCGATAGCATGAATGCTTGGTACCTCGATGTGAACTCGATACAGGGCGCCCTTCAGGTCATTCCGCTTTCTGGCGCCGCCAACAAGGGCGGCAAGCTGGTGTTTGGCGCCACATGGTCGATCGACGCCGGTGATGGCACTGACGACAAGTGCGTGTTCTACACCAGCGAAGGCGAGGCGATCATCTTCACCGGCAGCAATCCGAGCGACGCAGCGAACTGGCGGCAAGAGGGTCGCTATCAGGTCAGCAAGCCGATGGGCATGAACGCGCATATGTCGATCGGCGGTGATTTGCTGATCGCCACCGTGGATGGCATCGCGCCGCTGTCGCAAGCGATCACCAAGACAGCCGACCAACTCGAACTCGCAATGCTCACGCGCAACATCAAGCCGATGTGGCGGGCCGAGGTCGCCGACAAAAACAATCTGCCGTGGACGATGAAAAAGTGGGACCAGTACGGCGGCGCATTCGTGACGACGCCGGGAGGGCCGGTCGGCAAACGCTACTGCCTTGTCGTCAACACGCAGACCACTGCGTGGTGCCGGTTCGTCGGCTACGACGCCACCTGCTTCCTGTACTCGCGCAACAGTTTGTTTTTCGGAACGCAGGGCGGCGTCATCATGCAAGCCGACCGCACCGGCTTTGATGACGGCCTTCCCTACACCGCTATACTGGTCGGCGGCTGGGAGATGTTCCAGACCCCGCCGGTGTCGGTGGTCTGGCGTCAGGCTCGCGCCACTTTCACATCGTCGTCCGGCGAACCGTTCCAGCCGCAACTTGCGGCATGCACGGATTACGTCCTGCGCTTGCCGACACCGCCGGTGCCAGCAGCGGACCCCGGCGTGCCGGACGTCTGGGATCAGGGCCTGTGGGATCAGGCGCTGTGGGATCAGGAGAGTGCGCTGGTCACGCCAGTGGTCCGCAACACCGGCTGGGTGTCGATCGGCGAGACCGGCTTCTCGCACGCGCCGATCGTGCAGGTCGCGGTCGCGCAGCAGGGCAAGCCGAACGTCGAACTGATCTCGATCGCCGCAATGTACGAGAAGCTGGGCGCAAACGTCTGAGGGCACCATGCCATCCGCACCGCCAGTACCCGAGTTCGCACCGCCGCCACCGGCTGAGCAAGCCGCCCCGGCGATGGGCAGTCTGTTCGAGACCTACAATCCTGAAGGGGCGCTGAGCGGCCTGTTTGCTCCCGCTTACATCCGTGGCTTCGCGCCGTCGGAGGATGCGGTCTCGCAGTATTATTCGCAGAGCGGGCCGGGCCATCGATTGTCATCCGACGAACTCGACATGACCCGTATGCCAGCGGAGTACCGGCCGACAACGTACAGTCGTGGCGATGGCGTCTATGGCGGGCCGCTTCCCATGACGCAGACCTATGGCGACCCGCGAGGGATGATCGACCCTAACGCTCTCCGCGCAGCGGCGCAGGGCGGGCGACCCTATGACATGGAAGCCCGCCGCGCCGCTATTGCTGCAAGACTTGCAGCAAACGCGGCGGCGCAGGGTCAGCCAGCGGCAGTGGCCCCGGTTGCGCTGGACGAGAAGCCGAGGCCAGCCGGGTATCTGCGCGACCCGAGGCTCGACAATGACAACATCAACGGAAGGTTCATCTACTGATGCTGCGCTACGTCTACGGGCAAGACCAGATCGTCGGCGACTTCGTTGCCAGCATGATCCCGCACAACCGCAACGGCTTTGGCGGCAACTTCGCGACGATTGGCGTGATCAACGAGGACGGCATCCTTATCGGCGGGCTGGTTTATCACAACTACGACCCCGACGCCGGACTGATCGAGATGAGTGGTGCCGCGATCGACCCGCACTGGCTGATGCGCGGCACCATCGAGCGCATGTATCGCTATCCGTTCATTCAGTGCGGGGTGCAGATGCTCGTGCAGCGCACGCCGATCGAGAACGAGCGGCTGCTGCGTCAGCTTGCGGTCTACGACTACACCTTCATCAAGATACCGAGGATGTTTGGGCGCGGCAAAGACGGCGTGCTGTGTCTGCTGACGCAAGAGGCTTGGGCCGGTAACCGCTTCAACAAAAGGTTCAGACATCACGAGATTGATGCTGGGCTGGAGGAGGCCGCGTAGATGCCAAATTATTCAGACCCCAACATGGTCAACTCGCAGCGCAATGCCATCGTGCAAGCGCTGATGGGTATCGCCAATCCGCCGCCGCCTACCGGCATGCCGGGGGCGGACATGCAGTACGGCGCGACAGCGGCGCCATCGGTAACCGGGCCGATCGTGCCGCCCGCCGGTGGCGGCGCCATGACCGGAATGGCGCCACCGCAGCAGGGTTATGCGCCGACCGGGCCGTCGCCGGTGCAGAGCCAGCCAATGGGAGGCGGCGTGCAAGGTCCGCCAGCACCGGGAGCGCCGCCGCAGTCGATGCCCGGCATGCCCGGCATGGGACGCGCCGGTCTGCCGCAAGGGCCGATGCCAAAGACGCCAAACCTTGTCGGACAGCCGTTGCCGATCGAGCAGCCCGGTTCGCAGATGCAGCCGCCGGGCGGGAGCCAACTCAGGTACTAGATCATGGGCAAGAGTTCACCGTCACCGCCTCCGGCACCAAATCCGCAGGACACGGCGCGTGCCTCGACGTCAACCAACGTCGCGACGTCGATCGCCAATGCGTTTTTGAACAACACCAATCAGGTAACGCCCGAGGGTGAACTCCGCTACGACGTAACCGACAACTACACTTGGAACGATCCGTACACCGGACTGAACGTCCAGATCCCGAGGTTCAGTGCAACACAGATACGATCGCCGCAAGCGCAAGCCATCGAGGACCAGAACCAAGCTGCCAAGTTTAACTTGGCTGGCATGGCGAATGCGCAGTCGGCGCGGCTGTCCGAGCATCTGGCCGACAGCATCGACCTGACCGGCGCACCGGATGCGGCCGACCCAAGCAGGATCAGCGGCGTGCCGGGTGCAGCGACCACATTCGGCGATGCGGGCCAGCAGCAAACGACGCTGGGGGACGCTGGCGAGATCACCCGAACCTATGGTCCCGCCGACGACTTCAGTTCAGACCGCAGTCGCGTGGAGGAGGCGCTGTACGGTCGCCTTAACCCGCAGTTAAGCCGCGAGCGCTCGAACATCGAGCAGCGCTTGCAGGACCAAGGCATCCGCTACGGCTCGACCGCCTACAAGGCGGCGATGGACGATTATAGTCGTCAAGCCAACGATCTGCGCTTGGGTGTAACCGCGCAAGCGGGCCAAGAGCAGCAGCGCATGATGGATATGGCCGCGCAGAAGGCCGGGTTCGAGAACGCTGCGCAGCAGCAGAAGTATCAGGAGTTGCTACAGAGCGGCACTTTCGCCAATCAGGCGCAGCGCGACACCTTCACGCAAGCGGCGTCACGCGGCGAGTTCGCCAACGCCGGTCTGGCGCAGCAACTGGCGCAGCAGCAGACGTCGTTCAACGCGCAGAACATGGCGCGTAACCAGTACATGAACGAGCAGTACGCTCTTCGCAACCAGCCGATCAATGAAATCAGTTCGCTACTCTCCGGCTCGCAGATCAACAACCCGAACTTCGTCAACACGCCGAACAATCAGATCCCGACCACCGATGTCGCTGGCCTGATCAACACCCGCTTCTCGCAGGACATGGACATCTACAAGCAGGAGAGCGCGAACTACAACGCGCAGATGGGCGGCATCTTTGGCTTGGCTGGCGGTCTGCTGCGCGGCGGCATGGGGATGATGATGTCGGACGTTCGCGAGAAGGAGAACGTCGTTCCGCTCGCCACCGTATTCGCCGCCAACCCGGAAGGCGAGGCGAAAGAACTGCCGATCTACGAGTACAGCTACAAGCGCGACCCGGAGAGCGAGCGCCATGTCGGCCCGATGGCGCAGGACGTCGAGAAGATCGACAAGCGGGCAGTCAAGACTATCGCCGGTCGCAAGCACATCAATCCCGGCATGGTCATGGGCAGCATTTTGAAGGCGGCGTGACATGGCACTCACAGATGGCGGCTTCATCTTCGGCGGTGGTACCGGCCTGAATTATGAGGAACTCAAGCAGCGCCGCGCTATTGCCGCAGCGCTGGCGAGCCGACAGAAGGGCTTCCCCAAGACCAAGGGCGAGGGGATGACCTATCTGGGCGAAGCGATCGGCGACGCGCTGAGTGACCTTGGTCTCCGCATGGCGGAGCGGAGACAGAAGGAGAAGGAAGCCGGTTTTGTCAAAGGTGCGCCAAAAGGAGAATACGCGCCCGCAGCGAGCGACGAAGAATACAATCGCGATCGCCCGACGACAAAAGTCGATCAGCCGCAGACGACTACGACTTCCCAGCCGCCTCCTGCTCCGGTAACGCCAGCGCCACAGTCTCCTGATCTGACGGGGTGGCCGACGGTGGCTCCAGTCGAGCCGTGGCCGGTGAGCGAGGCCGATACAGGGGCGCCCACATTCGACCAGCGCTTCTCTGCGGTGAGCGAGCCGCAACCGGATGCTACGCCGGTGCAGACGGCGTCGGTGTCACCGCCTGAAGTGCAGAATATGTTCTTCAGCCCGCAGATGGCGAAGTCCGATCTGGTTGGCGGCAACACCGTGCCGGACATGGCGAACATGGTCGCCGAGGTGAAGCCGCAAGCGCCGCAAGAGCCGCAAGAGCCGGTGCCAGCGCCTGACGTCCCGCTGCCTATGGGCGACCCGCGCACTACCAGCGGCGTGCGATCGACAATGGAGGCCGTCGCCGCACGCGGCGGCATGACCCCGAACGCGATCGCCGGTCTGGAGCGCAATGTCCGCGACGAGAGCAACTTCAATTACAACCTGCGCCACCCGGATCAGCCCGGCTACACCGGCGAGGCCCACTATGCGCACGGCCTGTTTCAGGAGGGCGGCGCCGAGTGGAATAATTTCGTCAAGTGGATCGACCAGAACCATCCCGGCAGCGACTGGCGCGACCCGAAGCTGCAAACGCAGTACACGGTCGAGCGGCTGCAAGACCCAACCCGGCCGGACTACAACCGCACTTTTGCCGGAATGAACACGGCGCCCAACTCCGGCGTCGCCGCCGACCAGTTCCTGCGCGGCTACCTCAAGCCAGCGGCAGAGCATCTGGCAACCCGCAGCGCCAGCTATCTGCGCGGTGGCGGTGACCCGACTTATGCCTCACGCGAGGTGCAGCCCGGCGGCGGCGGTGGCGAGCAGGTAGCTGGAGCCAGAGTTGGCGGCGATGGCCGCACAGGCGGCGCTCCGGCGCCGGACGAACTGGCGGCGCAGCGTGACGCGGTGACGCTGGCGCTGATGAGCCAGCAAGCGCAGCAGCCGCCGACGCAGGAGGACGCGGTCGCCGACACTCGCTTGCAGGACATTGTCGGCCGTCGGCCGGGTTCGCCGTTCTATGCGCCGACTGCGGCGCTTGGCAGGACTGGCGTCGTCAGCGACGCTCCGGCAACAGGCCTCAACCCGATGGGGACGCTGGGCGGCACCGGCGTAGACCAGAGCATCGAGGACCGGCGCAACGCCATCACCGACGCACTCCAGAGCCAGCAGCCAACGGCCCCGGTGGTGCCGCAGCCGGACCCTACCCAAGCGGGGACTTCATCGTCCCCGACGACGAGCGCTTCGCTGCCGCCGACTTCTCCGGTGGTTTCTTCTGACGCCGTCACGGCGCCTCCTATGGGGGCAACGGCGCAAGCTGGCATTCCGCTCGCGCCCCCGGTCGGTTATGGCGGGGTGGTGGCGCAAGCGCCACAGACTGACACTTCTCAGGGCATCAGACCTGTGCCAGCGCCTGACGCGCCGCCGTCGTCGCAGCCTATCCCGCCGGAAATAGCGCGTGAGTTCCCTGACCCCGGCAAGCCGCCGCCTGAGCCAAGAATACTTGGCCCGTCGAAGGCCCAGCGATATTGGGAGCAGTTCATCAACAACCCGAATGTCAGCCCAGAACTTCAGGCAAAGGCGAAGCGTGAGTATGACAATGAGGAGAGATACCGGGCGCATCTGGAGACTATCCAGCAGGAGCGCTACAAAAATGCTCGCGAGACCTACGAGGCAAACGTCAAAGCGAAGCGCGAATGGGATTTGAAGGCGCCTGAGCGCGACCTGAAAACGCGCATTGATCGACTGACGATCGAAGAGGCAATCGCCAAGGCTCAGAACCGGCCAGAAGAGGCGCTGAAGCTGAAAGCCGACCGTCAGATTGCCGAACAAAATCTTGAGGACTTGCGCTACAAGTCAACGACGCAGCGGGCGCAGGAAGAGCGTCAACGCGAACTCAACATTAAAAAAACTGAGCAGGAAGTTGAAGTTGGCAAGGCTCCGCCACGCGAGAAGATTGGTGACCTGCTGTTCGAGCGGCAGAAAGATGGCACTTGGGTTGACGTCACACCCGGCTCGAAGGTTGGCAACATCAAGTTGACCGAGACACAGGCCAAGACACTCAAGTTCTTCGAGCGTGCGAAATATGCCGAGGCCCAGCTTGGCGACACCTCCATTCTCGCCGGGCTGAAGGACAGCGCCGCTGGCAAGGTGCCGATGGTCGGCAATTATTGGACTTCGCCGCAGTACCAGAAGGCGAAGTCTGCCGCCGATGCGTGGATGCTCGCCGTGCTGCGCGACGAAAGCGGCGCGGTCATTGGCATCAACGAACTGCCGCAGTTCTACCCTGTCTACTTCCCGCTGCCGGGCGACAGGCCGGAGGTCATTGCCGACAAAAATGCGCGGCGTGAAAACGCCACGCGAAGCCTCGTGGATGCGTTGGGTGCTGCAAAGCCGGTAGCAGACCAGTTCCTTGAGCAGTTCAATGCCCGCGCAACGACGGAGCCTGAGGGCACCGTTCGTCAGAATAACGCGGGGCGGAAGCAGCGTGTCCGCAACGGGCGCTGGGAGGACTTCTGATGGAAGAGGACTGGACGATAGTTTCTCGACCTGAGCAGCCCAAAGCGGACGACGCTCCGACATCGTGGTCACAGTTCTTCAGCGACCTGACGCGGGAGGCTGGCAATAAGGCCAGCTTCGACACTCTCGACCGGCTGCGCGGCGGCATCAGGACGATCGGTACCGACAAAACCTATAGCCAAGGCGTCGATGAGAGCGTCGCTGAAAGCGAGGCGGCTCGCAAACGTCTTGGGCCGTTTATGTCTGGCACCGCCGCTGCCGCTGGCGGCATGGTCCCTATTGCGGGAATGGCGCGGGGCGGCGTGACGTTGATGCGGGCTGGTGCGCCGCTTTTGGAGCGAATGGGCGCCGCTGCCGCAGAGGGCGGTTTTTATGGAGGTCTACAGGGCGCTGGCGGCACCTACACCGAGAAGCCAGAGGACTATGCCAAGAATGCCGGGATGGGGACGATTATTGGCGGCGCCATTGGCGCCTCTGCGCCTTTTATCGGGACTGCCGCCGGTGCCGCCTATCGCGGTCTCGCAAATCGCGGCTGGTTTGGCGGACCACCGGGGCCTGTTACTAATGCGGCGCAAGCTGACGCCGCTCGTCTGCGGACCATCCCAGACACGCCGGGAGCCATGCTGCCGGACGCGGGACCGTCGATGCAGGGCGTGGCGCAGGGCGCCACGCTGGGTACCGGCGGTGAAGGCAAGACCCTGCTGGAAAGCCGCCTACGCGCCCGCGACGCGGGCACCGGCGAGCGCATCGCTGACACCACCGAGCAGACTTTCGGCCCGGCGCCGACGCCCAGCTATGTCGAGGCTGGCGTGCGCGACCGCATGCAGGGCCTTGGCCCGGCTTATGATCAGGCGCTGAACAATGCTCGCGCTGTCGATACTGCCCCGGTGGCGCTCTGGCTGGAGGGCCAGATAGGAAACTCGCGCGGCCCGGCCCAGTCGGCATTGCAGCAAGTGCGAGCAATGCTCGACATCACCGGCAACCCCGGCACGCTCGACCCGCATCCGCGAGTGCTGCAACAAGCCCGCACCGCCGTGCGCGGCATGCTGGAGACCGAAGAGAACCCGGCGACGGCCGCTGCTCTCCAGCAGACCGAGCGGCGGCTTACGCGCGAGTTGCAAGACAAGGTGCCGGGCCTTCGAGAACTCGACAGCCAGTACGCCGAACTGGGTTCACAGGAACGCGCCATCCAGCCCAGCAGTCCCGGTGCCCGCGTGTTCGAGACCAGCCGCCCAGCCGTCACGCGACCGGCCGAGATGCAGGACACGATGACAGAGGCGGCGCAGCCGAAGGGCGTGAATATCGGCCCGTCGGCGGAGCCACTGCGGATGCGCGAAGCGACCAGAGCAGAACTCGATCGCATCGTCGGCACGAACCGCAATGATCTGGCGGCGCTCGAGCGGGTATTGGGTCAACCGGCTGACTGGAACGCGCAGAAGCTGGCGATCATGTTTGGGCCTGAGCGTGCCCAGCAACTTATCGACACGCTTGCTCGCGAACGCATGTTTCGTGAGACTTATCAGAACGTGGTGCTTGGTCCGCAGACGGCGCAGCGCACCGCTGCAAAAGAGCAGCTTGAGGGCGCCCAAGGCAAGATACCTGTCGGCGCTGGTATAGCTGGACTTGTTGGCCGGGGACTTCAAGAAGGCGCAGACCTCTTTCGTCGCGACGCCGCGCAGAACACCCGCGACCGCATTGCGAGAATGCTGGCAGAACAAAATCCGCAGCAGCAGCGCGAGATCATTGACCGGCTTCTGACTGCCGCAGATGCCCGTACCAAACGTCAGCAGATGGTGCGGGACATGGTCACACGCGGTGTCATTGGCGGCGGCTCCGCCGTCTATCCATAGGAGACTGCAATGCCGCGCGACGGCTCAGAGATTTATTACATCCCGCCGGGTACTGAAGGCATTCCCGACAGCACCATCGAGAGCATCAAGTACAACGAGTTCATTCATGACGTCGAGCAGGACTTAAACCATCCGCGCCCGATCGTTGCTGGCGGCACCGGCGGCTCGACTGAAGAGGAAGCGCTGTTCAATTTGAGCGGCGAGATGGCCTATCAGGTCGTCACCAACTTCGACACGCATCCGTACATCCCCGGTTCGTTCTACGCCGACGCTGCGGCAACTGCGCCGCCGGTCGCCGGGCACGCCTTCGCTGGCATCATCTATCAGGCCAACCTCGCTGGCGACATGGTCGTCGAGGCTCGCGATCTGACGACCGGCGTGAACTACATCCGCATTCATTCCGGTGGCGTCTGGGGCACTTGGGGTGTCGATAACACCAGCCAGTTCGTGAAGAAGTCCGGCGATGTCATGACCGGGCTTCTCACCCTGTCAGGCGGGCCGACAGCCGACTTGCATGCGGCTACGAAAAAATATGTCGATGACCTGCCGCCCGTCATCATCAGCCCGGCGCCGCCGACCGGCGTCGAACCCGGCACGCTCTGGTGGGAGAGTGAAACGGGTCTGCTGTACGTTCTCTATGACGACGGAAATTCAATTCAGTGGGTGATCGCCAGCCCGCAGCCGGACACTGCCGTCTTTGTGATGAAAAACGGCGACACGATGACGGGCGATCTGACGATCAGTAAGGCTACTCCATCATTCAATCTGGATAAGCCGTCACCGGGGACGAACGCAGCGTTTTACGGCACTGTTGGGGGTCTAAAGCGGTGGGGCTTCATTCTTACTGACACGCAAGCTGAAAGCGGCGGCAACTCTGGGTCTGGTTTTGGCATTTACCGTTACAATGACGCAGGTGCTTTCATCGACGGCGTTCTGGTTGGCCTTCGCGACACTGGATTACTGACTGTCAAGGCCGATCCAACTGCTGCACTCGGTGTCGCCACCAAGCAGTACGTCGATGGCAGGGCACCAGCCGCCGCGACCGCCGCCGAATACGTCGCCAACTCCGCGCCGACAAAGATGCTCACGCCGGGAGCGGCGTGGGGCGCGGCGATATTGGTTAATCTTGGATCAGTCGCAAGCATCACGCCGGATTTTGGCGCTGGCCTCGACTTTCAGTGGTTGCCGTCCAGCGCGACCGGCACGATCAACAATCCAACAAACACCAAGCAGGGACAGAAGGGCGTCATCTACATTTTGCAAAACGGCGGCTTCAACATTACGACGTGGGGCAGCGCCTACAAATTTGCCGGGGGTGTGAAGCCGGTGATGACGGCGGCAGCGGGTGCTTGCGACATTCTCTCCTATGTCGTTTACAGTTCGACGCAGATTTACTGCACTTACATCGCGGACGCAAAGTGATGCTGCCGGGAAACACACCAGCATTGTTTGGCAAGCCGCCGCCGACCTACGGCATTGATGCGTTCACCAAAGGGCTGATGAAATTCGACGGCGTTTATGGTGCCGCGCTCACTGGCAACGCACTCACTGACACCATCAAGCCGTCGCGTGTTTGGGTCAGTGGGGGTGCCACAGAACTATCAAACGGGCAGAGATTTGCTGGCACCTGCTGCTATGTCACCGGCGCTAATGTTATCTCGCCTGACCCCAACGATCCTGACTATCAGATCGTGCCGGGACAGGATTTCACCGTTGATTTTTGGTGGTATCCCGTCAACACGTCGTCAGGATGCGTGTTGGCCAAAGAAAGCAATGCGGGCACCTATTCGCCGTGGGAATTTTATCAGTCGGCAGGTTCGCTGGCTTTTTATTCAAGCTCAAACGGTACGGCGTGGGATATCGCCAACAACCTTGCTGCGGGCGGCGTTACTGTTAACGTGTGGTCACACCATGCACTGCAGCGCCGGGGCAACGTGTGGTCAACGTGGCGCAACGGCGTCAAGCACGCGACATGGACGACCAGTGCTAATCCCATGTCGTCAGGCTTGGGGCGCGTCTGTATTGGCAATAACTGGCCCACCTCAAATCAACCGCTGGCAGGCTTTATCGACGAGTTGCGGTTTTCATCGTGCGCCCGCTACGACGAGGCCGCAAGTTTCACGCCGCAATCGTTCCCTTATTACGGCAGCTTGAACGGCAGCAACGACGCTGCCACCAAGCTGCTGATGCATTTTGATGGCAACTGGACCGACAGTGCTGTTGGCGCTGCGCTGAAAACACCGCATGTGTTCACCGCGAGCGGTGCGGCGCAACTCACCGCTGGCGGAAAATTCGGTACGGGTGCTGCCTTCTTTGACGGTGCGAACGGCTCATGCATTCAGACGCCATTTACAACCGCCGTCGATCTATGTCCGTACAGTGGCGACTTCACCGTTGATTTCTGGATGTACCGCACCGTCGCAAACACCGGACAGATCATCGGACCACGCGCCACCGGAGTATACGGGGCTTGGATCATCTACGATTATCCTGACGGCCACCTAGCAATGTATGCATCTCAGAACGGTGCGGCGTGGGACATTTTCAACGGTTTCAACTTCGGCATAACTCCGTCGAACCAGTGGGTCCACATCGCTGTTGTCCGCTGTGCCGCACTCAGCCAGAACTTTATGTTCTACATCAACGGCAGCCCTTCGGCGTCAGCCAATTTCCCTAACGCGATCCTCTCTCCTCTTGCCAATCCGTTTTCCATCGGCGGGTATGTCAGTGGCCCCGGCTTCATCGGCTATCTCGACGAGGTGAGATTTTCCGACGTAGCGCGATGGAGGGCAGCCTTCACACCGCCAACCGCGCCGTACTCATGAGGTGACCTATGGCTGCACTTGATTTCCCCGGCACGCCGCTCGTCGGCGACCGTTATCCGATCCCGCCAGTTGCGGGCATTCCGACCTACACTTGGGACGGAGAAAAGTGGACGACGTCAGGCCCCGGCATCATCACCTCCGGCGGCGCCGCTACTCCGCCGCTGCCGGACGGAGCAGCAGCCGTTGTCGGCACTTCCGACAAGTTCGCCCGCGAGGATCACGTTCACCCGGAGCATCTCGTGCTGCCGGTGGCGGCGACTTATCAGGAGTTCATCGCCAACTCGCAGCCCGACAAGATGATGACGTCGGGCACGATGTGGGCGGCGGTGCTGAACTGGACTGCCTTGGTGGAGGCGACGAACGTCGCCACGCCGAACATGGCGCTGGGCCTCGACTTTCTTTGGCAGCCGACCGGCGGCGGCAAGACGCTGGCGAACCCGCAAAATGCCAAGCGCGGCCAGAAGGGATTGATCTACCTGAACCCCAGCGTCGCCACCTTCACGATCACAACGTGGGGGTCGGCGTGGAAATTTCCGAATGCGGTGAAGCCGGTGCTGACTGCTCGAGCCGGTGCGCTCGACATCATCTCGTATTCGGTATTTGACCCGACGCTCATAGCGTGCGTGTTCTTGGCGGATGTCAGCTAGATGTTTGCCGGGATCACACCACCGTTGCTGGGCGGCGCTCGCAAACGGCCGCTGACGCAGCAGTTGGTGTACCTGACGGCGGTGGGCGCCGCCAACTGGACGGTCCCCGACGACTGGACCGACGACAAGAACACCATCGAGTGTATTGGCGGCGGCAGTGGCAGCTACGGCGGTGGCCCTGCTGGCGGCGGTTACGGCGGCGGCGGCGGAGCCTATGCCAAGAAAAGCAACGTCGCGCTCATTCCGCGTCAGGTCTGTCTGGTCAACATCGGCAATGGCGGGGCGTGGCAGAGCGTCGGCGGCGATAGCTGGCTCAAGAACCAAGCGGGTACCGTCCTGTGCCTCGCGCAGGGCGGCGGCGGCACCAATCCCGGCTTTGCCTCCAACTGCGTTGGCGACGTCAGGCTGGATGGCGGCACCGGCGGCAGCAACAGCGGAGGCTATAACGGCGGCGGCGCCGGTGGTGCGGCCGGGCCAAGTTCAGCGGGCGGTCCCGGCGGTGCCGGGGCTACCGGAGTTGTTGGCGGCAGCGGCGGCGGCGCCGGTGGCGTTTACAACGGCGGCTATTCTGCCACCGCGAGCGGCGCAGGGGCTGGCGGCGGGCCGGGCGCCGGTGCGGGCGGCATCGATGACGGGACGCAAGCCGGGGCTGACGGCAAGGACGCCGTCACCGGCGGCGGAGGCGGCGGCGGCTTTCTGACCAAGAGTGACATTTCCGGCAGGGGCGGCAATGGCGGCAACGGCACTCATTGGGACGCCTCGCACGGCGCCGGTGGTGGCGGCGGCGGGACGTCGCAAAGCGTCAACCCCAGCGGGAAGGGCGGCAACGGCGGTCTTTACGGCGGTGGCGGCGGCGGGTCCGGCCAACACAGCGGCAGCACAGTCGGCTATGGTGTGGGGGCGCAGGGCATCATCCGCATCACATGGGGCTGACGAATGATGCTCGCGCTGGTCATGCTGACGCAACTCGACGGCAACCCGGTGTGGGTCGAGAGTACGGCGGTGCAAGCGATCAGACCGGCGATCCGCAGCCACTGCCAAGTGCCGCACGGCTCCGCCATCCGGCTCAGCGGCATTGGCCTGTGTGTGCGCGAGACACCCGACGAAGTCAGAGAAAAGGTCAGGAGCGCAAAGTGAAATAGGAGGCGCGGCCATGATAAAAATTTCCGGTCTGTGCAGTACCTTCGGAGGCCCCGATGACCTTGGAATGTCCGAAAGCGAAGGTCTCGCATTCGTCTATGAGATCATGGACGCGCCACATCTGTTCCTTCCTTACCAGCCTGAAGGTACCACCGGATTGGCCCGTCGGCTCAATCCTCATGTACACTACATCGCGGCCCGCTTTGACTACTCGCAAATCTCGAAGGAGGAATTGCTGGTGGCGACGGCGACGCTCTACAATCCCAGAACAAAAATCCTGATGGAGGGTTGCTTCTGTGCTGACTGGGGGCCGGGAGAGCAGACCGGCCGGGCGCTCGATCTCTCGCCGTCACTCGCCCGCGATCTGGGTCTGACTACTGACGATTTTGTCGAGGCCGAAATCTACAAGCAGGGTGAAGAGGAGGAGTTGATTGCATGAAAAAGTTTTTGTTCGCGTTCGTTGCCGCTGCACTGGCGATCCCGTCGGTCGCCGACGCCAAGCGCACCAAGGTCCGCATCTACAAGCCGTCGGCTCCGGCGCAGCAGCCAGCCGACGTCGCGCTGATGGCGGTCGTGCCAGCAGCAGTGGCGTTCGACATCATCCGTCGCACCTCGTGCGACCCGAGGATCGCCGTCAGCACCGGACCCGGCGATCCCGGCTTTGATCCGAACGGGCCGAAAACCGGGAACTTTATTATCCCGGCGATCTTCCGTAAGGAGTGCGCGGCTCAACCGAGGAGATAGGCCATGATCGAAGGCGTCATCACGCTGCTCATCTACGTCTGCCTTTTGGCGCTCGCCGTTTACTTGGTGATCTACGTTCTTGGTGTCATCGGCGTCGTGCTGCCGCCCAAGGTGGTGCAGATCATCTGGGTGATCGTCATGCTTGTCGTCGTTCTCATGATTTTGCGGGTGGTACTTCCGCATATGGGGATCAGACTGGCCGGAGCCTTGCTGCCTCTGCTGGCGTGACGTGCAAGACGTTTTGAGATGCCGCTGACATGCTGGCGTGGTACGCCAGCGTAGCTAAAAACAAAGCAAGGGAGATCGCAGATGTCGCAAGTACCTATTTCGATGCAGGTCGTCGTCTACCCGCGTGACAAGAGCGTCAAGCCATATCCGGCAACGATCGTCGGCTACGCTTGGATTACTGGACTTGCACCCGGTGGTGGCCCGATGCCGGGTGGACCCGGTGCGCCGCCTCGCCCAGACCACACGCTGCCCGGTGACCTGCCGCACCCGGAGCATCCGATCGTGCTGCCGCCGGTCGACAAGCCGCCGCCGGTCGAAGGCAGCGGCGTCGAGGTCACGCTTACCATTAAGGAGGCTCCCGCCAGCGGCGGCTGGGGTATGAACCTCGACGAGGGCTGGTACTACGCACCCGGCCCGACCGAAGCGGGGCCGAAGCGCCGGTGATTTGACCGGGGGCCAGCGAGGCCCTACTATTGCGGCACGCTTCGTTGTGATGGACGAGCGTAGTTCCTTGTGAGAGTTTGAGGTGGCAAGAGACCGCCCCGGTTTGCGCCGGGGCGGTTTTTTGTTTTCAGCGCTCGATCGTGATGCGACTGATGTAGCTGTCGGCATCCCCGAAGGCATCGGCGTTGACGTTCGTACGGATGTAGACCTGCTCGCCGCACGAGCCTTTATCCATCGCGTGGTCCCAGTACGCCTGTGGCGCCGCCGAGAACAGGTCGCCCGGCCTGAGGTCTCGCGCAAGGACGCGCTCTGCTTTGATCCTCATGACAGTCTCCAGTAGCCGTAGACGCAGCGGGTGCCAGAGCGTGATGGGTCGTGAGTGTCGTGGACGACGCCGTCGATGACGGCGGCGTAATGCTTGCTCAGGGCAACGATGATACGGCCCATAGGCAATTCATCTTTGCGCAGATGAACCTTGCAGCCGGTGCCGATACCCATTGTCGGCGTCCATACAAAGCCAAGGCAGGCCATGTACCGCTTGAACACGGCAGACTTGGTATAGATACCGTGCGAGGCCGTGACCTTGCCGAGGCTGCTGCTGCGGCGGCGCTTGCTTTTGGGCGTGATGGCGTTGATGGTCGCCAGTTCGTCATAGACCTGCCGGTAGGGAAGCTGCGCTGCGATCGCAATCGAGCGGGCAACGCAATCACCGGCGTCGCCCTTGAAACCGGCGGCAAGCCGCCCTCCATCGTTGTAGATGGTCTTGGGCGAGCGCCGGGGTGTGATGAGGACGACTGTCATGACACGAACCCCGACTTGGCACGGCCTTCGGCGAGCGCGAGGCGCTGGGCCTGACGTCGCTTGTCGCCTTCGACGTAACGGGCCATCGCCGCTTCGGCTTGCGCCAGCGTCGGGTGCCCGCTGATGATCTGGCCGTCGCGGGCATGCACGCCATAGCCGCCGACGGAGCCGTCATCGTTCTTGTGAAGCTGGATGACGTATCGCTTGGTGCTGGTATTACTCATGTCCGATAACTCCTCTGTGATGGACGAAAAGTATTCTATCAGAGTAGTGCCACCCTGTCAACAGTGACAGAGTGGCACCATTCTTCACCACCCGAACTTTTCAGCGCAGATGGGACCGATGCCGCGCAGTCTCCACTCGCTGCGGAGTGTTGCGTTGCAGACGCAGCAAACGCCGGTCTCCTGCCCGTAGACCTTCGCGGCCTCCGCCGGGTCGGCGACAAACTTGAGAACCTGCGCTTGCTGCTCCGGCGTGCAGTCGCCAGTGGCGAAGAACTTGCCGTCGGCTATCTTGCCGAGGTAGGTCTCGCCGCTCTTGACGTAGAGCGCGCCGGGGTTCTTCGAGGTTGCCTTGGCCGGAGAGATCGTCACGCCGCCCATTGTGATCTTCGGGTTGCGGACGGTGAGGCCGGTCGCCTTGGCCGCAGTGTAGGCCGCTGCCTTGTCGAACGCCGCCTTCAGGCGATCGATGCCGGAGGTC
>Ga0207660_10000711_pt1 | contig 22172 bp, 23 predicted proteins | sample KBSC73BmetaG_FD_184335 | JGI IMG/M metagenome (GOLD analysis project Ga0207660, IMG submission 184335) | Corn rhizosphere microbial communities from Kellogg Biological Station, Michigan, USA - KBS C7-3B metaG (SPAdes) (version 2) | ecosystem: Host-associated > Plants > Roots > Rhizosphere ... | reverse complement strand
GCCAACAGGCGGTTCCGACCGCGCACCAAGCGACTCGACACCGTGCCCATCGGCAGGTCGAGCATCTCGCAAACTTCCCGATAGCCGAAGCCCTCGATCAGGATCAGCGCGACGACTTCGCGTTGGTCGTCTGGCAGCTGTTCCATCGCAGTCATCATTCGCTTCAGATCGACGGCGGCATCCATCGCCTGGCGCGGATCCTCGCCTGCGTATGTCGCTTCGTCCTCTGGCACTTCGACTTTGGCCTTGCGCGAACGGGCGCGCGCCGTGTCGATCCAAAGGTTGCGCATGATCCGATATGCCCAGCTGTCGAGGCGTGTTCCCGCTTGCCATTGCGCTTTCGATCGAAGCGCGCGCTCGACCGTCGCCTGTGTCAGATCGTCGGCGTCGGCCGAATCCCTGCTCAGCGCGTGCGCGAAGCGGCGCAGTTGCGGGAGCAGCGCTCCAAGCTGGTCTTCGAAGGACGCCGACCGATCCATTCAGCCTCATATGGATGAAACGACGCTTCACTCTCGTTTCATCCCTTGAGTCGCATAAGATGGGGGCTGCCGATGTCCAGATTTGTTCGGAACTTGCTTTGCACGGTGCTCGCCGGCGCTTTGGCTGCGGCGAACGGGCAAGCACAGCTGCTCGGTAGCGGCGGGCTCATTGGCCCGGTTTCGCTGCCGATCGGCGGCGTCACGGGCAATATTCCGGTCGTCGCACCGGCGATCCAGAACCTGCTTTCCTCTCCACAGGCGCGACAGGCGATCCAGCCAACGCTCGACTCGGTTGCCGGCCTGCCGGAGGCGATCGCCCAGTCGGGCGCCCCGACCCTCGAGGATCTGCGCCGGCTGCGGCTTGAGCAACTCGTGCGGCAAAATCGGGCCGTTCTTGAAACTGATGACAAGGGCGAGCCGGTCCGTCGCGGGATCGTTGTCGTCCTCGACCCCGATCCGCAGTCGCTGCAGATCGTTGGGCGGGCCGGCTTTCGGATCGTAGCGCAGAGCCCGGAGCCACAGCTCGGGATGAATCTGGTCCAGTTGTCGGTCCCTCAGGGTATGAGCGTTCATTCGGCGCTGAAGCTCTTGAAGAAGGTGGTGCCGGCCATGGATGCGGACTTCGATCATGTCTTCGAGCCCGCCGGCGGAGCGCTTCGCCCGGCCACTGTGCCGCTGCTCGCTTCGACGGCGGCAATGTCGAGCGCTGCTGGACGCACGATCGGCATGATTGACGGCGGCGTCGCCTCGAATCCGTCGCTTGGCAGCGCCTCTATCGAGCAGAACGGCTTTGCGGGTCCGCCGAAAGCGACCGGACATGGCACTGCCGTTGCATCGCTTCTGGTCGGCAATGACGGGCGGTTTCATGGCGCGGCCGTCGGCGCCCGTCTCCTGGTCGCGGACGTGTATGGCGGGAGCGAAGCCGCGGGCTCGGCATCGGTGATCGTGAGGGCGCTCGCCTGGCTTGCAAGCAAGCAGCCGCAGGTGATCAACATCAGCCTCGTCGGTCCTCCGAACAAGGCCCTCGAACGGGCGATCGCGGCAGTGCAGGCGCAGGGAATCGAAGTTGTCGCAGCGGTCGGAAACGATGGTCCAGCAGCGCCGCCGCAATATCCGGCGTCATATGCGGGAGTCGTATCGGTGACCGCCGTCGATGCGCACGGCCAGGCGCTGCCGGAAGCGGGAAAGGCGGTCCACCTCGACTTCGCGGCGCCAGGAGCAGACATGGCTGCAGCGCTGCCCGGCCGGGGGTTTGCGCGCGTCCGGGGGACCAGCTTCGCATCGCCGCTCGTCGCTGCTCGGCTTGTCTTTGCGGGATCGCCGCAACGGCTGACGGCCGAGGCGGAGCCGGGCCATGGCCGGGTGGGACGTGGAATCGTCTGCGGCTCTTGCCGCATCGACCCGCGCAGTGTCGGAGCGAAATGACATTCGGGCGAGCGGGATGAACTCTCGGACTGCCGTCGTTCTCATCTCGGAAGGGGGCATCCCCTCCGGATTTCGAGAGGAGAATGACATGCGAATCATCTTCATCTGCAGCGCGATCGCGCTCGTTGCTGCGGCGCCTGCGCAAGCGCAATTGCTCGGCGGCGTCACCGGAGCGGTCAATGGCGCCCTCGGCGGGACCATCGGCGGCACGATCGGCGGCATCGGCAATGTCGGCGGCGCGCTCAGCGGCACCGGCAATCTGGCCGGTTCCTTGAATGGCACGCTCAGCGGCACCGGCTCGATCACGAACAGCGTCAGCGCGATCAGCAACAGCGTTTCCGGCGCGGGGAGCCTTGCCGGAAGCGTGACCGGTACGGCCAGCGGCGCCGGCAATCTCGCCGGTTCCGTCACCGGTGCAGCGAACGGCGCGAGCAATCTCGCCGGCTCCGTCACGGGTGCGGCGAACGGCGCGGGCAATCTCGCCGGTTCCGTCACGGGTGCGGCGAACGGCGCGGGCAATCTTGCTGGCTCCATGACCGGGGCTGCGAATGGCGCGGGCAATGCCGCAGGCTCGCTCGCCGGCGCCAGCAGCGGAACCGGATCGCTCGCGGGTACGACCAACAGCCTCTTGAGCGGCGCGGCGTCGGGCAGCGGCTCGGCCAATGCCAATGCCAGCGGCTCCGCCAGCGATCACCACGCCGCCGCGGGCGCGAACGCTCGCGGATCCAGCGCGGCGAGCACGAACGCGAACGGGAACGGCTCGGCAAGCGCGAACTCGAACCAGAGCGGCTCGGTCGGCGTCACCGTGTCTTACAACAACTAGCTCCCTCGGCCTCGAACGAGGCCGCCCCTGGCCCGCCGCTCATGCCCTCCGGAGCGGCGGGCTTTCTTTCGTTTAGAGCTTCTCCGTCAGCTCCGGGACGATCTTGAACAGGTCGCCGACGAGGCCGATGTCGGCGACCTGGAAGATCGGCGCTTCCTCGTCCTTGTTGATCGCGACGATGACTTTCGAGTCCTTCATTCCGGCGAGGTGCTGGATCGCGCCCGAGATGCCGATCGCGATATAGACCTGCGGAGCGACGATCTTGCCGGTCTGACCGACCTGGTAGTCGTTCGGCGCATAGCCCGCGTCGACCGCGGCCCGGCTCGCGCCGACCGCGGCGCCGAGCTTGTCGGCAAGGGGATCGAGCAGTGAATGGAACTGGTCGCTGCTGCCGAAGGCACGCCCGCCGGAGACGATCACCTTTGCGCTGGTGAGCTCGGGTCGTTCGCTTTCCGACGCGTCCATTGAGACGAACTCGCTGGTGCCCGTCCCCTGCCCTCCTTCGACCTGCTCGACCGAGGCGCTGCCACCTCCCGCGGCCGCCTTGTCGAACGCGGTGCCGCGAACGGTGATCACCTTCTTCGCGTCGTTCGACTTGACGGTCGCGATCGCGTTGCCGGCATAGATCGGCCGCACGAAAGTGTTCGCGTCCTCAATCCCGATCACGTCGCTGACCTGCATCACATCGATCAGCGCGGCGACCCGCGGCGCGATGTTCTTCCCGAAGGTCGTCGCCGGCGCGACGAAGGCGTCGTAGCTCTCCATCAGCTTTGCGGCGACGGGCGCGATATTCTCGGCGAGCTCGTGGTCGAGATGTGCCGCGTCGGCGACGAGGACCTTGGAAACGTCGGCGATCTTCGACGCTGCATCGCCGATGCCCGCGACACTGCTGCCCGCGACGAGCGCGTGGACATCGCCGAGCTTGCCAGCCGCCGTCACGGCCGCGAGCGTCGCGTCCTTGATCGACTTGCCGTCATGTTCGACGAGCACGAGCACGCTCATTTCGCGATCCCCAGGCCCTTGAGGCGGTCGACCAGCTCGTCGACGCTTGCGACCTTCACGCCCGCCTGGCGCTTGGGTGGTTCGGTCACTCGAACGATCTCCAGCCGGCGGGCGATATCCACGCCGTAATCGCCCGGCGACTTGGTCGCGAGCGGCTTCGACTTGGCCTTCATGATGTTCGGCAGCGACGCATAGCGCGGCTCGTTGAGGCGGAGGTCGGTGGTGACCACAGCCGGCAGCCTCAGCTTCACCGTCTCGAGCCCGCCGTCGACTTCTCGAGTCACCGTCAGATTGTCGTTCGCCGCCTCGACCTTCGACGCGAACGTGCCCTGCGGCCAGCCGAGCAAAGCCGCGAGCATCTGCCCGGTCGCATTATTGTCGTCGTCGATCGCCTGCTTGCCGAGGATGACCATGCCCGGCTGCTCTTCCGCGGCGATCTTGGCGAGAATCTTGGCAACGGCGAGCGGCTCGACCTCCTCGTCCGTCTGGACGAGGATCGCTCGGTCCGCGCCCATCGCCAGCGCCGTGCGCAGAGTCTCCTGCGCCTTCGCAGGACCGATCGACACAGCAACGATCTCGGTCGCGACACCCTTTTCCTTCAAGCGGATCGCTTCCTCGACCGCGATCTCGTCGAAGGGGTTCATGCTCATCTTGACGTTGGCGAGATCGACGCCCGAGCCGTCCATCTTCACCCGCGGCTTCACGTTGAAGTCGATCACCCGCTTCACGGCGACCAGCAGTTTCATTCGGTTCTCCAGTTAAGCGGCGACCGGCGCCTTCACTTCGGCGACGATCTTGCGGGCCGCGTCGCCAAGGTCGTTGGCGGCAATGATCGGCAGGCCCGATGAAGCGAGGATGTCCTTGCCCTGCTGCACGTTCGTGCCTTCGAGGCGCACCACCAGTGGGACGTTCAGCGACACCTCGCGCGCGGCGGCGACGATGCCTTCGGCGATGATGTCGCAACGCATGATCCCGCCGAAGATGTTGACGAGGATTCCCTTCACCGCGGGATCGCTCAAGATGATCTTGAACGCCGCGGTGACCTTTTCCTTCGAGGCGCCGCCGCCGACGTCGAGGAAGTTGGCCGGCTCCGCCCCCTCGAGCTTGATGATGTCCATCGTCGCCATGGCCAGGCCGGCACCGTTGACCATGCAGCCGATCGACCCGTCGAGCTTGATGTAGCTGAGCCCGTATTTCGACGCCTCGATCTCCATCGGATCCTCTTCCGAAAGATCGCGCAGCTCCTGCAGGTCCGGGTGGCGGAAATCGGCATTGCTGTCGAAGGCGACCTTGGCGTCGAGCACCATCAGCTGGCCCTTGTCCGTGATCGCCAGCGGGTTGATCTCGATCTGCGACGCGTCGGTGCCTAGGAACGCGTCGTAGAGCTTGGCGAGGACTTTCCCCGCCTGCTTGGCGAGGTCGCCGCTGAGGCCCAGCGCGGCCGCAACCTCACGCCCGTGATGCGGCATCAACCCCGTCGCGGGATCGATGGTGATGGTGGTGATCTTCTCGGGCGTCTCGTGAGCGACCTTCTCGATCTCCATTCCGCCTTCGGTCGAAGCGACCACCGCAACGCGCCCGGTCTCGCGGTCGACGAGGAGGGCCAAATAGAATTCCTTGGCGATGTCGACGCCGTCGGTGATGTACAGGCGCTGGACCTGCTTGCCGTGCGGTCCGGTCTGGATCGTGACCAACGTCTTGCCGAGCATCTCCTGCGCATGCTCGCGGACCTCGTCGATCGAATGGGCGAGGCGTACGCCGCCCTTGGCCGAATCGCCGAGCTCCTTGAACTTGCCCTTGCCGCGGCCGCCGGCGTGGATCTGCGCTTTGACGACCCACAGCGGGCCGGGCAATTTCCCCGCCGCCTCGACGGCCTCTTCGACGCTCATTGCCGGATAGCCCGCAGGGACGGGCGCGCCATATTTCGCGAGCAGCTCTTTCGCCTGATATTCGTGGATGTTCATGGCCGCGCCCTTAAGCAGATTGGAAAGCGCAAGGGAAGGCGAGGGGAAGAGCCGTTAAATTCCCTAATGTCACGCGGTGCGACGCCATTTTTGGTGACTTTAGGAGGAACCGCGTGCCCGCATTTGCTCACCCGCGAGGCCACTCGAATCACGAAAGAAGGCTAGACTAGAGGCGGGGCTGTAGGACAGAAAATTCCGTTGTGACCGAAACCCCCCGCCCGCCCCGCAAGATCATCCATGTCGACATGGACGCCTTCTATGCGTCGGTCGAGCAGCGTGACGATCCGACGTTGAAGGGCAAGCCGGTCGCGGTCGGCGGCGGGCACCGTGGGGTCGTGATGGCGGCGAGCTATGAGGCGCGCAAGTTCGGCGTCCGGTCGGCAATGCCGTCGGTCACCGCCAAGCGGCTCTGCCCCGAGCTGATCTTCGTCAAGACGCGGTTCGATGTTTACCGGGCGGTGTCGCACCAGATCCGCGGGATCTTCCTCGACTATACGGAGCTGGTCGAGCCGCTGAGCCTCGACGAAGCCTATCTCGACGTGACCGAGGACCGGCTCGGGCTCGGCACCGCGCGGGCGATCGCCGAGGACATCCGCCGCCGAATCCACGACGAGACCGGGCTCACCGCCTCGGCCGGCGTCTCCTACTGCAAGTTCATCGCCAAGCTTGCGAGCGATTATCGCAAGCCCGACGGGCTGACTGTGATCACGCCCGATCGCGGCCCCGACTTCGTCGCGTCGCTGCCGGTGGCGCGGTTCCACGGCGTGGGTCCCGTCACCGCGAAGAAGATGGAACAGCTCGGAATCCAAACCGGCGCCGACCTCAGGGAGTGGAGCCTGCCCGCGCTCGAGGCTCAGTTCGGAAGCTCGGGCTCCTGGTACCATCGCATCTGCCGCGGAATCGACGAGCGCGAGGTCAAACCCGACAGGCCGTACAAGTCGGTCAGCGCCGAGCGCACCTTCGACAAGGACCTCCGCGATGCCGACCGGCTCGCTTCCGAGCTCGAGCGGATCGCCGGCTACGCCTGGGAGCGGGTTCAGCGCGCTGAAGTCACTGGCCGCACGGTGACGCTCAAGGTCAAATTCGGCGATTTCACCCTCATCACCCGGTCGAAAAGCTTTCCCGAATCGGTTCCCGACCTGGAGTCATTCACCGCCGCGGGCCAGTCGCTGCTGGCCGGCCTTCACCCGCTGCCCAAAGGCATCCGCCTGCTCGGCCTGGGCCTCCATAACTTAAGTGAACGGTCCGAGAGCGTCCCGCTGCAGCTGGGACTCGCAATTTAAGGCCGGTTCTGTTATACAACCATTAGACGGGGCCGCTAGCGATTCAGCTGCGGCCTTAAATTCATAGGGAAGCCAAGAAACAGGCATGGAGCCGCGGCCACTGGTCGTTTTGGGGGGCGCTGCGGATGCGCCGGCTCCGGTGCCGCAAATGGAAAGGTTAGCAATGGCTACAAAGGCGCTCAGCTTCGATGTCGGCGATTATGTTGTTTACCCCAAGCATGGCGTTGGCCGAGTCGTAGAGCTGCAAAGCACCGAAATCGCCGGGACCCGCCTGGACCTCTATGTCCTGCGCTTCGAGAAGGAGAAGATGACTCTCCGCGTTCCTGTCAACAAGGCGGACTCAGTCGGCATGCGCAAGCTTTCGTCGGACAAGACGATGAAGGACGCGCTGGCGACGCTCACCGGCAAGCCGAAGGTCAAGCGCACCATGTGGTCGCGCCGCGCCCAGGAATATGAAGCGAAGATCAACTCGGGCGACCTGACCTCGATCGCCGAGGTGGTCCGCGACCTGTTCCGCCCCGACGATGCGCCGGAGCAGAGCTATTCCGAGCGGCAGATTTTCGAAGCGGCTTCGTCGCGGCTCGCGCGCGAGCTCGGCGCGATGGAGCAGACCGACGAGAAGTCGGCGCTCGCGAAGATCCTCGAGATCCTCAACAAGGCGGCGCTCATCCACCACAAGAAGGTGGAAGTCGCCTAGGACCTTCTCCTCATTGGAACAGCAAAGCGCGCCCCTCACCGGGCGCCCTTTTTTTGTGCGTTGCACACTCCGCCTCAGCAGAGTATTAGTGTAGTAATACACTGCAGAGGAGAGCCGCATGCCCCGGTCCCTGGCGATCGAGATTCTTTCCGTGCTCGCATCCGCTCAGCGGTCGCGGATCCGCCACCACGACGGACCGTCGGCGGAGCGGGATTTCAGCGTCGGCGAGTTCGACCGGCTCGAGATTGCCGGCCCGTTCACGGTCCACGTGGAGATGAGCGGAACGCCGGCCGTCCGCGCCACCGGGCCGGAATGGGCGCTCGACAGCCTTCGAGTGCAGCAGGACGGCGATCGCCTGTTCGTCGGATGCGAGGGCGAGAGCGACGAAGATCTCGACGTGTTCGTCAGTGCTTCGCAGCTGAAATCGGTGGAATGCTCAGGCTGCGGGGACGTTTTAATCGGCCCGGTCAACGGCGAGCTCTTCGACTGCGCAAGCAGCGGTTCGGGCGATCTCTCCATCGACGACGTCGAGGTCGACGAATTCAAATTGGCCGTCGCGGGGTCGGGCGATGTGCGCATCGACAGCGTCCGCGCCAAGGCCTTCGAAGCGCGGCTGATGGGTTCGGGCGACCTCTCGCTCGCCACGGTGAAAGCGGGGCAGGTCGATCTCTCGATGAACGGCTCCGGCGACGCGCAAATCGATGAATGTCGCGGCAAGCAGTTCAATGCCGTGCTGGCCGGGTCCGGCGACCTTGCCGTCGAATTGCTCGAATCGAAAAAAGCCCAGTGCTCGATCCACGGCTCGGGCGACATTTTCATTGCCGGCGGGGAAGCCGCGCATGCGAAGCTCCAGACATCGGGATCGGGCGACATCAGCGTCGAGGGCGTCGAAATGGAGGAGCTGAGCCTGTCCATCTGCGGCTCCGGCGACATCTCCGCGCGAGCGACCGGCCATGCCGAGATTGCGATCATGGGCTCGGGCGACGTGACCATCGTCGGAGGCGCCGAGTGCACGATCTGCGGCAGCGGATCCGGCGAGGTCCGCCGCTCGTGAACCCGTGATTGCAAGCACGGGCAATTGCCGTATCGTTCACTTAAGACAGCTCAACAGGAGACATTAGATGCGCAAGTCCATCGCCGCGGCCCTGATCGCCGCTTCCGCCGCAACGGGGGCGTGCCGGGGCATGCACCACGAGAACGCGGGCCCGGCCGTTTCGCGCAACTTTCAGGTGGGTAACTTCCAGGAAATTGTCGCGGCCGGTCCGTACGACATCAATGTCCAGACGGGCGCCAATCCGTCGGTTTCCGCGCGTGGACCGCAGAAGGTGCTCGACGACATGACCGTCCAGGTCCAGGGCGACAAGCTGGTGATTCAGTCGAAGAACCATGGCTTCTTCCAGTGGAGCTGGGGCTCGCGCGGCAGGACAATCTTCACGGTGACGGTGCCGCAGCTTCGTGCAGCCACGCTCGCCGGATCAGGCGATCTCAACATCAATTCGGTGACCGGCGACAGCTTCGCCGGATCGCTGGCCGGTTCGGGCGACCTGTCGCTCGGCTCGGTCAACGTCAAGTCGCTAAAGCTGTCGCTTGCCGGCTCCGGCGACGCCAAGGCCAGCGCCGGGCAGGCGCAGACCGCCGAATATCATACGGTCGGATCGGGCGATATCGATGGAAGGGGCGTGACCGCCCAGCAGCTCACGATCAGCATCGCCGGGTCCGGGGACATCAACGGACGGGCGACCGGAACGGCGGATGTCACGATCATGGGCTCGGGCGACGTCGGTGTGACCGGCGGCGCGAAGTGCACGATCACCAAACACGGCTCGGGCGACGTGAACTGCTCTTAAAGCCGTTTTAACCATGATCGGGGAAGGTGCGGACATGCGTACCTTCCTCCTGATTGCAGCGCTTTCGACCGCCGCCGCTCCCGCGGCCGCGGCGACCCGCAACTTTACGATCACCAGCTTTACCAAGGTCCGGGTGGAAGGCCCGTACAAGGTCGGGCTGAAGACGGGCGTCGCGCCGTTCGCATCGGCGACGGGCTCGCCGGCTGCGCTCGACCGGGTCGCGATCGAGGTGCGCGGCGACACGCTCGTCGTCCGCAACAGCCTCGATTCGTGGGGCGGCTATCCGGGCCAGGACGTCGGGCCGGTCGAGATCAGCCTCGGCACCCACGATCTCAGCTCGGCGTGGCTCAACGGGTCGGGCTTGCTTGCGATCGACAAGGTCAAGGGCCTGACCTTCGACCTCTCGGTACAGGGCAGCGGCGCCGGCCAGATCGGCCAGGCTGATGTCGATCAATTGCATGTGACCATCGTCGGGACGGCGAGCGCTCGGCTCGGTGGCAAGGCGGCAAAAATGACGGCGCTCATCCGCGGCCTCTCCAGCCTTGACGCGGCGGGGCTGGCGGCGAAGGACGCGACGCTCGACGCCGACGGCGCAGCGACGATCGCCGCCAACGTCAGCAATTCGGTCAGCCTCGAAGCGACGGGCCCTGCGACGGTGCGGCTTGACGGTGCGCCTTCATGCACGCTGAGGATCAGCGGCTCGGCGAGCGTCACCGGCTGCCACTAGACCAGGGCGAGCGAGGCGAGCTTCCCGTAGAGGTTGGGCGGCAGCGCGCCGAGGCCGGTGCCGTCATCGTCGACGCGCGGCGCATCCGCCTCCTCGAGATAGCGCCAGCCCTGATGCGCGCGGCGCGGCATGGGTGAAACCGCGACCAGCTCCGCGGAGCAGACGATGTCGATCCGCCCATCGTCGCGGTGCTCGAACCGCAGGATCTCGATGCCGGCGATCAAGCGGTGTTTGACGATCCAGTAGAGATTGCCGCCGATCAGCTCGGCCGAGCGCTTGGGCCGCATTCGCGTGGCGACGCGCACCTCACCTGCGACGGCGCGGTTTGCGATGCGCAGCCTCAGTGAATCGACGTCGCGGCAGGCGAACGCGACCTTGGTCAGATGAAGCTTCCGCACGGCCTTTCGGATGCCGTCTTAGCCCATGATTCGCAATGGCTTAGCGGCCGAGCCCAGCCAAAGCGGCAAGTCCGAGGAAGCTGAAGAAACCGGTTACATCGGTAATCGTCGTGACGAACACCGCGGAGGAGACTGCCGGGTCGATCCGCAGCCTCTCGAGCGTCACCGGGACCAGGATTCCGCCGATTCCGGCGGCGAGGTTGTTGATCACCATCGCCGCACCGATGACCGCACCCAGCCGGAACCCGTCCGGCGTCGGGTGGATGACCCCGAAGACCAGCGCGACGCCCGCGCCGATGAGCAGGCCGAGTGAAAGACCGTTGGCGAGGGCGATGGTGAGCTCGCGGCCGAACGCGCGAAGCGTGTTGGATTCGGTGAGCTGGTTCGTCGCCAGCGCGCGGACCGCGACCGCAAGCGTCTGCGTGCCGGCATTGCCGCCCATTCCGGCGACGATCGGCATCAGCACGGCGAGCACCGCATACCGCCCGATCTCGGCCTGGAAGAGGCTGACCACGCTGGCGGCGAGGATCGCGGTGCCGAGGTTGATCACAAGCCAGAACAATCGGCGCCTGACGGTCAGCGGCACCGGCTCGTTGATGTCCTCGCCGCCGGCGCCGGAGAGCAGCAGCACGTCCTCGCCGGCTTCTTCCTGGATGATGTGGACGACGTCGTCGACCGTGATCATGCCCACCAGCCGACCGGCATCGTCGACGACGGCGGCGGAAACGAGCGCATATTTCTGGAAGCGGAGCGCGACGTCCTCCTGGTCCATGTCGACCGGGATCAAGGTCTGGTCACGCTGCATGATGTCGGTGACCGGCGTCGTGCGCGGAGTCCTGAGGATTGTCGAAAGCTTGCACGTGCCGATCGGATGATGGCTCGGGCTGACGACGAACACCTCCCAGAAGTCGGTCGGGAGGTCGGGCGTCGAGCGCAGATAATCGATCACCTGCCCGACCTTCCAATGCTCCGGCACGAAGCAGAGGTCGCGCTGCATCAGGCGTCCGGCCGAATCCTCCGGGTAGCCGAGCGCCTCCTCGACGGCCGCGCGGTCGTCGGGCTCCATCCGCTGGAGCACCGCCTGCTGCTCGTCTCGGTCGAGGTCCTCGATCAGCGCGACTGCGTCGTCGGTCTCGAGCTGGCCAGCGATGTCGGCCACCTGCTGCGGCTCCATCTCGTCGAGCAGGTCTTCGCGGACCCAGTCGTTCATCTCGGCGAGCACGTCGGGGCTGACGATGCCGGCGAGCGCCTTCACCAGCCCATCGCGCTCGTCGCGCGCGGCGGCCTCGATCAGGTCGGCGATGTCCGCAGGGTGAAGCGGCTGGACGAGGCTGCGCGCGGTGTCGTCGTCGCCGTCGTCGACCGCATCGAGCACTCTCTCGACGAATTCGGGACGAAGCCGGTCCTCCTCGTCGATCACGCTGCTGTGAGCGGGGTTCGACTCGGGGAGGCTTTCCGGCGCGATGTGGTCGTCGTCGGCCATGGCGCTCCCCTCGATTGGACCCGGTGCGGCTCTCCTATGTTCGGGGCTGCTCTGGCGCAACCACCGCCGGGTGCCTAAATCGCCCTCCTTTCGAACCTTTCATCCGGAGTTCACGAGAATGGCCGATCCCGACCGCCTGCACCTTCAGCTTTCCACCGGCGGGGAGGTCGTCATCAAGCTCCGCCCGGACCTGGCGCCGAATCACGTGCAGCGCATCACGGAGCTCGCCAACAGCGGCTTTTACGACAATGTCCCGTTCCATCGGGTGATCCCGGGCTTCATGGCCCAGGGCGGCGACCCGACCGGCACCGGCACGAGCGGGTCCCACCTTCCCGATCTCAAGGCCGAGTTCAGCCGCGCCCCGCACGTCCGCGGAACCGCGTCGATGGCGCGCAAGCCCGACCCGGACAGCGCCAACAGCCAGTTCTTCATCTGCTTCGACGATGTGGGCTTCCTCGACGGCCAATATACCGTCTGGGGTGAGGTCGAAAGCGGCATGGAATATGTCGACGCGCTGCCCAAGGGCGAGCCGCCGCGCGAGCCCGGCCGGATCGTCAAGGCGACCGTCAGCACGGCGGAATGAAGCCATTCCCATAAGCCGCAGTGGCATTGGTCGAATCGAAGCTGTTCGCCGACGCGACTCTTGTAACGCCTCCGCAACCAGGAGGAGACTCGATCATGTGCCGAATGCTGCTTTCCTGCTTCGCCGTCACCGCCGTCGCGCTTGGCCAGCCCGCATTGGCTGCGACCGACCCGTTTGTCGGCAAATGGCGGCTCGACGTTCCGCACAGCAGGATTGTCGACGATTTTCGGGTGAAAGCGCTGGGGTCCAACCGATATGCCTTCAACTTCGAAGGCTCGCCGACGGAAACGATTGTTGCGGACGGAACCGACCAGCCCGGGTTGCCGGGAACCACGCTGGCGGTAAAGGCCGTCGACGCGCACCACTTCACGGTCGTGCGCAAAGCGGACGGCCACGTGATTGTCTCGGCAGTCTGGAACCTCTCGCCCGACGGGCGAACCCTCCGCGACGATTTCACGAACGTGCAATCCGACGGGTCCAGGGCGACCACCCATTATCTCTACAAACGGCTCTCCGGAGGCTCGGGCGTCGCCGGCGCGTGGGAAAGCACCACTCCGCCCACCGGCCTCAAAATCGAGATCGGTTTTGCACCTACGGCCGGCAATGGCCTTTCGATCACCACTCCGGGCGGCGACAAGAAGCTCGTCTTCGACGGGCGGGATCGCGTGGTCCCTGGCGCCAAGGACGGCGCGACACTATCCAGCCGGCGTCTCGGTTCACGGGAAATCGAATATACGGAAAAGCTCGGAGGGAAAGCCCAGCGCGTGCACCGGTTTGAGATGTCGGCCGACGCGAAGAGCTTAAGGGAAATCCTGACGGCTGCGGGACAGGCGACGCCGGACCTATTGGTCTTCACGCGTGAGTAGGGCCGCGAAGCCGATCACGCTGATCACCGGCGCGTCGGCGGGGCTCGGCGTCGAGTTCGCGCGGCAGCTGTCGAAGCGGGGCCACCGGCTGGTCCTCGCCGCGCGTCGCAAGGAGCGGCTGGAAGAGCTGGCAAAGGAGCTGGGCAATGCCCGGGCGGTCACCATCGACCTTTCGAAGAGCAACGCTGCCGCCAAGCTGATGTCCGATATCGAGGCGAACGGCGAGACGGTCGACCTGCTCGTCAACAATGCGGGGTTCGGGCTGATCGGCCGCTTCGCTGAGCTCGATGCGAAACGCGAGCGCCAGATGGTCGACCTCAACGCCGGCGCACTGGCCGAACTTTGCCGCGCCGTCGCGCCGGCGATGATCAAGCGCAAGTCGGGGGCGATCCTCAACGTCGCCTCGACCGCGGCCTTCCAGCCGGGCCCGAAAATGGCGGTCTATTTCGCAACCAAGGCGTTCGTGCTCTCGCTCAGCGAAGCGCTGCACGAGGAGCTGAAGCCGCATGGGATCAGGGTCAGCTGTCTCTGCCCGGGCCCGACGCGGACGGAGTTCGGCGAAGTTGCGGGCTTCGGCGGCAACGGCTTGTTCGACCGCGTTGCGATGAACGCGGCCGAGGTGGTGGAAACCGGACTGAAGGGTCTCGACTCCAACCGAGCGGTGGTCGTCGCGGGGTGGATCAACAAGATCGGGGCTGCGAGCACCCGCTTCGCGCCGCGCGCACTGGTTCGCAAAATCGCGGGGTCGATCAAATATTGATCGGGAAACTGAACCGGCGGCTCTTCCCCGCCGTTGCACAATCGCAAGGGGGCCGTCACAGGAGAAACGATGCCTGAAGCCGACACGATCGACCGGGTCAAATCGCGCAAGGTCCAGGTCGCGAGCCTGCCACCCGCGGACAGCGGACGCGGCTTCGCTCGCCTTCCCGACAAGCTGATGGACGATCTTGGCCTTGCCGAAGGGGATGTGATCGAGATCGTCGGAAAGCGGACGACTGCGGCGCGCGCCATCCGTCCTTACGGGGAGGACGAAGGCATCGACATCATCCGCCTCGACGGGCTCCAGCGCGCGAACGCCGGCGTCGGCTCGGGCGATTTCGTCGAGGTGAGCAAGGCTGCGTCCAAGCCCGCGACGCGCGTCGTGTTCGCGCCCGCGCAGCCCAACGTCCGCCTGCAGGGGTCGGCCGATGCCTTGAAGCGAACGTTCGCCGGGCGGCCGCTGGTTGAAGGGGACATCGTCTCGACGACCGGTCACCAGCGGATCAACGCCGACATGCCCGAGCACGTCCGGCAGATGCTGAACGCGCCCGCCTTCGCGCTCCAGGAGCTCCGCCTCGTCGTCGTCTCCGCAGCGCCGAAGGGAATCGTCCACATCGACGGCAAGACCACGGTCGAGCTGCTCTCCGAATATACCGGCGCGGCTGACGGCCAGCGCCGCGCTGACGTCACTTATGACGATCTCGGCGGGATGCGCGACACGATCGACGCGCTGCGCGAAATGGTCGAGCTTCCGCTGCGCCATCCCGAGCTGTTCCAGCGCCTCGGGGTCGATCCGCCCAAGGGCGTGCTGCTCCACGGGCCGCCGGGCACTGGCAAAACATTGCTGGCGCGCGCAGTCGCGAACGAGAGCGCAGCCAAATTCTTCCTCATCAACGGCCCCGAGATCATGGGGTCCGCTTATGGCGAGAGCGAACGCCACTTGCGCGAGATATTCGAGCAGGCGGCGCAGGCCGCTCCGTCAATCATCTTCATCGACGAGATAGATTCGATCGCGCCCAAGCGCGGGCAGGTGACCGGCGAGGCGGAGAAACGGCTGGTGGCGCAGCTGCTGACTTTGCTCGACGGAATCGAGCCCAGGCAGAACACCGTCGTCATCGCCGCGACCAATCGCCCGGAAGCGCTGGACGAGGCGCTCCGCCGGCCCGGCCGGCTAGATCGCGAGATCGTCGTCGGAGTCCCCGACGAGCCCGGACGGCGCGAGATCCTCGGAATCCACACGCGCGGCATGCCGCTCGCGCCCGACGTCAACCTCGACGACCTCGCGCGGCGCACCTATGGCTTCGTCGGCGCGGACCTTGCAGCGCTGTGCCGCGAGGCGGCGCTGGAGGCGGTTCGCCGCATCATGCCGCGGATCAACCTCGCCGACCCGGTGATCCCGACCGAGATCCTCGACCAATTGTCCGTCGAGCTCAGGGACTTCGACAATGCGCTGAAGCGCGTCCAGCCCTCGGCGATGCGCGAAGTGATGGTCGAGGCGCCGCAGGTCCGCTGGGACGATATCGGCGGGCTCGACGAGGCGCGCGACCGCCTCAAGGAAGGCGTCGAGCTTCCGCTCAAGCATCCGGACGCGTTCAAACGGCTCGGTATCCGTCCGGCCAAGGGCTTCCTGCTCTACGGGCCGCCGGGCACCGGCAAGACGCTCCTCGCCAAGGCTGCGGCGCGCGAGAGCGAAGCGAACTTCATCGCCACCAAGTCGTCCGACCTCTTGAGCAAATGGTATGGTGAGAGCGAGCAGCAGATCGCGCGGTTGTTCAACCGCGCGCGCCAGGTCGCGCCGACGATCATCTTCATCGACGAGCTCGACAGCCTCGTTCCGGCGCGCGGCGGCGGCCTCGGCGAGCCGCAGGTGACCGAACGCGTCGTCAACACCATCCTTGCGGAGATGGACGGGCTCGAGGAGCTCCAGAACGTGGTCGTGATCGGCGCGACCAACCGACCGACGTTGATCGATCCGGCGCTGCTTCGCCCCGGCCGCTTCGACGAGCTGATCTATGTCGGCGTGCCGGATACTGCCGGCCGCCGCCGCATCCTTGCGATCCACACGGAAGGCATGCCGCTCGCCGACGACGTCGACCTCGAGAAGGTCGCGCAGCGCACCGACCGGTTCACCGGCGCAGACCTCGAAGACCTGGTGCGCCGCGCGGGCCTGACGGCGCTTCGCCGAGGCCTCGATGCCGCCCAAGTGACGATGGCCGATTTCGAGGTTGCGCTCAGCGAAACCCGCGCGTCGGTGACGCCCGAAATGCTCGAGGAATATTCGCGAATCCAGGAAACGCTTAAAAGCGATGCAACGCGTCCGCTGGGCGGGATCGGCTTCGTGCTTCCCGGAATGCTTCACCCGCGCGAGGGCGGAAAGCCGTAGAGGCTTGCGATCAGTCCCTTCGTCGTGGAAACGGCGCGGTTCGCAGAGCCAGGTTCGGCGTTGTCGCGCTCGCGGCGTTGGAAAACTTGCCAAGCGACGGAGCATTTGCCAACGCTCCGCGCTTCCTTGCCGACGGAGAATTCATGTCGACCTCACCCGCGCGCACGCTGAAGGGCTCACGCCGCCTCCAGCGCCGCCGCGACCGCCGCAGCCCGAGCCCCCAGTGGCAGTTCCTGCGCGGGTTCCTGAAGAATCCGGTGATGGTCGGCTCGATCATTCCCTCGAGCCGCGTGCTGATCGAGAAGATGCTGGCGCCGGTCGATTGGCCGAACACGAAGCTGTTCGTCGAATATGGCCCGGGCGTCGGCACTTTTACGCGACCGGTGCTCGAACAGCTCGGGCCCGATGCGCGGTTGGTGACGATCGATACCAACGCCGACTTCACGCACTACCTCAGGGATTCGATTGACGACCCGCGGTTGATCACGGTCACCGGGTCCGCCGCGAACGTCGAGAAAATCCTTGTCGAACACGGGCTCGGCCAGGCCGATTACGTGCTTTCCGGCCTGCCGTTCTCGACGCTCCCCGCGGGCGTCGGCGAAGACATCGCCGAGGCGACCGCGAACGTGGTCAGGCCGGGCGGCGCGTTCCTCGTCTACCAGTTCAGCCCCAAGGTGCTCGATTTCATCAAGCCGCACTTTGCCCCCATCGAGCGCGGATTCGAGTGGATCAATGTCCCGCCGGCGACCCTGTTCTGGGCCTATAAGGGTGAGCGGAACGCCTGATCTCAGCCGCGGAAGTTCAAGCGCCGCGTGACCGAGTAATCGATGACATTCACCAGGAAGTGGGACGCCGCCCACTTGATTCGGCGCCACAGCGTCGCGCGTCGAGCGTGCAGTTCGGGAGTGATCCAGCGGCAGTCCTTCAGTTCGCGCTCGAACCACGCGCGCATCGCCTGCGCGAATGCCCGGTCCTTGATCCGCAGCATGACCTCGAGGTTGATGTAGAAGCTCCGGTAATCGAAGTTCGACGAACCGATGTGGACGACGTCGTCGACGATCGCGAGCTTGGTGTGAAGCTTCGCCGGCTGATATTCGTAGATTTCGACGTGCCTCCGGATGAGCCGGCTGTAGCTATGCCTGGCGGCGGCGATGGTCGTGTTGTTGTCGGATTTGGCGGCGTTGATGATGCGCGCGCGTCCGCGCCGGCCGATGCGCCCGATCCGCCGGAGCATCGCGCCGGGCGGAGCGAAATAAGCGAACACCATGTCGAGGCTGTGCGCAGCCTTCATGTCGCGGCCGATGCTTCGCCACCAGCTGTTGCGGACGCTTAAAGGACCGCTGAACTTCCACTGCAGCGGCCCCCGCCACTCATTATATTCGGCGATCATTCGCCTCAGCGAGCGAAGCTTCGGGCGGGGCCGCTTCGACCAGCGGAACAACGTGTCGAAATAGCGCGCCGGAAGGACCGCCTCCGGTCCGTCGAGCCGCAGCCACAAGTCGCGCCAACGCTTCGCTCCGCGGTCCTCGAGGTAGGTCGCGTCGATGTTCGCGCCGCCGATCAGCACCGTCCTCTCATCGATGACGATGAGCTTCTGGTGGTTGCGAAGCAGATAGCGCCGGCCCCAGCTCGGGTTGAACACGCAATGCTCGCCGCCGGCGTGGCCGAGCTCGGTGAAGAATTCGGCAGTGGCGGCGGAGCCAAATCCGTCGATCAGCAGCTTGACCTCGACACCGCGGCGAGCAGCCTCGGTCAAAGCATTCCGGACCGTGTCGCCGTCCTTGTCGGGATTGAACATGTACATCAGCATCTTGATCGACGTCTCGGCGCCGGCGATCAGCTCGAGCAGCAGGTTGAACCGCTCGACCCCGCTTTCGATCAGCTCGAGCTGGTTTCCGGCGATCTCGGCAGTGATCGGCGGCGGCGTCGCTTGGTCGGCCATAGGGCGGTTTTCATTGACTTTCGGCCGGGCCGCAAGCTATTGGCGCGGCCTTCCTGACATCCCATATTCCAGACCGAGCGATTTGCTCGTGGAATAGACTTGCGGAGCTCGTGAATGGCGCGCGTTACGGTTGAAGATTGTGTCGACAAGGTCCCGAACAGGTTCGACCTCGTCCTGCTCGCGGCGCAGCGTGCCCGCCAGATTTCCGGCGGCGCCGATCTGACGATCGACCGCGACCGCGACAAGAATCCCGTCGTGGCGCTGCGCGAGATCGCCGAAGTGACGGTCAAGCCGGGCCACCTCGAGGAAGCGATCGTCAGCAACCTGCAGAAGGTGCGCATCGACGAGGAAGACGAGACGGAAGAGCTGGCGTCGCTGAGCGAGGCCGCCGAGGCGCTTCGCCTCACCGCCGCCGCGCCGCCGCGTCCGAGCCCGTCCGGCGGGGATTACGAATAGCGCTGGAACCGCGGTGAGGCCGGCGTTAGACCGGCCCCATGGTTCCCTTTTCGTTCGCAGGCGAAACATTCTTCGCGACACAGTCGGGCGCGCTCTATCGTCCCGCCGAATCGTCGCTCTTCGTCGCGGACCTGCACCTCGAGAAAGCGAGCTGGTTCGCCCGGCTCGGGCAATTCCTTCCGCCCTATGATTCGCACGCGACGCTGAGCGCGCTTGGCGAAGAGATCGAGCGCATCCGGCCGAGCCACGTCTTCTGTCTCGGCGACAGCTTCCACGACAATTTCGGCTGCGAACGGCTGCCGGCCAATGCGCGCGCGCTGCTGACCGACCTGATGAGCCGTGTCGCGTGGATCTGGATCGTCGGCAACCACGATTCGCGCGGCGTCGACCACTGCGGCGGAGTGATCGAGCCCGCGGTCCAGATGAGCGGCATCGTGTACCGCCACGAAGCTTCGCCGAGCGAACGGCTCCCCGAGATCTCCGGCCACTTCCATCCCAAGCTGCGGGTGAATGTGAACGGGCGCCGGATCTCCCGCCGCTGCTTCGTCGTCTCGTCGACGAAGATCATCATGCCCGCGTTCGGCGCTCTCGCCGGCGGGCTCGACGCGCACCATCCGGAAATCCTCCGGTCGGTCGGCGCGGACGCCGCGGCGCTCGTGCCCGTCTCCGACCGGCTCCTGCGCTTCCCGCTCGCCGCCTAGAGCGACCGCACCTCGATCGCCATCGCGCCGGTGGGGCTGAGCAGCAACCGCGCGATCGAGCGCCGAGTCTTGCCGAACGTCGCGGCCTGGAGCTCGTTGCGCGCGGCGTGACGGTCGAACTTGAAGCCGCGGCTTTCGGCCTGCCGCTTAAGCCCGTCGAGATGATCTTCGAGGTCGGGGATACCCTCGTCGGGGTCGAAATCCATGCTCACTTCAAGATCGGTGGACGGCGCCATTCGGTAATGCTTCGCGGCTCGTGCGGCGATGCGCAAGCCCCCAAGATTGCGCGCGCCGGCGGCTGTTCCTAAACCGCTGCCATGAGACATTTTCTGCTTCTCGCTGCCGCACTGGCGATGATGCCGGGCATTGCCGTAGCGCAATCGATCGACCCGAAGGTGCAGGCGCGGATCGACCGTGTCCTCAGGGCCACGCCGCTGATCGACGGACATAATGACCTCGCCGAACAGCTGCGCGAGAATTACAATCTGAACATCGAGGGGCTGGCCACCGGCACCGACAAGAGGCCCGACCACCCGCTGATGACGGACATGGCGCGCCTCCATCAGGGCCACGTCGGTGGCCAGTTCTGGTCCGTCTACATTCCGTCGGAAGTCACGGGCGACCACGCGATCCGCGACACGCTCGAGCAGATCGACACCGTCAAGCGCTTCGTCAAAGCCTATCCGAACGACCTCGAGCTCGCGCGCACGGCGGACGACATCGTGCGCATCCACAAGGCGGGCAAGATCGCCTCGCTGATCGGCGTCGAAGGCGGCCACCAGATCGGAGGAAGCCTCGCCGCGCTTCGCTCATTCTACGATCTCGGCGCGCGCTACATGACGCTGACGCACTTCAAGAACAACGAGTTCGCAGACAGCGCCACGGACGATCCGAAATATCACGGCATCACCGACTTCGGCCGAACCGTCATCCACGAGATGAACCGGATCGGCATGCTCGTGGACCTGAGCCACGTCTCGCCCGAGACGATGCGCGACGCGCTCGACGTCACCAAGGCGCCGGTGATCTTCTCCCACAGCGACGCCCGTGCGCTTGCGGACCATCCGCGCAACGTCCCCGACGACATATTGAAGCGGCTGCCCGCGAACGGCGGCGTGGTGATGGTGAATTTCTACCTCGGCCATTTGTGGGAGCCCTACCGCCAGTGGGACGCCGACCATTCGGCCGAGGAAGCGCTGCTTACCGCGCTGTACACCGGCCAGCCGGAAATCCGGAAAGCCAAGCTCGCCGAATGGGAGCAGGCGCACCCGGTACCCACCACCGGCGTCGGGATCATCGCGGACCATATCGAGCATGTCGTGAAGATCGCCGGCTATGATCATGTCGGGCTCGGCGGCGACCTCGACGGAATCCCGTACAACGGCGCGCCGCCGGGAATGAACAGCGTCAGCGGCTATCCTTTGCTTTTTGCGGAGCTCATCCGCCGCGGCTGGTCGGACGAGAACCTCGCGAAGCTCGCGGGCGGGAATTTGCTTCGGGTCCTTCGGCAGGCGGAGGCCGTCGCCGCGTCGATGAAGAACGAGCCGCCCGCGACCGCAAGGCTCCAGCCGATCGACCCGAACGACGTCTGGAGATGAGCGAACCTCCGCTCAAAGCCGCGATCATCCCCGTCACTCCGCTCCAGCAGAATTGCACCTTGTTGTGGTGCACGGCGACGATGCGCGGGGCCTTCGTCGACCCGGGCGGCGACCTGCCGCGGCTGAGAGCTGCGGCGGAGCAGAGCGGAGTCACGGTCGAGAGGATCCTCTTGACCCACGGTCATATCGACCATTGCGGCGGCGCCGGGATATTCGCGGAAGAGCTCGGGGTCCCGATGGAAGGCCCGCACGAGGAAGACCGATTCTGGATCGACCGGCTGGCCGCCGACGGCGCGAAGTACGGGGTGGTAGGCCGCCCCTTCGAGCCGTCACGCTGGCTCAGCGACGGCGACCAGGTCAGCGTCGGTGAGCTGACTTTCGACGTGCGTCACTGCCCTGGACACACGCCCGGACATGTTGTGTTCCATCACCGGGAGTCGAATCTCGCGCTGGTCGGCGATGTGCTGTTCAAGGGCTCGGTCGGCCGCTGGGATTTTCCTCGCGGCGACCAGCAGCAGCTGATCCGGTCGATCACCGAGAAGCTCTGGCCGATGGGCGACGAGACGGCGTTCGTGCCGGGCCACGGCCCGATGTCGACCTTCGGCCACGAGCGGCGCACCAACCCGTTCGTCGGCGACGCCGCTTTGGCGGCCGCCTGACTTGCAAGAGCGGGCCCATTCGCTATAGGGGCGGCGGTTCGCGACGATCCGGCTGCCGCCGCGGGGCCTGCCCCGCCGATGAGGCGCAGATCGTCGC
>Ga0207660_10000708_pt1 | contig 22215 bp, 13 predicted proteins | sample KBSC73BmetaG_FD_184335 | JGI IMG/M metagenome (GOLD analysis project Ga0207660, IMG submission 184335) | Corn rhizosphere microbial communities from Kellogg Biological Station, Michigan, USA - KBS C7-3B metaG (SPAdes) (version 2) | ecosystem: Host-associated > Plants > Roots > Rhizosphere ... | reverse complement strand
AGAAAAGCATAGCCTATCCCCCTTTCAAAACCGTTTGTCTCTTGTTTGTCTCGGCGAATCCCCGGTTTAGGGAACTTTCTTAGAAAGTTGGATTTGCACCCTCGAAGCACTCTTTTTTTTTGAGTCGGGTGCAAAGGAAGGATAAGATAGGAAGGGGTACAGTACTAGACTAACAACTACTTAATTTAATATTCATTTAATATTAAATAGTAATTTAATAGAAGTAGTTAAGTAGTCATTTACTATAATAATTTACTATATTAAAAATAAATATATATAATTTACTATAATATAAACTATAATATTAAATATAAACTATAATATTAAGTAGTTAAGTAGTCAACTAGACTGAATTTTTTATCATAGCACCTTACTAAATTAAGCTGGCGAGCGACGGGAATCGAACCCGTATCTTCTCCTTGGCAAGGAGATGTTTTACCACTGAACTACGCTCGCTACATTGAACTACGCTTGCTACGTCCTATATTTTATAGGGTATATCCACCTGGGTCGACCGTCTATGTCTGGGTCGACCGTCTATGTCTGGGTCGACCGTTTCATTTTCTATTAGAGTTTTCTTTTTATTAACTGTCTATCAATCAATATTCTAATGGCAATAGAATTTCATAATAATGAAAGAGAAGAGGTAATAATTCGGAACGAAAATAGCATTTTAATGTGTATAAAAATCCTAATTTTTTCGAAAAAGGGCCTTTCTTTTTATTTATTTTGTATCGGGTTACTAAATACTAAACAAATTCAAGAAATAAGAGAATTCAGAATAGCTACCAGAAAGACTAATCCAATCCATAATGATGTACCGGAAAATACAACGTTTTTATTATTTGACCAACCATCAGGAGAAGCAAATACAAGGGGTACACTAATTACTAAAACTGAGGAAGTCGCAATTAATGCAAAAACAGCTAATTGGAAAGCAATATTCATATTTATAATCCTCCAAACTACCTTCAAATAAAGTTGACTACATATTTCTATTTGATCCCTCACTTAATCAAAATTGTATGAAAATACAAGAAGTAGGAGGGGTTTAATCATGAATCCATTGATTCTTCTTTTTATTAAAACTTTTTCCTTACCGCTTTATACAGAGATATATTGAAAGTGGACTTGCATCTGAGATGAGTTAGTAGATCATTTCATATAGCTATGTTCTATTTGTAGGAATAAAATAGGGATTGGGCTGTGGAGAGATGGCTGAGTGGTTGATAGCTCCGGTCTTGAAAACCGGTATAGTTCTAGGAACTATCGAGGGTTCGAATCCCTCTCTCTCCTTTTGTATATTGAATACATTTGCTTCTTTCTATCTATGTTTTTCTTTGTGCAGCCCCCCTTATATCATTCTTTCATAAAAAAGCATGAATGGCTCGGCTAGATGGAATAACCGAGCCAGAACAGAAAAAAACTAGAACAGGTATAAATAAAAAATCTTAGTTAAGAGGGGTCATGTAAAGAACAGGTTCCAAATCGCGATCAATTCCCTTTTCAAAGCCTGCTGCAGCAGCTCGGGCTCTTCCTGCATGCCACAAATGGCCCACAAAAAAGAAGAATCCTAGAACAAAATGGGAGGTCGCTAACCAACTTCTAGGGGAGACATAATTAACAGCATTGATCTCGGTAGCTACGCCACCCACGGAATTTAAAGAGCCTAAAGGAGCATGGGTCATATATTCTGCTGAACGTCGTTCTTGCCAAGGTTGGATGTCTTTTTTCAACCTACTCAAGTCCAAACCGTTGGGGCCCCTTAGAGGTTCTAACCACGGAGCACGAAGGTCCCAAAAACGCATAGTTTCCCCTCCAAAAATAACCTCTCCCGTTGGGGAACGCATTAGATATTTACCTAAACCCGTCGGTCCTTGGGCAGACCCTACATTAGCTCCAAGACGCTGGTCTCTAACTAGAAAAGTAAATGCTTGAGCTTGAGAAGCTTCTGGTCCAGTGGGCCCGTAAAACTCACTTGGATAAGCCGTATTATTGAACCAGACAAAACAACAAGCGATAAAACCAAAAACAGATAAAGCACCTAAACTATAAGACAAGTAAGCTTCGCCAGACCATACAAATGCACGGCGAGCCCATGCAAAGGGTTTGGTTAAGATATGCCAAATTCCGCCAAGTACACAAATGGAACCCAACCATACATGTCCCCCAATTATATCTTCTAAATCATCCACACTAACAATCCATCCTTCTCCCCCAAAAGGGGATTTTAGTAAATAACCAAATATAACACCGGGGCTAAGGGTCAAATTGGTAATTTTTCTTACATCCCCCCCCCCGGGGGCCCAGGTATCATATACGCCGCCAAAATAAAGAGCCTTGAGTACTAGAAGAAAAGCACCTAGACCTAACAAAATTAAGTGAATACCCAAAATTGTAGTCATTTTATTTCTATCTTTCCATACATAACCAAAGAATGGAAAAGATTCTTCAAGAGTCTCGGGTCCCAGAAGCGCGTGATAAATGCCACCGAAGCCTAAGACTGCGGAGGAAATTAAGTGAAGTACTCCGGATACAAAGTAAGGAAAAGTATCTAGAACTTCTCCCCCCGGCCCTACTCCCCAACCTAGAGTAGCTAAGTGCGGAAGTAAAATCAACCCTTGTTCATACATGGGCTTTTCTGGTACGAAATGGGCCACTTCAAATAGGTTCATTGCTCCGGCCCAGAATACGATTAATCCGGCATGGGCTACATGAGCTCCAAGTAGTTTACCGGACAAATTGATAAGTCTGGCATTCCCAGCCCACCAAGCAAAGCCGGTGGTTTCTTGGTCACGACCAGCTAAAACGAAAGTTCCATTAAAGAGCGTTTCCACGTGGTAGAACCTCCTCAGGGAATATAAGATTTTCATGAGGCTGATCCTGAGCTGCCATCCACGCACGAATACCCTCGTTTAAAAGAATATTTTTGGTGTAGAAAGTCTCAAATTCAGGATCTTCCGCTGCACGGATTTCCTGGGAAACGAAGTCATAGGCACGTAGGTTCAGAGCCAGACCAACTACGCCAATAGCACTCATCCATAAACCGGTGACGGGTACAAATAGCATAAAGAAATGTAACCAACGTTTATTGGAAAAAGCAACACCAAAGATTTGGGACCAAAAGCGGTTAGCAGTGACCATTGAATAAGTTTCTTCAGCTTGAGTTGGGTTAAAAGCACGGAAGGTATTTGCACCATCGCCATCTTCGAATAGAGTGTTTTCTACGGTAGCCCCGTGGATAGCGCATAGCAGAGCTGCGCCTAATACTCCGGCAACTCCCATCATATGAAATGGGTTCAACGTCCAATTATGAAATCCTTGGAAGAAAAGGATGAACCGAAATATAGCTGCTACGCCAAAACTCGGCGCAAAGAACCAACCAGATTGTCCCAGTGGATAAATAAGGAATACGGAAACAAAAACAGCGATTGGACCAGAGAATGAAATTGCATTATAAGGCCGCAATTGAACAGACCGAGCAAGTTCAAATTGACGTAGCATGAAACCTATTAGTGCAAAAGCTCCATGGAGAGCGACAAAAGTCCAAAGACCACCTAATTGACACCAACGAGTAAAATCTCCCTGTGCTTCCGGTCCCCATAGTAGCAACAAAGAGTGTGCTAAACTATTGGCAGGTGTGGAAACCGCCGCGGTTAAGAAATTGCAACCTTCCAAATAGGAACTAGCCAATCCATGGGTATACCAAGAAGTTACAAAAGTAGTCCCTGTAAACCAACCCCCTAAAGCGAAATAAGCACAAGGAAAGAGCAATAAGCCGGACCATCCTACAAAAACGAAACGGTCCCTTCGTAACCAGTCGTCCATAATATCAAATAGATCGTTTTCTTCTTTAGTAACTCTACCAACGGCTATAGTCATAGTGATCCTCCTATTCAATTACTTCAACCATTTTCGAGCACCTCATATTACTTCCAGGGCATACGATAGTTTGATTATCTGTGGACGATTTCTTTCTCGTTCAATGCCCTTTTTCAGTCGTCTCGAAGATAGAAATTTTGCATTTTTATCTATGGGGTCACAACCCAGGTCGTGCTAAATCCACAAATTTCATTTAATTCATTTTTCTTATACTATAGAAAAGAAATAAAGAAATAAACATTTGAATTCAGCATTATTCCATGATTTCTATTTCAAAGCCCATTTTTTAAGGGAAAACCCCTCTTTTCTCATTCGCTCTCTATTGCATGGGTGGAAGAACAAAAATGGAATTCTGAAAAAAAAAAGAAAGATATTGAAAAGAAAAATTGACTTTTGAAACCCTTTATTTATTATGTGTAACGGAAAAGAGTTGCGATTTCTTCTTATTCCTATAGAACGTCTAGTAACAAGAATATGAAATCGTAAATAGCGAAAAATTCTTGCCTTGCGCGATCTAAGTCTAAGGAAATACAAAAATGCGCTTATACACCAATTTCATCCACATCGAATTTATATATCAGAATAGCAGATAGAGGCATTATTCAAGGGGTCAGGTCTACTTACTTTATCTTTCTTTCCCATTTTATTGTGGGTTTGATAAGAACCTTTTTTGCTTTGTGGATAAATAAAAAAAAAGAGTTTTTTTTTTTAACCCGCTTGTTTTATTCTAACAAATTCTATATGGAACTGCCCGCTGAAGAGAAAAAAGATCTGATTGTCTTTCAGCCTATATCGAATTTTGGAAAGAAAAAACCAGAATTTTCTTCTTTTTTTTATTAACATTAAGAAAAAAGAATATAATTAAAATGGAATTGGCAATATAATTTTTATGCACTTTTGAAATGAAAGAAAAAGGAAGGATTTTTGACAATCGTTATTTCTTGCCTCTGCCATATCATGAAAACCTTTCGATTTGGAACGGGGAGAGATGGCTGAGTGGACTAAAGCGGCGGATTGCTAATCCGTTGTACAATTTTTTTGTACCGAGGGTTCGAATCCCTCTCTTTCCGCCCCCTCGGATCATTTGGGACTTTCGAATTGTAAGGAATTCTGACCCCCGGATTTTCTCATAAATAAATGTACGAAATAAATCCAATTTAAATTTATAAGAAAAAATTCCAAAAAATTTTTGATTTTTACTCCTCACGCCCAGGATTACGTCCTGGGTCATTAGATAAGAATCCAAAGATAAAGAGGGAAACAAAGAATATCACTACTGTATAAACAAAAAGTTTGAGAGTAAGCATTACATAATCTCCAAAATTTTTTTTGTTAAGGAATAGATTACCCATTTTTCCTTACCACACGGATCCACTAGGATGGGTTTTCTTTATTTTGACACCTAAAAATGCAAAAATCAATTCTTAAAAAAATTGCAAGAATTGCTTTATAATAAGCACTCTTATCAATATCAAAAATTAGTTTAGGTATTGTGTGGGTACCTAAAGGTACCTGTTCAACGTAGGCGCAGGGGGTAGAAAGGCTGATCAAAATTTATTGCTGCAGCTATACATTCAATGTAGAAGAATTTTCATTTTAGAATCGAAGGTTCATAATATAAGACTTCTCGGCTCTTATCCATTTTTTTTTTTGGAATGAATACATCATTCAATTTGGCAGGCAGAATAGTAAAGATTTCATCGAAAACTTACAGCAGCTTGCCAAACAAACGCTAATAGAAAAAAGAGTACAGGTATGACAGGCATAACATCCACGATTGGGTTGAAAATGGCATAAGCTTCGGGTAATTTGGCGAAGAAAAAGCTAGTCGGACAAAGAACAGAATTAAAACAGATACAGGTTAAACTAAGTATATTAGGCATAACAAGCATTTCATTCTTGTAGAGTAGATAATTGGATTTTGATTGAGTTATTTTTATAAGGGAAAAAGCAAAAGAAAAGGTAGATTCCAAATCCTTTTTTCTTCGGACTTTCCCAAACACAAAATACCTCCTTGTATTCGCATTCTCAAATGAGAATGGAAGAAATTCGACTTTCATATAATATCTTAATAGAATTCCATGTAATGATCAATGCATTTTTTGGATTCTATATTATCTGCATGTCTAGAATCCTAGCAAGAAAATATCCCTCATTTTTTAGGTAATTGAAGTGGGATTGACGAATAATATATAAAAATAATAGTGTTTATTAGTGTTTCATAAAACGAAATGACATGGGGCGTGGCCAAGTGGTAAGGCAGCGGGTTTTGGTCCCGTTACTCGGAGGTTCGAATCCTTTCGTCCCAGATTTTTTCTGATGAAGCGAAAGATAGAATCGTATTGTGCCCTGCACGACACAAAAGTTTATTAAAGAGAATAATTATCTCTTATGAACTCGTAGATTAGATGCATTTCTAAGCATTTTTTTCTTTCTCAGAAAACAAAAAATAAAGTGTCAAGTCCAGTCAAATTTAATATCTTTATTTTCATGAAAAATTTTTGTCTATCAGGCACATTCAGGATATGCCCCTACTACTCATTACTCATATGTGTTTTGAATATGTGTTTTGAAATTGGAACTTTTTGGATAAACTTTATACCCCGTATCTATGAAGTGGGAATTCTTACAGGATCCATTTGACACCCAATATGAAAGAAAAGAAGTACCCCCTATTTATTTTCCCAAAACTAAAGAACTAAAGTAAGTAAAAAAAAAAAAAATTAATGAGGTAAAACACTGTATAGAAAATGAGACCTATCCCTTTATGATAGAGATAGATTTTTGTTGTATTATTTGTTTTCTTGTATTATTAGTAAAAAAGAAGCGTCCTTCTTTTCTTTGGTTAAGCGAAAACGATCTCGATCTGTGATTCTTTAAATATCCAGAATGATCCATTTCGGTAAGGTTAAGGTAAGAACTGTTCGTTGGATAGAATGGATTCGAAAAAATCGTACTTTTCTTATTTTTTATTTTGAGTTCTTTCTTTTGTTATTCGAGTCGAAGAAGTATGAGAATTTTAGAACTACTCAAAAACGACCAATCTTTTCATTGGCATAGCTTATTTGTTTATATAGTTAATTGTTTTTGTTACAGAAAAATAGATTAATTCATTAAATTAATTCCACTTTTTTTGAGGTTGATAGTTTATTTGTTGGGAAAGAGTGGATCCTTCTCATTTCAGGATTAATCATCTTGAGTTCTCTGTTGAAAATGGAAATTCAATAATAATAATAAATAAGTCTTAAGTAAACTATTTTATTCCTCTTTTTCGAACTATGTTTCATTCATATGATAGAATATGGGTTTAAATAAATTGTATCTTTGCAGAGTGTTCCCCGATAAATACTTATTTCTTTTATCCAATTTTCTCCATAGATAGCAGGTTTGAATTAGTATACAAAAGCAATGACTATTCATGATTCCATCCATATTGGATCAATTCTCGATACCATTTTGCAATGAAATTAGAGGAATGTTATGGTAAAACTTCGTTTAAAACGATGTGGTAGAAAGCAACGTGCGACTTGAAGGACATGATCGATTGTGGATTTGCCTATCCATCATTTTCCATAGTAATGAAAATGCTCTTGGCTCGACATAGTCTGTTCTATTCGTCCCGAACCGAATTTTCGCTGGGTTGTTTGTAAGTAAAGTAAATAGTACACGATGGAGCTCGAGAGGACAGAATTTCTTTTTGATCAAGGGAAAGAATCTAGGGTTAGTGAAAACTAATAAATTAGGCCAACTTTGTCAGTCTATCCTTAATATAGAAATCAAAAGGTTAAAATAAGAAAAAGTCTAATTTTGGAAGATTGGAAAAACTTTTTTGATGAAAAGTCTATCTGAATCAATTGTTCATATTTGATTTCTATAGAAGAGTGAAATGCTTTATCGAAGGAAATAAGAAAAAAGAAAGGGTATGTTGCTACTCTTTTGAAAGAAAAAAGAATAGGAGTTCCCGAAGTAATGTCTAAACCCAAGGATTTCACAAATCAAAGATAAAGGATTCCGGAACAAGTAAACACGATTTTCAACCGTCTCAACAATAGAATTAGATCTGAATAAGGAATAAAAGTCAATTTGTTCGAGATGAGATAAAGAAAAGAGTTTAGAGACGACTCAAAAAATTTCGAAGGGTTTTTCTTTTGAAGTTTGTCAGTAAAAATTAGCCAACTTGAGTCATGAGTATAAATGAAATTTGTTTTTTCTTTTCTTTAAGGAAATTAATGCAAGTCATAATCGAATTTCTATCTATTTGCATTATAGACAGATTGCATTATAGACAGAAATTCGAATCATTTTCTCGAGCCGTATGAGGAGAAAACCTCCTATACGTTTCTAGGGGGGGGTTGTTTATCTACATCTATCCCAATAAGCTATCTATCGAATCGTTGCAATTGATGTTCGATCTCGAAGAGAAGGAAGAGATCTTCGAAAAGTAGGTTTTTATGATCCGATAAAGAATCAAACTTGTTTAAATGTTCCAGCTATTCTCTATTTCCTTGAAAAGGGTGCTCAACCTACAAGAACAGTTTATGATATTTTAAGGAAGGCAGAATTCTTTAAAGATAAAGAAAGAACTTTGAGTTAATTGAAGAACTAAATGAATAAAAAAGTAGGAGAGGGTCCTTAGTACCCCTTAATTATTTAGACACAATTTGCCTCTTTCTTAGTCCTATTTTTTTTTTGCTGCATTTATGTCGTGCCAATCCAACAAAAGTCCCTATTTTATTTCCTTTTTATATCTAATTACATTGTATTTGCATTGACAAAGGTCTATTGAACAAATAGAATTTGTAGATAGATGGGTCTCTTTATTGTCACTCCATATTAGGTATTTCTGTCTACACTTCATTCAAATGATAGGGTTGCCCCTCTTGCATGTACTCTCATACACATACAAGATTATTTTACTTCTTTAAATTGCCAAAAAAATCACAATTTTGCCATTGTGATTGGGGCTGCTTTTTTTTTTTACCCTTAGCCTTAGTGAAATTTAACCGGATCTGTTCATTTTTGTATTTGAGTGTTTTTAATGGATTAGAAAATCTTTCTTTTGATGTCTTGCTAATTCAATGTGGTATAATTTCATCGATTTTTAGATTTTGATCGTATCTAAGAGATCCTATTTTATCCGGGTTGCTAACTCAATGGTAGAGTACTCGGCTTTTAAGTGCGGCTATGATCTTTTACACATTTGGATGAAGCAACAAATTCGTCCAGACTCTTGGTAGAGTCTAGAAGACCACGACTGATCCTCAAAGGTAATGAATGGAAAAAATAGCATGTCGTAATAAAATCAATTTCTTTTTTTTTTTTTAATAAAAAAAATTCTGATTTTCTGGGTCTAGTGAATAAATGGATAGAGCCTGGCTCTAATTCTGGTAAAATAAAAAAAAAGCAACGAGCTTAACTTCTTAATTGGTTAATTGGAAGGATTCCCCGATCTAATTAGACGTTAAAAATAGATTAGTGCCTAATGTGGGGAAAGGTTAGGTTTTCCTATGAATGGACCCTTTACTTTTTTTTTTTAGAAATCCTAATTATTCTTGATTATGGATTGAAAAGAGATGTTATGAATTGAATGTGTAAAAGAAACAGTATATTGATAAAGAGACTGTATTCCAAAGTCAAAAGAGCGATTGGCCTGCAAAAATAAAAGATTTGTTCTTGTTTGTTTTATAATTAGAACAAACATAAACTAATTAGATAGAAAAGGAGTGGAAAAAGTTCTATGGATTAGACTCCCTTTCTTTCCTGGGTTTGTATTATGCAACACCTTGTTCTGACCATATTGCACTATGTATCATCATTTGATAAACCGAGAAATGCTTTTTTTCTCTATTTCAAGTAGAAATACAAATGGAAAAATTCGAAGGGTATTCAGAAAAACAGAAATCTCGTCAACACTACTTCGTCTACCCACTTCTCTTTCAGGAATATATTTATGCATTTGCTCATGATTATGGATTAAATGGTTCCGAACCCGTGGAAATTTTTGGTTGTAATAACAAGAAATTTAGTTCACTACTTGTGAAACGTTTAATTATTCGAATGTATCAGCAGAATTTTTTAATTAATTCGGTTAATTATCCTAACCAAGATCGATTGTTGGATCACCGTAATTATTTTTATTCTGAGTTTTATTCTCAGATTCTATCTGAGGGGTTTGCGATCGTTGTAGAAATCCCACTCTCGCTAGGGCAACTATCTTGTCCGGAAGAAAAAGAAATACCAAATTTTCAAAATTTACAATCTATTCATTCAATATTTCCCTTTTTAGAAGACAAATTTTTGCATTTACATTATCTATCACATATAAAAATACCCTATCCTATCCATTTAGAAATCCTGGTTCAACTCCTTGAATACCGGATTCAAGATGTTCCCTCTTTGCATTTATTGCGATTCTTTCTCCACTATTATTCGAATTGGAATAGTTTTATTACTTCAATGAAATCCATTTTTCTTTTGAAAAAAGAAAATAAAAGACTATTTCGATTCCTATATAACTCTTATGTATCAGAATATGAATTTTTCTTGTTGTTTCTTCATAAACAATCTTCTTGCTTACGATTAACATCTTCTGGAACCTTTCTGGAACGAATCATCTTTTCTGGGAAGATGGAACATTTTGGTGTAATGTACCCGGGGTTTTTTCGGAAAACCATATGGTTCTTTATGGATCCTCTTATGCATTATGTTCGATATCAAGGAAAGGCAATTCTTGCATCAAAAGGCACTCTTCTTTTGAAGAAGAAATGGAAATCTTACCTTGTCAATTTCTCGCAATATTTTTTCTCTTTTTGGACTCAACCACAAAGGATTCGTCTAAACCAATTAACAAACTCTTGCTTCGATTTTCTGGGGTACCTTTCAAGTGTACCAATAAATACTTTGTTAGTAAGGAATCAAATGCTGGAGAATTCTTTTCTAATAGATACTCGAATGAAAAAATTCGATACCACAGTCCTTGCAACTCCCCTTGTCGGATCCTTATCAAAAGCTCAATTTTGTACTGGATCGGGGCATCCTATTAGTAAACCCGTTTGGACTGATTTATCAGATTGGGATATTCTTGATCGTTTTGGTCGGATATGTAGAAATATTTTTCATTATCATAGTGGATCTTCGAAAAAACAGACTTTGTATCGACTAAAATATATACTTCGACTTTCATGTGCTAGAACTTTAGCTCGTAAACATAAAAGTACGGTACGAACTTTTATGCAACGATTGGGTTCGGTATTTTTAGAAGAATTTTTTACGGAAGAAGAGCAAGTTTTTTCTTTGATGTTCACCAAAACAATTCACTTTTCTTTCCATGGATCACACAGTGAGCGTATTTGGTATTTGGATATTATCCGTATCAATGACCTGGTGAATCCTCTTACTCTTAATTAATCATTAGACAAAATTAATAAACTAGAAAAGATCGATATCAAGATAAAACTTGCACATTTTCCATTCTGAAATGTTCCATAGTAGGTGAATCACTTTAACTAATTAAAAATTCTCAAAATTAGTGGACTTCCTCTTCGGAATAGAAATTGGCTATTTCCACATAGGGAAAGTCGTGTGCAATGAAAAATGCAAGCACGATTTGGGGAGGGGTTTTTTCTATTGTAACAAGGAAGAATTATCTACTCCATCCGACTAGTTCCGGGTTCGAGTCCCGGGCAACCCATATGGAAAATAGAAAAGAGCAATCTGAGTTTTTCATTTTTACTAACTTAATTTCCCAAATTTTTGGATTTGGTAAATGAAGTTATACGAAAATCCAATCGTTGGGGCTGGCTTGGTTGACATTGGTATATAGACTATGTTATACTGTTAAATAACAAGCCTTCTATTATCTATTTTCTTTCTAGTTAATACGTGTGCTTGGGAGTCCTTGCAATTTGAATAAACCAAGATCTTACCATGACTGCAATTTTAGAGAGACGCGAAAGTACAAGCCTGTGGGGTCGCTTCTGCAACTGGATAACTAGCACCGAAAACCGTCTTTACATTGGATGGTTCGGTGTTTTGATGATCCCTACCTTATTGACCGCAACTTCCGTATTTATTATCGCCTTCATCGCTGCTCCTCCAGTAGATATTGATGGTATTCGTGAGCCTGTTTCTGGTTCTTTACTTTATGGAAACAATATTATCTCTGGTGCTATTATTCCTACTTCTGCGGCGATCGGATTGCATTTTTACCCAATTTGGGAAGCTGCATCTGTTGATGAATGGTTATACAATGGCGGTCCTTATGAGCTAATTGTTCTACACTTCTTACTTGGTGTAGCTTGTTATATGGGTCGTGAGTGGGAACTTAGTTTCCGTCTGGGTATGCGCCCTTGGATTGCTGTTGCATATTCAGCTCCTGTTGCAGCTGCTACTGCTGTTTTCTTGATTTACCCTATTGGTCAAGGAAGTTTCTCTGATGGTATGCCTTTAGGAATATCTGGTACTTTCAACTTTATGATTGTATTCCAGGCAGAGCACAACATCCTTATGCATCCATTTCACATGTTAGGTGTAGCTGGTGTATTCGGCGGTTCCCTATTCAGTGCTATGCATGGTTCCTTGGTAACCTCTAGTTTGATCAGGGAAACCACTGAAAATGAGTCTGCTAATGAGGGTTACAAATTTGGTCAGGAAGAAGAGACTTATAATATTGTGGCTGCTCACGGTTATTTTGGTCGATTAATCTTCCAATATGCTAGTTTCAACAATTCTCGTTCTTTACACTTCTTCTTGGCTGCTTGGCCTGTAGTAGGGATCTGGTTCACTGCTTTAGGTATTAGTACTATGGCATTCAACCTAAATGGTTTCAATTTCAACCAATCTGTAGTTGATAGCCAAGGTCGCGTTATTAATACTTGGGCTGATATCATCAACCGTGCTAATCTTGGTATGGAGGTAATGCACGAACGTAATGCTCACAACTTCCCTCTAGACCTAGCAGCTCTTGAAGTTCCATCTCTTAATGGATAAGGTTTTTATCCTAAACATATAGGAAGGAAAGCCGGGTTCTTTTATGAGGAAGAAGCAGTGCACGATTGTGCACCAATGCGCCATAAGAGCTAGCTTTGCAAAAAGGAATTCTATTTCCACTCAAGACAAAAAGGTTATCCCTTTACCGCCAAGTATGAACTGAAACTCTTATTTCTGGTTTTCACAATAAATATAGAATTACCTAGAACAATACCAGACGTATAATAACACACCTACAAGGACAACCACACCGAATGCCAGGTATCTAGGATTGTCACTATCGTCACTATCTTCTTCACTCCCACTACCTTCTTCTTCACAGCCACCACCTTCTTCTTTACAGCTACTATCCACCCCCTCTTTACAGGCACTACCTTCTTTACTGCTAGCATATTCTATAGTGGCATTCTCCTCTACAGAATCTATGGTATGATCACCATCAGAGCATTTCCCCCAGAATTCGAATTTATCCGACAATTCCTCTTCTCTCAACTTTCTATCCAAGCAATCCGTTAAAGCCGTCCTTTCCACAACCGCATCATAAGCTTCTAAGATTGATGTACTAATCACTTCCTCGTATGGAATCCATACGAATAATTTACGAACTTTGAATAAATCAATAATCAATTCTATATCAAGATAGTGCGGGTCCACAGATATGAAATCTGGTGCGCTCTCAGTATAACAGTACCACACTGTTACATAAGTACCTAATCTAACTAGTGCAAAGATGTTCCCATAGACATACCTAACACTGTTGTCTGATTGTGATGTCACCACGTGTACTAAACATTGCAATACTTTATGTTTTGCAGAAACACCGAAGTTTTCATACTTTTCTAATGCCCTTTGTAGGTGGCTATATAAATTATCTGTAGCCCTGTTATAGAGAGACCGCAACCCCTTATATTCACTGAAATCTGCACGATAAATCTTTCTTTTCAATTTTAAACGGAGCAACGAGCGCATATAAAGATAGTGCATACGCATGATAGGATCCATATCTTTCAAACTCAACCCTTTAACCAGACGATTAACCGCAGGTGTGTAATAAGAACTTTCGACAGCGTATTGCACATATGGATTTTTTGCAAAGATGGTTTTACGCATGTGGTTATCAATGAAACACTGAAATGGGTTCAATGGGTTACCTATATCAAACATATCACTAATATTTGCATGAATTGAATCCCCCGCGACATCTTCACCCCTTTTTACCTCTTCCGTACTGTTAAGAGCTGCATTAATACTCGAATTAGCCGAATGGCTTAAGGCACCCATTGCAGATGATTCTGGTATATCGTTGACTGTATTAGAAAGTGTGGTATTCAACTGTTCTAATGACTCGACAGTGTTTTTCATGATATAATAGTGTGTCCCTTGTTTTTGTGTGTGTTGGGTATTTTGTATAGTTGCATCTACCCGATGGGGGTTTCCCCCCCTTCTCTAAGCTTATAATAGCTTAGACAGATACAACTGTAGGTGCTTTTACTCGCCTTTCAGGATTTGCTTATTTTATAGTTGAGGGGGCTACCCAATCTCTACTGTAGTATTGTTCTACAGATTCACCCCATCAACATACTCTCGGCATCCATCACCGTTTGTGATCACTTCTTACTATGAGATCACATACTCAACTAATGAATTCAGGAGCTTCCCCTGTGCGATTTCTGAATAAATAGAATACGTAATTTGATACTCAACACTCTGTAGTTGATTTCAAGCTATTGAAGAGGATGCTTCCCTTCCTCCTTGCTAGAGCCCATCATCACGGGTACTGAATTATGCTATCAGGCTCAATACTGACAAATAACGACCTTCTCCTTATTCATTGGACTATCGTAGTAGTACCAGGAGGAAGAAGATTGGTAGCTATAAAGGTAGCACTCATAATACCTACTGCAATACACGCTACTAGATCTAGCTTGTTAGCTTCAACCTCCTCGAAGTGATCTAGATTAAGGTGTCTGTTTGAATTCAAATCGGTTATGCTGATAATTTCGTTATCAAAAAATTGGATTGATTCCTCATTTAGTAAATTGTGAAAAAAAGTATCATTTCGACAAGTTCTTAACACAGTCTTAACGACGTCTTTTGTAAATATGTACGAAACCCTCTTGTACCCATCAACAACCGAAGCTGGGTCCTTAAAAGAATCTAGGTTTACCCCGCGGAAGAATCCTAAATCAGGTATAAGGTGTGGTGTGATATAGTACCAAACAACTAATCCTACGCCAGAATACACAAGTATATTAAAGAAACCGTAGAGATACTTACGATGCCTTTCATCAAAATGACGAGTTGCAACTTGCATGAAAATGGCTACTCTAGATTGCGGAATGAGAGATTTGAGGCCAGCTCCCAAATGGGCATATTGATATAATACAGAATCACTTAATACTAAGCCTTTTATACTCCGTAAGCCTAAAGAACACTTTATTCTTAGAAATCCTATCCTATATGGAATATTCTCATCATAACTAAAGAGATTTCTTAGTCTATAGATCCATTTAGTAGGATAGTTATCAGGTGTCAGAGAATAGAGCCATTGTAGCTGTTTAATTGGTTCCTTTGTTATATGGTTGGTTATTCCTATTAATGTAATATCCGGCACCTTATAAATAATATCACATCGATTGCCCTTATAGATAAGAGGATTAAATTGAAGTATAGAATGTATACATACTAACGATAAGAGTGTGAGGATACTCTCAGCCATCCACCATGGTATCCCGCTTACCCACCAAGGCATGGCATCATAGGTATGTGTTATGTTGAGTATATAATACTTTATATATTTCATAAGTAACCTGCTTATTTGAATGAATAGAGCTTCACCGTCGCCACCACCGTTGTGGCCTCGATTAGTACCCCCTATGATTCCCTCTATCCCATCTGTTATATCCATTTCTTCATCACTTGCATCAGCCTCGTAATAAGTTGTATTCTTATTGTCTAATGATAAAGAGGATTCTCCCCGATCTATAGGATCTTCATCGATGAAATGGAAATCATGAATATCCTCGATGTAAGTTTTTAGAAAGGTGCTTAAGAACTCATTAGTAGAATCTCGATTAAGAGAAAGGCTCGGTTTGTCAAAATATCCGGTAATCTGCTTACGCAAGGGCAACAATATGCGAATCGTGCTCATAATATCTTCCATTCTTTGTTCTTGTTCGGGATTTTTCTTTGTTGAGTGTACCCCGACTCTATACTGAAAATAGTATAGAGAGACTCAACAGTGTCTCTCGTGTGTAAGAGACGTGTTTTTTGTTTCAGTTTCACTATTGGTTGGATTTATTTAGTTTGAGACATGTAAGGACTTCTCCGGAGAGGTATTCTCTGCAGTTCTGTCCATCTCTGTCGGCACCATTGTTATCTGTCTCTTAATAGTAGAGGATCGCCGACGCCCTGTCTTTGAAGTAGATACCTGGTTGGTATCTTTATGTAGATTGGAAATGTGCTTGTATACTTTTCTATTGCCCAGTGACTCTGAGAAAAGTGGGAAACCATGTCAAATCCGCATGCTTGGCCTTCGGATTCGTAGTCATAGGTGCCTTGCTTATATTTATTTTCAGACAGGCGGCATAGGATCAAAGGTTTCGAACCAAGAAGTTTCCCATTCCTTTGGCGACGCAGGGAAGTCTCATTTGGAATTTCATATAGCCAGTGGAAAGAGGCGGTTTCTGAGAAGCATCCAAAGGCACTGCGAAGAATATCCATGGCGCTAAGGACTCGATCGGAGGTGCCTTCCTCAGGAAGAATGGTTGGGAAGAGACATCATGAATCCTCATTCTTTCGAATGAACTTATATGAATTATGCATTTTTCTCGTTTCCGTCCATTTATGTTCATCCACATTTTAGAAATAGAAATTCATCCCGAAATAACCAACTACCGCTTTCCTCGAACTCTGGCTTCTGCATTAAGTTAAGTGAAGGTAGTCTAGGGTAAGGCCCGAAGAAGTCATTTAAGAAATCGAATAAGAAGCTCGAAAGAAGTGAAGGCGTATCAGATACGGATCAGTCTCTTTCCCCGTAGGCATGAGTACGGCACCCTTGACTGGTTCTAACCATTCATTCTTCCCTGGTTCGACGCTTTCTCTAGTGGAGTGGATATGTGTTCGTCTACTTGACCTTTGTTGGTTCATACATACCTTTTCATTCCTGCTAGTAAGGCATCCCAGCTTTGCCTGTCCCCACGACTGCCCGCATCAACTTGAAACCGGAGAGCACTGGCACTGAGATACCTTACTTACTGAATTTCCTGCTGGCCTTCCCTTACCTGCCCTTCCATTTAGGTTGACGAATGGGATTTCCTTTTCTAGAAACACTGGGAGACTGGGTCTTCTCAGACAGAGATGGTTCTGCTCAGCGAGAGAACGAGCATACGAATCAATTCCATGCCCTGAACTTTGAACCAGAGATCCAGCTGGCACTTCTCTTTTGATTCATAACCCTTGCTTTGGAATATCCGGTTGACTTGGGCAGTTTCTTCTATATCTCGAATGCTTCAATCGCCAGGCCAGGTTCGATCAAAGAAGTTGATAGCGCGAAAGCTGTTTTAGTTAGTCACGTGCATCCTCGCCTCTTGCTGAGTCAGGCTATCAAGCCGTTGCGCTGCGTCTATCCGTTTTCTTGTTGGGTCAGGTTGAGTTCTAAGCCCGTGTAAAGTGAGCTTGGTCTGGAGCAAGCTTGACTCGTACAATAACTCGTCTCGTCTCGTATAGTATAGACGTTGAAGAAGCAGTCAATGGTGCCTGCTCTAGAAAATGCATATATCAATCAAGGAAGTGTTCCAGAATTCGTCGTATCCTGAGGTGAATCTTGCTTGTTTTGCTAATGACGTAAATGGAAATGAAATGAAATCTTGCTTCGTAATGAATTCCGCGAATCAAGAGCTGGAAGAGTGCTTTCAACTCACTCCAAGGGGCAAGGGATGGCACTATCACGACTGAATCGCCTATTCGACTAGTGCCAAGCGACCGATATCCTGATTGCCAATCGAACCCATAGGGACAAGAAACAGATCAAACAAACCATTCACATCACATGACCCTGACACTGTGCCTATCTCGTCTCGTAAGAAAAGAATTGGGTGGAGAAGCTGGCCTGGTCAATCCAAGAAAAAAGGATCCGTCCGATTCAGTGGTTTCGCCCATAAGGGAAGCATACTTTGATCAGAAAGGCGGGTCCTCTACGCTTTGAAAATAGCAGGTAGTAGGCCCATGGGAAAACAGACTTGCTCAAATCCATATTCTTGTTTCCCGAGGCAAAACCCACTAGTGAGTCAAGTGAAAGTCCTCCAATCTGTGAGGAGAGGAAAATCCTTATTGCATAGTTGAGCAACTATCTACTATTGATGACTGAGGCATTACAACGACGAAGATTGCAGATTTGGAAAGAGTATCATTGTCTGACAACTCTTCCTTTATACAGGAAGCAACAGTAGGAAATATGAGGAGTTTATGTTCACATCCACCAACCTACCAGCTTACTAGGACGGACTATGAAGAACTGCAGCGGATGACAATGGCGCTTCTATTCGAATCGAACACAAAGACGACCCAAATACAAATACTATTTCATTTCATTTAGTAGAGTAGAGTAGAGTAGAGGAGGGGAGCCCCACCTTTGATATCCAGTCGTGTGCCTGCCTGCTCTTAGATATGATTATTTCGATTAGACCGCTCTGCTTTGATCGGGATCTTACTCCACTAATGGTTCTGTTTTCGTACCAACTGCCCGGCCTAGCGCTTTAAAAAGGGCTGTCTGCATTACTGGAAAAAAAAGTAGTAAAATAAAAGTAGGGGCCACGTAGACTATTCTGAGGTGGTATGCTAAATCCATGATCCACTGATGTAGCTAGTGTGACTAAAGCTGCAGCTATTGGCTTAACAGGTTCTAAACTCTCCCACCCGATAAAGGAATTGAAAGACTACCCCGGGCCCGGGCCACGTAGACTATTCCCTTCCGCGGACATTCTTTTATAGTCTAGAAGGAAAGTAGCAAAGCCGAACGCAAATACACATGCAAATTGCGTCGACTACCTCATCACTGTCCAAAATGGGGGATACCGCTATTCATACATGGATGGACGAGGGACTCCGCTGACAACATCAGTAGATGACTTTTCTCTTTTCTCGCGGAATGCTATTAACGTTGGAAAAAACACAGCTCTCAAACTCACCCGGAGGGTGATAGGTAGAAGCATTAGTACCTAACGGAGCGGTATCTAACCAAAAAGGGAAGGGAGGTGATGTTCTTTTTATAAACAGGATGGAGCATGGCTTCCTTTCTTCTTAGATACATTTCATTCATTCCATTTCTCTATAGTTTACACTATAACATCTTTTAAATCCTGACAGATCTCGAAAAGGGTGGGGGCACTAGAACCAAATCTACATACACATCGAAACTTCCTATCTCAGCCAAGCTAGCACCTTCATCCCACCAATGCATTGTACGACTCTCCACCCTCCGCCTTGCCTTTTCCTCCCTCATGAAATCCAAATTTCCCGCAATGAAATTCGATTTCGTTCATGTGCAAAACGGCCCTGAGATCCGGGACTGGTAAAACATGGGTGCCCCATTTTCTTTTCCGTGCTCCGCCTTAGTGCCCTTATGAAGGCGGCGGGGAGTCCTTAGCCTTTGAACCAAACTCTAGGGAACGCTCAATTGCCTGACGTCTCAACTGCAATGGTGAACTCAGTGACATACACTGAAATGGATTGCATCTATTGTTCCAAACAAGGCTGATATTAGCAGGGCAAGCCCTTCCATGCAATTTCTTGCTTCGCTCTACAGACGAAAGTGCCGGATAGTCAATGGTAACCAGAAGATCTATGGTTTTCGAGAGAAGGTAATTGGAAAAACGATTCATTCCTTTGCTTTCTTTCAGATATATATTCAATAAGTCTGACCTTACCTGAAAACGAGATTCATGAAGAAGCCCAAAAAGTGCCGGGCTTAGTGCAGCCCAGTTCCTAGCCAGTGTTCAGTTATTTTTTCAGAGCTGTCCTCCTTCCCTTTAAGCTGCTCTCTATTTGAAGCCAAAGTCACTATTTCTATCTTTCCTGTTATTTCGTACCTAGTAGTATATATGGAGAATACCAAAAAGCTATCAATTACGCATAGGAGTTGTATAAAAAAGGGCCCTGACTTGTTGAAGTGCTTATTTTTTAGAGAGATTGACTTTTCTTTCAAAAGGATACATCAACCTGTAGTGAACCGGGCCACCGAGCTTGCTTTTACCGCTCTTACAGCTCTCTCTCTTCTTTTTTTTTGGTAGTTTGGCCAGGAAAGAGAAAGAGGAATGTACCCATTTCTATTTATCCATTCTAATAGAAAGTACCCAAAATGTTTTTTAATGTATGGAGCAGGCGTATGAGTTGATATCTTCAAGAGTCAAATCCTTTTCTTGCCCACCCAAAAGAAAAAAATCGTTACGAGCATCTCCAAAATGGAATTGAAAAGCTCCAATTTCCATAATGGTAGCGGGGAAATACCCAGGGAAGAATCATTCTTTTAATCATCCAGATCTATCAATTTGCGAATTCAATAAAAAACGGACTGATCCTCGGAATACACCATTATCTTTCGAAGTGCGTAGTCAATACTATGTTATATTATATTCAAAGAAACAAGTAAAAGAGTAAAGGCTTCGCCCTTCAATACCACACTTCCAATCTAAATTCCTACGAGATTGACGTTCGAAGAAAAAGACATGGTTTGATAGAAACTTTAAGTGGGTATCAAATAAGCTGGAATGAATGGTATCAATTTCTTCTTTTCTATACTGAATCTGCTTCGGTATCTCTTTCTTCCTTCCCTTCTGTAAACCAAGCAGTGACTAGCCTCTGGCACTCACTTTCCAAAGCACCAATTGACTTGCTTTCAGAACAACCCTGATCAGTTATACCGGAAATACCACCCGTACTACGTACGCCATTCCCAACGCGGAGCGCCTTTATTTTCGTATTGAACTCCGCTAGGAAGAAAAAGTTAGACCGTAGCCTAGTCACTCTTCTTTCCAATATACTTATAAATAATCGTGGCCGGCGCAAACCTAGCACCGCGTTGACATCTTCGCTTCAAAAGCTTTCATTTTATTTCTTTCAAAGGAACATGAACTAGGTTATTTACGGGAAGTCGTCCAGTCTAGGAGCACTCCCTTAGATTTGTAGAACGTGAACATGAGTGGTAGACTGAACACCCACACAATCTCTATTTGACAGAGCAACACCTTGAACGAAATCAAAATACTAAACAGAGTGGGTTACCGGCTCTACGACCCCATTCCGGGGCACTACTGTAGAGCTCTTTGGGCCTTCCATCTTTCTTTCGTCGTTTCGCACATAGATACAACTGTACTCTCTATTAGAAACTATATAATATAATAAAAATGGAAGTACTTTCGAGTAGTCTTACATTCACATCTTTAACTACTCGTTTTTTCCCGTTGCTAGCTAGCGTCTCACCTTCTTTTCCGAAAACGTAGGAACTAAAGAGGCCGGCCTTCGGCAAAGGGAAAGCGTGAAAGGATTTAAAAAAGGGGCTTTTCCCAACGGGGGATCTAAATATGAGGGATACTTGATCCTCAACTCTATTCATACAATCCTAAAGCTATTTATAGCTTGCTGATACTCCGGATACCTGCTCCTTAAGCTGGTTCTCTTCTCTTTGGGAGTTCTCAGCCGCTTCAGCTATTATCCTGGAACGATCTAATTTCAACTGAGAGACTTGCGTTCTTACTTCCTCAAGTGATCCAGGGTAGCTCCCGTTCCTACCATCGTTTAAAGTATCTATCCACTGGATCCAAGCTTGAACCAAGTTATATCGAAAGGCAACCCGATCACAATCTTGGATTGAGCTTAGAACGAAATTGGCGAGGGTGCGTGCTGGTTATGACCAAACCTCTGGCAGTTCTGTGTTTTCTAGTTGTGGAGAAGAGCCAGTCCCCAATTCTGGCAATAGAGAGGGCCTGGTCAACGTCCAACGTTAAGTTGAATTTCAAGTGGGCGCCTAAAAGTGTTATTTTGTGGAAATTATACTTTATTTATGCAAAAATTATTAAAAAAATACCGCTGGGATATGATATGTAAAAACTTTATTAGGAATCCTTTATTTATGGAAAAACGAGGTGGTTTTTTCACGGAGTTTCTAGGGGCGTAAGCAAGGGAAAGATCGGGCTCCAAAGACACGCAAGAGCGAATAATAGCGAAAGGTGAAAAATAGCATCTCATGTGGTGACTCCCATTGCAGAAGTGTAGAAGGCAAGCGAAACATTAAGTAGGCAGCGGGCGGCACAGCACCCAGTTCCTGCAGCTGCACCCCCTTGTAAGTGA
>Ga0207660_10000706_pt1 | contig 22277 bp, 20 predicted proteins | sample KBSC73BmetaG_FD_184335 | JGI IMG/M metagenome (GOLD analysis project Ga0207660, IMG submission 184335) | Corn rhizosphere microbial communities from Kellogg Biological Station, Michigan, USA - KBS C7-3B metaG (SPAdes) (version 2) | ecosystem: Host-associated > Plants > Roots > Rhizosphere ... | reverse complement strand
GCCGGTTCATCAACTACGATCAACTGTCCGACGAACGTGACCTATGACGGCAATCCACAGACACCGTGTACAGCAACTGCAACTGGTGCGGGTGGCTTGAATGTCAGTGTCACAGTTGTTTACGGCAACAACACGAATGCGGGCACAGCTACGGCTGATGCGACTTTTGCTGGTGATGCCAATCACAACAGTAGTGTGGCTACTCAAGTCACGTTCACAATCGACAAGACTGGTTCGTCAACTACGATCAACTGTCCGACGAACGTGACCTATGACGGCAACCCACAGACACCGTGTACAGCAACTGCAACTGGCGCGGGTGGCTTGAATGTCAGTGTCACGGTTATCTATGGCAGTAACACCAACGCGGGCACGGCCACGGCTAATGCCAGTTACGCTGGTGATGCCAATCACAACGGCAGCAATGCCACGCAAGTAAGCTTCACGATTGACAAGCGTACGCTCACTGCGTCGATCGCTAACAACCCCACTAAGGTCTACGACGGCAACACGAATGCGACGTTGACCCAGTCGAATTTCTCCATTACTAACCTGGTTAGCGGTCAAGGCTTCACCGTAACCAAGACCGCCGGCACATATAATAGTAAGGACGTTCCCACCGCGAACGCAGTTAGCACTACGTTGGCTGCTTCCGATTTCTCACCGGCTGGTGGGACAAACCCAAACAACTACAACCTGCCAACGAGCGCCAGCGGTGTTGGTCACATTACTGCGAAGCCGCTTAGCATTACGGCGGACAATAAGAGCTACTTGTTTAGTAGTCCGCTACCGACACTTACAGCGACCTTTAATGCTTTCGTCGCGGGTGAAGGGGTTGGCAATCTTGCAGGAACGCTCACGTTCACGCTTAAGGATGGTTTGAATAACACTCCGGCTTACAACGCTAGCACTCCCGCCGGTACTTACACGATCATTCCGAGCGGGGTAACCAGCACGAATTACAACATCACTTTTGTAAACGGTACGCTGACGGTTGGTGCCTGGACCATCACTGGCTTCTATCAACCGGTTGATATGAACACTCCGACGACGTTGATATGGAACACGATTAAGGGCGGTTCTACCGTTCCACTCAAATTCAACATCTACGCGGGAACTCCGGGGCCATTGACGGAGAGGAAGAATGTCAGTGATGTGATGTTTGGAACCGTGCAAATGGCAGACATCCCGTGCAACTCGTTGGCTGGTATCGACAGCCTGGTCGACTACGTAACAAACACGGGAAACACTGCTCTAAGGTACGACACTACCGGTGCTCAGTTCATACAAAACTGGCAGACTCCGAAACAGGCGAACAAGTGCTATCAAGTCCGAATGACTGCGCTCGACGGTTCACACATCGACGCCTTCTTTAAGACCAAGTAGCTCGGTACGCTAAAAGAAAAAACGGCCGGCGGAACTCGCAAGAGTCTCGCCGGCCGTTTCTTTGTAACAACGTAACTAAATAAACATTCGTACCACCAACCAGCCAACGGCCAGGCTGACAAACCCACCTGAAAACGTAAATGCCCACTCAGCTGACGGGCCGGGTTCTTTCATGAACTTTCGTAAAAGGACTACGCCGCACTTCCAACCATCATGTTGATACAGCGGCAGGAGATTGCCGCCAGCCAGCAACAGATTGATCCAACCGAAGTTGGTTCCCCAGGCTGCGAGACCGAACGCAAGATTTACGAAAACGCCTCCGAGATGAACTAAGAGCTGTTCGTGAGTAGCGCGCTTTTTCAAGAGGCTGCCATCGAGCATCACAAATGAACCAAGGAGAAGCGGCCGAAGACTGACCCGAATGTCGCCCACTCTAAATGAACAAAACTCCTTACCTAGACCAATCGCGAGTTCTGTGCAGGGAATATTAAGTCTGCGAGCGGCAATGAGGTGGCCAAGCTCGTGGACCAGTAGCGCTAAGGCAGTGGCGGCGATGAGTGAAAGAATAAGCATTGTCTTGCAGTCAAGAAAAACGGGGGCATGAGCTAGCCACCGAAAACAGGGGTGGCGTTCGGTTGGGAATCAATTTGCGTTCCGCCTGGATATCTTGAATTTTTCTAAGGTGCGGATGGTGAGGTGACGGATTTTGTTACGGACGCAGTGACAGAATGTGATGCTTCGCCCACGAGGATTCTCGCGGAAACGCTGCAATGCAATTTGATTGCAACGTGGTTGTTTACTCAGTGGTCAATGGTATAAGGCCTCTTTGACCTATAGAACTTATTTCAACAGACATTAAGTGAACCTTGCCTCGATTCGATCACCGATCACGTTGCCATGCTGTCGAGTGAGGGCTGGATAAGTTGCTTCTTCGACCGTTAATCTCTCGACAGCGATCACGCGCTCTACGGCCACGATGTCTGACTCTTCACCTTCGATCTCCATAAACCAACCAAAGGGAAGTTCGTCAATTGCGATTTCTGTTGAATGATAGTTCCACGTTCGGCGTCGCTTTTCATAAACCAGGGAAGGCTTGAAACTCAGCCGGTCCAAAATCCGCTCCATGGCCTCGGCGTCTTCCACTGAAGTCTCTTCTTCAAGTTGTCTTTTAATCGAGGAGTGTGATGGGAACCGTTTCTTGAAGGTGAGGATCGCGCGCTTGCCAATTCGTCGTAACCGAAGGATAGCCCCATCCAGATCGAGAGTCTGACTGCTATACAGCGTATTAACCTCGAAATCGGAATCTGACGGTTCAGCTCCGATCTCATCCAAACGTGCCGCGAGCGCATCAGCCTGCTGTTGTGTTAGCCGGTATTTTTTCTCGATCTCGATTGGCATGTCCGATATGCGTCTGTCTTGTCGTGTCGTGGCCAACCAGACAGCCAAATTTAAGTGTTCTCTTCAGTCCGGAGGACTGTCATGTTTATAGCATTGAGCTGCTTTGAATACTGCGCTCCGGGGGAGTGCTATGTGTCGGGTCGCTAATTGTTCTTTCGCCGAAAGTGAACGCGTTATTGATTTCGGTTCGGCGCAAACACATCGCACTCCTCCGGAGCGCGGAATGGTCGCTACGAGCGTGCTATAAACATTGCACTCCTTCGGAGTGAAGAGACTACTGACTTTTGCAAGTACCTCTAAAGCATATCGGACATCAGCTTCGTACCCATCGCACTATTTCCGGAATGCTCGCGCGCTTCCCGTACATCAACATGCCGATCCGGTAGATCTTCGAGGCAATCCAGGTCAAGAATGCAACGGTTGAGAATCCGATGAACAACGAAAGTGCGATCTGCCAAAACGGTGGTGTTTGAGTCACTATTCGCACCAACATGCTAATTGGCGCAAAGAATGGAACCATCGAAATCCAGAACGAAAATGGCGAATCGGGATTGCGACTTACTGGAAGAAACAGGTAGAAGCTTACAACCAGCATCATGATAATCGGCATTGCTGCTTGTCCGCCCTCCTGCGTAGTTGTCACAACCGATCCAATCAACGCGTACATAGTCGCGTACACGAAGTAACCAACCAGAAAGAACAGCGCGAAGTAGACATAGAAGTGAAACGGTATGGAAGGAAGGCGCGTCGGAATGCCCCTCGATGCCAGGACTGACACACCAAACAATCCAAACCCAGCGAATGCCACTGCCCAAATCGCAAGCTGTGTAAGCGCGACCAGCGATACGCCCAACAGTTTACCAATCATCAGCGTGAACGGTTTTACGGACGAAAAGAGCACTTCTGCGATCCTTGTTTCCTTCTCCTCGATTACCGCGCCGAGTACAACCTGTCCATAGAGCAGGACTGAAATGTACATGATGAATCCCACAACAAAGACCAAAAGAAAACTATCGCCAACGTCTCGTTCACTGCCCCCGCTGCTGATTCGTCGCGTTTCAAAATCAACTGAACGCCCCAGTGCACTCATTGTCCGCGCATCAACTCGAGCTTCAATTAGACGCTGAGTACGGATTGCGGCGTCAACCGCATCGCGAATTCTTCTGGTCGAAATGAGGTCGCTAGTGTTGCGTCTAACAAACTGCGCCTTTGCTGTTTGCATTACATCGGGTGGCAGGATCAGATAAGCATCGATTTCTTTCGCTCGTAATCGATTTTCCAATTGCGCCTTGACGTCGGCATCTGATCGATTGGCCGGTTGCAACTCTTCCAAAACGAAGTCACTGCGTCTTCCGGCAGCGATTCGATTCGCACGCGTTGCAACAGTTGCGTCGACATCTGCTGCATCGTCCGCCTGGAGTGAAGTCTTCAGACGTGAAAACAATTTCCCGGTACCATCCACAACAACAACTCTCAATCCGTTGCCGGAGTCGATGCTAAGGATGAGCGCTGGCGCAACGCCAAAAAGAACCATTGCGGCAGGGAGGAGGACAGTTGAGACAATAAACATCTTTGCGCGAACGCGTGCCATCCACTCTCTCTTAACGACAGCAAGAAGTTTTGTCACTGCGTTTCACTCACCTTCTCGATAAAGATGTCGTGCAGGCTGGGTTCAATCATCTCGAATTTTGTGACTACAGCTCCCGAAGCGATCAACTCTTTAAGAAAGTCCTGCGGATTAGCATTGGCCGTGAGCAGCACTTCCACCTCATCGCTGTGATGTTGAATGTTACTCACCAAATTCGACGTCGCGAGATTACCATTGGTGCCTTCCACTCTGAGTGCGATTGAGTTGCGTCCAAAGCTCTTCTTTACTTCACGAATGCTGCCCTCGAGAACTTTTCGAGATCGATTGATCAGACATATGTCGTCGCAGATCTTTTCGGCGATATCCATCGCATGCGTAGAGAAGATGATGGTCTTTCCCGCGCGTTTTAGATTGAGCACCACATCCTTTAACAACTCCACATTCAGCGGATCGAGACCAGAGAAGGGTTCGTCGAGTATGACCAGATCGGGATCGTGAAGGACAGCAGAAATGAACTGTATCTTCTGCTGCATACCCTTTGAGAGATCGCGTGTCTTCTTCTGTTTCCATTCCGACAGCTTGAGCCGCTCAAGCCAGGTATCAATCCGCTGTTGCGCATCTTTGCCGGTGACGTTTTTCAACTGCGCAAAGAAGCGGAGTTGCTCTCCAACCTTCATGCTCTTGTAGAGGCCACGTTCCTCGGGCAGGTAACCAATCTTATCTTGTAGTTGACTGTTTATTTTCTGTCCAAAGAGTTCAATGGTGCCGCTGTCAGGCGCGGTAATGTTGACGATCATTCGAATGGAGGTCGTCTTGCCGGCTCCATTCGGACCCAGGAGACCGAATATGCGGCCTGCACGCACAGCCAGGCTGAGATCTTCAACTGCGGTAAAGTCTCCAAAACTCTTGCTGACATGATCGACTTTGACGGTGATGTCGTTACTGGTGATAACCATTCTTTATAACGAGGTTACATGACTCGATTGTTCGTTGTATAGATGTTTCTTCTGTTCTTTGTGCTTTGTTCTTTGTGAAAACTCTCTGCGCTTCCTCTGCGTTCTCTGCCTGTTCTTAGAAACTCTCAAGGCCAAGCACCCAGAGAAAACAACGTTCGCTCAATTGAACAAGTCGGGAAGGGTGGCTTGCCCCCGCTGGCCTTACCGAAATTCCAACTTGAGCAGTTTTTGAGCGGTCAGCGGGGGCAAGCCACCCTTCCCGACTTGTTCTATTCGAATGTTTGTTTTTCCCATCGAGTGCTTGATGTTTTGCTGTTCGATCATGGTTGCCGTAGGAAAACGGAGCATCGAAGCACCGACAAAGCTCAACCTTTCGATTTCGGATTGCCTTCGATAGGTGGTTTGAGACATAGTTATCTCACGTCACCCCATGAACAAAGTCGAGGCCGCGACTCTTCCGGGCCAATCTGTATAAACCACTTGTTACGAATACAGTTCAAGCGACTCCATCATTTCGCGTCACTCATAACTGTGATCGTGATATTTGTGTCCGGCGTAGCATTGGGACAGAACCCTCAACCACAAAAGCCCCAATCTGCTGACGATGTCGTTCGTGTCTTCACTGAGTTGGTACAGACTGATGTGATGGTCTTCGACAAACAGGGCCATTTTGTTGAGGGCCTGACTCGCGACAACTTTGAGATCAAGATCGACGGCCAGAGTCGACCTATTCAGTTCTTCGAACAAGTCAAAGCGGGCACCAGCAACGAAGAAGCTCAACTTGCTGCGGCTCGTGCCTCCGGAAACATCTCCAACTCAGCTTCTGTTGTTCCGCTGGATCGAGGTCGAACAATTTTCTTCTATGTGGATGATTTCCATCTCGATCACAGTAGTTTTGTGTATAGCAAGAAGGCTATTTCAAGTTTCATCGATCAGGAGATGGGGCAAAACGATCAAGTGGCCATAGCTACAGCGACGGGCCAGATCGGCTTTCTCCAGCAGCTGACGGGTGATCGAAACATTCTTCATCTCGCGCTGGATCGTTTTAATTCGCGCTCGTACTCAAACACGGATGCCGACCGTCCCCAGATGAGCGAATACGAGGCAATGTTAGTCGATAACAATGACATCGACTTCTTTGATTACATGGTCGATGAGACTATGAAGCTTAATCCCGGATTGAATCGGGAAATGGCGGCAGGTATTGTGCGAAATCGGGCGCAGGCAATGCTGGGCCCGGCGGCGCAGTTTAGTGCGAATACCTTGTCGGGGCTCGAAAGACTCGTTCGCAATGCAAAAGATCTTCCTGGTCGCAAGATACTGTTTTTCTTTTCAGACGGATTCCTTATTCAAAACAGGCATGGCGACGCGCAGATAAGATTACAACGCATCACTTCAGCGGCAGCGAAGAGTGGAGTCGTAATCTACGCAATTGACGCGCGCGGATTGAGTGTGTCGTCAGAGTTCGATGCTAGTAAGTCGGGAGGTATTGATCTCACCGGGCGACGCAATCGGGCGTCGAGTGGGGAACGGTACGAGCTGCAGGATGGTCTGAATGCCCTCTCACGCGATACGGGTGGGCGGCCAATCTTCAACACTAACGATTTCAAACCCGGCATCAAAAACGCAATCAAAGAAACCTCGGTCTATTACCTTTTGGCGTGGAAACCTGACAACGACAAACAGAAGACGGTTCGATTCAGGAACATTCAAGTAAACGTAGTTGGTCGACCAGAGCTAACAGTGCGGGTGCGGAAAGGATTTTTTGATGTAGAGACGACGCCCGCAGCAACGGCCGATGTAGCAAAGCCGGCAATACCAGCGGAAGAGAATAAGGTGATTGCAAGTAAGCTTCGGGATAGCATTGCCGCGCCCTTCCCGCAAACGGCTCTTCCGATTCAGCTTGGTGTTAACTACTACGATGTGGCAGGGAAGGGACCTACACTCGCGACTTCAGTCTCGATCCCCGGAGAATTCCTGGTTTTCGAACCACGCGATGGAAAGATTCAGGCACTGCTCGATATGACCGGTGTTTATTTTGATGACAAAGGTCAAGTGAAGGCGAATTTCTACGAGCGCCTGGTGACCACTGCGCCGTCAGCTGAAGAAGCCAAAGAGTATCACGGCGACATTGGGTACACGCATTCGGCAAATCTGCCGCCCGGTCTTTATCAGGTACGAGTGGCAGTGCGCGAGTATAAGACTGGACGGGCCGGCAGCTCGTATTCGTGGATCGAAGTGCCGGATCTGTCCAACAAGAAATTGTCGATGAGTAGTCTATTGCTCGGCGAACGAACCCAGGCGATGATGGCGAATACGTCGACAACTGTAGGGCCTGGATCTGTTTTGTTAAGTCCAGGTCATCGTTTCCATCGTGATTCGACGATCCGGTTTGTCGTTTTTGCCTACAATGCATCAGTCTCCGAAGTTGATCAAAAACCAGATATCGCAGTGCAAGTGCAAGTGATTCGCGACGATCAACCAGTAATCACTACCGCCGTACGCAAAGTGAGCATGGACGGGGTCTCTGATTTTGCCAGGATACCTTATGCCGCTGAGATCCCATTGAGCGAGCTCCAGGCCGGCAGTTATGTGCTTCAAGTGACGCTCATCGATCGGGTATCAAAACAGAGCACATCGCAGCAAACGCATTTTGATGTTTTTTGAAAATCTCTGCGCCTCCGCTGCGTTCTCTGCGTCTCCACGGTAGCCTTCGTATGTTTCGGTTGATTCGTGTCGTTTCGTGATCGTGGTTTCTGAACATAAAAGATCCACGAATCAACCGAAATGTACGAAGGCCCGCAGAGACCCAGAGAACGCAAAGCAGGCGCAGAGAAGATCGATTTGACGTTGAGTAAGTTATTTGCTTGTTTTGTAGAACCAAAGCAGCTCGGGGTGTAAAGCTGCATTCGCGACTGATCATGCCGAAGCCATGGAAGCCTTCCAAAAAACAACTCCTCGCGGCAACTTCGAAGACAGTTCGCGACGTGATTGCCCCTGACCTCAACGTTCTCTTTTGCGGCATCAATCCGGGTCTTTACACGGCAGCCGTGGGCCATCATTTTGCTCGGCCTGGAAATCGTTTTTGGCCCACGCTACACGCGAGCGGTTTTACCGAACGGTTGCTGTCGCCATTTGATGAACGAGAACTGTTGAAATCAGGATTTGGTATCACCAATGTCGTACGCCGAGCTACTGCGTCAGCTGACTTGTTAACGAAGGAAGAAATCATCGAAGGCGGAAAGCGGCTTAGTTTGAAAGTACTAAGGTATCGACCACGGATCCTGGCGATTCTTGGAGTGGGCGCTTATCGCGTAGCGTTCGACAAACGGAAAGCCGGTTTGGGAAGGCAAAGCGAAATGATTGGTGGCACGGTCGTGTGGGTGCTTCCAAATCCGAGCGGCCTAAACGCAAATTACCAGCGTGAAGATCTGGCGAGGCTGTTTCGAGAACTCCGAGAGGCAGCGAGGGATTTAAGATTTTAGATTTAAGATTTCAGATTAATATTACCTACTTTGAGCTACCAGCGGTTCACCGAATCTAAAATCTGAAATCTGAAATCTTAAATCTTAAATGACTTTCACCACCTGCTTTCCCAGATTCTCTCCTCTGAAGAGCCCAATGAATGCATCGGGAGTGTTTTCGAATCCCTCGATGATCGTTTCTGCATGTTTGAGTTGGCCACTCTTGAACCACTCTGCGAGCTGACTAATTCCTTCTGCAAATCGAGGCATGTACTGCGTAATAATAAATCCCTTCATCGATGCACTGCGAATCAAGAGAAAAGGTTGAGGCTTAACACCTACTTCCGGTTTCTCTGAGTTGTAGATCGAAATCTGGCCGCAGAGAACAATGCGAGCGCGCTCGTTAATCAACGGCAGGACGGCATCGGACACGACGCCACCTACGTTGTCGAAGTAAATGTCGATGCCGTTTGGGGACGCTTCTTTAAGTGCATCACACATGTTGCTCGTCGTCTTGTAGTTGATCGTTTTTTCCACACCGAGTTCGTCGTGCAGGTATTTATTCTTTTCATCACTACCAGCAATTCCGATCACATGACATCCCTTGAACTTCGCGATCTGACAAACGGTCATGCCCACGGCGCCAGCGGCTCCGGATACCACAACGGTTTCACCAACTTTAGGTTGTCCGATATCGAGCAGGCCGAAATAAGCCGTCAGCCCGGGTACGCCCAAAACACCGAGCGCGACACTTGGAGAGACGCCCGGCACGATCCTCATTAGCTGACCTGCCTTCGCGATGTTGTATGTGCGCCAGCCGAGCTGAGCCACTACAACGTCGCCGGCGTTAAAGTTCGGCGCAAGCGATTCAAGCACTTCACCGACGACCGCGCTTTCGATCACTTGCCCTATTTCGAACGCGGTGATGTATGACTTACCTTCACGCATGCGACCACGTAGATAGGGATCAACCGAAATATAAAGCGTGCGAAGCAAGACTTCTCCGTCTTGAAGTGCAGGAGCTTCAGATTCAGTGAATGCGAAGTTCTCGAGAGTTGGGAGTCCTGATGGACGAGATGCGAAATGTATTTGTTTAGTCAGCATAAGCGTAGCTCCTTGTTCTTTGTGCTATGTACTTCGCGCATTTTGATCACCGGAGGAGTGAGTACAAAGATCAAAGATGAAAGATCGAAGGTCCTTTATAAGTACGACAACCACCAATCCCGCCGTTTTTGCTTCACTCCAGCAAACCACTTACACAACGGATATAGCAACAGCACACCCGTGATCCACGATATGTAGACGACAACCAAATTGAATCCCATGTCACGTCCAATGTTGTTCCAATCCATGGGAGTCTTAAATAACCACCAGACGGGTTTCCCAAACGAGTAATGTAGTATCAGTGAAATCAAATGAGCGGTTGGCCACTGCAGCAAATAGAAGAACAGCGGCACACGTCCGAATGTAACAAAGAACTTCCGCAAACCTGACGGCGGACTAACGTTTCCGGCTTCAAACAATGAGAGCGCCAGGATCGAAGGACCAAGTGTCATCAACAAGTACAAGAGTGAAGGTGGATACTTCGCCGTGTTGAGAAAAGATAAGACGGTGTAAAAAAAACCGCGGGTTTGAGACTGCCAGGGCTGCGGATCACCGTAAACATTGATTCCACGAATTACGATGAAGAGTAAGATTGAAGCCAAGCCGATTATGAATAGTAAGCGCTTTCGTTGAGCTGTAGCTTTCCGATAGATCGACCCAAAAGCGTAACCAACAGCCATCACTCCCACCCAGGGGATAAGAGGATAGAGAACAAGTACAGCAGGACTCGGAAATCCATCGATGAAAAACAATCCTTGTTGATGCAGGATAAGCCACAGCTTGCCCCAAACCCCAAGAGTGGGATTACCAAATGCGCGCGGAATCTGAAATTTATCGAGCAGATTGTGGAAAGCGATCATTAACAACCCGAAAGCTGTGATGACCTTTAGCGGCAGATGGATGAGCGCGGCCATAACGATCATCGAGAAGCCGATCGCCCAGATGACCTGCATCATCATTAAGAGCTTCACTTCGATATTGAAGAACGCCCCGAGACGCACCAACGAGAATTCAAGAAAGATCAACCAGAGACCGCGTGTGATTAAGAAGCGCGTCAGAGTGCTCTTATTCTTACCGCGCGCAAACTGTAAGTAGATGCCGGTGCCCGCAAGAAATACAAAAGTCGGAGCGCAAAAATGTGTAATCCACCGAGTGAAGAAGAGGGCAGGATTTGTACGCGTTGGATCTAATGGATCAAACTGAAAGACCGCGTTGTGAATGAAGTCGCGCGTGTGATCCAGCATCATGATGACCATGACGATTCCACGCAGGAGGTCGATCGAATCAACTCGTGTCTTTGCGGGTTCGCCATTTTGAGGCGGTACGTCGCCGGCATAGTCAAGATGCGGAAGATGGGAAGTCAGGGTATTAGTCGAAACGCTTGCGGCCATGATGGGACTCCTGAGCGGGACTTGCGGGATTGTGCAGGTTTAGTACGGCGGTGGGCAAGGGAAAGTTCGATGTGTACGCTCTATGGCGTGATAGGACCAATCTGACCTATAGGACCCATATCAAGCCAAACAAACAGGTCTTGCCGGTGATGTAAGTGCCCTTACATCACCGGTGTTGACCTATGCCAGGAGAGTCGGGATTGCCTGACAAAACCAAAGGCTATGCAGGTGGAGGAGTGCGCCGGGGTGATTCGATTAGACCGCGAACGACCTGAGCGACCTGAGAGAGCGGCTGTGGTTTTCTTAAGAATGCATCCGCACCAAGAAGCCTCGCTTCGTCCTCAATCTCGCTTGAGCCATACGCCGTTAGAATCACGATTCGAGTTTCAGGACTTCGCTCATGAACCAGGCGAACGATTTGAAGCCCCTCATGATCTCTGGCCGGACCCATACGCAGATCTTGAATGATGACTTTGTAAGTGCCCTGGGCGATAAGGCGCTCAGCTTCCTCGACATCTCCAGCGGTATCGACAATGAAACCGTTATGAGAGAAGTATTCCTTCATCGAGAAGCAAATTGATTCCTCATCGTCAACGATGAGGAGACGGGGGGCCTGATGGGGGACTGAGTCTTGTCCGTGAAAGAGCCTGCGCAGTCTGCCTGATACCCGTTTCAGAGTTTGCAATGGACCTCTATGGTTGGGGCGTTCAGTGTGCACTTCGTTTCGAGGGTCGTCGATTGCTGCTCTATTATTGAGCCGCGTTTTGGTCTTAAAAAATTCCGTTCCGCACAACGGAAACCATTTGTACCCCTGTTTGAAATGCGCTGACGCCTAACTAGATAGCGATAGCTGACCTCACGTTTTGGTGCGGCATTGAGCGTTCTCTTTCGATGCTGGCAAGCACGTCCCCAGGCCGACGTTCGCCGCCATGCTTATTGATCACGTGAAGCAATAGTTCACAAATCTCACGCGTGCCGGTGCCGATCGTTTTACCCAGTTCATCCTGGAGGGCGTAAATAGTGGCCTCGGGGTTTAGAGGCAGAATGATGGGCTTGGAGTACATTTCTAATTTCCTGTCGATGCTTGTCCGGTATCGCTCTTGCGCTTCGCGTATCGATGTCTAACACCTGCCGCTAAGCCTAATAAGCCTGTACCGAGAAGGAGCATCGAAGCAGGTTCCGGCGTTTGCGTTGTAATGGTGTCCGCATTGGTTCCGAAATACATCTGTACACTGGTGATTTGGAAACCCGAGGGGAGATTCAAAGCCACCTGAACTGAAAATGTGGCCGTGTATACGACGAACGGCTGGTGTGGTCCGCTGTTGCTGATTGAACTGTTTGCGCTCGAGTAGACAACTTGGCCGCTCCCGTTAGTGCTGGTTGGCGCACCCAGGATTAACTCATCAGGCGGATTGGTTCCGTTGGCCCCGGTGAATCCGAGTGCGTTTAGATAAGCTGGGTTTTGGTTCGATAGTCCCCAACCCAGGGCATCGTCACCGGCTCCGTTCACATCGACTCCGGTTTGGCTTCCCAGGAATTTCACCTCACGGCCCGCCTGCGACATGATCACTACAGGGCTAATGTTCAAGAGATTGCCCTGTGCATCTTTGACCTGGAAGGAAAGTCCGCTGATTGCCTGACCAGCACTGACGATGTTTTGTTGGTTGTTGGTGATGACGATGGTTAGAAGGTTTGGATTCGCACCGGCTGAGAATGTTGCCGTACCATTGACAACATTGCCCCCGGACGTCGTGCCACTAAACGTGAAGGTTTCTGCACGCACTACCGCACTCGCTGCGGTCATTGTCATGAACAGGGCGCATAGCGTGACAACACTTTTAAGCTTCGGGTATGGCCAATTCATAAGCGCCTTGGTACAGTTCGAGCAATTGAGTAGTGTCTCAGTCAGTCCTGACGACGCAGGACTGACTGAGCGCATCCCGTTAAGTGCCTTCGCGTTCCGTTGGCCGGATCTTCAGAAGGGTCCGACGATGATTAGAACAACCTGAAGTTGATGTTCATTCACGATCGAGGCGATTCGGTCTGCCTCCTTCCGCACATGGACCTGAGGTGGAGCTCACTTCCGCGATTTTCGGAAGCGGCGAGCAGTCGCGCCGACCCCTAGCAGGCCAGTACCCAGCAAGATCATCGTCGCGGGTTCAGGCGTCTCGGTTGATGGCGTTCCGTTCGAGGCGTATCCGGTTGCCCGGGCGCCAGTGCAATCTGGACAACTCACAAAGATATGACCGGCGACTGCATTGCCCTGGCTGTTGTTTGCCAGCACGTTGCTGCTATCCGCCAGCCAGTTACACGTCGGACACGAAACGGTGAAAGTTACGGTCGAAAACGCTGCAGTGAAACCGTCGAAATTGTCGAGGGCAAAGTTGAAAGTTCCAAATCCATCCTCGGTTTGACTGGTTCCTGTGTCCGATAGCGTCGCATCAACCCCAGCAGGAGTCGTTGTCAGGAGAGTTACTGGACCGCCGTTGAAGTTGACGGCCACGGCACCGTTACCACCAAAGAGGTAGATGTTGGTACCCTGGGTTGCGCCTTGAAACGTGATTGTCGCGGTTGTGGAGCTCGTTTGATTAACAGTTACAGTTCCGTACGGACCGGTGCATCCAGCACAGGCCTGGAGTCCGGGATTGCCTTGGGTAAGTGTATAGACGAATGGAGTCGCGTTGGCTGTGGCGTAGGACGCCAGTACTGCGAATCCACAAATCGCAAATGAAACTAGCAACTTGCGAATGTTGGTTAACGGGGACATACAAAACTCCTTTTGTTCTTGAGAAGACACTTGAGAATGTCTGCTCATTGTTAAATTGTCAGTGGATCTGGTAGGAGGAGCATTAATGTCGGGGCTGCTCGAACCACTCCAATTAGTTACAGCGAGTATTCTGGGCGAATAGACAGCAATCCGTTGTTGCCGATCGGCTTGACTTGCTAAGACTACGGGGGCAATCGACAGTCTTAGCACTCTCGCTTTTCGCAACTAACGGGCGAATTGATCACAGTTAAATTGCCACGGGAAACCTGGCATTCACCGGCTGTGTGATCCCGCCGGAATGCCCTTTCGACTAAGGAGCTAACCGAAGCCGGAAAACTGATTAAGGCGAGTTTACTGGGCCTACAGGAAACGATGTTCCGTGATTCTTACCGCAATACCTCGACTGCCATCGAGTTGCGGCTCGTCTCGCAGCACCTTACCCTTAATCGCAGCCATTGAGCCCGAACCGTTCAATAGCCGCACAACCAAACTAATTTGCGATCGAAGTTTGATCCTGCATGGGATTCGCAGAAAAAGCCCGGAAGAACTCAGATTCTCCACACAACAATCCTGACTCAACATTTCGCCCTCGCGATCAATGCCCCATACTCTTGCCGGCAATGAATCGCTCAGACGCGGTTTGCTTCTTCGTTCACGCTTTCCTTTGATCAGGAAGGTAGAGACGAGCGGATTGAGGAAGGGAAGATGTCCGTCGAGAACTTCGCTTGCTCTTTGTTCGAATACTGCTGCCATACTGGGGGAAACATCCTTCAATCTTAACTTGGGGTGCGAACACAATAGACTTAGATCGAAATTGTAACAATGGAGGTCTTTGCCTTTCTTGCTGGCAGGTTTTTGGTAATTTTTTTGGCAGGATTCTGCCGGGGAGCTGAGGATTAACTGTGGAAAAAAATTCGATGTCCGATATGCGTCTGTCTTGTCGTGTGGTTCAAGATACGAACTCTGTTCTTCAAAGCCCAAGTATAAAATCAGCATTCGTGTTTGCTATCACACGACAGACGCATATCGGACATCTTAGGGTTTCTGTGCGAGTTGATTTGCGAAAGCGTAGACCACTAATTCCAGACGATCTGAAACTCCAAGCTTCGCGTAGATTGAGCTGAGATGGTGAGTAACGGTGGTTTCGCTAATAAATAATCGCTCGCCGATCACTTTGTTTTTCAACCCTAGAGAAACTAAAGAGATCACCTCACGCTCCCGAGCGGTCAGCGCATTGATCTTAGAAATTTCTGGATTTGGTGGGGTGCGCTGTTCATTCCGAACATCACTGAGGACGCTTCCGATCATCGATCTATCGATCCAAACTTCGCCATCATGCACTTTTCTGATAGCTTTCAGTAGTAGTTCTGCGGCCTGTTGTTTTAAGACTATACCCATCGCCCCGCGTCTTATGGCGGTCCTATGGGACTCAGGTGTCTGAACGCCTGTAAGCACAAGTACCCGCGAATTACTACTGGCCTTCGTAAGTTCCGGCAAAAAGTCGAGTCCGTCTTCTTCGCCCAGAATCAGATCAAGCACGATAATGTCAGGCTTTTCGGTTGCAGCAAGTGTGAGAGCTTCAGCAGGAGTGCCCGCCATGGCCACGACGGTCATCGTTTGGTCCTGCTCGATCAACATGCGCAGGCCGGCGCGAATAACGGCGTGGTCATCGACGATCATGATGCGTATGGGGGTCATCTTCGTCGAACCACCTTGATGATTGTAGTCGTTAACCCGAACTGCGAGTTCGGTATCCTTGGGCGATTGCGCGTTCATTATGCACAAAAAGTATTCATCTAGTCGAACGGCGAAAGTCCGATATGCTTCAGCTTGTCGTGTGATCCGGGCCACGAATGCTGATTGATACAGGGCTTCGCATTGAACAAGGTTCGTGTCCCGGAAGATACGACAAGCTGAAGCATATCGGACACTACAGCGGTATCGTCACTGAAACGACCGTATAGTTCTTCTTATCGATGGTTACCACCGTCTTGCCACCGAGCATCGCTGCGCGCTCGGAAATGGATTTCGGAGTGAACAAACGTTGTTGATCGTGCCCGTCTTCCGGATCAAAAGGATTAACAGGTGGCCTTGGGTTTTTTATCTGCAATTGGAATCTGCCGTTCCTGCAGCTCAAATCAACTTCCGCGTCATTACATAGGGCATGCCGGCGAACATTACTCAAACCTTCAGTCACCATCTGGAAAAGTTCTGCTGCGAGTCGATCGTTGATTTCTATTTTTCCTCGAGGATTTACATCTACTCTGATCCCCGTCACTGACGTAAATCGAGACACGAAACGCTCGATTGCTGGAACCAGCACATCTCGCCTCTCTTCGCCCTCGCGCAGACCCCAAACATAGCGCCTGAGTTCCACGAGTTCCTGAGTCGTTAAATCCAAAAGCTCCTGAACGTTGTCGAGTACGTGGTCGTTACCACTCTGGAGCTTCTGTGCGAGTGCTGCAATTCCTAACTGAAGACCCACATATGGCTGAATTACGCTGTCGTGAATGTCTCGGGCAATGCGACGGCGCTCTTCGTCCGCAGCATATGATGCCAGGCTGTCGACGAGTCTTATATTTTCGATCGAGGGCGTAACGTGCCCCATTAGTTGAAGGGCGAAATCGATCTCTGCCGTCGTATACGTCTGCGGACCTCCAATGACATATAGACGACCGGCCGGGCGGTTTCCGTTATGCACGGGAATGGACAGGTAGTTTGTTGTTTCCAGCGCGTTCGCTACGTTTTCCGCAGCTCCTTTAAAACCTCTGGTCACTTCTCCTGTTTCGACATTGAACAACGTAGGTTCACCGCGACGGCGCCGATAAATCACGGCGTCATGCGGCCTGGGGAACAAGAATAGATTGGCTGCCTCAGCACTAATCTCAGGTGGCGTGACGCCAGTTGGAGGAGAACCTCGTCTAACGCGGTACATTTGGTAGGTAAACTTCCCCTGTACTTCATGGGCGGGCAGAAGTAGTAGACACCCATCAGCGTCGTAAAACCGTCGCAAGCTTTCAAGGATGCTTGTAATCGTTCGATCGATTCCAAAGCGCGTATGCGAAAGGCCGGTTACGTCCCTTAACAGCTGCAACTGATTTCGCAGATTAATTCTGAAACCACCCCAACGAGATATCAGATAACCGAGTATTAATAGCTGTATTGGGCGAAGAAGAATGCGGTTGAATTGGACCGTTTGTTCTACCGGGTTTATCCAGAGGGCCACAGCCGTGAATAGGACTGCGGAAGTAAGTGTTAGATAAAGGCCGGTTGAATATCCCCAACCAAATGAAGCAACCAGTATCGCAAAAAGAAAGAAGTTAAAGTAAATGCTGGCGGTGCCGTTGGTTGCAATTAGTACGACATACCATCCAACATCCAGCCAATGCATGATAATGGCTGGAACGACATTGTTCCTGCGCACAGACAGAAGATAAACGAAGGCGCTATAGACCGTGTAAAAGATAAGAACGACGACGCCAGGTTCGAAATGGAGTGACTGGCTTGGTGGCGCAGTAATGACTGCTACCATCAGCGCAGACGAGGCCAACATCAGCCTCATGATGGAAACGAGACGCAGGTCGATCCATTCTTCAGAAAAAGAATGACCAGTGAAGTTGGATCTACTTGCCGGGCGCTGGTTCACGAGAAACTCCGTCGAGGATGCATCGGACAAGCGAAGTTCAGGGTGCCGGTTCGATAAACTTCTGTAGTAAAACCCACACTCTTTCAGCTTCTTCGCCAAAAATCACAATGTCGTTCTGCCTTTCGTCCAGATCCAAACCTAAGCGTGACTTTACTGTCCCCTCACCTACACGATAGTGTGCGCTCGTTATGTGATCGAGGTGGACCAGAAATCGTCCACCCTCAGGATGGGCAAGCTCAATATATTTCATTCAGCACCTCGTTTTGATTCACCGGCCCTGCATTAGGGACAAGGAAATTCTCGGCGAAGGATTACCAATGTGGATATGTGGACCTGTAGCTACACCCGGTATGGCGCTTCGAAACGCGAGGAATGGAATCGATTCGTCACGAAGAAAAGCGATCAATGCGCGTCCCTCGATGCTATCGGGATGCAAACCTACATCCATTCCATTCCGGTGATCCCAACCCCAGCGGGTATGCAGCTCTGACTGACCGAAGGAGCTAAGGGGTAACGGTCGATTAAACTTGACCAGGAAGAAATCCTTGACTCGCGCGGCGTCTGACAGCTTCCACTTGCCGTTTCCCTGAATCGGATGCGACGGCGCTGACTCAGCAACCTTGGGTCGATCAATGCGGCTTACGCGTGATCGTTGGATGAAGGTGGAAACGTTGCCACGCTTGTACCAGTAACCGTCCGAGTCTTCACTGACTTCGTCAGCCACGATTTGCCCACCGCCGGTTAGAACGAGTGTCACGGATTGGGCGGGAACCTCAGCATCCGCCTTCACTGACTGAATGGTAGCTTCGCTTGTTTGAGGCTGCTTTTGATTTTGAGCGTTCGTAGAGGTTGTCGCGATGACGAGCAAGCACAAACAAAAAAAGTAGGTGGCGAACATTGATCTCAACCCATGTCCGATATGCTTTAGCTTGTCGTGAGATTCCAAACACGAACGATCATTGATGGGATGCAGGATAAATCGTTCGTGTTTGGAATCCCACGACAAGCTAAAGCATATCGGACATAGCTACGTCTTGGGCGCAAAGTAACCGACTCGCGTGGCAGCTTTGAACGAGGGATTGACTGTTTCCACACGCACGCGACGAAACGCGCCGTCTCTCGACTTATTCAAAGGTGTGTAATAGAGCGCATATTGGTGGCGTAACTCGTCCGCCACTTCTGCATAGGTCGACTCGAGCGCGTCAAATGAAAGTGGTTTGTAGAGGCGACCACCAGTTGCCGCGGTAAGCTGGTCCAGATTTACTTCGCTTTGATCCAGAGCTCGAATGCCTAATCGCAAGTCGTCAACCCTTAACTGATTGAATCTTGCACTTGCGCTGTCGCGTGTTAGCAGGTCCAGCTGCGCAAGCTTTTCCGCTTTCGATATCTGCGTATTGCTGACTACGTAAACAACCACCTGGGCTTGCAAAAGTGCGCGCAGAGCGTCTTCAAGTGTGCTGGCACCTCGGCCATTATCAATGCCGTCTGTCAAAACAATGAGAGCTCGTCGTGATTTCGCTGCCTCGGCAAATTGGTCGCGCGAAGTCAGGGCCAGAGCATCGTTGAACCGAGTGAACATGCCAGCCTCAATTCGGCCCAGCGCGCGATGCAGCTGAAATCTGCTCTTTGTCCAGTCGAGCAGTAATTCAATTCGATCGTCGAACTTGATCAAGCTGATGCGATCGTCGGCGGCAAGGCGCGTGGCGAACCCTTCAGCCGCCCTGCGAAAATCGTCAAGATTTTCCGCTACTGAAGATGAAGCATCTACCATTAGCGCCACATCGACTGGAACTTGTCGCAAAGCGAAGTCACTAAGTGGTTGAGGTATTCCATCTTCAAATACCCGAAAATCGTTTCTGGTCAGTTCACTTACCAAACGCCCCGATGAATCACGTACTGAAACGGGAATCATGACCTCAGTGGTGTTCACCGAGATGACATCGCCCGCGCTGATTTCTTTGGGAGGTTCTTCTGGTTTCTTTTTGAGTTTGGGTATGGGTGGGGCTGGACCAAGGCTCTCAAGAGTTGGCTCTGCGGGCGTTTGCGTTGTTGAGGTCTGCCTGGATTTCGTGGGTCGCGTCGGTGTGCGTTTTTGTGCGGTGCTGACCGGCGAACTCTGGATGATGAGAGCGGCAACAACAAGTAGTAGAACCCCAAATACACTTCGTCTGTCTCTGCGCAATCTTTGCGTTCTGTGCGTCTCAGCAGTTTTTAAGGACACAAAAAAGCTAACCGCAGAAACCATAGAGACGCAGAGATTACGCCGAGAAGATTGTCTTGAGCACTTCATGGTTTTGAGCTGCGGCCTGCGGAACCGATTAAGGTTTACTTGCCTGGTCGTCTCCCATTGCGGATTTCATCGCGGCCAGAATCTTGTCACTCACTCGCTTTTTGCGGAGTTCCTCGACTTTTGGCTCGGCCAGATCGAAATCCACCGGTGATTGTTCTATACGACGAATAATCGTGCCTTCCGAAAAACCGGCGTCGACCAGCTCAACAATGGAGTCATTTGTGAGACTTTTTGTTTTTTCCAGTTTCGCAGGACCGGCACCGCCGGCTTCGGTAGGCGGCCTCAATATGCGCACCGTTGCCGAACCGGTGGTAACCGTGTCGCTATCAACTCCGCCGCTGCCATTACCGCGTGTTTTGGTACGTGACTTTCCTCCTGAGCTGTTACCAAAGATGTTTGTGCTGGCGCCGGAATTGGGATCAGAAGTGTTTCCAGAGTTTCCAGAAGTTCCGGGACTCTTCGGATCTATATTAGTGCTGAAGAAGGAGTCATCGGTCCAGGCATCGTCCGGAAGATCGGCGCCTTCCTGGCGTGCGAGCATGGCTACAATAACTTTCTCACTAACGCCGTTTCGCTTTAGGTCAATCATTCGATCGGGAGATAAATCGAAATTTGGCAGACGGGCCATAATGATGGAGATAATTGTCTTCTCTTTGAAACCGGCCTTTGAGAGTTTAACCACTGCGGCATTCGTCAGCGGTGTGTTGTTTTGATTCTGCTGCGCTTGGGAGACGGAGGGATACGCCAACAAAATAATTGTCAGAAACATTAAGCCGAAAAACTTTTTCATAACGCCTCCTAGTGTCCGATATGCGTCTGTCTTGTCGTGACATCCCAAACACGAACGGTCATTTCTCTCTGAGGGCCAGGTTAATCATCTCCCGACAAGCTGAAGCATATCGGACGGTCACTTCTGCGGTACATCACCATCAGGATTAGTTTGACGTCCTGCCAGCCCGTATCGTTTCCCAATGGTCTTAACATAATCCTGAGTCTCGCGATATGGGGGAACGTTACGTCCGAACTTTATTACCGCGCCTTCACCCGCATTATAACTTGCGAGAACCAGATTAACCTTGCCGCCAAACATATCCATCAATTCACGGAGGTACTGTGTACCACCACGAATGTTTTGCCCCGGATCGAATGGCTTCGTAACTCCCAATCGACGAGCAGTCCAGGGCATCAACTGCATAAGCCCCTGGGCTCCTTTTGGACTAAGCGCGTGAGTCCTGAACCGTGACTCTTTTTCAATTACAAGGAAGACTAGATACGGGTCTACGCCGTATTTATTGCCGTTCGTCCTAATCAGATCATCGATGACGGCGTTGCCGGAGGTCCAATCACGATTCTTTGCCGGCGCATTGCTGGTAACTGGAACTTCGCGCTCAATCCTGGCGATACGTTCCTTTTCAATAAAATTTGAAATGTTCGCCCGGTTGTACCATGCACCGTCGCTGGTTTCCTGTACGTCGTCAACGCGGAATTTGGCGCCATCCACCAGGTGTATCCAAACAGCGAGCTGACTTTTGGCGGTTGCTGCGACTGGTTCAGGAGCCGGTGTCGGCGCAGGCAGGGGCTTGAGGATTGGTTTTACAGATTTTATTTCGCCGTTAAGGTTAGCCGTTACGTTGCCCTTGCGATACCAGACTTCTGAGCCTTGGTGCCAGATCTCATCAACCTGGAACGTGTAGCCATCGGCCAGTGTAATTGTTTTACCAATAACTTCGCCGGTTGGTGGCGCGCTCGCAGCGGATTCGGGCAGGTAAATCCTGGTGCCCTTGCGAACGCGACTGTTCTCAGAAAGATTATTGAGCTTCGCGATCTCGGCTGAATCGATGCCCGTACGTTTTGCAATTTTTGCGATCGTATCGCCAGAGCGAGCAATAATCGTTCGTTGTTCTGTGTCAGATTGTTGGGAGACATTTTGCGCTGGCGTTCGTACTCCGCACATTGTGATGATGAGTAATAGGATGGCGACACCACCGGCTTTAGCCGCGTGGTAGTTCAATTTGTGAGCTACAGCTTGGCGTCCAGCGGGCGATGAGACACCACCGGCTTTAGCCGCGTGGTAGTTCAATTTGTGAGCTATTGCAACCACCCTATTGTTACTTTTCATCTTTCGTAAAACTAGCGACAAAATTGAAACTCCACGTGGCTAAAGCCGGTAGTGTCCAGTCAAAATCTTGTAATCCTGCGTAGCTCTGAAATTGAGACTCCACGCGGCTAAAGCCGGTGGTGTCTTATCAAATCTGGTAATCCTGCGTAGCTCTGAAATTGAGACTCC
>Ga0207660_10000705_pt1 | contig 22279 bp, 16 predicted proteins | sample KBSC73BmetaG_FD_184335 | JGI IMG/M metagenome (GOLD analysis project Ga0207660, IMG submission 184335) | Corn rhizosphere microbial communities from Kellogg Biological Station, Michigan, USA - KBS C7-3B metaG (SPAdes) (version 2) | ecosystem: Host-associated > Plants > Roots > Rhizosphere ... | reverse complement strand
CCCAGTTCTCGTGGTGATGACGAACTCCGGGGACAACATCGGCAAGCTTTGTCATGGTCGCGACAAGTTCGGCCCCGTCCACCGGGTGTTCCTGGATCAGCGCCCATTCTTCAGGGGACAAGTTCTCTGACTTTGCCAGCACCGCCGCATATTTCTCATGGATCTTGCCAACATCGTGCAATAGCGCTGCACGCCCGACCAGTTCTACATCGCGCTCGCGAAGTCCTAAAGCGCGAGCGATCAGCGTTGAATAATGATGGACTCTCCTCGAATGACCTGAAGTGTATGGGTCGCGAGCCTCGAGAGATTTTACCATTAACTCCAACAATTCCTGGTTTGTTCGCTCAAGCTCCAAATTTGTCCGTTGCAGTTGGCGCAGTCCTAGGATTGGTATCCACAGAGTCGCGGTAGCTATTGCGCCGTAGGCAGCGTACACCCAGGCAAACACGACGACGAGCGGCGTCGCGAGTAGGTCGATACCGACTGTCGCCTTATGGTTTTCAAGCCAGACCTCAAACGCTGAGCGGCGCGAGCTGATCGCAATGACGAGGGCCGTCAGCACGTTGTTGGTCAACAGTCCAAGCACGCAAGCGACGAACGCGGCCCATCCGACCAGCCGTGTGACATGGGCAACATGGGTCAGTGCCGGTACTTCCAGGAGGCTGACGCCACCTAAGTAGAGGTAAGTCGCGACGGCAACCACCTCCATGACAGCATGCGCTGAAACGTTGAAGACAACCTTGATCGGCGCTCGGCGAGCCCACAGCTCTACAATGAAACGGACTCCTGCGACTGCGGCGACGGCCGGCCAGCCAGGAACCAGCAAGGCGAGTGCAAGATACGGAATAAAGCCCATCGATCCGATCGCGGATCGCGGGAGCAACACGCTCAAGGTTTCACCGGCTAGCGCCAGCGCAGAAAGAACAAGGACGTCGGTGAGCACTGAGGTGGGAGCCCCAGGATGCAACTCATAGAGGAAATAGCACCCGGTGGCTGCCGCCACGAAAACGCAGGCGACGTAGCAAGTCGTGAGTTTTCGCATAAAGAGTTGACCCCCCAACCTCGCTTAAGCCCACCCGGTGTTACCGGTTCTTCCGGTAAACAGGCCGACCAACCAGTCGATCATGCGCGTCACCCCCTTGGTACTGCAGTCACGGGTCATCCCGTGCTCCAAAGTGAGCTCCGCTCAACTACCGTGGACTATTTGTCCTCCGCTCGTCTTCGCTTGGGGCGAGGGAGGGGGTCAGTTTTTTGGGTTTTCTGATTAGGTAAGGTGAGATACTGCTCGTCCAACGCCGCGGCGGCGCGGCATCGCGCCCGCCCAGCGGCCGCAATCGTCCCACTCCTGCTGTTTCTTAAGTATCGGCCGCCCGCCCCTCCTTCCCCGCCCCCCGTACGCCTCCTGCCGGCGTCCGGCTTTCCCCACCCCTTAGGGCCGCCGCTCGTCGCCTATCGGTCCAACCAGCGATTCGTCGCGTCCAGCACTGCCAGCACACTCGCCGTCTCGGCGCTCTCCCGCACCTCGGCGCTCCCGGTCACCAGCCCCTGGTCCCGGCCGGTCCGCGTCGTGATGCCCACGAAGATGAACTGGTGCTCGAACGCATCCACCATCTTGCAGCCTTCCAGCGCCACCACCCGCTCCTCGCCCTCCGCCTCGCGAATGGCGGCCAGCGTCGCCCGGGCCGCCAGCTCGATCCGCAGGCGCTCGTTCTCCACGCCCTCGGCTTCACCGATGTAGGACTGGTCCCCTTTCCGCAGCGTCACCCGGCAAGCCACGCCCTTGCTGCGCGAACGCCGCACCTCCACGTCCTCGAAATAGATCCGGCGCCGGGCCAGCTTTGTGCGCACCGTCACAGTCGATTCGCCATCCCCGTCACCAATCCCGGGAATGCCGGACGGAGGCGTCGGCAGACGCAGGCCCGGGCTCGACGGGCGCGGCTGGCGCACCGCTTCATCCGACGTCGCCACCGAAATCTTCTTGTGGCTCACGCGCATGCCCAGGTGGGCGATCAGCGCGCTCTCGACGTTCCGGACTGTCTGCTTCGGGGTTACTTCGGTCGTCGTCAGGATGTGAATCTCCTCGACGGCGCCGCTGATTCCCGCGACGATGCGCGCCGAGATCACGCCTGGCAACGTGGCCAGCAGCTCTTCGGCGCGCTGAATTGGAAGCACGCTGCCCGCGATCAACGTTGAATCGGCGGACGACGCGGAATTATTGGCGGGCAACGACACACTTGCTCCAGCGACGAGACATTGGTTCCGGGGGTTGACGACGCCCGGCGCTGAGCGTCACGGTCGGCTTCGACCGGGTGGGTGCATTCTGGCGCCAATATGCTGCACCACGCGCACTGTGGCAAGGATCACACGGCGCGGCGCATCACGCGGGCGCGCCGCCCATCGCGTACTCCTCCTCCGGCATCCGATACTCCTTGATCTTCCGGTACAACGTCCGTTCGCCGATGCCAAGCATTTCGGCCGCGCGCCGGCGGTTGCCGCGCGTTTCCTTGAGCGCCGCCTCGATCGCCGCGCGCTCGATGTCGGCCATCTTCGTTCCCGGCACGATCGTCAGCACGTTCGGCGGCGGCGCCTGGTCGCGCGCCTCGATGGCCGGAACCACCGGCGCTCCGAGTGGCGTGGTCATGTCCCCGATCCAGGTGCCGCGCGGCGCGCGGTCCTCGTCCATGCGCCGCCGCAGCTCCTCCACCTGGAGCTTGAGCTCGAGCAGGCTGCGAACGATGAACTCCAGCTCGCGACCTGCCGCTCCCTCCTGGCCGCGCACGATCGGGCCGACGTGCACCGGCAACAGCCGCGCGGCACCCCCTTCGCGGATCTGCCGCGGCAAGTCGCCGGGCTGGATCTCGTGGCCCGGCGCCAGCACCACCATGCTCTCGATCAGGTTGCGCAGCTCGCGCACGTTGCCCGGCCAAGCGTAATTCACGAGCAGGTGCATCGCGTCCATGCTGATCCCATGGAACGGCCGGTCGTGCTGCTCGGCGTACATCTGCACGAAGCGGCGGACGAGCATCGGAATGTCGTCCGGCCGCTCACGCAGCGGCGGCAGATAGATGCGCAGCACGTTGAGCCTGTAGAACAGATCCGAACGGAACTGCCCCGCTTCGACCGCTTCGCGCAGCGGCTGGTTCGTCGCCGCGACGACACGCACGTCGACCTTGATTGGATGCGTGCCGCCCACGCGCATGAACTCGCGCTCTTCGAGCACGCGCAGGAGCTTGACCTGCGTGGCCGGCGGAATCTCGCCGATCTCGTCGAGAAAGAGCGTGCCGCCATCCGCCAGCTCGAACCGGCCGAGCCGGCGCTCCGCCGCGCCGGTGAACGCGCCCTTCTCGTGGCCGAACAACTCGCTCTCGAGCAGCGTCTCCGGCAGCGCGCCGACGTTCACGGCGATGAACGGCTTGTTGCGACGATTGCTGAGCAGCCGGATCGCGCGAGCGACGAGCTCCTTGCCCGTGCCACTCTCGCCTTCGATCAGCACCGTGCTCGACACCGGCGCCATCTGCTCGACCTGCACCATCACTTCCCGCATCGGGTCGCTCTCGCCGATCAAGCCGGTGAGGCGCTGCAACCGCCGGCGCTCGAGAATGCGCCGCAGGCCGGCGATGACTTCGTCGACGTCCACCGGCTTCGCGAACACCTCGACGTAGCCGTTGGCGCGCAGCCGCTCGATTGTCGCCGGGTCTGTGCTGTCGCACAGCCCCACCACGGCGGCGCCCTCCCAGAGCTGCTCTTTCACGATGGCCTGGGTCGAGGCGTCGGTGAGCTCGCCGGTGAAAACGATGATGTCCGGCTTTTCGCGACGCAGCGCGCCGCGGATGTCGTCCAGCGGCGACACGAGCGCGGTCTCGAGGCCTTCGCGCTCGAGTACCGCGTTGATGCGCACCGCGGGTTCGACGTCCTGGAGCGTCAGGAGGACCTTCATGGACGGCGGAACGGTGGAACGGTGGAACGGCCGAACGATGAGCCGGCGGAGTGTTCGTGCGTTCCACCGGTCCGCCGTTCCACCGTTCCACCGTGATCCAGCGCGTCGCCCCGGAGGACTGCGAGGGCGTGGTCGACGATCGGCTCGAGGGCCTCGAGACCGTCCGTCACACCGCCGGGAGAGCCTGGAAGATTCACTATTAGAGTTCTCTTGCGAGTACCGCTCATGCCGCGCGACAGGGCGGCGCGCGGGAACTTCGCCATCGAGACGATTCGAATCCGCTCGGCAATGCCGGGGGCTTCGCGTTCGAGAACCGCGCGCGTGGCCTCGGGCGTCACATCGCGAGCGCTCAGACCGGTGCCGCCCGTGGTGAGGACCAGATCGGCGGCGCCGCCGTCACACCACGCGATCAGCGTCTGCGTAATCTGCACCGATTCGTCGGGCACCAGCGCCCGCGCGGCAATCTCGTATCCTCGTCCACGCGCCCACCGTTCCGCCGTGTCGCCCGACACATCCTGACGCTCGCCGCGCGCGCCGGCGTCGGAGATGGTGAGCACGGCGACGCGCGCCGCCGCGCCGCTCCCCTGCGCCACCTCGGCCGCTGGCCGACGCGGCTCAGAGATGGGAGGCATCCTTATAGAAGGGAGGCTTCACGACTGTGGCTGGCACCCGCTTGCCGCGGATCTCGATCTCGAACGTCGTGCCTTCCTTCGCCGCCGCCGTCGGCAGATAGCAGGTGCCGATCGGCACGTTGAGCGTGGGGCTCATCGTGCCACTGCACACGAAGCCGCTCGGCTGGCCGTCGTAGAACACCGGGTAGCCGTGCCGCGCGATGTTGCGATCGCCCGTCGTGAAGCCGACGAGCTTTTTCGCGACGCCGTTCGCCTTCTGCGCGTTGAGCACGTCGCTGCCGACGAACTCTCCCTTCTTCAATTTCACGAGCCAGCCGAGGTTGGCCTCGAGCGGCGTGACGGTGTCGTCGATGTCGTTGCCGTACAGCGCCATGCCCATCTCGAGGCGCAGGGTATCGCGCGCGCCGAGTCCGCACGGCGTGACGTCGCCGGCGCCGACGAGCGCCTCCCAAAGGCGCGTGGAGTACTTCACGTCGTGATACAGCTCGAAGCCGTCCTCGCCGGTGTAGCCGGTGCGCGAGATGATCATCGGCATGCCGGCGACCTTGCCCTCGGTGAAATGATAGTACCCGATGGCGGAGAGGTCGGTGTCGGTGAGCGTCTGGAGGATCTTCGCCGCCTTCGGACCCTGGAGGGCGAGCAGGCCCATGTCGTCGCTCACGTCGTCGATCGTGACGCCAAAGCGCTGCGCGTGCTTCGCGATGCGCGCGTAATCCTTGGCGACGTTCGACGCGTTGACGACCATCATTATATGGTCGGCGAAGCGGTAGACGAGGCAGTCGTCCTCGATTGTGCCGCGCTCGTTGAGAATCGTCGAGTAGTGGACCTGCCCGATGTCGAGCGCCGCGACGTCGTTGGTCGTGACGTACGTCGTGAACTCCACGGCGCGCTGGCCGCGGATGATGAATTCGCCCATGTGCGAGACATCAAACAGCCCGCAATTGCGGCGCACGGCATTATGCTCGGCCGTGATGCCCTGCGGGTACTGGACCGGCATCTCGTAGCCGGCGAATGGGACGATCTTGGCGCCGAGGGCGGCGTGGATGTCGGAGAAGGGCGTGCGTTTGAGCGCGGCTGTCGTTGAGGCAGTGGTGGTCATGACGCGGAATATGGATAGGGTCTGGTCCATCGTCCATCGTCCATCGTCCATCGTCCACCGCCCATTGATGGGCTGTCGCGCCACGCAGACCCCAACAATTGGAAGTACGAAAAAGACGGAGGCGACGGAGTGAACGGATAAGAGCAAATGTTTTTTGGGTGTGGCGCGAGGGACTCGGCACGCCGAGGCGAGCAAATCCGCGCACCAACGTCCGATTTCAGATGGACCACGGACCATGGACCATGGACCATGGACCACGGACCACGGACCAAATTCCACGGACCACGGACCATAGACATGCCCCGTACTTGTGGGCAGCTTAAGGTTGTTGCTCCACTCCTTCCTTCCAGGACAATGCACACACGCCTCTCCACACTTGCAGTGGCGGTGGCGCTGGTCGGCTGTTCGACGTCAAAGCCGACCCCAGCACCGCAGCCTGTCACACCGGCACGCCAGCCGGCCAATCCCGGTAATCCTTCTCGCGGCGGCGGCGCCGGCGGCGGCTTCGGAGCCGGCGCGGGCGAGTCGACCGCCGGCAACGGCCGGGGCGGCGCGGGGAACGCGCCGGCGCAGCCGCGGCCCTACAACCGCGTCGTCACGTCGAACGCCAAGACGCGCCGCGGCATGTTCATCGTGCACCAGGTGGGCGACCGCCTGCTGTTCGAGATTCCCCAATCGGAGATGGGCAAGGACGAGCTGGTGGTCGGGCGCTACGCGCGCGCGGCTGCCGGCAATCAGACCCCGTCGGGGGGCGCCGGCGGGTTCGGCGAGTACGCCGGCGACATGTTCGACACACTCAATGTGCGCTGGGAGCGCAGTGGCAATCGGGTCGTGTTGCGCTCGCCGTCATATCAGATCACCGCTGATACCACGAACTCGGTCTATACAGCGGTGGAGAACTCGAATTATGCTCCTGTCGTCGCGGTGTTCAACGTCGAAGCGTATGGGCCGGACAGCGCGGCGGTTGTCGATGTCACGCGCCTGTTCACAACGAACGTACCAGGTCTGGCTGCGATTCGCGGCAACATCGATCCGGCGCGATCGTACATCGAGCGCGTCGTACCGTTTCCGGACAACGTAGAAGTCGAGGCGACGCAGACTGCCGTGCCGACGCCCGCAGCTGGGCGCGGCGGTGCGCCGGCGCCGACCGGTGGACGCGGAGGCGCCGGACAGGGCCGCCCTGAGAGTGTCCTCGCGCACTGGAGCATCGTTCGTCTGCCGGAAGTGCCGATGCGTCCGCGGCTGTTCGACGAACGCGTCGGCTTTTTCAACGTGCGGACCGTCAGCTTCACGACGCCTGATTACACGGCCGAACCGGTGGAGTACATTACGCGCTGGCGGCTCGAGTGCTCCGACCGCCACGACGGCAATCTTTGCTATCCCAAGAAACCGATCGTCTACTACGTCGATCCCGGCACGCCGACGCAATGGAAGCCGTGGGTGCGCAAGGCAATTCTCGATTGGCAGCCCGCGTTCGAAGCGGCCGGGTTCAAGGACGCGATCATTGCCGCCGATCCACCGGCGAACGATCCCGACTGGAGCCCGGAAGACATTCGCCACACGATGATCCGCTGGCTGCCGTCGACGGTCGAGAACTCCGTCGGCCCGCACATCAGCGATCCCCGCACGGGTGAGATCCTCAACGGCTCGACGCGAATCTTTCACAACCTCATCGAGCTGATGCAGTACTGGTACTTCGCGCAGGCGGCCCAGGTCGACCCGCGGGCGCGGAGCATCCCCTTCCCCGATTCCCTGATGGGGAGGCTATTGGAGTTCGGCATCGCCCACGAGATCGGGCACACCCTCGGCCTCCAGCACGACCAGATCGGCAGCTCGGAGTATCCGGCGGACTCGGTGCGCAGCCCAACGTGGGTCGCGAAGATGGGCTCGAGCCCGAGCATCATGGACTACTCGCGCATGAACTACGTCGCGCAGCCGGAGGATCACATTCCGCTGCAGTACATGATTCCGCGCGTCGGCCCGTACGACAAGTACGCGATCATGTGGGGCTACAAGGAGATCCCCGGCACCACCACACCGCAGTCCGAGGTGCCGACGCTGGAAAAGTGGGCGGAGATCCAGGACACAGTGCCGTGGTACCGCTTCTCGGCTAACAACGCGTTCGGCGGGTATGGCACGCTCAACGAGGCCGTGGGCGACGCCGATCCGGTGCAGTCGACCGGGTTGGGCTTCAAGAACATCGCGCGCGTGATGAACTACGTCGACGCGGCGGGCACGCGCCCGATGCACGACAACTCGCTATTGCAGAACCTGTATGATCGGGTCGTCGGCCAGTGGGCGACAGAGGCCGGTCATCCGGTGACGATGATCGGCGGCGGCCCGGTGTGGTACAAGTCCGGCTCGCAGACGGGTCCCGTGTACACGCCCCTGTCGAAGGCACGCCAGGAAGCGGCGATGCGCTTCCTGAACGACAGCGTGTTCACGACGCCGACGTACCTCATCCGTCCGGACATCGCGGCGCGCATCGAGCCGAGCGGGATGCTGGAGCGGATCGGCAACGCGCAGAACCGGATTCTCGGGTCGCTGTATCAGGATTCGCGCCTCGACCGCCTGCTGGACGAGGAGGCGGTGTCGAAGACTCCGGGCAGCACGTACACGCTGGCCGAGATGCTCGACCAGTCGCGTCATGGCATCTGGTCGGAGCTGTCGAGCGGCTCGCCGAAGATCGATCCGTACCGGCGGTTGTTGCAGGACAACTACTTGAAGTTGATGGACACGAAGCTCAATCCGCCACCGGCGAACGCCGCGGCCGCTGGCGGCGGTGGTCGGCGCGGCGGATTCGGTGGCCGCGCGACCCCGTTGTCAGAGGATGCGAAAGCCGAGATTCGTGGCGAGTTGATTTCGCTGCGCGACGACATCCGGCGCGCGATTCCGCGGACGACCGATCGCGAGACGCTGATGCATTTGCAGGCAGCGGATCATCAAATTGGAGATATACTGGATCCGAAGAAATAGGCTGACGTGGTCCGTGATCGCTTTGCAAATCACGCAGTTCGGACGAGGCGAATGGCTAGCGGGGAGAGCCCCGCTAGCCATTCGCTGGCTGAAGCTGCGCGCCATAAGAGGATTATCATGCGCTATAGCCGCGGACGATGAGGGAGTCAGCCCCATTGGTGCCATGAGAACAGATCGATCATCAGCGCACGTAACCCAATGGAACGGTGTGAAAGGGCTCGCACTGCGTGTTGGGTTGACCAGATGAAGACGATCTCACTCCCGGTCAGAAGCTGAAGAATGCTCTGTTACCTGGATTTGGATTCGCGATCATCCCTCGAAGGCCCGTCGGCAGCAGGCGCATCTGGCCTGGGGTTAACGTTTGCCTAAGGAACGGAATCTCAAGGTCGATTCGCTGCCACATCGCCGTTCCCGTCGCCGAGACTTCCGCGACCGCCGTCTTCGAACTGAAGTCGCGCGGCAACGAGGCAAGACGGGTCGCTAACGCTCCGTACGCACTGTCGGCGTACGCCCGCAGCGCCGCCTGATGCTGCTGGAATGCCTCGACCTGATCGCGTGACAGCGCGAGTGAGTCGGCCTGTCGAAGCATCGCGCCGTAGATGTCGGAGTAGCGGTCATATCCGGAGCGCATCAACCGATATTTGATCGTGTCCGCGGTCGCGCGCGTGCCGACGAGATGAGCCTGCACGCGCAGATTCTGCACGACGCGCTGTTCGTCGGTCGACGGGCCGACGTCGAGCTGCACGTCGATCGTCAGGCGGAACGGATTGCGGCGCGCCGTCGTCGCGAGGCTCGACGACCCGAATCGCGGATTCACCTGGTAGATGAAATTGTGCGTCGTCTGATCGAAGCCGCGCACCTGGTACAGCACCGGATCGGGCAGCGGGAAAAGTCCCCAGCCGTGCTGACCCGCGCTGCCGTGCAGCAGCTCGTCGAATCCGCCGAGGATGTTGGTGAAGCTCAGGAAGACGTGGGCGCGATCGGTGTGCGGCACTTGATAGATGGAGAAGTTGCCGTTCATCGTCGCCGACCACGGGCCGGTGCAACTGTTGCGCGCGGCGAGACGGCCGTACTGGCTGGTCAGGCAGTCGCGCGCTGCTTGCGGCGCGGCGGCAACGACCGATTCAAGACCGCTGGCGACGCTTGCATTGGGCGCCGCCGACGGCGCAAAGATGAACGCGCGGTCGTCGGCGTAGCCGTCCCCATTGATGTCGCCGGCAACGAGCGGCGTGTACGGCAAGCCGGACTGCGCGAGGAACGAGACCGACGCGCCCATCTTCGCGGCGCCGAAGAAGCGCGCGAGCTGCACCATGAACTGATGGCGCGGCATGAACGGATTGCGCGACCACTCGATGGTTCGCGGGTCGCTGCCGTTCGCGTAGTCGAAGCCGCGCGCCTGGGAGCGTGCGTCGGTGTAGGTGTAGCCGAGGATCACCGCGGGGCCGGTGATCGGCAGGTTGGGAATGACGTACGCCTGAAGCTGTCGCGTGTCGCCGCGCAAGTCGCTCACGCGATCGGCGACGGTGCCGTACTGCGACGCGACGCGGGCCTCGACGGGCGACACGGCGCCGGTGCCCGCGACGATGCTTGTCGGGCTCACGAACACCGGCCGATTGCCTTCGTTCGACAACTCGAATTGCGGCGTGCCGGCGAAGTTGAGATCGACCACGCCCGGCTGATGCAGATTCAGCGAGTAGATGCCGTCGATCGCGACGTACGCGCCGAGGACGTCGGAGTTGGTCCAGCCGAGGTTGGCGCGCCAGCTCTCGGCCGGCTGATAGTGGCGATCGAACAGGACGGCGGTGCGCGCGCTGTCGGCGAGAATCGATGCGCCGCCGGCGCACGTGGCCGGCACCGATAACGGATCGGCGGCGTAGGCGGCCCAATCGGGCGTCGGAACCGACGACCCGATGCACAACAACTGCTGCGTGCCGCCGGGCAGGCCGGTCGTCGCGATCGCATCGCTCAGCAGCGTCGGCGCGAGCACGCCGCGAAACCGGCCGACCCCGCCGCGGATCTGCGCGAGGCCCTTGTGCATCGTCGCGCCGCCCGAGCCCATCATCGAATAGCCCGTCGATTTCGTGTACTTCCACGAGAAGCCCAACCGCGGACTCAGCGCCACGCCACTCGGCGCGTGATCGGTGCGGACGCCGAACAGTTGATCGAGCTCCGGGTTGTACGCCGGCGCGCTGGTGAACGCGTTGGCGTCGGCGCGCAGCCCGCCGGTGAGCGAGAGGGTGCCTCGCGTCCACGAGCCGCCGAGCGCCGCCGCGCCAAGCCATTGTCCACCCGTTACGTCCGGCGCATTGAGCGTTCTCGTAAATGACGCCGGCTGGTTCGCCTCGAGTTCGCTGAGCGACTGGTAGCTGAACGTGCCCAGTCGGTCGACGGTCGGCGTCTGCGTGAAACCGTCGAGGCGCGATTGCAGGTAGAGCTTGAGCGGGAACGACTCGTGGCCGCCGGCGAGGAAGTCCGTCTGATTGATCGTCTCCCAGGTCCAACCCGAGTTGCGCGAGTCGAGCGTGCTGTTGCCGCCGAAGTCGAGCGAACCGATACCAGTGGCACCGTTGGCGAGCTGCGAGGCGACGAGCACATCGCCGGTGGGCAAGTCGAGGTACGGGCTGCCGTGCGTGGTCGACATGCTGAGCGACGACGTGGTCTCGTTGACGTAGTCGCCCTCGCGGCCGAAGTAGCGCGTATACAGCCCCTGCGCGCCGAGAAGACCCGTGGTGCGTTTGCCGGCAAAGCCCGGCGCGACCGGCGGGGCGAGCGTGAAGCCATCGGTTTCGGCGTACTTGCCGAACGTCGTGAGCGCGAGCGTGGAGCCGGGCACGCCGGCGCGTACGACGTGGGGCGCGCGATCGATGCGATCGAGAAACGACACCGTCGTCGTCGTGCGCGCGGTGGGAATGCTGCCGCCGGCGAGCGGAACGCCGAGCGCGCCGAGCGTCTGGACGAGGCGGGCGGCGGAATCGCTCGCGACACCGTACGTCGCCAGCGCCGCCGGATCGAGATGACCGAGTGAGGCAACGCTCGCCGTTTGGCGGGCGACGTGAATGCCAAAATTATAATAGAGCCGGTCGAGGAGAAATGGCCCGGTGCCGCCTTCGTCCACGGCGACGTTGGTGAACTTCTGGCCGAGATGCGCGGCGACGGGATCGGTTGCCTGCAGCATCGGCGCGTCGACGGTCGCGAATGCATGCCGATGGGAGAGATTGCCGCCGGAGCCGATCGTCGTGGAGACCTGGACGCCGCTGAAGCCGCCGACGGTCGGATCCCACGGCGAGGTGCGAAAGCGCGTCGTCGTCGAGGCGCCACGCGGCAGATCATTGCCGCCGAACGCGAGGCCGTTGAGCGTATTCGAATTGACGTCGGGACTCATGCCGAGCGCCGAGACGCCGGCGGGCGTGACGGAGAGGCCTGGAATGAGTGAGGCCATCGCGTCGAAGTTGGTCCTGACGTCCGGCGGAAGCGCACCGGGCACGCCGTCGACGGTGCGGTCGGTCGCGTCAGTGCCGACGCCGGCGTCACCGCCGAGCGACGGCGTGGGGCGGATCTTTTGGGCTTGCACGCGCACTGCCGCCACGCGGGCGACGGCAGCAGCGAGCCGCGCGTCGACGGTAACGCTGTCGCGGTCGAGCATCGTCACGCGCTGCCGGAACGGTTTGCGGCCCAGCGCGCCGATATAAAGGATGTACTCGCCGGTGCCGCGCGCGATCGCGACGCGGTACGCGCCGCTCGAATCGCTGGTGGCAGTGAACGTCTCCGCCGTCGGCGCGACGGTGACGATGACGTCGGCGGCGGGAATCGCGGTGCCGCTGTCAGTGGTGACGCGGCCGCTGATGACTTGGCTCCGGGTTTGGGCGGCCGCGGTTTCTGTTCCGAAAAGGCCTATGAGTGCTGCGCCGATCAGGGGCAGACGAGCGAAGGAGCGGATCATTCGAGGCGGGAAGCTGCAAGCCAGCGTGCGCCTGGCGTCGAATCAACCAGCGTTCACACTTTTACGAGTCCGCGCCACCAACATCGGAGGCGACCTGGACATAATCCGGGCTTTCCGTGACTCTCGCGTTACTGTTGAACGACCCAGCGACGCGCGATGTAACGCTCGCTGCTATTCTGGAAGGTGCGCCGACGATCGTTGAGCCAGCTGTGTATCGGACGTCGAGTCGGCTTGCTTTACGATCCCGACGGCAAGTACTTGTGGTCGTGCATCAGGGCGGGGCACCCAAAAAATCGTGTCATCCTTCGTACCGAGGACGGTCACGCGAGTTGCGTGGGTAATCGCGAGTGCCTTCCCGAGTGTGTCCGCCAGCACGTAATAATAGAATCGGCTACCGTCCTCCGGAAATCCTTGATAACGAACCAATAGGCGATCACGCCCTAATGGAAAGACGCCGTTCATGAGAACGTTTTGCCGTTCCCAAGCGGTCAAGCGCTCAGCGACCGTCGACTTGCTGGCCGTGCGCTTCAGCAGACCATCAGAAGGCCACTCCAAATGCTGCCATCCGGGCGCGACGGTCACCCATCGTTCGCTACCGCGGCGCGGGTCGTAGAAGCGGAGTCGACTGCCGTTCATGAGTCCTGTTACAACTTCGCCTTGATACATGGCCGCGAATTCGGCGGTAAATCGAGAGGCCCAATCGGAAGTTGGTTTCGGAAGATGTCCGTACGAACGGATGTGACGACCGTTGAAGTCGAACTCATGCAAGTCACCGGCGAACGCCGCACGGCGGGGACCGAACGGCTTTCCCGCGACAATGAGACGGTGCTGTGCACGATCAGCAACCATTCCGGAGTACATCCCCGGCGGCAAATTCACCTCTTTCTGCAATTGCCCGAGAGAATCACGAAATGAAAGTATCCGGCGCCCCTGATCGAGCACAACGAACGCGCCACTATCAAGCGTCGCGACCAGATACGGATTCCTGAACTGACCCGGGTTATCTCCGGCGCTCCCAACCGCGGCCAGAGATCGCCCACCGGACAAGTCGAAGAGTCGAACGTCAACTGCACCGCGGTCCAGCACAACGAGCGACCTGGGCGTCAGCGCACTGGCGCCGATCGTTTCGATCGAATCGCCGGCAGAACCCAAAGGCATCTGCCGGATCGGCCGAATCAAGTCGGTGAAGACTTCCGGCCTCGGGAGCTGCACTGTAAGCGGCGATTGCGTTGGTTCCGAACACGCGACGGCGAAGAGTCCGATAACGCAAAATGACCCGAGTCGGTTCGGTTTACGATTCATGATCAAACTACCTATGGATTGACCGGGTGAAAGCGCGCGGTACGGACAAGGAGTCCTCCGCGATTTGGTCCTAAGGGTCGACCACCGCTTGTACGGAATCGCGAATACAGCGGTCACTTCGATGGCTTCAATGTCTGTTGAAGTCCGAAAAGGATTCGACCCAGCGGGTACTGAGCGGCCTTCGATGTCGATCGCAGATCCATATACAGAATCCGGCCTGTTGAGTCCACCAGGACAGCGAGCGGTTCAGCGTCGAAGCCAAGCGAGTGAAGCAAAGTCCGCTTCTCGTCGATCAAGGCGATCTTTTCCGCATGCGACTCGGTGAGGAATCGTGCAAACGTGGAGGGCGCAGAGCCACTCCCGACCAGAACAGTCTGGACGTTCGGCCATTGTGATTGAACGATCCGGGACTCCAACGGCAAATTGGAGCAACTCGCGCATTCAGCCTCATTGACGATGTAGATAAGCGCGGGCCGATGAGCAATACGTGCGTGCAGATTGATGGGCGCGCTATCGACGGTCTCGAGCTCGAGCCATTGGAGCGTGTCGCCCAATGGCAATGCGAGTCGTCGGTCTGGCGTGCGCGTTGAACGCTTGACAGCTACGATCCCCGACGTCAGCAGTCCGAACGCGATGACAAACAGGAACGCCTTCAGCACACGATCATTCATATAGATACCTCACCGGCTGTGGCCCATCGCATACTCACACTGAGCGAAACGTCACATTCTGCAGCTCTCTCTGCTTCCCGACTTCCTACTAGGTTCGATTAATCTGGACAGTCATCGTTGCCGCCGGGGTTGCAGTAAATCTCCCCGGTGATCCCCGCGCCAACCAGATATCCGCTGGCTGACGCAACGCGTGCAGCGATCGTCATTGCCGTTGGAACCGCGATGGCGATGGCAAATGCCGCGATCAATAGCCTTGCAGCTTTGAATCTGAACATGGGCTTCTCCAATGTTTGGGTGAGGAGTCGAAAGCCGCTGGTCACGCCTGACGTCGGATAAGCAGAGAGAGTTGCACGATTTCCATCGGACTTGGCGGGCGCCCATCGTCTCAGTGTCGTCTCTCGCCGGTGCTGGTTCGCTCGGTCCGAAGAAATACAGAGGATGCGGCGCGCTCGCTTTCACATACACTCGTGCATGGGCGTGGAGGTGTAGCACGGAGGCATCGCGGTGCTTCCGAAACAAGCATGTAGGTTCCAGCCGTCTCGATCAGAAACACCCACTCCGGGCTGGCGCTGCAGTCATTGGCATTGCTGGTGAGTGCCGATGCATGCTGCCGCGCGTAGCTGAAATGCTTGAACATGTAATTCGCCGGTTATGCCGAGTCGTAGTCCTCTACAAGCCTGGACGAGGCGAGGTCGGTATCGAAGCTACGAGCCGGGACGCGCGGGACACTCGAACGGGACGACGTAAGGAGCTTCGAGCAGTAGTGGCGGCGGCAGACCCATTGATACCTCCTTGGGGCTTGCGAATGCTGTTCAGTACGACGTTCACAACTCCGAGTAGACTTGCCGCGCTCGATGCGAGCTGCGGTTCTGCTCGCTGGCGCGTCGACTCACGCGCATCCCACCGCGGTGACATCGTCGCGCGTGCGCTTACTCAGCACATTCACGCAAGGCGCGGTTCGATCGGGCTCGAAGATCAGCACTGCACCAGCGAAGTAAACCTTGGAGTTGTGACACAACATCGCGGAATCGTGACAAATCTGATCAAATCCGCGCTCACTCGGGGGTCAGCAGGCCTAGTGTTCCTTCGCCAGCTCACCTGAGCGCAAGATTAATCTTCTTTAATGTTCGCATTGTCGGGATCGCGTGCCTCCGATCTGGCCGCACATCACAAGCGCCGGCAAGTCATGGAGTGTCCACATCCACGGATTGGCTCTCGCGCCTGAGCGAACCCGTCGATAAGATCTGCCGTGGCCAAACTGTCAGGCATCATCCGGTGCTTACGCTTCGGAGTCATTTCGACATAGCCGATCGGAACGACGCAGAATGGAGTGCCGAACACTTACGTCAGTTCCTTGATTCGTTCGCGGCGGCGTGATATCTCGACACAATTGACGCTAGCAGTGGAAGCATTGATCTGCTTGGACACAGCGGTCGCCGGCCAGCCGATCCACGCGATAGCACACAGCACAGGCGCGATGGTTTTCGCTCGAGCGATGGCGCTCCGGAAGCGAGCGACGATGTCGGCGTCGATCCGATTGGTCTGTGCGAGTTGGCCCGTGCCTTTCGCAAAGTCGCGCACTTGCTGAAGCTTCCGGAGAAGGACGTGCCGGCGCGTACACGCTGGCGACGATGCTCGACCAGTCGCGCCGCGGCATCTGGTCGGAGCCCGGGTGCTGAGCTCATTGTATCAGGATTCGCGGCTCGGCCGTATGACGTGCCACTCTTTCTAGCTCGCGAGTTGAGCGTTGGGTGTCAGCGCGCCGGCGAGCTTAGGCCCAATTCTGTGCTTGCACCAGCGGTGAGGCGATGCGTCGCGCCAGCTGGACGAAGAGGCGGTCGCGAAGAACCCGGGCGACGCAGCTCGCCGGACATCGATCCGTATCGGCGGCAGTTGCGGGGCAGTTATCTGAAGTTGATGGACCAGAAGTCCAACCCGCCGGCGGCGAATGCCGCGCAGGCTGGCGGCGGCCGTGGTGGCCGCGGGGGATTTGGCGACACTCCGCTGTCGGAGGACACCAAGTCGGAGATTCGCGGCGAGCTGATCACGCTGCGCGACGACATTCGCCGGGCGATTCCGAGAACGACCGATCGCGAGACGCTGATGCATCTCCAGGGCGCGGAGCATGAGATTGGGGATATACTCGATCCGAAGAAGTAGGTGGTCCGTGGTCCGTGGACACGACCACGAGCTACGGACGCCGGGCAATAGGTAGCCTTCCCAAACTTGACAGGGCCAGTGGACGAAGTCCGCTGGCCTTTGTCACGGGCTTCGCCGCGTCCACAGCACGAGGACGCCGCAATGTGCGTCCGCGCCGGAGTACTCGATCGGCGTTTCGGCGGGGCCCGCGTAGTACTCGACGGCCTCGAGATCGCTCACCGACAACTGATTGACATCGAACAATGGCTCGCCGTCGTGCTGCCCGTACACAATCTGGCCGTCCAGGTAGACCTTGGCGTAACACGCACGCTGCGCACCGATACGCCTGTCGTCCGCATCGGGGGTCACGAGCTCGCTGCCGTTGAATGACCCGCGTCCACTCACGGGCCACGCCTGGCTGCCATGGCCGCGCGCCCATCGCGCGCCAGTGGACGCCTCGAGCACCGAGGCCAATGTGAGCCCCGCTTTCTTGCGGAGGTCCTCGCGAGTGAGAAAGTGACCCTGCCCAATGAGACGATGATCCTCGAAGGACATCATGCTGCGATCGATCGCTGCGACGGTGACGCGCATTGAATCCAGCACGGCTACCGGGTGCAACTGGATGCGTCGGTCGAGCCGCACTCGGTCGGCAAACGCGAGCGCCGTGTCGAGGGGAGCATAGCCCAACCTTCGCACCTGCACGTGGTGCACGCCGGCAGGAATGTCGGCAATGCGGAACGCGCCGGATTCGTCGCTGATGGCGATGCGGCCGATGTCGGTGAGCTCGATCCTTGCTCCGCGAATGGACTGCCCCGTTACGTCGATCGAGACCGACCCGGCGAACGCCGACCTCCCCTCCGCCACTCGAACCATTTCGAGGTCGGCGCGCCCGTAGTGCATGAATGTCGGAATCCGCACGGTGACCGGCGACGGCGTTTCTGCGCCCGTCGCAGTCGCGCTAACCGTCACGTCCGTGTTCACCGGCACACCGCACAGCCGGAACCTCCCGTCTCCGGAAACGCGCGCATCGAGATAGTGCGATCGATGCGACATCACCTTCGCGGCATTTCGAGACTGCGTCGCAACGAGCTCGGACCATTGTGCGGTGACCCGAGCGTCGTTCGGGATCGAGGTATCGAGCATGTGCAGCTTGCCGGCGATGATTCCGGGGTTTGGCAGGCGCTCGTTGCCGCACATCAATGTTTCGAGCTGCCGAACCGACGGCACGCGCAGTTCGGCCGCGGGCGACGAATCGTCAACGACGATATCGATCTGGTGTATGGCATCGAGCGAGTCGAGCGCCGGCGTTCGCAGTTCTGCGGTGTACTCGCCCGGCAGGATCCCCGAGATCTCGAATCGCCCGCGTGCGTCGCTGAGCGCTGAGAATTTGGTTCCCGCGAGAGCGACACGGGCACCGGCGACCGGATCTCCGGAGGTGGAATCCAGCACCGTTCCGGCGAGCGTCACGGGAGCATGCCGCCACACTGTGTCGCGCCCTTTGACGACGGATGTCAGCGCGCCGCCGGTCATGACCACCCGAGCGATTCGGCTGTCGGGCGCCACCGAAGAAGCCGACCGCGGGAGTCTTTCCAGCACCGGCGTTCTGATGCTCCACCGCGAGATGACCCACCCGCCATCGGTTGTCCGCGCGAACTCCATATCGCCGCCGGCATAGCGCGACTCGGCTGCTGGTACGTTGACGTACTTGAATTCGAAGCCCCGAAGCTCAGAAGTCGAACGATCGAGCCGCGCCGTGCCGCGGATCTCGGAGATGCCGTGCCGTTGCGGCGCGGGCTCGAACTCGATCGCGAGCTGTGTCGGCTGTTCCGACGTTCCGATCCGGAAGCAATGGTCCTCGACGAAAACCGGTGCGAGCAGCATGTCCAGCCCTGGAGCGTAATACGTCGTCGAATCTCCGTCTGCCTGGACGTAGCCCAGTTGGTGCAAGCTGTCCGGTGCGAGCGCATGCCAAGGTTCACGAACGTACTTGGTATGCACGGCGGATCGCTGTTCCCGAATGCGATTCGTCGTGCCATCGAGCTCTCGCTCGAAGTCGATCGTCGTCGCCGTGATACCTGCGAGGTTCGCCGTCAGGCGCGCCGCCGCGAGCGCGCCGCGCACCTGCTCCCACGCCGCGAACACCAGGGCACTCGAGTCGGCGGACATGCGGCCGCAGGTCGCTTTACCGGTGACGTGCACAGTGTCGAGGGCAACTGGGATCGGGTCGAGCGAGACGTGTCGCGCCACGTCGACGCCGCCCGGGAGCTCGAACGGGGTGGTCACCGTCGGCCGAAAGCCAATGCGCAGAGTGCGGATACGGTACGTGCCCGCGTGCGGAGCGGCGAGACGGAACGCGCCGGAAACACTGGTCAGGCTCTGCGCGACAGCAATCGAATCGTCCTCGAGGAGCGATATGACAACACCTCGCACCGGATGACCAGCGCCGTCCGCGACTGTGCCATGCACAGCCTGACCGCACACCGCACCAAGCGCCACGCTCAACATGGAAGCGCAAAGAATACCAGTACGAAGTACGGTGATCGATCTTGGCATTCGTTCAACCCGCAAGACCGCGGTGGCCAGCAGTTACGCTGGTACAATCGATCGATTAGCTCGCGGGAGATTCTCCTTGGGTCACGCGCGAGTCATAAATGTGCGGCTTCCCAAGCCCTGTAACACTGCCCACCTGAGCCTCGACAGCTCTTTTTCGGTCTCGCCGGCGAGCGATCATGCGTCGACCGCGCGATTTGGAGCCGATTAGGACCTCGGCATGAGAAGTTGTTGGTGAGACCCCGAGCAGTCAGCACGCGCGTATCAAATACCAGCTTGGGCTTCCTTGGGCCGGTTACCGATCCAAAGGCGCTGGACGACCGGCGATTGTGCCAGACGTGAACAGTAATATCGCAAATCGCATAATCGAGCACTGCGTTTGAGGTTTGCTATCCCACCGACAGTCGGTGCCGCAACCGAGAGAACTTGCTATCCTGTGGAAATGGATATCGCTTCTGAAGGAGTAAGTTGATCGCAGACATGAGGTCGGCCGAGGTTGGCGTCGAGTAGAACCTCCAGCCGTTGACGATAATAGTAGGAGTACCTTCGACCTCGAATTGCTTTGCCACGGCCGAGCCAAGCACGATTCGTGGCTTCTGAGCTGGCGACAAGAAGCACTTGTTGAATACTGATGCGTCAGGCACACCGGCGCGATGAGCGACACTGGTCCATGACCAACTACCGAGCGAATCCTGGTTTGCGTAAATCAGGTGGTAATAATCGGCAAAGTGGCCTTGTGCCGCGGCACACTCGGCTGCTCTGGCCGCAGGCAATGCATACTTATGAGCGTGAATTGGTACATGGATGAACACAAGCTCAACGCGATCACCGTATTGGCTCTTTACGGAATCGTAAACTGCGGCAAAATTGCGGCAGAAAGGACACTGGAAATCGCCAAACTCCACCATCTTTATTGGCGCGTTTGGGTTGCCGACAGGCACGCCGGCGCCTATCAGTTCTCGCCAGTTCTTTTGATAGGAATGGCCCTCATGTCGATGCTGTGAGCTTGCGAACTCTTGGCCTACATACGTCCCAGTCATCACGAGGGCCGCTGCGGCGACGATCAGCGAGCAAATGGTATCGAGGTGTTTTGCCATGACTCCCCAGCCCGTTGGTGACATTTAGTGGATAATGAACGATCCTGAGAAGGTGCGCCAAAGCATTACGGTAACCGCAGGGGCCGAAAGCTGCGCGTGCCCGCAACTCCGGCCCACTTTTCGGGACTGGGGATTAGCCGGGGCCGCAATCAACCCAGATGTCATCACCGGCGCAACGACGGTCCCCCGTCTCACAATAGGTCACGCCCTGTGTTCCACAGTCGTCGGCACATTCGCCGGCTTCGATATCGCAGTCGTCGACCATGCCCGTACAAAAACCGCAGTCAAAATGATTCGTGGCGGCCTGTGCACGGTGTGGCATGGCGAATTGCAAGCTGGCCATGAGCGCCAGGCAGGCCAGTTGGACTAGTCGGTGTTTTCGCCGCATTGCGATTCTCCGTAATGAATTGGAATTGTCAGCATCGGTGCATGCGACATCGCTTGCGCCTATTCGGCGGCACGGCCGACGGCGACAATGATCTCAATACGGCCATCAGTAAACTGTGGATTTATGACACGATTGCTCGCTTTTGTGTCACCGAAGGGCCAGGTACGGCAGACACTGTCGAGTTCCGTTTTATTGCTAATGGCAATATTTAACATTAGAGCTCGCTATGACAGGCATCTGGCGTAATCCTGCCAATGGGTACTCATTGCCAGTCTGTGCGACAGCGGTTCCTTGGTCGTCGTAGCGATCGGCAATCGTCGCCCCTAACTCCACGATTACCATCATCGAAATTTGGCGGTACAGCTTTGAAACCCTCGACGATCGGTTGCAGGAGCCAGCAGCAGATCGGGTTCCGTCTTATTCTGCTTCGGGACGACGCGCGACCTGCAACAGCTCAGCTGGCTGTAGCTCCCGCAGATCCGCCGGGCGACGCGAACTCGGTGAAGTCAACCGGTCTCGGATTCAAGAACATCGCGCGCGTGATGAACTACGTGGCGCAGGCCGGCACGCGTCCGATGCACGACAACGATCTGTTGGAGAACCTGTACAACCGCGTCGTCGGGCAGTGGGCGACTGAAGCGGGCCACCCGGTGACGATCATCGGCGGCGGTCCGGTGTGGTACAAGTCCGGCTCGCAGAGTGGTCCGGTGTACGTGCCGAACTCCAAGGCGCAGCAGGAAGCGGCGATGAAGTTCCTGAACGACAGCGTGTTCAAGACGCCGACGTACCTCATCCGTCCCGATATCGCGGCGCGGATCGAGCCGAGCGGCATGCTGGCGCGGATCGGCAACGCGCAGAACCGGGTGCTGAGCTCATTGTATCAGGATTCGCGGCTCGACCGCCTGCTGGACGAGGAGGCGGTTGCGAAGAACCCGGGCGACGCGTACACGCTGGCGACGATGCTCGACCAGTCGCGCCGCGGCATCTGGTCGGAGCTGTCGAGCCGTACCGGCGCGAACTGCAGGACAATTATCTGAAGTTGATGAATACCAAGCTCAATCCGCCGCCGGCCAACGCGGCGGCCGCAGGTGGCGGTGGCCGCGGTGGCCGCGGTGGATTTGGCGGCGCTCCGCTGTCGGAGGACGCCAAGTCGGAGATTCGTGGCGAGCTGATCACGCTGCGCGATGACATCCGCCGGGCGATTCCGAGAACGACCGATCGGGAGACGCTGATGCATCTCCAGGGCGCGGAGCATGAGATCGGGGATATTCTCGATCCGAAGAAGTAGTTAGTCCGTGGTCCGTGGTCCGTGGTCCGTGGTCCGTGGTCCGTGGTTGCTTGGACGCGGGCCATGGGCTCGGAGCGTTCGACGGCGGTCCGAAGCATGAGGTAATCCTTGCAAAGCGCGCTGATGCCAGATCTGGGTTCTTCACGGAATACCGGGAAACGCGGCGCGGAGTTTGAGGAAGAAGTAGGCGTCATCGCGGTAGCCGTAGGCCATGCGCTTCAGCACCTTGATCTTGTTATTCATGCCCTCTAACAGCCCGG
>Ga0207660_10000703_pt1 | contig 22314 bp, 18 predicted proteins | sample KBSC73BmetaG_FD_184335 | JGI IMG/M metagenome (GOLD analysis project Ga0207660, IMG submission 184335) | Corn rhizosphere microbial communities from Kellogg Biological Station, Michigan, USA - KBS C7-3B metaG (SPAdes) (version 2) | ecosystem: Host-associated > Plants > Roots > Rhizosphere ... | reverse complement strand
ACGACCCGGACCGCGTCCGGCTCGGCGCCGCCGTGAATGCGCCGCAGCACCCGCTGCTCGTCGAGGCCGAGCGGCAGCTCCGCGCGTACTTTGCCGGAACTCTAAAACGTTTCACGCTGCCGATCGCTTTCGTCGGCACCGCGTTCCAGAAGGCCGTGTGGACGGCGCTCCTCGGGATTCCATTCGGCGAAACGCGCACCTACGCGCAGATCGCGCGGCAGATCGGCAAGCCCGAGGCGGTGCGCGCGGTCGGCGCGGCGATCGGCCGGAATCCGATTTCGATCGCCATTCCGTGCCACCGGGTCATCGGCAGCAACGGCACGCTGACCGGCTACGCCGGTGGGCTGCAGGCGAAGGCGTACCTGCTCGGCATCGAGGGTCGCTGAACCAACCATCGCGAGGCGCGCATTCGCCGCGCCTCGCACGCGGCGGCGCGAATCTTCCTATCGCGACCGGTCGTGCGTGTCTTCCATCTCGCCACTGCTGCGCTCACACTCTTCGCCGCGCGCGCAGCAGCGCAAACCGCGCCCGTGTCCGGGCTGCCCGCGCAGCCCGTGTTTTCGATGGGCCAGCCGAGGCGCTGGTTGCCATATGCAACGGCGTCCGCCGGGCCACTGCTCGCCGGCGGCGGCACCCCGGTCGGCGTGAACGTCTTCGCCGGCATCGATCATCCGATTCTCAATCCGATCGCGGGACTGCTGTCCGCCGCCGGCGAAATCGGCGGGAGCTGGGCGTCCGGGAAGATCAAACCAGCCGTCCGGCTGCTCGCCGAGGTGCCGGGGCTCGGATTGTCCGCCGGCGTCGACTGGCAGCCGGGCGAGCAACAGGCCGACGCGCTGTTCAGCTTTCGAACCGCCATCCGCCGCGGCGGAATCATTGGCCACGGCACCATGGTCCGCATCGATTGGCTGCCGACACGACACCAGACCGTCAACATCGGCGTGCAGCTTCCATTGTTGCAGCCGTTCGCCGGCCGCACGAGACCGCACCAGACCTCGGTGCGATATCCGCTGCGCGCCGCGCCGACCGGTTCCGCGCGCGCTGGTACAGGCGGCACGTTGCCGTCAGCCAGCGAGCGCGCCATCCAGGCGGCGGAGCAGCGGGCGGCGCTGATCAGCGATTATGAAAGTCTGATTGGTCGCCGTCGCAGCCCGTCGGACACGCTCGCGCGCGCCGTGCTCGGCGCCGGTAGCTATGACGATCTGGTGCGATCGTACGATTCGGCGCTGGCCTCCGCGTTCGCCGCGGTCGTGCAGGACTCGGCGACCGGCGTCGCGATCGCGGCCGGAGCCCGCACCCACGTGCTCGACGACGTGATTCTGGCCTACGACGCGCTGTTCGGGCAGGTGAAGAGCGGTCCGGTGATCGACGACATGTTCGACGCGGCCCGCGATCACTTCGCGCGGTGGCTGCGTGATAGTGCTCGCGCCGGTGCAGCAGCGCCGGGCGCGCTCGCCGTCTTCGACGCCTGGCGCGCGATGCTCGAGCGCGCGCAACGTACGATTCAAGATCGCACCGACGACTCGCGGCTCGTCTGGCTTCCGCCGCAGCTGGCCCTGTCGCCCGATCAGTACGACGAGCAGGACGAGATCGATCGTCTCGTCGGCCGCGTGACCGGACGGTCGTTCACGAAAGGCAACACGACGGCCTACCTTCGCGCCGCCGATCTCCCGCTGGAGATCGCACGATCGATCATCGCTGCGCGACGATACCACGTGCTCTGGGTTCACGACTTCACCGGCCGCCGTCCGTCGGGAGAGCTGGACCAGATCTCGTACACCATGGTCACCGACGCCTATCTGCCGGCGCTCACCGCCGCCGTGCAGCGCTACGACAGCACCGGCGTGATGCCGCAGTATTTCATTCTCCTCGACGCCTTCTACTACAACGCGCGGCAGGGGCGTCTCTGGATGAACGTGCTCGAGCATCCGATGACGACGGGCATTCCGCTGCGAAGCAGTGAACGTCGCGAAGCCGAGCACCTGCGTGAGCGGCTGGACACGCTGCGCGCCGCAGTTGCCGCCTCGCGTCGCCTGCAGCGCGAAGCGGCCCAGCATGGCGGCGCCTCATGGATCGACGATGTCGTCAAGGTACATGTGAACATCACGCTGCCGAGCGACTTCTCGTTCAGAAACTCGCGAATGGTGCCGCCGCTGCCGTACATTCCGGACAACATCAGCCGCGATCACCGCAAGCTCGCGCTCTACGATCTTACCGAGGCAAATCCCGACGCGGGCGAGGTGCTGGTCACGGGCGTGGGTGTTGGGGAACACTACGCGAGCGCCACGTGGGAGGATCGCGGCTACCGGGTGCAGGGTCCCGCGGCGCTCGAGGCGCGGGATGCCGTGCGTCGCGCACTCCTCGAAAACGGCGTACGGCCGGATCAGATACCGGAGGTATTCCGCGCCGACTCGACGGCGCGTCCCGATTCCACGCCGCTCCCGAACGCGCGCAACGAGTCGCGCCTCCTGCAAGTACACAACGAGCCAGGGTTCGCGCGCAAGGAATCCTCGGCCGCGCGCGCGATGCTGTACAGTCTCGCACCGTCGGGCAGCGTCATCGTCGTGCCCGACCCGCTGTGGCTGAGCGAGACGTGGGCGAACATGCTTGCCGCCGACGCGGCGCGCGGGTGCCGCGTGTTCGTCATCATGCCCGCGGCCGCGAACAATCCGAACCCGGAGCCGCCAGTCGTCGCCATCGATCGCGACATGCTGCAGCACTTCCTCGCGTTCACCGGGCAGTTCGCCGGCGTGATGCGCCGGTCCGGCGGCGAGCTGCGCATCGGCATCTATGCTTCGCGTACGCCGGTGACGGACGCGCGCGGCCGCCTCGCCGAAATTCGCAACGGGCTCGCGCGCGCGCCGTGGATTCGACAGCTCATGCCGTTCGACTCGTCGGCGCTGGCCGCGCTGGATCAGGCCATCGCACAGCAGGCGAGAACGGACGCCGGCTCCATTCTGGCGAGCGACGAAACGCCGCGCGAACCGCAGCTCCATCAGAAAACGGTATTGATCGCACGCGCCAGCGCCATTGCCGAGCTGGTGCGCCAGCCCGGGTGGGCGCGTATTCTCGCGCAGACCATGCGAACGCAGGCGCGCGAAACGGCGCGTCTCGCCGACGCGATCGCCGCGCCACTTCCGCCGGCGGACACCGCGGCGATTCGTGAGGCGGATGAAACGCTGCAAGGCTACGAGCGCTCGCTCACCGACGCGGAACGCAAGCGCATGAGCTTCTATTTCGTGGTCGGCTCGCAGAATCACGACGATCGCGGGCTGATGCTCGACGGCGAAGCGTGCGTGATCGTTTCGGGATTCGACGCCTCCGCCGGCCTCGTCGACCTCTTCTACCTGATGGCGCGAACGACGTGGGTCGACAGCGAGGCGGAGATCGACCGGCTCATTCCTCCGCCGCACGGCATTCTGGTGCGGCTGGCGCAACTCATCCGCGCCGCCATGTGAGCCGATGATACCATCGCCGGCTCGCAGTGGTCACTGCGCGCGCAGCGTCTCCGCAGGATCGATCGCCGCCGCTCGACGGGCCGGAATCCAGCTCGCGGCAACCGCAATGCACAGCAGCACCGCCGGCGCGATCATCAAGGTCGCGACATCGAGCGGGCTGACGCCGAACAGCAGCCCGCGCAGCACGCGCGTCGTGCCGAACGCCGCAACCATGCCGATCGCGACGCCCACGACGGCGAGGCGCACGCCATCGAGCGATACCATGCGCCGCACGTCAGCCGGCTGTGCCCCGAGCGCGAGCCGAATCCCGAGCTCGCGCCGCCGGCTGCTCACGATGTAGGCGACGACGCCGTACAGTCCGATCGTGGCAAGAAGCAAGGTCACGATGCTGGCGCTCGCGAGCAGCACGACGAGCGCGCGGGCACGCGCCGCGGAATCGGTCACCAGCGTATTCAGTGAAGTCTCATCATACGTCGGCACCGCCGGGTCGAGGCCCTGAACGATGCGGCGGATGGCGGACAGTGCATCGTGGCTCGCCCCATTGCTGCGCACGACCACCGCCAAACCCGATGGCATGAATGTACCATCGGATGCCGCCGCCGCAGTGACGATCGGGAAATACACGATTTCGGTTGCCGGCGTTTCGAGCGCGTCGTAGTGCACGTCGCCGACCTCGCCGACCACCGTGTACCATTGCCCGCCGACCGGACGGACACGCCGGCCCAGCGGGCTCGCTCCCGGCCAGTACCGTTTGGCGAACGCACGACTGACGACGATTTCGTCGGATGGGCGCGTCGCGTCCGGCGCGCCGAACACGCGGCCCCGCAGCAGTGGAATGCGCAGCGCGCGAAAGTATTCGCCGTCGACGCTGGCGACGGCATGGCTTGTTCCCCCGTCGCCCTTCGCCGTTCCTTCGACCTCGAGACCCATGTCGTGCGCATCGCCGCTCAGCGGCACCCAGTTGGTGAGCGCGACCGCGCGCGCCGCCGGAATCGCGCGCGCCTGGCGAGTCAGCGATTGGTAGAAGGCGAGGCGCGATGCGGTCCCACCGTATCTGGCGTACGGCAACAGCACACGCGAGGCGACGACGTGGTCCGCGTCGAAGCCCGGCGCCACATTGCTCAGACGCACGAAGCTCCGAACCATCAATCCCGACGAGGCAACGAGCACCAGCGCGAACGCGACTTGCGCGACGACGAGGATCTGCCGCGCGCGCTGGCGCGTGGGGCCGCCGGCCGAGCCGCCGCCGGCACCTCGAAGCACCTGCGCCACCGACACACGCCGAGCGCGAACGAGTGGCAGCACACTCACGAGCAGTGCGCAGAGCAAAGTGGCGCCGAGCGCGAACAGCAGAACCGGGCCACCAGCGCGCACGTCTTCCAGCCGCGGCAGCGACAACGCCACACCGGCGCGCACGGCGACGTGCATGCTCAACGTCGCGAGCAGCACGCCGACGATTCCGCCTGCGACGCTCAGCAGCGTCGATTCGGCCAGGGCAGTGGCGAGCAGGCCCCCGAATCCCGAGCCGAGCGCACGACGAATCGCGAGCTCCACGTCCGCCCGTTCGGCGCGCACGAGAAAGAGCGCCGCGACGTTCGTGCAGGCCACGAGCAGAACCAGCAGCACGCTGCCAAACACGATCCAGAGCAGTTGCGCGACTGGTCCGACGATCGAGTCGCGGAGCGATTCAACCCGGGGGACGACGTGTGCATCGTGCCAGACATCCAATGATGCACCGCCGTTGAACGTCTCGCCGGCGTGCGTGAGCACGCGGCCGAGGTCCGCGCGAGCCGCCTCCATCGAGACGCCGCGCGCGAGTCGTCCGATGCCGATGAGATCGAACGTCGCCGGATGCGTGTTGCCGGGATCGAGCGCGAGCGGCAGCCAGAGCTCCACGCCGCGTGCCGGATACGCAAAGCGCGGCGGCATGATGCCGACGATCGTCCGTCGTACATCGTTGACCACGATCTCTCGCCCGACGGCGCGCGGATCACCGTGGAAACGTTCCTGCCAGATATGGTACGACAGCACGACGACGCCGTTGTGCCGCGGACGATCCTCGCCGGCGGCGAAGGCGGTGCCCAGCGCCGGCCGCACGCCGAGCACATCGAAGAAGTTCGCGGTGACGCGCGCGCCGTGCACCCGCACGGTGCGCTGGCCCGGGTCAGTCGGGCCCAGATCGCCGTCGTCGAATCGCCATGCTGCAACGCCGTCGAACGCCCGCGCCTCCGCCTGATAGAGCAGCACGAGCGCATCCGACTGGTCGACCGGCGTGGCGGCGTTGCTGACGGTGTGCGTCAGGCGAACGAGCCGGTTCGCATTCGGGTACGGCAGCGGCTCGAGCAGGATGCCATTCACGAGACTGAACACGGCCGTGCTCGCGCCAATGCCGAGGGCGAGCACGGCGATGGTGACGGCGGCGAAGCCCGGGCTGCGGCGCAACGTGCGCAGCGCGATGCGCAGATCTCGCAGGTTCAGCACGTCCACCATCGATCCGGGTGATGATCGCCCCTGGCGCGGCTTCCGAACAGGATGATCCGCTCCGGCGCGAACGGTTCGACGAGCGCGCCCGCGAGCTCGGCCAGTGTCGCGTCCTGGATCTCGATCATGATGGGAGAGTATCGCGAGCTCCGAGGCTTCGCCACCGTCGTCACAACCCGCACGGGGTCATTTCATCTCCGTGCACGCACCTGACGCCACCGTGCGCGCACCTGCCGCAACCGTGCACGCATCTGACAGCACCGTGCAGGCATCTGCCGCGACCGTGCACGCATCTGACCGCACCGTGCAGGCACCTGCCGTAACCGTGCACGCATTTGACCGCGCCCAAAACGAACGGGCCCGCCGACTGGCGGGCCCGTTCTCCTTCCGTGCAGGCAACTGGCGCCGTCGCCAGTGCCTCGTCCACTGCTACGCCGCCGCGGTCTCCGGCACCGAGGCGGACGTTCCCGGATCCTGCGCGAGCGATACCGGCGTCGATGCTGCCGGTGACTCGACCAACGTCAGCGGTGCCATACCCGTCACCGCGGATGCGGTACCCGTTGCCGTCGGCGCAGCGGCCGACGTGCTCCGCGTCACCGACGATTTGATCGTGACCCGCTTCGCCTGGCGCCAGGACGCCAGCGTTGCGGGATCGTTCCTGAGCGCGTGCGCGAGAGACGCATCGATCATCGAGACGAGCCGCCGTCCGAGATCGTGATCACCGGCCACGCTCTTCGTGGCGCCCGTCCGTTTGCTGAGTGCCAGGCCCCGCGCGTCGATGCTCGACTTGAGCGCCGACGTTGCGGCGGCCAACTGCTCGAGAAAATCCTGCGGCAGGCCGCGCTCGACCAACACGGCCTTGTAGACCGACGCCGTCGTGGCCAGTGCCTCCGCCGACGCCACGAGATTCTCGGACCGAATACCGCCGGCCGGCATCCGGATCACGCCGACGCCGGGCACCTGCCCGCGCAGCGCGGTCGCCACGTTCACGATCGCCTTCATGTGCAGCCCGCGCAGCTCGGCACGCAGCGTCGCTTCGTCCTTCGCCACGAGCATCGCCTGGCTCCGCTGCGTGGCCTGCTCCGTTCCCTGCTCCGTCATGCGGGTGATCACGCCGGTGAGCGCAGTCACCTGATTGGTGAGCGCCTGCGCGCTCGATCCGCTCGCCGGAATGATCTCCGGGTGCTCGGCGAACCACGCCTCCACGCGCCGAAACGCCTGGAGGGCCCTCGATTGCTTCGTTTTCATAAAATGCTCATGCTCCTGTACAATGGGTGTCGTCCGATGTTGGACGTGGTGCTGTTGAACCATCGAATGACGCGACCATCTACCGGACCGGCGCTGCGTCCCGGGCGCCGGCCGGGAGCAATACGACCCTTCACCGCCGCGGCACGGCCTCCCCGCGAACGTCTGCGGAGGCTTGACCGGTGCCATCGTACCGAGTCGCTTCGACGCAGGCGAATGAGACAGACCCGCGGGTCCACGTCCGTAAGGACTGAGTGCGCATGAAGGCGCGTGGGACCAGCGTGGAATGCTCGTGCCGACGTTCGAATGGGCTGAGCGCGACTGGCGTGCGTGCGCGACCTCGCCGGAGCGATCGGTGGCCATCCGGTGAAGCGCGAACAGGTCCGCGCCACGCCGGTCCGATCCTTCGGTACGTCACCACGACGTCAGGCCCGGGTGCGGCTCCGGGACTTGCCGGCGGCGTCACTGCTCGGTGACACCGTCGGGCGCTGCAGGTGAGTGCGATCGGCGCTTCGCGCGTATGGCGATATGTTGCGGGCTCAGCCCGCCACCGGCACTCGGGGCACTGACGGTAATACCCACGATCCAACTTGTCAAGGAGACGACGAGCGTCCCGCGATTTCAGCCGCCACATCTTCCTGCAACGCGGTCGGCGATCGGTTGCTCCGGTGCGGCGCATTGTGAGCGGTTGGGCGCTCGCGATGCACGGGCTAACTTCCACCGTCGCCATGCCACGCCTCGCCGCTTTCATTCGTGAGAACACCAACCAGATCCTCGAGGAATGGGAGGCGTTTGCGCGAACCCTCTCGCTCGGTACACCGATGAGCGTCGCGGCCCTGCGCGATCACGCGCAAGGCATGCTCGAGGTCATCGCAAGCGATCTCGAGATGCCCCAGGAAGCCCGGGAACAGTCGGAAAAGGCGAAGGGCTTGTTGGACGTCGAGCGTCGAGCACCGACGGCTGCCGCCGATCACGGCTCCGGACGCGCCAACAGTGGGTTCACGGTCGTGCAGATGGTCGCCGAATTTCGTGCACTTCGCGCGAGCGTCATCCGGTTGTGGACGGCACGACGGCAGCACTTTGGGCCGGTCGAGACGGAGGACCTGATCCGGTTCAACGAGGCGATCGATCAGGCGGTCGCTCAATCGCTCGCGCAGTATACCGCGCAAATCGACGAAACACGCGAACGTTTTCTCGCCGTACTCGGGCACGACCTCCGCAGCCCGCTCGGCGCCGTCATCACCTCGACAAAGTTTCTTGCCGAGACGGACGGACTCACCGCCGAACAGTCGAGCCTCGTCCGGGCCATCGAGAGCGCCGGAACTCGAATGACCGGACTGGTGACCGACCTGCTCGATTTGGCATTGAGCCGCCTCGGCGATGGGATACCGATCACGAGAAGCGAAACCGACCTCGGACAGCTCCTCCAGGCTGTCGCGGCGGAGGTGAGTGCGTCACACCCGCAGGCGCGGATCGAAACGCATTTCACCGGAGAGCTCACCGGCGAATGGGACGGGCCTCGATTGGCGCAAGCTGTCACGAATTTGGTCGCGAATGCCGTGCAGCACAGCGGCGCCGATGGGCCGATCACTATCGAGGCCCGGGCGGACGGCCATGACGTGACAATTGCCGTTCATGACCAGGGCCGGGGCATTCCGCAAGAGAAACTGCGCGGGTTGTTCCGCGGCATGAAGGGCAGAACGAGCGGTGATCGCGATCGGCGCCACCTCGGGCTCGGGCTGTACATCGTCGAGAAGATCGTGGTAGCGCACGGGGGCACGGTCGATGTTCAGTCCACGAACGAACACGGAACGACGTTCACGATCCGTCTCCCGAAATCGGCGTCAGCAGGCCGTGGTATGTCCGCGGACGCCAGCCGAGCGATCTAGCTCGGCCCCGCTAGCGAATCGCCCGTCCGGCACGTAGCGTATTCATCGGGCCTCTCGATCGTTCGACGCGGCCCCATCACCACTGTCGCAGGCCAGACCATGAATTCGCTCACCCGCCCGGGGCCGGCGTTCGCGCTGATCGCCGCCGCGTTGCTCCTCGTGCACGTCCCCACAGCGCAGGCACAGAACCCGATGCCCGGCATGGGTGACATGCCCGGCATGGACATGAATCTTCCCCCGGTGAAGATCCCGGCCGGCGCCGACTACACGGAGGCCGACGTCCGGTTCATGCAGGGCATGATCGCGCACCACGGCCAGGCGGTCTACATGACGAGTCTGGCCAAGGCGCATGGCGCGAGTGACCACCTGCTCACCCTCGCGCAAAAGATCTCGCAGTCGCAAATCGCCGAAATCGGCCTGATGCAGGGCTGGCTGCGGGCGAACGGCCAGTTCGCGCCCGACAGTTCGGCGTGGCGCCACATGATGATGCCGGGCATGCTGACGGCCGACCAGCTCGCGCAGCTCGATGCCGCGCACGGCCAGGAGTTCGACCGCCTCTTTCTGACCTTCATGATTCAGCATCACGAAGGGGCGCTGAAGATGGTGCAGGACCTGTTCGCGACCCCGCTCGCGGGACAGGATATCGACGTCTCGGTATTCGCCAACGACGTGCACACTGTGCAGACCGCGGAGATCGGGATGATGCAACGAATGTTGAGTACTCTTTAATCCCCCACGGAGCTCTCTCGATGCTGAAAGTTCGCACGCTGTTCGCCGCAGCGCTCACGCTCGCGTGCGGCTGCGCCGGCGCAGGCGCCCCCGCTTCCGCCCCCGCACCCACCGCGGGACCAGTCGGACCCACGTACCCGAGCGCGAACGACCCTCGCAACAATCTCAAGCCGGGCTTCTACGACGCCGGCACCGCCGCCGAGGGCTTGCAGCTCGTCTCGTTCACGCCCAAGCCGGCCATCTTCGACAGCACCCGCGGCCTCACGTTCATCAACTCCGACGTCGCGTTCCGCGATCACTACGTCTATCAGGGCAACTTCGCCGGCTTCTCGATCTGGGACGTGTCGAATCCGGCCAAGCCCGTGCTCACCGCGGCCGTTTCGTGCATCACGTCGCAGGGCGATCCAACGATCGTCGGCCACCTGCTCTTCATCTCGGCCGAAAGCTCGGGAAATCGCACGGACTGCGCGAAAGGCGGCGTCCAGAATCCGGCCGATCGCATGGAAGGCGTGCGCATCTATGACGTGTCCAATCCGGCGGCGCCGCGGCTGATCAAGAACGTGCAGACGTGCAAGGGCTCGCACACGCACACGCTCGTTCCCGATCCGAACGATCCGAACATCGTCTACTTGTATGTCTCCGGTCTGCAGGGCGTCCGCTCGGACTCGACGGCCTATGGATGCCACGACGGGACGAATCCCGCCGACCCGAACAACTCACTGTATCGGCTCGACGTGATCAAGGTGCCGCTGAACAATCCCGAGCAGGCAGCGGTGGTGACGGGCGCTCGCATCTTCACGGGCCTTGGCGTGGCGCCGACGAGCGAGATGCGCCGCGAAGCGATGGCGGCGCGGTCCCGCGGACGTGGTGGGCGCGGCGGCGCGCGCGCAGGCGGCGAAGCGCCGCTGCCGACGGGTCCGCGCAACTGTCACGACGTGACCGCGTACCCGGCAATGCACCTCCTCGCCGGCGCATGCGCGAGCTACGGCTTGCTCGTCGACATCAGCAATCCTGAACATCCGGTGCGGCTCGATGCGAAGTCGGACACCAACTTCTCGCTCTGGCACACCGCGGTGTTCAGCAACGACGGCTCCAAGGTCGTGTTCACCGACGAATGGGGCGGCGGCACGGGTCCGATGTGTCAGGCGACGAGCATGATGCAGATGGGCGGCAACACGATCCTCACGATCAAGAACGGCAAGATGACGGAGCACGGCTTCTTCAAGCTCCCCTCGGCGCAGACGGCGCAGGAGAACTGCGTGTCGCACAACGGCGGCCTGCTCCCGGTGCCGGGTCGCGACTTGATGGTGCAGGGTTGGTATCAGGGCGGTATCGACATCAGCGACTTCACCGATCCCGATCACCCGTACGAGGTCGCCTACTTCGACCGCGGCCCGATCGATCCGCCGAATGACACGACGCACGCCAGCGGCCGCTCCCGCTACACCATCGGCGGCTCGTGGGGTGCGTACTACTGGAACGGCTACATCTACTCGTCCGAGCTGGCGCGCGGCTTCGACATCTACCAGCTCGTCCCCACCGACAAGCTCTCGGCCAACGAGATCGCGGCGGCCAAGCTGGTGCGCATGGAGCAGTACAATCCTCAGAGCCAGCCGCATTACACGTTCCCGCCGGCGTTCCCGGTGATCCGCTCGTACCTCGATCAGCTCGGGCGCGATAACGGCTTGAGCGCCGATCGCAGATCCTCGATCGATCAGGCACTGACGACCGCCGAAGGCCAAAGTGGTTCGGCACGCGGCGCGACGCTCAGCAACCTTGCGGGTCAGGTCGACAAGGACGTGAACGGCGCGACCGACAAGTCGCGCGTCAGGGCGATGGCCAACGAAATTCGTCGGTTGGCCGCCGTCTCCAGATAATTCAAAATTTTGCCGTTCGACGCGCCCCTCGCCACTGAAGCAGTGGCGAGGGGCGCTGGTTTTTCAGGGGCGGATTGAACGCTGGGCGGAAATCGGACTCCGGCCGCGCACGACTGCTTTGGCGCTGTCATTGCAAGCGATCGCAGCCTGAACCGTTTGGGGGAGATCGCGATGACCGAGGTACTCGTCGAGTTCGAAACGATCACCATTGGACCGGACGGAAAGCGCTGGACGCCGCGCGTCTGCGGTCGTGTCGCAGACGACGGACTGTGGGAAGGCTGGATCGAGTTCACACCGGTCGATCAGGATTCAGCCGCTTCGCCACTGCGTACGCCCCGAGAGACGGAACAACCCAATCGGGCGGATCTCCTGTATTGGGCGCAGGGGCTGACGCAGGTGTATCTCGACGACGCGCTTCGGCGTGCCATCGAACGGCCGGCGCCGATCCGGCACACGACGAGCACACGTCCACCGCACTTCGATGGACCAGCTCCGCCATTTCGCGGCGCCAGCGGCGGAACGATGCGGCGTCCGGTGCTGAATCCATTCGAGGTGTATCAGCAAGGTGAGGAACTCCTGCTGCAACAATTGTCCGCCCTCGACACGGCCCGACTGCGTGAAATCGTCGTCGCGTATGGATTCGCGAACGAGTCCGCGAGCGCAGATGCGGGGCGCGAAGAGCTGACGACCAGGATCGTGGCAGCGACGCGCGGTGCTATCGAGCCTCGGGACTTCCGAACATGAGCTGGATCAGCTCGCGGTCCTGATCGCGCGCAAAGACGTACACGTGGTCGCCCGGCTCGAGTATCGTTTTGCCTTTTGCCGCCACGAATTCTCGTCCGCGCAGGATGAGCGCGACTGACGTTCCGTCGGGAAATGGAACGTCGGCGAGCTGCTCGCCGGCGATCGGCAGCGCTTCATCGATGTAGAACGACAACAGTTCGCCATTGAGCGGCTGGAGCGACTCGATCTCGAGCACGGCTCGCGGCGCAGGAGGCTCGGCCGACTCGACGCGCAGCCAACGCGCGAGCGGTCCGGCCGTGGCGCCGGGCACCAGCGAGCCGACGAGCACGATGAAGAACACGATGTCGAAAATTCTCGTGGCGCCCGGCGCGCCGGCGAGCACGGGATACGTGGCGAGTATGATCGGCACGGCGCCTCGCAGTCCCACCGAGCCGATGTACGCGATCTCGCGCGGGCGAAATCGGAAAGGGGCGAGGCAAATCCAGACCACGAGTGGCCGCGCGACGACACTCAACAACGCGCCGATCAGCAAACCTACGCGCGCCACGCCGAGCAATCGCGATGGAAAGACCAGCAGCCCGAGCATGAGGAACATCGAAACCTGGCTGAGCCACGCGAGCGCATCGTGGACGCGGAGCAGAGCGGGCTTGTACGGAATGCGGCCGTTGCCCAATGCAATCGCGGCGACATAGACGCCGAGAAAGCCGCTGCCGTCGAGCAGCGTGGGGACGCTGTATGCGAGCAGCGCGACGCCGACGAGCAGCACCGCGTACAGGCCACCGGCGGCGAGCTGTGCGCGCGCGAGCAGCAGCCTGGCTCCAGTACCAATGGCGAGTCCGAGTGCTGCCCCGACCACGATTTGCACGAGGACCGTGAGCAACACGTGCCAGCCGAGCCCCGTCCGTCCGTGCAGCAGGCCTTCGGTGACGACCATCGTCAGAATGACGGCCATCGGATCGTTGGCGCCGGACTCCACTTCGATCGTTGCGCCGACTCGCCGCCGCAGGGTGACGCCGCTGCCGCGGAGCGATGAGAAGACGGCCGCAGCGTCAGTTGGCGATACAATCGCGCCGAGCAGGGCGGCGCTCGGCCAGTCGAAGCCGAGCCAATGCGCTCCGAGCGCGACGAGCGCCGCCGTCCCCACGACGCCGACGGTGGCCAGCACGGCCGCCGGGCCCGCCGCACGGCGAACCGTCGCGAGCGGCGTGTTGAGGCCACCGTCGAACAGGATGAAGACCAGCGCCGTCGTGCCGAGACGGTACGCCAGCGAATAATTCTCGAAGGTGATGCGGCCGATCCCTTCGGAACCGGCGAGCATCCCGACCGTCAGGAAGATCACGACGATGGGAACGCCGAATCGCTGCCCGGCACGGCTGAACAAGGCGCTCGCGCCAAGGAGCGTCCCGAGAATCGCCAGCGCAACGGCGGTCGCCAGGGGTTCGGCCGTCAGCATGGACCAAGCTGGCCACCCCCAGGCGCACACGTCAACCGTGCCCCCGTCCGGCTCGATGAGTGTTCGTTAATGACTCGCGCGCAGCCGACGTCCGCCACGGCGATCTGGATCGCCTCGGAACGTCGCTGTCTTCGCGCATCGAGCGGCACGGCGTGCTCATCCGACGCGGCTTCGCGATTCGGAGCCGTCGCGTTATCGTTCCAGCCATATGCAGCTGCTCGCGCTGAAGACGGTACTCGCGGCGGTCGATCTGGACGGCAGCTCGCGCGCGGCGTTGACGAGCGCTCGCGATCTCGCGAACGCGGCCGGCGCTGCACTGCACGTGCTGCACGTCGCCTCGGCCGAAGGCCGCGGTGACGCTGCTCGGCGGGAGCTCGAACAATCCGGCGTCACGCCGGACCATACTCGGATGCACCTCGCCGTCGGCGATGCGGCGCACGCGATCACGCTCACCGCCGACAAGGTGCACGCCGACGTGATCGTGCTCGGTCCGCACCGTGAGCGCGCTGGCCGCGATCGCGCTTCGCCTCTCGGAGCCACGGCGCTCTCGGTCGTCACGAATGCATCGGCTCCCTGCCTCGTTGCCGCCACGCCGCTACGCATTCCAGTCGTTCACGTCGTCGCCGCCGTCGATCTGTCCGACAGTGATCGAGGCACGTTGGGCGTCGCGCTCTCGTGGGCATCTGCGCTCCGCGCGCGGCACGCGCAGCCGATCGCGCTCACTGCACTGCACGTGATGAACGCGTCGTCGCCCGCGGAATCGGCCAAACGGTCGCGCGCGCTCGAGAATGCGCTCGCGCCGATTCGCAGCGAAGCCGGCGAATGGGCCGGCATCACTCTGCAAATGAAGGTGATCACGGCGGATGGTCCGGCGGCGGGGATCGCGTCCTACGTCGACGCGAACGCGCCCGGTCTGGTCGCACTCGGAACGCGCGGACTCGGCGTCGATCCCGTCGGCCGACTTGGATCGGTGGCGAGCGACGTCATGCGACGGATCGAAACGCCAGTGCTGCTCGTACCACCGGCGATGTGGAATGAATTTGCGCGCGGAGCGGCTACGTAATCAGGACGGACGCCGCGCTCACTCCGCTCTGAGCGCAGTCACGGGATCGAGCCGTGATGCCCGCCAGGCCGGCACCGCGCTGGCGATGAGCGCCAGCGTGGCGAGCACGATCGCCGCCATTCCGAGTACGCCTGGATCGTGCGCGGAGATGCCGTACAGCAGGCTGGCCACGAGGCGGCTCAAGGCGACCGACATGCCGACGCCGACGATCATACCAATGCCGAGGACCAGCGTGCTCTCGCGCACGACCATCCACACGATGTTGTGCGCGCGGGCGCCGAGGGCGATGCGGACACCCATTTCCTGGGTGCGCTGACTCACGCCATAGGCGACGACGCTGTAGACGCCGACCGCAGCGACGACGAGCGCGAGAACGCCGAGCGCGGCGAAGAGCGTCGCGCCGAGGCGCCAGGGGCGAAGCTCGGGCGCGAGACCTTGCGCCATCGTCATCACGCGCGGGTCGCTGTTTGGAATGAGCTGGCGCATCAGGTGCGATACGGCCACCGACACGCCCCCGAGTCGCGATTCCGTGGTACGAATAACGAGCCATGCGTCGTCCCAGGACAGCCGCGTCGGCGACGGCAAATAGTACAACAAGGTCGGCTTTTCGATCACGTACATGACGTGGACGTCGGCGACGACACCGACCACCGGAATGCATGGCGCGTTCGGCTTGTCGCTGACAATGAGACATTTGGCAAGCGGGTTCTGGCCGGGCCAGTACACGCGCGCCATAGTGTTGCTGACGATCGCCGCCGATCGGGTGGCAATCTCCGACGGCGTGAAGTCTCGCCCCGCAAGCATGGGGACGCCCGAAGCCGCGAAGTAGCCGCGCGAGATTTGCATGAACGACGCGCCGCGGTGGCCGCCGAACGGGGGAAGTGAATCGCGGTCGGGGAGCGCCAAATATCCATTCGCGTAGCCGCGCATCGGAGCATTCGCGGCCCAGGCTGCGGCTTCCACGCCCGGCAGCGCGCGGGCACGCTCGACGAGCCTGGGGAACGCGGAGAGCAGCTCCGCCCGGTGATCACCCTCGGTGAGGAAAGATGGGTGCACGAAGACGGTATGATCCACGTCATAGCCGACATCGATCGCCTTCACGTTCTGTAGACTGCGCACGAACAGGCCGGCGCCGACGAGTAGCGCGATCGAACACGCGATCTGCGCGACGAGCAGCGATGCGCGCAGCCGCGAGCGGCGGTACGTGATGTCGCGTGGCGACGCCGACAACATCCGTGCGAAGCCTGACCGGCCGGCGCGCAGCGCCGGCGCAAGTCCGGCGACGATGCCCGCGAGTAACGCCGTCGCGGCGATGAAGCCAATCGTGCTCCACCCCACAACGGGGTCGGCCCAATGGATCGACGGAAGCAGAAGCCGGCGAAGCGCCGTCCCCGCCCACACCGCAAACAGAACCGCGACGACGCCGCTCACCAGCGCCAACGCGACGCTCTCGGTGATGAATTGGCTGGCGAGTCGTGCAGCGGAAACGCCGAGCGCGCGCCGCACAGCGATTTCGCGACGCCGCCGCAACGAGCGCACGACGAGCAGATTCGCCACGTTCGCGATGGCCACCAGCAACACGATGAGCGCGACGCCACCGAGGCGGACCCCGATCGACACTTCCTTCTGCTGTTTTGCCGGGCCGAGTGCCTGCTCGATCGGACCGGCGAGGACGCTCGCGGTCGAATCGTAGACGAAGCCTGTCAGGTGCACCGTGCGATACGTTGCCGTCGCGCGTGCCAGCACAGCCGTCTCGCGCCGCCCATCGGGAAGGCGTGCCAGGACGTCAAACGCGCTCTGAAACGTCTCGTACCATGGTGCGCGCAGGTCGGGCACGCCTGGCTGGTTCGTGTTCAGGGGAGCCCAGGCATCCGCGGCGTTTACGTCAACGCCGGTGAAATCCCGCGCGGCAACGCCGATGATGGTGTAGCGCTCGAGACCAATTCGTACCGTGTGACCGAGTATGGCCGCATCGCCATGAAAATGGTGCCGCCAGTAGGCGTCGCTGAGCACGGCCACGTTCGTCGGGTGTTCGATCCGATCCTCATCGGGCGCGAAGAACCGCCCAAGCTCGGGCACAACACCCAGCAACGTGAAATAGCTGCGCGAGGCAAGGCTCAACCGCAGTGGAAGCACAGTGTGTCCATCGATCAGTCGAGTCGAATCGGGCGAAGAGAACGCGGCGAGCTGGATGCTCGAGTCGAGCGCTGCCCTGATCGCCTTGTACGCCGGGTACGTCATCCAGGGGAAGGCCTCGCGTCCGCTCGGCTCGCCTTCTCGGTCATAATCGATATACAACCGCCGCACCGTCCCCGGCGCGACGACCCCCGCCGGCGCTCGCACGAACAACTGATCGAGAAACGAGAACATCGCCGCGTTCACGCCGAGTCCGAGCGCGAGCGTGATCACCACGCCGAGCGTGAACACGGGCGAGCGCCGCAGGCCGCGCCAGGCGTACCGGGTATCCTGCCGGAGCGCGTCGAGCCAGCGGAGTGGCGTCATGCGTCTGACCTCCTCGCGACAGTACGTGGTGTTGCCAAACGCCCGCCGCGCGGCAAGCTCCGCCTCGACCTCGGGGTCGCCCGCGTGGCGCCGCTGCATGGCCTCCAGCTCGAGGTGCAACGCAATCTCTCGCGCGCACTCGCGGGTGTACGCCTCGCGACGCAGCAGAATCCGAAGGCGATGCCGGTACCCCTGCCAGCGCGACATTCGACTTCTCTGATCAGGCGTTCCGGAGAACGCGGGCGATGCCCTGCGTGACCCGCTCGTAAGCGGCGGTCTTTTGCGCGAGCGTTCGGCGGCCCGAGGCCGTGATCGTGTAGTAGCGGGCCTGTCGGCCGGTGGGCGAGGTGCCCCAGCGCGCCGTCACCAGACCTTTGCCGAGCAGCCGCTCGAGCGCCGGGTAGAGCGATCCGGGCTGCACCCGCAGCGCGCCCTTCGAGGTGCTGTCCAGATGCTGCGCGATCGCGTAGCCGTGCAGCGCTCCCAGCGTGAGCGTGCGCAGCACGAGCATGTCGAGGGTGCCGGCGAGCAGGTCGGTGTCGGAGCCGGGTGCCATATACAGACGGCCTTTATGTGAAGACCGCCAATATATGCCGCGCGCGGCGCGCGGCGTCAAGCTCGCGCTGGCCGGGTCCGATCAGTCGCCGAGTATCCCGTGCACCGCATTGACGATCGAATCGCTGCCCATGCCGTAGTACTCGATCAGCTCTTCCGGCGTGCCCGACTGCCCGAACTGATCATCCACGCCGATGAACCGCATCGGCACGGGATGGTGCTTCGCGAGACACTCGGCTACCGCCGAGCCCATGCCGGCGCGAATCTGGTGCTCTTCGACCGTCACGATGCGCCCCGTGCGCGTCGCGAGCGCGACCAGCGCATCCTCGTCGAGCGGCTTGATCGTCGCGAGATTCATCACCTCGACCTCGACGTGCTCGTCGTCCAGCGCCTTGGCCGCGAGCAGCGCCTTGTGCAGCAGCGCGCCGCACGCAACGATGCCCACCCTTGGCGAGTCGGAGTGCCACACCGTCTGCGCGCGGCCAATCTCGAATGGCGTGTCATCCGTCGTCATGACGGGCGACTTGTCGCGCGCCAGCCGCAGGTACACCGGCGTGTCCGTCGACACCGCCGCGACGGTCGCCTTGCGCGCCTCGATCGCGTCGCAGGGACAGATCACCATCATGTTCGGAATGACGCGCGTGATCGCGATGTCCTCGATCGCCTGGTGCGTGCCGCCGTCGGGACCGACCGATACGCCGGCGTGCGAGCCGGCGATCTTCACCGGCCGGTTGTTGTAGCAGATCGTGGTGCGAACCTGTTCCCAATTCCGGCCGGGGCTGAACATCGCGTACGACGTGATGAACGGAATCTTGCCCATCGCCGCCATGCCGCTCGCCACCGACGCCATGTTCTGTTCCGCCACGCCAAGCTCGACGAACCGGTTTGGAAACTTCGCGCGAAATTCCGCCGCGTGCGCGCTCTCGGTGAGATCGCCCGAGAGCACGACGACGCGCGCATCCAGCTCGCCGGCGCGCACGAGACCGTCGCCGAATCCCTGGCGGATCGCCACCTGCTCGACGTCTTCGTCGAAGAGCTTCGGGTTCAGATGGAGCGCGGTATCGAGAGCCGCCGCGACAGTCGCGCTCATTCGGTGGCCTCGCTGAGTATCTGGCCGCCGAGGGTCCGCAGCTCGCGGAGTGCTTTCGCGCCCTGCCGGTCGTTCGGCGGCTTGCCATGCCAGTGAAAGTCGCGCTCGAATTCCGGCACGCCTTTGCCCGGAATCGTGTGCGCGATGATCATCGTCGGCTTTTCGAAAACGCTCTTCGCTTCATCGAAGGCCGCGGCGATCTCGTTCATGTCGTGTCCGTTGATCTCGATCACGTGCCAATTCCAGGCGCGCCACTTGTCAGCCAGCGGCTCGAGCGGCATCACGTCTTCCGTGAAACCGTCGATCTGAATGTTGTTGCGATCGATGAGCGCCACGAGGTTGTACAGCGCCTGCTTGCCGGCGAGCATGGCCGCTTCCCAGGTCTGCCCTTCCTCGAGCTCGCCGTCGGACATCAGGCAGTAGATGCGCCGGTCGCCGGCCTTGTCGTCCATGACGTCCGCGATCGCCATGCCCACGGCTTGCGACAATCCTTCGCCGAGCGGGCCCGAGCTGGTCTCGAGCGCCGGGAGAAACTTGCGGTACGGATGTCCCTGCAGCCGCGAGCCGAACTTTCGCAACGTGTTCAGCTCTTCCTTGGGGAAATAGCCCGCATACGCCATTGCGGCGTAGAGCACCGGGCAAATGTGGCCGTTGGAGAGGATGAGTCGATCCCGTCCTTCCCATGAAGGATTCTTTGGATCGTAGCGGAGCGTGTGGAAGTAGAGCACGGTAAAGACGTCCGCCATGCCGAGCGGTCCGGCCGTGTGACCGGAGCCGGCGTGGAGCAGCATCTCGATGATCGACTGCCGGATCTCGTTCGCTGTGACCTCGAGTGCGAGTTGCTTCTGTTCCGTGAGCATGCCCTACGACGATGCGAAAATGATGCGAAGGCGGCGCAAACCGGCCGGCCTCAGCCAGTCGCCTACAACTTCGCATTGAATTCGCGTGCGAGCCGGATCCAATACTCGAAATCGTTCTTCCGTCGAACCGCCGATTCGTCGACGTGGACGTACCCCCGGTACGCTCGCCCTTTCATGACTACCGTCCGGCAAGCGCGCTGTTTCGTGACCGCCTCGTGAATCACCGGATCGATCCGGCACATCAGCCGACGCGCGCCGACGCTGACGCACATTCTGCCGTTCACCATGAACGTGATTCCGCCGAACATCTTTTTTTCGACGACGTCGCGTTCATCGCGCAGTGCGTCGCGAACGCGCCGGAGCAAGGACTCGTTCGGTGGCATCGGCGTCTACTCGAGCTCCGAGACGGCGCGGTCGAGCAGCCTGAGGAGCTGCGTCCATCCACTCTCGTGGCCGGCAATGGGCGCCCCGCTGGCGAACCGTTCGTGGGTGATCACCACTCGAGTCACGCCGCTGCCCACGTCATTGAGCTCGACGGTCACCAGCGTTTCACCAATGGCCCGCGCGGGGTCGTCCCAGTCGAACGTAAATGCGAGTCGGTTCGGCCGGCTCACCTCGCGGTACACGCCGAACGCACGGTGCAGGTTGCCCGCGGGGTCGGTCATCGCGAGGTGATAGGCGCCGCCGACCCGAAGATCGACGTCGGCGCCGGCGAAAGCCCAGCCGTCGCCCTCCATGCGCCACCACCGCGCGAGCTCGGCAGGATCCGTCCAGGCGCGGAAGAGCTGCTCGGGTGTCGCCCGCATCGTCTGCGCGACGCGCAGCGACGTTGGTGCCGCGGTGGTCATGGCTGCTCCGTTGGTGAGTTGGGGGTTTCGACGTATGCCTTGAGATCGAACAGCCGCTGCGTCCAGAAGACGCGATACCGCTCGATCCAGGCGGCAGCATCGCGCATCGCCACTGCGTCGAGCGTGCACAGGCTCACGCGACCACGTCGCGCGCGCCGCACAAGCTTCGCACGCTCGAGCACGCGAAGGTGTTTCGAGATCGCCGGCCGCGAAATTCGAAACGGCCCGGCAAGATCGCCGACCGTGGCCTCGCCCTGCCGCAGGCGCTCCAGGATTGCTCGTCGGGTGGGGTCGGCGAGCGCGGCAAAGGTCCGGTCGAGTCGGCGTTGATTAGTAACCATGTGGTTACCAATACTGCAGCGACTCGGACCCGCTGTCAAGTCGCAGCTCGATCCTCGTGTATCCCCCTATCGAGAGTGTCTAATCAATCGTGCCGTGCTCTGGTCCGGCGGCGAACCATGAACAGGAGCATGTCACCAGCTAGCGGCGCAGCTCCGAATCCAGCTCGCGCATTGCGGCGGCGTAGTACGGGTCCGCTGGCGGCAGCGCCGATGGCGTCGCCGTGGCCGTTGGCGAACTCTGTCGAGGCGCGAAGACGAAGCGCGCCACCCGATACACGCCATATCCGACGAGCGCGAACACGCCGAGACGGACCGCCAAGGCGAGGAGCCCGACGACGGTACCGATCAGTCCGAACGTTAGCGCAATCGCGAACAGGCCAAGCGGAATTGCAATGGCGAGGGCGATCGCGACCTTGATCAGATTCCACAGCAGGCGCACAGGCAGCTCCATCGGGTTCGAGCTACCGTACGTTGGCGCAGGTGCCTGGTTTCACCCGGGCGGGCTGAGTGCCGACCGGCAGCGGCGCGGCGCCTGTTCGCCGATCAGAACGCGCTCGGCGCGATCATTCCCGGGTGCCACGCCGGCTCCCAGACAATGTGCGTGTCGACGCGCTGAATGCCCTCCACTGCCAACGCCGCGGCGCGAACGCCGTCGGTGATCACCCGCTCCATCGGGCAGCCGGGCGTTGTCAGCGTGTAGGTGATAGCCGCCGACGCTCCGTCCAGCTCGACGCCGTAGACGAGGCCGAGCGTGACGATGTCGAGCCCGAGCTCTGGATCGATGACAGTCGCGAGCGCCGTCCAGAGCGTAGCAATGCGTGGATCTTCTGTGGCGGTCATGGCGGCGGCAATTTGAAGGAGGCTGATGAAAGGTCGCCGCGCGGAGACCGCCGCCGCGTGACTGTTGTCACACGCGGTGCTGTCCACCCGGCGGGTTTGGCCGTCGCGAGACATCCGTCACACCGCCTGGCGGCGGCACACGCGAAGCTTCGGCATGCCCATCAGCAGCGATTCCGCAGTCGCGCCGGCCGCGCCGGACGAGCTCACCACCGAGCGTGTTGAGCAAATACTCAAGACGATTTCATATCCCGGCCTGACGCGCGACCTGGTGTCGTTCGGGATGGTGCGGCACGTGTCGGTCTGCGATCGCCGCGTGAAGGTGCAGTTGGCGCTTCGAAC
>Ga0207660_10000701_pt1 | contig 22337 bp, 18 predicted proteins | sample KBSC73BmetaG_FD_184335 | JGI IMG/M metagenome (GOLD analysis project Ga0207660, IMG submission 184335) | Corn rhizosphere microbial communities from Kellogg Biological Station, Michigan, USA - KBS C7-3B metaG (SPAdes) (version 2) | ecosystem: Host-associated > Plants > Roots > Rhizosphere ... | reverse complement strand
CAAGGGATTAAGAGTCCCCTGCTCTACCGCTGAGCTACTGGCCCATTCGAATGTTAATGACCAGCAGCCCCTGTGACCAACGAGGGAATGTTGTTGACGGTGTGGATATGTGGAGAACTTCGCGCTAGATCAGCCGCGCGCGTGCGAACCTCGTCCGCTCTTCGCTTCGCTGATCCCCTTGATCGTCTCGCCGACCTCTTTCGCATTGCCACGCCGTGCCAGCTGCGCTGTCACGAGGATGCCAACAAGTCGTCCGTCATCGACGATCGGCAGGCGCCGGACCTGATGGTCGGCCATGAGCTTCTCCGCATCATCCGCGTCCGCATCGGGCTCGAGCGTGACCGGGTCGGCGCTCATCACCGCCGAGATCGGCGTCGAGCGCGGGTCTTTTCCCGCTGCCACGACACGCAGGACGATGTCGCGGTCGGTGATGATGCCGACGAGCGTTCCCCCGTCCTTGACCACCGGGATCGCTCCGCAGTCCTCCTGCTTCATCAGCGTCGCAGCCTGGGACGCAGTGTCCTCCGGCCGGGCGACCGTTGGGCTGGGTGTCATCAGATCCTTGACCTTCATAGCGCGCGCACCTCCGACCCTTAGGTCGGCAGCAGGAACTAGGCCGCGCCGATCTTGAAGATCTTCGTGCCGCAGACGGGGCAGGATCCCTGGGTGGCGGGCCGCCCGTTCTTCATCGTGATCTGCTTCGCGTCCTTGATCTCGCGCGAGGCCTTGCACTTGACGCAATAGCCGTTGGCCACGACTCACCTCCACGCCGGTCTCGGACCCGGGCATCGTACCCTAGGCCTCCCGACCCCTAGAGCCACAAAACCCCGCCTTTCGGCGGGGTCTCGTGGTGAGGAAGGGAAGGGTTGGGATTTCGGGTTGTCGACGGTGGCGAGTGCAAGCGGCGTGCCAGCCAGGCAGAGAGGAGGTCAGACAGTGCGCGCCGAGATCCTCTCCATCGGGACCGAGCTGCTTCTTGGCCAGATCGTGGATACGAACGCGCAGTACCTGGCGTCGCGCCTCGCCGATCTCGGAATTGACTGTTTGTTTATCTCCACCGTCGGGGACAACCCGGCGCGGTGCCGCGAGATCCTGGACCGTGCGCTCGGTCGCTCGGACCTCGTCATATCGACCGGCGGCCTCGGCCCGACGGAGGACGACCTGACCCGCGAGACGATCGCCGCTGTTCTGGGAGAGGAACCCGTCGTCGATCCCACTCTCGAGCGAGAGCTGCGCGATTGGTTCGCCGCGCGAGGCAATCCCATGGCGGAGCGGAACCGAAAGCAGGCGTGGCTGATCCCATCGGCGCGCGCGCTGCCCAACCCCAACGGCACCGCGCCTGGCTGGGACGTGCGTAAAGGCGGCAAGCGGATCGTCGCGATGCCCGGCGTGCCGCGCGAGATGACCTATATGTGGGAACACCACGTGGAGCCGACGCTCGTCGCCGGCGCCGTTCTCCGATCGCGCACGCTCAAGATGCTCGGCGTCGGCGAATCGACGGCGGAGGAAGCACTCGGGGAGCTCGTGCGCTCGACCGCGCCGACGGTCGTGACAAAGGCGAAGAACGACGGAGTCCACGTTCGCATCACAGACAAGGACGTCGACGCCGCAACGATGGACGCGCGCATCGCGCGCATGGAGGGGGTGGTCCGCGAGCGGCTCGGCCAGTACGTGTGGGGCACCGACGACGACACACTCGGTTCCGTCATCGGTCGCGGCCTCGAGGCGCGTGGCTGGCGACTCGCGACCGCCGAATCGCTTTCAGGTGGTGATGTCGCGCGCATCCTCGCGGACGCGCCCGGGTCTGCGTCCTGGTATGCGAGCGGCGTCGTCCGCCCGATGGCCGACGCCGACGAGCTCGCGCACCTGCTCGATGAACTCAGTCCCCCACCCGACGTGCGTCTCCTAGTCCCGTACGGCGAGCAAAGCGTGGAGCTGAAGATCTGGACACCCGACCGCCCGCGCACCGCGACGATCCGATTCGGGTCACTCGTCGAAGGACGGCGCCGCGCGATGCTGAGCGCACTCGATCTGCTCCGCCGTTCCCTTAATCAAGAATGAACGGCGAGAGAGCGGGAGCGAGGAGCGAGAGCGACGCGGTGTCCTGGGAGCGGGCCGCACGCCTCGAGCGAGCACCTGGCCCAGCCGGCCCGAACGACACGCACTCGGTGATCAGCGGGCCGGCCTACGGCTCGGCTTTCGCCTTCGCCGGCTGCTTGCCGTTTCGCTTCGCGACGGCGCAGTAGCCAGTTGCGAGCGAGAGCGTGTGCGGCCCGCCGTCAGGACACCTGAGAGAGGTCCCTAGTCGCGCTCTCCGTAATCGTCGTAGCGATCGTCGTAGCGCTGCTTCTCGCCGGCATTCTTGTTCTTAGCGCCTTTGGATTTGGCGCGGTCAGCGGCTGCGCGCGCGGCGTCGGCGTTGCGACGCACGAGTTCGGCCGTACGCGACGCCTTGGGCTGCGGGCTGGCCCGCGGGGCGGCTGGAAGGGCCGTCTGGGAGGCCAGGTCCTCCGCTACGCCTGCGGCGGTCTCGGCGATCCGCTGCACCCCGAGGAGGCCTGGCGCCAGCGTAGGGGCGGCCACGACGGCCATGATCTCGGACGCACGCTGCGTGCTCGGGTCCGCGGACAGCTTGGTCGCGAGGAGCTGCACCCGGGCGCGCTGCTCGTTGAATCGGTCGTCCAGCTGGGCCGCCAGCGCAACCACTTCAGGTTGCAACTCTTCGAGCTCGGCGAGCTCGGCGGCAGCCTGCGCGATCTGCTGCGAATACGTGCTCGATGCGAGGAGCGCGTCCTCGTCCCTGCCGCTCGTCGCGAGCGCCTCGGCTTCCGCGAGGCGATGTTCCGCGATCGATAACTGCACCGCTGCGCGATCGCCCGCACTTACCGCGAGCGTGAGACGCAGATCTTCGCCAGCGAGCTTCAGTGAGTAGAGCGGATCGTTCGGAAGTGTGTCCGCACCTGCGACGGTCGCACCCGCGACGGTCGCGATGCAGATCGCGCCGACGGCGATCGCGCGCACCGCGTATGGAGCGGGCTTGGCGAGAACTTCGAAGGCGATGGCCGCACGATCAGCGATCGACGGGCGACGCGGCCGCACCGCACCCAGAACGCGATCGCGCATGCGGCCACGCGCAAGCGCATCGAGACCGCTTGGGGCGTACTTGTGCATGCGAAGCGCAACGCGCACGGCTTCCCGGTGCTTCGCGTCACGGATCGATGCCAGTCCGCGCTCCCCACGTGCGACGCTCTCGATGAGGCGATCCAACGTCTCTGGGCCGCCTGCTCTCACCATGGTCGTCTAACGGCTTGCCTGACAGCCCGTTATCTCGGGTGCTCACCCGCACGGGTGACGTTTAGGGCAGAGCGGTTCGAGTGATACCGGCTAAGAGCGGCGCGTCCGGATTAGGGTGCAGGCGTTTCGGGCGCCAGCGCGGGTCCGCCCCACACCGGAACGTACCGACTGAAGAACGTGTCCTGATGAAGGACCTTGCCGTCCGCGATCACCGTGCGCGTGCGAAGCACATCGCGGCCCATGACCTTCGAGCCGGGGATGAATGCGGGGTCGGCCGGTTGATCGGCCGGCACATCGACGAAGCGACTCTGTGCCGCGGCGCTGAATGAGACCGTGCGACCCGTGGGCACGCTCCACACGTCAAAGGTCAGGCTGGTCGCGTCGTTCCATGACCACAGGAAGACCGGCGCATCGGTGTCGTTCTTCCATTTGAAGTCCACACCCGGCTCGAACACCGCCGCATCGAGGCCGATCGGATAGCGATCGATGTAGTAGCCGTGTGCGTGACGTTCCACGATCTCGTAGCCGAGCTTGGCGACGGCGTTGAACATCGTCGTTGAGACCTGGCAGAGGCCACCGCCGATGACGTTCTCGTCCGAGCGGTTGTTGATGATCGCGCCGGCGAACGCGTAGCCGCGCTCGACCGTGACCGGGCCCAGGAGCTCCCAGAACGAGAAGGTCTGCCCCGGAAGGATGACCGCGCCGTCAAACTGCGACGATCCGGTCGAGATATTCGCGTGCCGGGCCGCGCTCGGCGGGTAGTAGGTCGTGAACTCCGACGTCCGTGAGATCTTCGGGAGCCACGAATTCGCCTGCTCCGTCGAGAACGGCGGCGTCTCGACCGCCGCGGGCGCCGCCACGTTGCGCGTGCCGACGGCGGGCCGCAGCAGGTCGGTGCTCAGCTGCGTGATGAGCTTGTCCTGCGTCACGCGGATACCCGTCGCGCCGGCGACCACAGATGCGACGCCGTCTGGGTTCACCGTGAACTTCGCGCTGACGGCGGGGCGATCGAGCTTCGCGGCGACCGCGGTGACCCAGTCCTTGAGAAGGTCCTGCTTGAGGGACACGACGTAGCGGTACCGCGTCGTGGGAGCGATCGCATCGACCGGTAGCGCTGGCAGCTCGTCGGCTCGCGCCGCGACGCGGTCGATGGACAGCAGCGTCGTGAGGGCGATGGGATCCTCGGCGATGCGCCGATCCTCGACCGTCACTTCGAGCGGCGTGATCACCGCCGTCGCACGAGTGACGGCGTCGCGGTAGCCGGACTCGTCCACGGCGGGATAGATCGAACGAACGTGCAGGTCGATCTCGCGGTCGTCGAGTGTCGGGGCTGCGAGCACCGATGCGGTGGCCGAAACACGATCGAGCTCGCGGCCGAGGACGGGCTCGGTCAGCGTGAGGCCCTTTGCCGAAAGAGCGATCTCACCTGAGACGGCGCGCCGGTCGATCGCGGTCGCCAGGCTCACGACCCAGCTATCGAGGGCGTTCCCCTGGGCGCGGAGCGTCATCGGGATCTGAGCCTGACCACGAAGAGCGTCGATCCACGCGCTGGCGCGCTCGAGTGGCGCGCCACTCTTTCCAAAGGCGAGCGCGGCCGCCACTGCGGTATCGACGTCGGGCGAGACCGCGAGATCGCCGTTCGTCGTGCGCCAGGTCTGACCGTCATGCACAGCGACGACCGCTCGCGTGGACCACGGCTGCGTGAGCTCGCGGTCGAGGCGCTCCTCGATCGCTGCACTGTCGAGCGAGCCAACCTGCACGCCCGCGATCGTGACGCCGGGCAGCGCTCGTTCGGCGTAGATCACCGGCGCCGCGAAGACGATCGCCACCATGGCGGCGAGGACCGTCAGCGGGAGGACAACGAACTTCAGCGAAAGACCGCGGCTGCGTCGTTCGCCGCGCTCGCCTTCTCGGGTCGCTACTGCCATGCGGAACGGCCTCCCCATCGGGTGCCCACCAGCACCGCGCGATTCATTCTGAGCACTGCATCTGAGACGAACGAGAGCGTCGCATCGTTCCATTCAATCCGCGTCAGATTTGTAACCAAGAACTCGTACGCAATTTGTGGTCCAGATGACAGTTGTGTGACAAATAGGCAAAAAGAAGGCCCGGCACCCCAGGGGAGCAGGGAGTGCCGGGCCATCGAGGCGGACTGGCCAGCGGGCGGGCCGGCCAGAGCCTGTCTAGGGAGTTATGAGCACCCGGTCGTTTCCCCGCAGTTCTCGCACTTGTGGCAGGTGCCGTTTCGCACGGTCAGCCAGCCACAGCGAGGACACGGCGGCGCATCGGGTGTCGAGTTGAGTCGCATCCCCCGAACTGGGGAGGGACTCGCGATGGTGAAGTTCTCGGTGATCGGAGGAGGAGCGATCGATACGACGTGCTCGAGACGCTGCTGCTCCGCTGCGGGATCGCCCACGATCTCACTGGTGCGCGTCAGGCCCATGTACGCCTTCTCCTCGGTCGAGAGGAAGCGGTGGCCGAGCCAGCGGAAGACGTAGTCGACGATCGACTTGGCCATCCCGATCTCGGGATTGCCGGTCCACCCTGATGGCTCGAAGCGCATGTAGCCGAACTTCTCGACGAGGTGCGAGAGCGGTACGCCGTACTGGAACAGCAGCGAGATGCTGGTCGCGAAGGCGTCCATCATCCCGGAGAGCGTCGAGCCTTCCTTCGCCATCGTGACGAACAGCTCGCCGGGTGTCCCGTCCTCGAACTTGCCGACGGTGATGTAGCCCTCGTGGCCCTCGATCGAGAACTTGTGTGTCAGAGATTCGCGTGTGTCGGCGAGCCGGCGCCGCTGCGGCCGGTTCACCTCGACGATGCGCTCGACCGTAACGACCGACGGAGCGGCGGCGGTCTTCGTGTTGCTCGCGTTTGCGTTCACCGACAGCGGCTGGACCTTCTTGCTCCCGTCGCGGTAGACGGCGATCGCTTTGACGCCATGCTTCCACGCCTCGATGTACGCCTCGGCGACATCGTCGACGGTGGCGGTCTCCGGCAGATTCACGGTCTTGCTGATCGCGCCGGAGATGAACGGCTGGACGGCGCCCATCATCTTGATGTGCCCCATGTGGCTGATCGAGCGCTCGCCGTTCTGTGGCTTGAAGGCGCAGTCGAACACCGCGAGGTGCTCTTCGCGCAGACCTGGCGCGCCTTCGATCGTGCCCTGCTGTTCGATGTAGGTGGTGATCGCCGAGCCGACGGACTCGGTGTAGCCGAGACGGCGCAGCGCCGCGGGGACCGTACCGTTGACGAGCTTCAGCATCCCGCCGCCGACGAGGCGCTTGTACTTCACGAGCGCGATGTCCGGCTCAACACCGGTCGTGTCGCAATCCATCATGAAGCTGATCGTTCCGGTCGGAGCCAGCACGGAGGCCTGCGCGTTGCGGTACCCGCTGATCTTGCCCAGGCTCACCGCGTCGTCCCACGACTGTCGCGCGGCCGATAGCACCGTCGGCGGCACGAGGTCCGCGATGATCCGGTACGCGGCTGCGCGGTGCTTCTCCATCACGCGGTCGTGGCCGATCTTGTTCTTCGCGTATGCCTCGTACGGTCCGACCGCGGCGGCCAGACGCGCCGACTGCGCGTAGGCCTCGCCGGTCATCAGCGCGGTGATCGACGCCGCGTACGCGCGACCCTCGTTCGAGTCGTACGCGAGACCGCGGTGCATGAGCAGCGCGCCAAGGTTCGCGTAGCCGATGCCGAGCTGACGGTGGCTCCGCGCGTTCACGCTGATCGCCGGCGTCGGGTAGTCCGAGAAGCCGACGAGGATCTCCTGCGCTGTGAACAGCACGTCGACGGCACGGGCGAACCGGGCAACGTCGAATTCGCCATCGGCGTGAAGGAATCGCATGAGGTTCAGCGAAGCGAGGTTGCAAGCGGAGTCGTCGATGCTCATGTACTCACTGCACGGGTTCGAGCCATTGATGCGCCCCGACACCGGTGTCGTGTGCCAGTCGTTGATCGTGGTGTCGAACTGCATGCCCGGATCGCCGCACTGCCACGTTGCTTCCGCGATCTCGCGCAGCAGCTCGCGGCCCGGCAGCGTCTCGAGGACCTCGCCGTCGGTCCGAGCGGTGAGATTCCACGTCTCCCCAGCGAGCGCGCTCTTCATGAAGTCGTCGGTGGCGCGCACGGAGTTGTTGGCGTTCTGGAACTGGATCGACTGCCACGCCTCACCGTTGAGGCTCATGTCGTAGCCCATCTCACCGAGCGCCCAGGCCTTCTTCTCTTCCTTGGCCTTGCACCAGATGAAGTCGTGGATGTCGGGGTGATCGCTGTCGAGGACGACCATCTTCGCCGCGCGCCGCGTCGTGCCGCCGGACTTGATCGACCCGGCGACGGAGTCCGCGCCGCGCATGAACGAGACGGGTCCGGAGGCATAGCCGCCGCCGGACAGCTGCTCCTTGCTCGAACGGATGCGGGACACGTTGATCCCGGAGCCGGAGCCGCCCTTGAAGATCACGCCCTCGTTCCTGAACCAATCAAGGATCGAGTGCATGTCGTCGCCGACCGACAGGATGAAGCACGCCGAGGCCTGCTGCGGAACGCCCTCGACGCCGATGTTGAACCACACCGGTGAGTTGAACGATGCGTGCTGGTGGACCATGAGGTACTTGAGCTCGACGTTGAAGATCTGGGCGTCGCCATCCGACGCGAAGTACCCGCCCTCGATCCCCCATTTCGTGATGCGGTCGACCACCCGGTCGACCATCTGCTTCACGCTCCACTCACGGTCCGGTGAGGTGAGCTTGCCGCGGAAGTATTTGGACGCGACGACGTTCGTCGCGGTCGCGGACCAGAACCTCGGGACCTCGACGCCCCGCTGCTCGAAGACGTTGCCGCCTTCGCCAGGGATGACGGCGTCGCGGAGCTCCCATTCGATCTCGTCGTAGGGGTGGACGCCTTCGTGGGTGAAGTAGCGCTCTAGGCGCAGGCCCTTCTTGGGTGCGGGAGTGGCCGGCGCCACGCCGGGGACGGTCTGCTGCGGTATCTCTGCGATTGCCATATCTGGACTCCCCTAGTGAGCTGCGGCGACTGGGACGGCTCGCTTGGCGCCGCGCTGGGCGCCCTTTAGAAGGAGAAGTGAGTTCCCGATCGCTCTGGACGCTGTAAAGGTGCGCAGACGGAAGCTCATCCTGACCCTCTCCTTCATCCTCAGTGCGTCCATGTACTAGATGTCGCCCCCGCCGCCCCAGCAGATACAACATCTGGTAACGAGCGCAGGCTGCGAACATTACTCGGCATCGCAGGGCTGTCAAGCACAAAAGTCGGACAGCAGCTGTGGCCCGAGCGGCTGACGTGCCGTCATCTACCCGGGCGAGAAGGCGATACCGAAAGTCGTCGCGCCGGACTAGCGAGATGCCCGCATCGACGCTAGGCGGGGACGTCCGCCGTAGTCGACATCGGACGCAGCACGTAGCCGGACCGGCGCACCGCGTTGATCTCAACGCCGCCACCGGCGGCCGCGATCTTCCGGCGCAGTCTGGTGACCAGCACTTCCGTCACGTTCGAGCTCACCTCATGCTCGGAATCTGGCCGACGATCGAGCGCGGCCCGAGAGGTGAGACCGGGATAGGCGCGCGCGAGCTCCACCAGCACGGCACGCTCTCCGTTCGTGAGCTCGAGCTGGTTTTCAGCAAGCCACGCATCGCCGGTCGCGAGAGCGATGCGAAGCGGACCGATGCGTCGCACGGTTCTGCGGTCTGCGCCGCGCCGGAGGATCGCGCGCACGCGGGCGAGCAGCTCAGAGGGATCGCAGGTGTTGAGAACGAAGTCATCGGCGCCGAGCTCGAACGCCGCGAGCTTCGTGGTCACGTCCTGCGCGGCCGAGAGCACGAGCAACGGGACGTCACCGCCCGAGGCAAGCTCGCGGATGCGACGGCACGCATTCGCCCCGCCGTTGTCCAACGCAAGATCGAGGATCACGACGTCCGGCGTGATCTCCTGGACGCGATGAACGGCCTCTCCCTCATCGCCCGCGTCGTACACGACAAAGCCCGCGCGCGTCAGATGACGCCGTAGCGCTGCCGCGGCCTGGGGATCGTCCTCGACGAGCAGCGCCGTGCCGGGTGCCTGCATCGGACAACCTCCCCCGTCTCGACGTTTACAACGCGCCGATGCGGAGGACGACGCTGAACTAGGACTGAATCAGGACTGTTGTTCGAGCGCGCGGCGACCGTGGGGCCGGGTCGGCCCGGTGTCAGGCTGGTGTCGGTGTCCTTGAAGTGGTCGCTGCCTCGACGAGCGCCTGGACGCCCATGCGCAGATCGTCCTCGGCGATGTTCAGGGCAGGGATGAAGCGCACGGCCTGGTCGTGCGCGCCGCACGTGATGAGCAACACGTCGCGTTCGAGAGCGCCGGCGATCGCGGCTTTCGCCGTGGCCTTCGCGTCGAACTCGATCGCGACCATCGCGCCGAATCGGCGGATCTCCCGGACGCGGGGATCCGATCGCAGCGGCGCGAGCTCCTTCACCATCAGCTCCCCGAGTCGCTCCGCGCGCGCGACAAGCCCCTCGTCGCGAATGACCTCGAACGATGCGAGGCCCGCCGCGCACGAGACAGGGTTGCCGCCGAACGTCGAGCCGTGCGTGCCCGAGATCCACTTCTCCTGCATCTCGCGAGTCGTCACGATCGCGCCGAGGGGTAGCCCGCCGCCGAGCGCTTTCGCGAGGACGAGGATGTCGGGATCGACGCCGTGCTTCTGCGTCGCGAACCACGCGCCGGTACGGCCGAAGCCGGTCTGGACCTCATCCATCACGAGCAGCGCGCCGATGCGCGTCGCGAGCTCGCGCAGCGCCACGAGGAATGAGCTCGGTGGCGCGACATAGCCGCCCTCACCGAGCACCGGCTCGATGAGGATCGCGGCGACGTGCTCCGGTGGGACCTCGTGTTCGAGCATCGTCTCGAGCTCGGCCAGGCAGTGCTCCGCGCAGGTCGCCGCGTCGTGCGCGGGCTTGATCGGACAGGTCATCGCATATGGGTAGGGCGCGACGTAGACCTCGGGCAGCATCGCGCCGTAGCCGAGGCGGTAGGACGACTTCGACGTCGTCACGGTGAGCGCACCGGCGGTGCGGCCATGGAAGCTCCCGCGGAAGGCGATGATCGCCTGACGCTTCGTGTGCTGGCGCGCGAGCTTTATCGATGCCTCGACCGCTTCGGCGCCCGAGTTGCCGAAGAACACGGTATCGAGGCCGCGCGGCGTCACGGTGCCGAGCGCCTCTGCCAGTGCGATGTTCGATTCGTATGTCGCCACACCGGTCGAGATGTGCATCAGCTTCGCGGCCTGCGCGCTCACTGCCTTCACGACCTTCGGATGCGCGTGGCCGACGTTCGTGACGGCGATGCCGCAGGTGAGATCGAGGACGCGACGGCCGTCCTTGGTGATGAGCCAGCTGCCTTCACCGCGGTCGAGCGGCAGCCAGGTGTAGCGGCCGGGGAGTGGTGAGAGCACGCGCTTCGCGCGCCGTTCGAGGTCTGAACTCATCGACCGAGTCTAGGCCCTATGCACGTCATGCACGCGCGGTTCAGCCGGGTCGGCGCTCGTCCGACTCCGATGCGACGAGGATCTGCAGCGTCTTTCGGTCTTCGCCGATCACGCGGACACGGTATCCCGGCACGCCAGCGCGAAGCAGATGCGCGAGACGATCTGCGCCGGTGTAGCTCACGCGCACTTTCAGCACGGAGTGTCGGTAGTACTCGGTCTTCAGCTGCCCCACCCCGCGGACTCGGCGCAGCGCGAGCTCGAAGCGATGCCAGTCGTCCGGCGTGGGGAGAGGTGTCACAACAAGATCAGTCTCGCCCGGACCCGGCGGCGTTCGCGTCGATGGGATCGCGGGCTCGATGCGCTGGTCGATCGGCGGGATCGGCGACGGCCACTCCATCGCGCCAGGGTCCTGCGCCGGCGGTGCTGCACGCGGGCGCTCCTCACGCGGCCGCTCTTCGGTCCGGCGCGGCGGCAACGGAGCGTCGAGGCGGGCCGGCTGCGGTGGTTCGGCCGTCTTGGGGGGCGGCGTGCCGGGCGGCGTCGGCGGCGGCTCGGGACGAGCGCCGATCCGAGCCGCGAGGTCGACCGGGGCCTCCTGGTCCTTCTTGTTCTTTTTGTCCTTCTTCGCCATGGCTGAATTGTGTACGCTGGGGCCGCACGCGGGGAGAGGCGAGGAAGAAAGGCGGTCCACGTTGGCCGAAGGCCGCGTGAATAGCTCTAACGACATCGTCGCCGCCCTGTCCGCACGGGTGGCGGAGCTCGCCAAGCGCGTCACGCAGCTTCAGGCCGATCTTGAGGTCGCCCAGCGCCGAGCGGCCATCTACGAGGAGTACGACGCCACCGCCCAGGAAGCGCTCGCGAGCGCCCTGCGCGCCGCATACGAGATCCGCGAGCGCGCGGAGACCACCGCCTCACAGATCCTCGAGCAAGCCCGCGAAGAACGTCGAATGCTCCTGAAGGAGATCGAGCGGCTCCGCGAAGACCATGACCAGCTGCAGGACGACATCGCGCAACAGCGTCGCGGCGCGATCGCTCCGGTAGGTCGGCAGGTCGGCGCCGACGCGAGTCCATCCGACATGCGTGTCGTCGCCTCTGAGGCGCTGCGCGGCCTGTTCGAAGAGCTGATCGACGAATACCGCCGCGCGCCCATCTCACCGATCGAGCGACCTGCTCCCTCTGTCGCACAGCCGGCCGCGCCACGCATCGAGGAAGCGTGGCCGACGGTCGATGAGCCGGTCGCCGCGGCACCAGAAACGATCGCGCAGGAGCCGTTCGAGGATGAAGAGCCTGCTGTCGAAGAAGCACACCAAGTCGAGGATCACGAGCTCTTCGCGGTCCTCGAGGACGAAGAGGTCTTCCCCGCCGTCGACGAAGCCGCCGAGGCACAGCGTGCTGAAGAGGAACGTGTCGCCGCCGAGCGCGCGGCTGAAGTAGAGCGCGCGGCCGAGGCGGAACGTGCGGCCGCAGAAGCGCGGCGGGTCGAAGAAGAGGAACGCGCGGCCGCCGAGACACGACGCGTCGAGGACGAGCGTCGTGTCGCAGAGCAGCGCGCCGAAGAAGAGCGACTGGCAGAAGAGGCGCGACTCATCGAAGAAGCGCGGCAGATCGCCGAGATGCGCGCCGCGGAAGAACAGCGCGCCGCGGAAGAACAGCGCGCCGCGCAAGAACGGCGTGTCGCCGAGGAGGCGCGTCGCGCCGAGGAAGAGCGTGTTGCAGCTGAGCTGCGCGCAGCTGAAGAACGCGCCGCCGAAGACCGTCGAGCCGCGGAAGCGCGACGCATGGAAGAAGAACGTCGCGCCGCGGAGGAGCGCGCGGCAGCGGAGCGTGCCGCCATCGAGCGTGAGGCCGCGGAAGTGCGCGCGGCCGAGGAGCGCGCTGCGGCCGAACGAGCAGCGGCGGAACGTCGAGCCGCGGCCGAAGCGCGCGAGATCGAAGAGAGGCACGCCGCCGAGGACCGCGCCGCGACCGAACGCGCCGCAGAGGAACGACGGCTCGCGCAGGAGCGTCGCGCCGAAGAAGAGCAGCGCGCAGCGGCCGAGAACGCCGCCATGGAGCGCGCGATCCAGGAGCGGATCGCTGCCCAGGAGCGGCGCGCTCACGAAGAGCAGCGAGCGAACGAAGAGCGCGCTGCCGCCGAGCGCGCTGCCGCCGAGCGCGCTGCCGCCGAGCAGGCAGCGACAGAGCGCCGGCTTCAAGAGGAGCACGCAGCCGAGGAACGACGTGTCGCGGACGCCGAGCGCGCTGAGGAAGACCGCCGCGTGTCGGCGGAGCGGCGCTCGGAAGAAGAACGACGCGCCGTCCAGGAGCGCGCCGCGATGGAGCGGGCGATCGAGGAGCGTCGCGCGGCCGAGGAACGACGCGCGCAGGAAGAGCTCCGCGCCGCATCCGAGCGGGCCGCCGCGGAGCGCGCTGCGCAGGAGCGCGCCCAGGCTGAACGTTCCGCCGCGCAGCGTCGTGCCGAAGCGGAGCGCGCGCTCGCTGAGAGCGCCGCTGCGCAGCGCGCTGCGGAGCGCGCGGCGGCCGAGCGAGCGGCTACCGAGCGCCGGATGGCGGAGCAAGCCGCGACCGAGCGTGCCGCCGCAGAACGTGCCGCCGCAGAGCGCGCGATGGCGGAGCAGGCCGCAGCCGAGAAGGTCGCCGCCGAACTTCAGGCCGAACGGGAGCGGCGTGCCGCCGCGGCGCGCGCTGCCGCTGCCCAGCAGCCGGTCCCGCCACCGCTTCGAGCCCTCGAAGGTCGCGAAAGCCCCCCAGCGAGGGTGGAGGCCGGGGCCCCCACGACCGACCTTCAGCTGGTGCTATCGCCGGTCCGTTCTTTCGCCCGCCTGGTGGAGGTCGAGCGTCGTATCCAGTCGCTACCAACCGTACGGTCTCTGTACGTACGGGACTTCCGCGGTGGCATAGCGACACTCACAGTGGCCCTGCGTTCTCCTATGACGACGGAGGAGTTCGCCAGTGGGCTGCGGGTGATCGACGAGCCGCAGCTGCGACTCGTGTCCGGCACCCGCAACGTGCTGGAGTTCCGGATCGAGGGCGAAGCGTCCATCGCCTGAGCGCGGAGGGGGAAGGTTGAGCAGCAGGACCAGCGCTGACTTCTGGTCCGCGCGCCTTGCGCACCTCGCAGCGCTCGGCAAGCTCGACGGGATCGCCATCGTGCTGCCAGGGCAGTCCGGTCTTTCCACCTACGCATCGCACAACATCCCGCAGACCGGGTGGGACGGCGCGGCCGGAGAGGCGCTCCTGCGCGTTGTGCAGACAGGATCGACCGAGCAGGTCCAGAACGGCCCGCTGCATCTCGGCGACGGCCGCGACGCCGAGACGCTGCTCGCCGCGCCGATCGTGTGGCGCGACCAGATCGCGGGCGCGCTCGCTGCCTTCGTTGCCGGGCGTGAGATCGGTGACGCTGACATTCCGACGCTGACGCGGCTCGCGGAGCTCGCGGGCATCGAGCTCGCTGAGGCGAACGCGATGTGGCGCGCGAGCAAGCAGGCGCAAGAGGTCCAGGCCGAGCTCCATCAGGCAGAAGACGATCGGAAGCAGGCGATGGTGCTGTTCGAGCTCTCGCGGCTCGCAACGCTTGGCACCGACGTGCACAGCGATCTCGAGGGCGCGGCGATGATGCTCGCCGGCGCACTCGGTCACGACGCGGTCGGCATCTGGGCGCTCGCCGAGCATCGACTGCGCCTTCGCGCAGGGACCGGTTACGACAAGGCAACGTCCGAGGTGCCCGTCGAAGAGTCGGACACCGTCCTCGCGACGGTGCTCCGTGAGAAGCGCGCCGCGCGCGGCACCTTTGGCGAGCTCAACACGATGCCCGCATGGGCACCACCCGACGCGGCGAACTTCCTCGTGACACCGATCGGCGCGCTCGGGGTACTCGTGACGGCGCGCTCGGAGACGAAGTACTCCGAGGATGAGGCCGACTTCAGCGTGAGCGTCGGCGAGTATCTCGTGGGCCTTCTGCAGCGATCGACGTCGACCGATGTCGTGGATCAGGGAGTTTCAGCCGAGCGGCGCAAGATCGCGCAGGAGCTGCACGACGGTCTCGCGCAGGAGCTCACCGGTGTCGTGCTCGCGCTCGAAGGTTGCCAGCGCGCTCTCGACAAGGATCCCGCGCTGCTCGGCCCGCAGCTCGCGAAGGCTTCGCGCGACGCGCGCGCGACACTCATGGACGTGCGGCAGTACATGACCGCGCTGCGACAGAGCGAGACCGGCGGGCTGAATCTTCCGGTCACCCTCGGACGCCTGGTGGACGACCTGCGCCGCCAAACGGGCCTCCAGGTGCAGATGGAAGAGAGCGGTCAACCACGCGAGCTCGATGCCGTCGTCGAACGTGCGGTCATCCGCATCGTTGGCGAAGCGCTGCGCAACGTCGCGCAGCACGCCGGCGCGACCACCGCGAAGGTCGCGCTCCTCTACGACCAGGATGGTGTCGTCGTCACCGTCGAGGACGACGGCAAGGGCTTCGACGTGGAGGAGACGTTCCGCGGCGCTGAAGACCGCGGACACTTCGGGGTCGTTGGCATGCGCGAGCGTGCCGAGGCCGCGAGCGGGCACCTTGTCGTTCGCAGCGAGCCCGGCAAGGGCAGCATCGTGCGCGCGAGCATCCCCTACGCCACCGAATCGGTGCGGATCGAGAACTTCGGTCGTCGAGCGACCGATAAGGTCGAGCCCTCCGAGACCGCGGACGACGGAGCGGAACGCGTCGGCTTCTTCGCGAGGTTATTCGGCCGATGAACGAGAAGCGCCGCATCAGGATCCTCATCGTCGATGACCATGCCGTCGTCCGGAGCGGGCTGCGCACCATCCTTGAGACCGAGCCGGACATCGAAGTGGTCGGCGAGGCGGGCGACGGCCACGCCGCGCTCGAGCTCGCCCAGGAGCTGCTGCCGGACGTCGTGCTCATGGACATCAACATGGGCGACTGGGACGGCGTCACCGCGACGCGCCGGGTGCGCAACTACGTGCCGTCAGCACGTGTCATCGTGCTGACGAACTACGACGAGGACGATCTCGTGTTCTCGTCCATCCGCGCGGGTGCGTCGGGCTACCTGCTGAAGGAAGTCACCGGGACGCAGCTCACGAACTCGATCCGCACAGTCGCCGACGGCTTCTCGCTCATCTACCCGTCTGTCGCGCGCCGCGTGCTCGACGAATTCGGACAGTTGCGCAGCCGCACACCATCTTCAGAGACCGACGTGTATTCGGATCTCACACCCCGCGAGCGCGAGGTGCTCCGACTCGTCGCGAGCGGTCGAGCGAACAAGGAGATCGGTGCGCAGCTCGGCATCAGCGAGCGGACCGTGAAAACCCATATCTCGAACATCTTCAGCAAGCTCGAGCTCACCGATCGGACGCAGGCCGCGCTGTTCGTGCATAACCGCGGGATGCTGGAGAAGGACTCCGCCCGCTAGCGCTACCGGCCGAGGATCCTCGCGACGTAGCGCTTCGTCTCGCCGCCTCCGAAAGAGTTCGAGAGCAGCGTGGAGGTCGGCAGGTACGCGGGATTCCCAGGCATGAGACGCCCCGGACCAGCGTTGTACGCGATGAGCGCGAGCGTCCAGTTTCCGAAGTGACCGATGTACCCGCGCATCAGCCGCGCGGCATAGTCGATCGACGCGTACGGATCGGTCGGGTCGACCGCGGGATGCAGCGCCGGCATGATCTGCGCGATGCCGACCGCGCCGGCCCTCGAGACCGCGTTCGGGTTGAACTCCGACTCCGCGGCGATCTGCCGCACGAAGAGCACGGGGTCGATGCCCTGTCTGATGGCGGCGTCGCGCGCGTAGGCGCGAAGGCCGGCGATGTCGAACTCACGCTCGAGTGCTCGTGCTTCGGGTTGCGCCCTCTCGGGCTCGCTCGGGGCGCCGCTCACGGTACCGAAGCTCGCCGCCTCGGCGAGAACGGCCGTGGCGAGAACGCCTGCGGACGGACCTTCCTCGATGACGACGTCGGTCCGCGTCGTGAGGTCAGCCTGGGGCGCCGTGACGGTCTGTTGCACTGCGAAGGTCGTAGGGATCGGATCGTCACGGCGCGCGGCCGCGGGAAGCGGGATGCTCACGCAGAGCTTCGGAAGAAAACCGCTCGTGGTGCAGAGGGGACCGTCATTCGCACTCGCCTGATCGGCAAGGACGAACGTCAGACTGAAGAACATCAGGATCCCCGCCCCTGCGACCGTTAGAACAGATCTCATTACTCATCCTCGTTTCGGGAGCCCCGCTAACTCGAAGAGTCCGGAGGCTTTGCGTCACCGCCTCGCGGCGGATTTGCCTTTTCGTTCGGGTCAGACTCGGTGTCTGGCTACGCAAATGGTATGTGCGCCAAGCATCAGCGCGAGTCCCAAAAATGGCTGTCGATGGGACTACCCCATAGGTATTAGATGAGGACTCCGCTCGCTCGCTTGCCCGCTAGCGCGACGCGGTGTCGATCATTCCGGTTGCATTGAAGCTCGTGCTGTTCGCCGTCAGGGTGTAAGACCCGGAAGCCGCGGTCGATCCGAAGGTGCCGCGGTACATCCCGATCCCGTCGGTGCTCACCGTGTAAGCGAGGTCGTAGCTGAGTCCCGTGATCGTGATGAGCACGTCTGTATTCGGAGCGAATCCGGTTAGCGTCCAGCGGAGGTTGCCGCTCGGGTCCGCGATGGTCCCCACCGCGACCGTCGGCTGGAACTCGACATTGCCCGTGAAGCGGGCGAGGAATCCGTCGAGGTCTTCGCCCGTGTGTGCGAGGAAGGCATCCTCGAAGCGTGCGCCGTGTCCGACGTCGGCCAGGAGGGCGAACACCGCGGGCCGACCGATCTGCGCTTCCATTGCGCCGACGATCTCGGCCGAGATTGCGTAGAGAGCGGTCCCGAGCTTCGCGTACTCGCGGTGCCAGTCGGCCAGCGTGGTGATCGTGTCGAGCGTGTTCGGAGCGTTCGCGAGGAGGGAGCGGGCCGCGAGCTGCGCGTCCAGGTCGATGCCGGCGTTTCCGGTCTCGATCTCGGCCGCGAGGCCTTCCTCGAACCAGGCCGGCAGCACCGCATCCTGTCCGACCATCTCGCGCGTCGCGAGGTGTGTCAGCTCGTGCGCGAGCAGGCGCGGCAGGTTCGATCCCGCGAGTGACTGCCAGCTCACGGCGATCGTGAGCGTCTGCGGGTCGAAGACGCCGCCGTACGAAGCGGCGACGCTCGCCGCTGTCTCGGCCGAGTAGCCGAAGAGATCCTGCGTCCCGCGTGCGAAGCTCGCTCGCGTCGCGAAGACGAGGATCCGCGGCTTGGTCGTGAACGAGCGACCGAGGGCCTGCTCGACATGGCTGATCGCGCCGTCGACGCTCGAGGCGAGGCGCACGACCTCGCGAGCCGGGACGCCCGACTCGACCCGGACGTCGGCATGCGTGGTGAGGACCGTCGACAGGGGAACGGTGGTCTCATGACGCACGCTCGTGCCCACTGGCACGTTGACGCAGAACTGAGGGACGAAGCCGGTGGTCGGGGCGCAGTAAGGGGCATCGTTCGCGCTCGCCTGAGCGCGAAAGACGAACACCAAGGCCAGAAGTGCGAGAGCGCTCACGCCCGCGATCTTCAGAAGGCTCTTCACTGCTTATCCTCGTTTCGGTAACCCCGCTAACTCTGTGAGTCCGGAGGCTTTGCGTCCCCGCCTCGCGACGGGTTTGCCGTTTCGCTCGGTCCACCTTGACCTCTCGGTCTTGGCTTGCAGTCAATTTAGGTCGGTGATCGCGACGAAACGAGGGCCAACCTAGTCCTGGCGACCGCGCCTTTGGGACCACTGCGCCTGCAGGGTCTCGAGGAGGGTCCTCACCCGAGCGGGGGACGTCTCCAACCGGCGCCGTCCGATGCCCGCCACACCCGTCCCGGCCAGGACGATCGCACCCAGCGCGAGCAGCGGTGTCTTGATGGGCGTGGAGCGGTATTCCGCGACAACGAAGTGCTCACCCGCCGGGAGCGCGAAGGCGAGATAGCTGGGTGATGCCATAAATGTCGGCACCGCAGTGCCGTCGACTGTCACGCGCCAGTTCGGGTGATACGTGATCTTGATCACCATGCCAGAGGCGGTGTCGCAGCGGGCGAGGACTTCGAAGCGAGCGGGCTGCACCCGCTCGTACGCGATGCGGCCGGTGGCGCAGTCGGGGATCGGCAGCGCGATATCGACGGGAGCCGTGCTCGGATAGTCGTAGCGGGCGAACGTCCACCGCGCAGGCTCGCCGCTGCGAAACCACGCCAGCTCCTTCTCGAAGAGCTCGGCCTTGGTCAACGAGGGCTCGCTGCGCGTGATCGCCAGGTACTCGGCATATCCGCGTCCCGGCGCGGCGTAGAGGACGTACTTCCGGGTGGTCGCGAGCACGCGCAGCTCGGACGGGAACGCCACGCTGCGTGGGGCGATGACGTAGTCGACGTTGAACAACCGGTAGTGCGAGAGATCATGATCGTTGAACTCCCACAGCAGATCCGCATTGAACGAAAGGCTTTGGTTCGGCGGGGCGACCGCATCGAGCTCGTACTGCGCGAAGAGGTTGTAGAAGCGCACGGAGTTGAAGGGGATCGCGAAGTCGAGCGTCTGCCCCCAGTTGCTGCGGAGTCCCGCGTACACGCGTCCGCGCGGCTGGCGCGCGAGTTCGGCCAGGATCGTTCGGGCGTCCGCATCGGCGTCGAGAGCGGCCTGCGTCTGGCGCATCCAGTCCGTGTTCTGCGCGTAGTACGACCAGCGCTCGCCGAGCGCCGGAACAAGGAGCAAGAGGCTCGCGCCACCGATCACGACGAGCCGGCGACGCGACGATGTCGCGCGAAGCAGGTCCCAGAGCCACGCGCCACCGACGCCCATCAAGACGATCGCGAAAATGTCGACGGCGCCGACGAAGCGGTGCAGGATCAGGCTGTCATTCAGGGGCAGGACATCGAGGAGCGCGCCCAGGGTAGGTCGTCCGAAATATAGGACGAGCCACAGGGCGAAGAGAGCGACCGCGAGCAGCGCGGGCCGCGCGCGTGTGACCACAGCGCAGACCACGCCGATCGCAAGCAGAAGCGTGAGTATCGGGAGACGGCTGTGATCGAACAGGTCGCCGGTCACCAGCCAGGTGAGGATCGGGCCGGCGCCGAAGGAATCGTATTTCGCCGGGTCGAGGTAGGGCGTCGCATTGACATAGGCCGATTGCATGAAGAACGGTAGCCACATGTACGACGTCACAGCCGCGGTGATCGCGCCCACGAGAGCGAAGCGGCCCACCCGTGCTCCGATATTCGCTCGCGTCATGCCGACGAACAGGAGCACCACAGCCGTGATCGCGAGCATGTAGGCGTAGAGAAGGTGTGAGAGAGCGAGCGCCGTGCATGCGAGCGCCGCCGCAACGACGCCGGTCCCTCTGTTCGCGACGCGGTGGAGCGTGGCGAGCACGATGAATGAAAGGTGCATGGCGAAGAGCTGCGTGAAGACGCCGAAACCACGCCAGACATAGCTGTCGTACTCGAATCCGTAACGGTGATTCGCCGACAGCAACGAGCTCGCAGCGGCGGCGATAGCGCTCGCGACCGATGAGAAGCCCATCGTTCGCATCGACCAGAACACGGTGAGCGGGAAGGCGAGCAGAAGCAGGTAGCGCACGAGATCGAAGAGCGTGCGCAGGTCGACGGCTCCCAGCGTCATCCGCCCGAGGAGCGCCACGGCGACGTGGGGCAGGTGCTGGTAATCCAGGAACTGCGGAACGCCGAGCTCGAACTCGGGCACCCAGAGATCCAGCACGTTCTCGCCACGCGACCAGCCGTCCGCTGCGCGACGCACGAACGCGACGTGTTGCGCGTCGTCGTTGACGTTCGGGACCGGGTACGCGACCTCAGGTGCGAGAGCGACCGCGTTCATCGCGGTGGGCACCGCGACGAGAAGGGCGAGGATCAGTCGCTGCAGCCGCGGGAGCGTTAGCCCAGACGCGACGTGATCACCTCGTCGGAGACGGGCTCGGGCTCGCCTGACGCACCGGACTTGCGGACGGGCTGGGAGCTACCAGCTTGGCGTCCAGGCGTTGTGCCGTGGCGAGCTCGGTCTGCGCCTCCGCGGTCTGTCCGAGCAGCCGAAGCACAAGGCCGAGATTGAAATGAGCCGGTGCGTTGTTCGGTTCGGCGGCGATGACACGGCGATACAGGTCGACGGCCTCTTGATTGGCGCCCGCATTCGTTCGCAGGATGGCGAGATTGAAGAGCGCGGATGTCATCTTCGCGTCCTGCTCGAGCGCAAGCCGGTAGTACGACTCCGCGGCAGCCGGTCGGTTCTGGCGCTGCGCGATCTCACCGAGGTTGTAGAAGGCGAACTTGTTCTTGGGGTCCTTCGCGAGCGTCTCGAAGTAGGCGGTGGTCGCCTCGTCGAACTTGCCCGCGGTATGCGCCTGCAGGCCGCGGCTGAGCGCATCTTCGGCGGTCCCGGTCGTCCCCGACGTGCTCGGTGAACCGCACGAGATCAGCCCCGCGCTGAAGATCAAGGCGATCGCGCCGCGCGTCAGAGAGCGGTGACCGATGTGAAACATTGCGACTTCCTCCTATGGTCGCGCGGTCGGCGTGGCGCTTGGCCTCGACGACGCTGCGGGCGAGGGCGACGGTGGTGTCGATGGCGCGGCCTTCGGCTGTGTGAGCTGTTTCGCGGCGCCATCGCCGACCTGGGCATACAGCTGCGTCGCGCGCGTGACGATCACATTGAGATCCGGTGCGAGCAAGACCCCAGCATCAGCGACGAATGCTGATCGGTCCAGCTGCGCCTCGGTCGTGCGCACATACGCTTCCGCGTCCGACGCGCTCATCCGCATCGTCTGCGCGATGGCCCCGAGCGCGCTCTGGCGGACCGTGCGAAGGTCGCCCGATGCCTTGTCCATGATCGCCTGCGCCTCGCTCTTGCTGATCGGAAGCACGAGCTCGTTGAGCTTGGCGAGCTGCGCGGCAGCGGTGAGAAACCCGCGCTGGATCCCCTGCTCAGTCGCCGAACGTTGCGGCGCGAGCGCGTCACGCGTTGCGATCGCAGGGCGATTGAGACTGACGAATGGCACAGACGTGCCGCGGAGCGCGCGCTCGGCCGCGATCGCCTGCCCGACGGCCGACTCCGGCCGGACGCGCTCGATCGCGAGCACTTTGTCCCGATTGATGCGCATCCCGTCGGCGGGTTCGTGCGCCTCTTGGCCCCGGAGCACCAAGCCGACCGGGAGACCGGTCGGACCGCTCTTGGCGTCCTGGAAGTAGTAGACGTCGCGTAGCAGCAGCGTGCCTGTCTCGCCCGAGTCATCGAGGTGGCCGAAGTACGCCTGACCGTCGAGGAGTAGCACCGCCGTTTCACGCTCGCTGCCGATCAGAGGGAGCGACCGCAGATCGATGTTGCCGGACACGAGCACTCCGGCAAGTACGGGGACGGCTACCCATCGTGCGCCCCAGCGCAAGATGCGTCCCGCCCGCCGCACCGGATCGATTTCCGCCGTGTACGCACTCACGAGCGGTCCTGCTTCATGAACTGCGCGATCGGCGACGCATCGGTCAGATCCTCGATGAACAGGATCGACGACTTCGGCACGAGCATCCGCGCGGTCGGTGAAT
>Ga0207660_10000698_pt1 | contig 22444 bp, 29 predicted proteins | sample KBSC73BmetaG_FD_184335 | JGI IMG/M metagenome (GOLD analysis project Ga0207660, IMG submission 184335) | Corn rhizosphere microbial communities from Kellogg Biological Station, Michigan, USA - KBS C7-3B metaG (SPAdes) (version 2) | ecosystem: Host-associated > Plants > Roots > Rhizosphere ... | reverse complement strand
CAAGCGGGCGGGCGCGGCACGGGTCGAGCTGGTCAGCTGGGCCCGCGTGGTGAAACCTTCGCAGTTGATGCGTTGATGCCAGCGCTTAAGTATCACGCTCAAGAGGACGTGCGGCGTGACGGTTGACATCTACACCAAGACATTCTGCCCCTATTGCTGGCGAGCCAAGCAGTTGCTTGATGCCAAGGGCGTCGAATATCGCGAGATATCGGTCGATTTTGGCGGTGAGCTTCGCGAACAAATGATCGACCGCGCGAATGGGCGCACCACCGTTCCGCAGATCTTCATTCGCGAGCATCATGTCGGCGGCTGCGACGATCTCTACGCGCTCGACCGCAGCGGCCGCCTCGACGACCTGATCTCCAAATGACCCGGATCGCCCTGTTCCAGTCGACCACGGGCATCGACCCGCAGGCGAATGGGCAGGCGCTTGAAGACGCGGTCGCCGAAACTTCCGCCGGCGGTGGGGAAATCCTGTTCACGCCGGAGATGTCCGGCCTGCTCGACCGTGACTCCGCGCGCGCGGCGAAAAGCCTCCGCACCGAGGAGGAGGACGAGGTCCTCGCGCGATGCCGCGACGCCGCGCGGCGCCACCGCATCTGGATCGACGTCGGTTCGCTCGCCGTCCTCGTCGATGACGGGAAGGTCGCCAACCGCGGATTCGTCATCGACCGCGAAGGCGAAATTCGCGCGCGCTACGACAAGCTGCACCTGTTCGATGTCGATTTGCCCACCGGTGAGAGCTGGCGCGAGTCCAACGTCTATTCGGCGGGGAAGGGCGTGGTGCTGGTCAACGGCACGCCGGTCGGAAAGCTCGGCCTCACCATCTGCTACGACCTGCGCTTTCCCGGCCTCTTCGCGCGCCTCGCAGAAGCGGATGCGGACGTCATCGCCGTCCCGGCAGCATTTACGGTCCCGACCGGCAAGGCGCACTGGCACATCCTGCTGCGCGCGCGCGCGATCGAGGCCGGTCTCTTCGTGATCGCCGCCGCGCAGGTCGGCAGGCATGACGACGGCCGCCAGACCTTCGGCCATTCGCTCGTGGTCGATCCCTGGGGCGAGGTCCTGCTCGACATGGGCGAGAAGCCGGGCGTCGGGTTTGCCGACATCGACCTCAAGCGCATCTCCGACGTGCGCTCCCGCATACCGGCGCTTAACCACCGCCGGCCTATTCCCGACGCGGTGACTCTATGATCGTCTTCGACCTTCAATGTCGCGACGGCGGAGAGACATTCGAGGCATGGTTCCGCTCGAACGCCGACTATCAGGAGCAGCGGGACGGCCGCCTGGTTGAGTGCCCTTTCTGTGGCTCCGCGAACGTCGACAAGGCGCCGATGGCGCCGAGCGTGCCGCGGAGATCGGCCGACAGTCCGCTCGCGCATCTTGCAGCGATGCAGGCCGAGCTGCTGAAGGATTCGCGCTGGGTCGGCGACAAGTTCGCGGACACCGCGCGCGCCATTCACAGCGGCGAGATGGCGCGCGAACAGATCCACGGGAGCACGACGCTCGAGCAGGCAAAGTCGCTCGTCGACGACGGAATCCCGGTCGCTCCGCTGCCGCTTCCGGTGACGCCACCCAACCAGGTCAATTGATTGGTTCGCCGCCGGCCCCTATTCGGAGGCAAGCGACCCCGTAGCTCAGCAGGATAGAGCATCAGATTCCTAATCTGAGGGCCACAGGTTCGAATCCTGTCGGGGTCGCCAATCGTTGAAGGAAGCGACATGGCAACGACCCACAGCAGCGACGACCGGACCGGGGCATTGCACCGGCTCTTCGTCGAGCACCCGAGATCGCTCGGGATGAGCTGGTCGAAGCATGGCGCTGGAGCGATCGTCATCGGCGCTACGCTCGTGAGCGCTGGCGCCGCCTGCTTCATCCATGCGCTCGTGCCCGGCTGGTTTACGCAAACCGCGGGCAAGACCGTCGAGCGAATGCACGATCACATGATGCGCCGAAAGGCGGGCGCGGCGAATCCGGAGAATTGGCCTGACTACGAAATCTGATCGGCGGGTGCCGGTCGCGATCGTGGGCGGCGGCGCGTCGGGAACCATCCTTGCCGCCCAGCTTGCGCGCCGCGGCCTGAAGTCCGCGCTGGTCGACGGCAGCGGAAGGGCGGGAAGGGGCGTCGCCTATTCGACCACCGAACCCGCTCACCTACTCAACGTGCGTGCAGAGGGAATGAGCGCCTGGGCGGGCGATCCGGACCATTTCGTCCGCCGCTTCGAGACGGAGGGCGGCGACCGCCGCGGCTTCGCGCAGCGGCGACTTTTCGGCCGCTACCTGCGCGAGCTGCTCGAGGAGGCGGTAGCAGGCGGCGCCACGAGCCTGATTGAGGCTTCCGCAGTAGCAGCGGAGCGCGCCGGCGGGTGCTGGCGAGTGACCCTGGACGACGGCTCAAATGTCGAAGCAGACGCACTCGCCCTCGCGATCGGCAATCAGGAGCCGGAGGGCCTCCGCGCATTCAAGGGCGTCGGCAAGCGGTTCGTCGCCAACCCTTGGGGCGCGGACGCACGCGCTACGGTCGAGGATCTCGCCCAAAGCGGTGGCGACGCGCTGCTCGTCGGCACCGGGCTCACCATGGTCGACCTCGTGCTCTCGCTCGATGCAGCCGGACACCGAGGGCGCATCCTTGCGCTATCGAGGCGCGGACAAATCCCGCGGAGTCATGCCGACTATGAGCCGGCGGCGGTCGATGCGGGCGAGGTTCCGGACGGCAGCGTTGGCGCGATCTGGCGCTGGCTGCGGCGGCGCAGCGCCGAGGTCGGGTGGCGTGCCGCCGTCGACAGCCTCCGTCCGCACAGCCATCGGCTGTGGCAGGGCCTCGATACCGGTGAGCAATGGCGCTTTTTGCGGCACGCGCGGCCGTGGTGGGACGTTCATCGCCACCGGATTGCGCCTGAGGTCGGCGCGACGGTTGCGCGGCTGATTGGCGAGGGACGCCTGGAGATCATGGCCGGGCGCATTGTCGCGGCCGCCCAAGGCAACGACTCGATTGAGGTCGAGCTACGGCGGCGGTCCAGCGACAGCACGGAGCGGCGGACATTCGCTTACGCCTTCAACTGCACTGGGCCGCTTCATTCGATGGAACACACGCGCGACCCGCTGCTGCGTTCGCTGCTGAGCGGCGGCCAGGCGCGGCCCGATCACCTGGGGATGGGCCTCGAGGTCGACGAGAAATCACGTGCCGGGGAACGTTTGTGGGCGCTCGGGCCTCTAACCAAGGGTCGGTATTGGGAGATCATCGCGGTCCCCGATATCCGCGAGCAGGCGGCAGCCGTCGCCGAGGATATTGAGCGGGAGCTTCACGAATGAACGGTGGTGACGAGCATGGCGATCCTGAGAACGGCGATCTGGTCGAGCCCGCGCCGAAAATCGAAGTGCCTGCGGAGGTGGCCGACGCCGTCCGGACGCTGATCCGCTGGACCGGCGACGATCCCGACCGCGAAGGCTTGCTCGACACGCCGCGCCGGGTGGCGCGCGCATGGCGCGAATATGCCCGCGGCTATGAGGAAGACCCGGCCGTCCACCTCAGCCGCACCTTCGAGGAGGTCGGTGGCTACGACGAGATCGTCCTCCTGAAGGACATTCCGTTCCAGTCGCACTGCGAGCACCACATGGCGCCGATCATCGGCAAGGCGGCGATCGCCTATCTGCCAAACGAACGCGTCGTCGGGATCAGCAAGCTCGCCCGGGTGCTTCACGGCTTCTCAAGACGGCTCCAGGTGCAGGAGCGGCTGACGGCTCAGGTTGCCGACGCGATCTGGCAGCATCTCCAGCCCAAGGGCGTCGCGGTCGTCATCGAGGCGAGCCACGCCTGCATGACGGCTCGGGGCGTGCAAACGCCCGGCGTCATGATGACGACCAGTCGGATGATGGGCACCTTCCGCGAGGACGAACGAAGCCGCCGCGAAGTGCTCGCGCTGATGGGCTACTAGAGGAATTGGAGGCAGTCCGATGGGACTGCCCCTTCTTCTTGTCAGGCGTTGCTGTGCGATTCCATGCCGTGCTTGAGCTGGCTCATCTGGTCGTGCCCGGAGCGGACAGACTGATAGCAGCGCTCGACGACTGAGCGGGCTTCGCCGCTGAGCGTGTCGGAATTGAGGGCCGCTTCGAATTTCTCCTTGAGATAATCCTCGCCGCGCTCGACTTCGTTGATGACCGCTTTTTCGTCCTGGCCCGTGATCGCGGCCTTCAGGTCCTCGAAGCGCTGGTGGGTCTTGCCCAGGAACGATCCGCTGTCCTCGGGATCGCCGCCCAGGCGCCGCACTTCGTTGCGAAGCTCCTCGACGACCTGCTGACGCTCGTTGGCGCGCTGGCGGAAAATCTCGGCAAAGCGCTGGTTGTCGATGTCCTTCGCCGAGTTCTCGTAGCCGGTGATGCTGTCGATGGTTGTGGCGATCAGCGTGTTCAGCGTGCTGATCTCTTCGGAATGCTCGTGGTCGGTCATGCGATTACTCCCGCTGGTGAATGGTTCGGCTGTTGAACGCTTGAGCGAGCGAGCCGATGCCGACCGAATCTCAGAAATTTCTGGTTAGCGGCCCCGAATTGCTGTCAGTCTGCCGCTCGCGCGGCCAAGAGAGCGACTCGCCGAAGGCGATTCGCGAGGGAGGATGAATGAAAGTCTCACGCGTCCTGACGAGATCCACGACTGTAGCAGCTGCCCTGTTGGCGGCCGCGAATGCCCCTGCGAAGACATATGATCTTCCCGCAACGCCGGCGACGGTCGCTTGGGGACATTATGACGCGACCGCGAAGCCCGTCCTCACGGTCAAGTCGGGCGACCTGGTCGTGGTCCACACGTTGCTGACCAACAGCCCGACCGGTCTCGAAAAAGCCGGAGTCGCCCCCGCCGATGTCGAGAAGAGCCTTCGTGCGGTGTTCGACGGCGTACCGCAGAGCGAGCGCGGTCCCGGCGGCCACATCCTCACCGGACCGATTGCGGTCGAGGGCGCTGAACCCGGCGACACGCTCGAGGTGCGGATCCTCAAGATCGATCTCGCCATTCCCTACGCCTACAACGGCTTCCGCTACGGTGTCGGGTTCCTGACCGACGATTTCCCTTATTCGCGCGTCAAGATCGTGCCGCTCGACCGCCAGCGGATGGTCGGGCGTTTCGCGCCGGGGATCGAGGTTCCGCTCCATCCCTTCTTCGGAAGCATGGGCGTCGCGCCGCCGGCGTCGTTCGGCCGCTATGACTCCACCGCGCCGACGATCAGCGGCGGCAATATGGACGACAAATCGCAGGTCGCCGGGACTACGATCTTCTTTCCGGTCTATGCCCCCGGAGCTCTGCTCGAAGTGGGCGACGGCCATGCCGCGCAAGGCAATGGCGAAGTGGACATCACCGCGCTGGAAACGTCTCTGACGGGCACGCTCCAGCTCATCCTTCACAAGGGGATGGCGTCGACATATCCGCGCGCCGAGACTCCGACCGCCTACATTTCGATGGGCTTCGACGACGACCTCAGCCGGGCGACGCGCAAGGCGCTGACGAACATGCTCGACTTCCTCGTGACGCAGAAGGGGATGAGCCGCGACGACGCGTACATGCTGATGAGCGTCGCCGGCGACGTTGAGGAAACCGAGCTCGTCGACCGCAACAAGGGCGTCCACGTGGTTCTTCCGAAGGCGCTGTTCACCACGGCTCGCTGATGGCGCTGACCCGCCGCGCCTTGATCGAGCAGATCGGCAGGGTGGGCGGCGCAGGCGCAGCTTACGCGGCGATGGAGATGCTAGGCCTCGCCGCGGCGACTCCGGCCGGAGCCGAAAATTTCGCGCTCGCTCGTGTACCCCGCGCGCCTTCGGTGATCGTGCTCGGCGCGGGCATTGCCGGCCTGGTCGCGGCTTATGAGCTGCAGACGGCCGGCTACCGAGTTACGGTTCTTGAGGCGGCGGATCGGGTCGGCGGTCGCGTTTGGACGATCCGCGGCGGCGACCGAATCGTCCAGGTCGGGCGCCCAGATCAGCGCGCGACGTTCGATCCTGGCCTCACCTTCGAAGCGGGCGCGACCCGCATCCCCTCCACGCATCGCGTGATGCTCGGCTATGCGCGCCGCTTCGGCGTGCCGATGGAGGCCTTCGTCAACGCCAACCGAAGCGCCGGCTGGGATTTCGGAGGCAAGGTCAGGCCGGAGCGGCGGATGGTCGCCGACCTGCGTGGGCGACTCGGCGAGCTGCTCGCGAAAGCAATCGACCGCCACGCGCTCGACGGCGAGGCATCGGGCGATGAGCTCGCCGCCGTCCGCCGGTTCCTCGCCGATTATGCCGACGTGGGTGGCGATGGCGTCTACCGGCCTCGCGGAAGCTCGGGCTATTCGGTCGATCCGGGCGGCTACGACCAGGCGCCCGTCGCGCTTCCGCCGCTGCCGCTCCACGAGTTGATGTCGGGCGCTTCGCGCTCGCCCACGCCGTTCCTGTTCGAGCACAAGCTGAACATGCAGCCGGCAATGCTTCAACCCGTCGGCGGAATGGATCGGCTCCCGCGCGCGATCTTCGATCAGGTGAAAGGAGCGGTGCGGCTCGGAACGCCTGTCACCGCGATCCGCCGCAGCGGCAATCGAGTGCGGATCGAGCATCGCGGCGGCGCCAGCGAAGCGGATTATTGCGTCTGCACGCTCCCCGCGCCGCTTCTTTCAGCCATTCCCAACGACTTCTCGCCCGCGAAGAAAGCCGCGCTCGCGAGCCTCACTTATTTGGACGCGGTGAAGGTGGCGTTCGAAGCGCCGCGTTTCTGGGAAACCGACGATTCCATCTACGGCGGCCTCGCCTGGACCGATCGGCTGAACGAGAATGTGGTCTATCCGTCGGATGGTTTCGGCTCGCCCAAGGGCGTTCTAGTCGGCGCTTATGCTTTCGGCTGGACTCGCCCTGAAAACCCGGAAGCCTACGCAGCCCTGAGCTTCGCCGAACGCTTCCGCATCGCGCGTGAATCGATCGAGGCGCTGCACCCCGGGCGATCGCACCTGTTGGGGAAAGGCGTGACCGTCGGCTGGAATCAGACGCCCTGGTCGAGCGGCGCCGGCGCGCTGTGGAGCGACGAGCTCGGCAACGGCAGCCGCGGCCCCCGCTATGCCGAGCTGCTCCGCCCCGAAGGGCCGATCGTCTTCGCCGGAGAGCATCTAAGCTACCTCGGCCAATGGCAGGAAGGCGCGGCGCTCTCGGCGCACGAAGCGCTGAAGCTGGTCGCGGCGATGGCGAAAGGGCGGGGGGCTTAGGCGCCGACCCCCGGCAAGTGCGCTGCCACTTTCGCCCACGGCAGGTTGAGCCAGAAGACCGCCAGCGGGAAGATCACCCACAGCGCCGCCATTCCGATCCCGAACTTGGTCGCCGGATGGACCTGGCCGACGGTCCTGCGGTCCCACAGGATCAGCGGGACGAACAGCAGGAAGCCGGCCAGCATCTGGATGGTGAAGCCGAGCACCGTCGGCGGCGCGATCGGCAGCCGGCCGAAGCTCGGGCCCATCACCACCAGGATCGCAGCGCTCAGCATCAGGCGCTTGTGCGTCTGGACGTCGCGGCGCTTGCCCCACCCGTTCCAGACGAGCAAAGCGAACGGAATGATGGTGGCGAGCGGGACGATGGTCCAGGTCAGCGGGTCCGTGAACGGGGCCTGATTGGCGCGCGACACCTGCCACACCGCGGTCAGGTACATGACAGGGATCATCAGGATCGCGAACAGCATGCCCAATTTGCCGAGCTGCATATGGAGCGCGTGCTGGCGGCCGGCGATCAGCTGCGTCTGCGCGATGATCAACCCCATCCAGGTCGTGAAGACGAGTCCGTGGAAGACCACCCATGGCGTCAGCGTCGGGTTCGGCCGCGGATAGGCCGGGACGACGCCTCTGAGATAGAAGCTCGGGGCGAACCCAAGCAGCACGACAAACACCAGGAACAGCGCCATTCGTGAATAGAATTTGCGCTCGGACGCTTTGCGGTCCGTTGCCGACGCGACGACAGTTGCCATTATTCCCCCCAGATAAACGGCTGATGTCGGTACCTTGATCGAAAAAGCGTGGCCGATCAACGATGGGAGCGTGACGCTGGCGTAACTTGTTTCGGATCAATAGAACGGCTCAACTCTGCCGAGAGGAGACGGACAATGCGCCACCTGAAAATGCTTGCTGTCGCGCTCACGCTTTCAACTGCAGTCGTTCCGGCCATCGCCGCGCCCAAGCCGCCGACGATCGCCGCCGCCGTCGCAGCGTCTGATCGCAACGCTGACAACGTCAAGTTGGACGAGGGCCGCAAGCCGGCACAAGTGCTCCAGTTCCTCGGCCTCAAACCGGGCATGCACGTCCTCGATCTGTTCGGCGGCAATGCCTATTGGGCGGAGGTCATGGCGCCCGTGGTCGGCCCGAAGGGCCACGACACCGTCTGGGAACCGACGCAATTCTACAGCGACAAGACGAAAGCCTCATTCGCGGCATTCATGGCCAAGCACCCGAACGTCTCGATCGTCTCCTCGCCGTTCGAGGATCCGGCAGCGGCGCTGCCGAAAAACTACGCCGACTTCGTCATCCTCAATGACAACTACCACGACACCTATTGGCAGAATGCGAAATACAAGATCCCGCAGATGGATCCGAACGCGTTCCTGAAGGCGGTCTATAACGCGATGAAGCCGGGCGCCGAGATCGCGGTGATCGACCATATCGCCAATCCAAACAGCGACACCCGGGCGACGGTCGACAAGCTTCACCGGATCGATCCGAACGTGGTCAAGGCCGACTTCAAGCGGGCCGGCTTCGTGTTCGTGAAGAGCAGCGATCTGCTGCGCAATCCCGCGGACGATCACACGCTTCTGGTCTTCGACCCGAAGGTGCGCGGACATACCGACCGGTTCATCTACGAGTTCCGGAAGCCGCGTTGAGCAAGAAAGAGGCGACCGCGTCGCCGGAGATCCGCGGTCCGAAGCCGTGGCTGGTTCTCGGCGCGCTCGTGGTCGGCCTCCTGCTCGGTATCTTGAGCCCCCGCTGGCCAGAGGGGTTCGGGTCGGGCGCTGCGGCCACGGCCTCCATCGTCGGCGGACTGTGGCTGAAGGCGCTCGAGATGACCGTCGTGCCGCTCATCATCGGTCTGCTCGTCACCGGAATCGCCGAGAGCGCGGAGGCGGCGCGGGGCGGCCGCATCGCCGGTCGCGCGGTGCTGTGGATTGTGATTTTCTCGACGGCGTCGGCGGTGATCGGAGCCGCATTGATCCTGCTTTTGCTACGAGTGGTGCCGTTGTCGGGCTCGTCGGTGCAGGCTCTTCGCTCGGCCATCGCCAGCGCCCAGCCGATCCACGCGCAGGCGGCAAGCGGCAGCGTTACCGGTTTCTTCAAGGGTCTCGTCCCGGAAAATATCGTCTCGGCCGCGGCGAACTCCGACATCCTTCCGCTGGTCGTCGCAACCTTGCTGTTCGCGCTCGCAGTGTCCCGCATTGCTCCGGGGCGCCGGGCGAGCATGGTCGACTTCTTTGCAGCACTGACCGACGCGTTCCTCGTGATCATCGGCTGGATCCTGTTGCTCGCGCCCATCGGTGTGCTGGCACTCGCGTTCGGCCTTGGCGCTGCTGCGGGCGGCGCGGCTTTCGCGGCGCTCGTCCACTATATCGTTCTGGTCTCCGCGGTCGGGCTCGTGATCACGATCGCAGCCTATCCGGTGGCGGTGATCGGCGGGCGTATCCCGCTGGCACGCTTCTCGCGCGCGCTGCTGCCTCCAGAAGGGATCGCTATTTCGACGCGATCGTCGCTCGCCTGCCTCCCGGCGATGCTCACCAGCGCGCGGCAGATCGGGGTGCGCGACGAGGTGGTCGATGTGACGCTTCCCATCGCGGTCGCGCTCTTCCGCGCGACCGGACCGGCAATGAACACGGCGGTCGCGATTTACGTGGCTTATGCGGTGGGTCTTCATCCCGGCCCGGGCGCCATCATCGCCGCCACCCTGGTCGGCGCGGTCATGAGCTATCCGGCGATCAGCCTTCCGGGAGAGATCAGCTACATCAGTTCCATCGCTCCGATCGCGCTTGCGCTCGGCGCGCCGATTGCGCCGCTCGGTCTTCTCGTGGCGGTCGAGATGATCCCCGACATCATTCGAACGCTCGGAAACGTCTGTGCGGACGTGGCGCTGACGGCCGTGGTGGATCGCAGCGAAGGAACCGGCGTCAAAGGCTGAACGCCAGCTGACCGCCGTTCGTCGATTCAGCGCCCGCGCAAGCTCCTTTGTCGGACTAACGACATTCGCTGATCGATCATCGAGTCCCGCGCGACATTGCCGCGGCCTGCGCTCATCTCGAGACTGCGACGCGGGCCCGATCTCCCCTCGACCGTAACCGGTCCGCGTCGCAACAAGGGAGACGCGACATGCTGAAGACCCTGTTCGTGCTCGCCGCTTTGATTGCCACCTCGATGCTGTTCATCCCGACGGCGTCGCTTGCCTTGTCGCAGGTTGCAGCGGGCGCCGCGATCGTCGCCTAGCGTCCGGCGATGGCTCGCACGCGGTCAGAGTAGAGCCTTCCGACCGGTTGCTCGGTCCCGTCGGACAGGCGCGCGATCCACCGGCCCGACTGGTTGCGGGTGAAGCCCGCGATGAAGTCCTTGCGCACGATCGCGGACCGGTGCAGCCTCACGAACAGCTCCGGGTCGAGGCCTTCCTCCAGCGCAGCCATCGAATGATGGATGAGCCAGCTCCGTCGTCCGACGTGAAGCCGCATGTAGTCCCGTTCTGCCGACACCCGATCGACATCCTGGGCTGCGATCCGCACCAGCCCTGACAAATCGGAAGCCCAGAATTCTTCCAGCCAGCGGGAGGTCTTTTCCGATTGGGGTTGCCCGGTTCGCGAGCGCAGGTAGGCGCGCGCGCGGTCGAGCGCCCGCTGGAGCCGGCGCGGTTCCACCGGCTTCATCAGATAGTCGACGGCTTCGACCTCGAACGCGGCCACCGCGAAATGATCGAAAGCAGTAACGAACACGACCGCGGGCGAGGGGTTCTGCGCGGCGAGCGCCCGAGCCACTCCGATGCCGTCGAGACCGGGCATCGCGATATCGAGCAGAAGAACGTCGGGATGGAGCGCTTCGGTCAGGTTGATCGCGGAATCGCCGTCGCTTGCAGTGCCGACCAGCTGAGCGCCGTCTGCGCGCGCAAGGAGGAGCTGCAGCCGCTCGGCGGCGAGCGGCTCATCGTCGGCAATCAGTACTCGAAGCGGCCTGTCCTCAACCATTGGTCTCGACCGGCAGGGTAAGCGAAACCTTGAAGCCGCCCCCGGTCATCGCGCCGAAGCGGCAGCTCGCGCGCGAGCCGAAACGCATGTCGAGCCGCTGAGAGACATTGGCGAGCCCGAGCCCGGTCCCTTCGTGGGTCGCCGCGGGAAGCTCATCGCGGCCGCCGTTCTTCAGGCGGTTGCTGACTTCGAGGACCATCCGGTGATCGTCGAGGTGCCGCGCTTCGATCCGGAGCACGACCGCCTTGCGGCTCTTCGACACGCCATATTTGATCGCATTCTCGACGATGGGCTGGAGGAGCAGCGCCGGAAGGCGCGCCTGCTCAAGCTCCTGCGGGACGTCGATCTCGACGTGCAGTCGGTCAGGGAAACGCGCTTTTTCAATGTCGAGATAGAGCCGCTGCAGGTCGATCTCCTCGGCGAGCGTGACGTTTGCGGCCGGGTCGAGCGACAGGCTACTGCGGAAGAAAGTTGAAAGCGCGAGCAGCATCGCCTCGGCGCGGTCGGAGCGCCCCGTCATCACCAGCGAGGAGAGCGAGTTCAGCGTGTTGAACAGGAAGTGCGGATTGATCTGGTAGCGAAGGGCCTGGAGCTGGGCCGCCTGCGCTGCGCTCTCGGCTTCGGCCGCGCGACGTTGCGCCGTAAGTACCTGTGCCTGCGCCTCGGTCGCGAGATAGTAAGCGCTCCATGCGGCGAAGAAGAATAGCCATACGACCGTCGCATCGGCGGCGATGCGGAATTGCTCGTAGGCGGGCAGCTGGCCCGCGTTCGGGTAACTGACGACGAGTGGCGGGGAGTCGGGCCGCTCGATCTGCGTCTGATCGCCGATTTCGGTGACCTGATAGCCCTCTTTCGAGACGTACTGGAACTCGTCGTGCGGCTTTTCCTGATACCGGTCCACGGCGATTAGGAAGCCGGCAAGCGCGCCAGCGGCGATGAACGAGGACAGGCCCGCGACGAGCGCCTGACGCCGCAAACTTGCCCCACCCGCAAGCAGCTTGATCGCGCCGTAGATCGCGAAGGTCAGCACCACGCCCGCGCCGATGGTCACTGCGCGGTTCGCAAGCACCGTCAGGGGATCGTGCCCGAGGAAGGCCCGAGCGACCACGGTCAGCAGGTAAAAGAACCAAAATCCGAGGATGGATTTGACCGCTTGCGGCCAGTCCTCGAACCGGCTGCGGGCCACGGGCGCGGGTGACATGAACATTGTCATCTTCATGTCCTAAAAGACCAATCGGGCAAACCGCCCTCTGCCCGTTGGCAGAAGCGCCGCCGCTGCCGGTCGAAACGGGTGCAGCTGCGGAACGCCACCGGCAAGCTGCTCGTTACGGGCGCAATCGTAGGCCAGGGAGACGCTGCTGTGAATGAGGGGAAAAAGGACAATCCGCCTCCTGCAGTTCATTCGGCGCCGCCCGAGCGTGACCTCGAGCACAAGCTGAAGCGCAACCCGAACGATCCGAACCTCAAGGCCGACGTCGGCAGTGATGAATCGATGGACGCCTCCGATCCGCCATCGGCCGCGCAACCGGGCGGCTCCGACGATCCCGCGCCTTCTTCGGGGTTTCCCGAATAAATTCCGGCGGCGTTACAAAAACATCGCGCGGTTGCAATAAATCAACAATCCACAGTTTTCCCGGCTCGCGTGAATTTCTGCCCTAGACGCGCTGACTCCCCTCTGATTCAATCTGAACGGGGGGTGGGACTGTGGTTAAGTTTCTCGAAACCATATCAGCCGCATGATCCCGCCTGGGCAAGAGGAGTCGGGTTCATGATTACGCGGACCAGCCAGCCGGCCAGCGGCGCGATGCTGATCTCGGAGATGAAGGAGTTTGCGAGCTTCCCGAAAGCGACGCAGCGCTACATCCGCCGGGCGCTCGATGTGGCTTATGGTCGGCGTGACGCGATCGAATGCTGGGCCCGCGACGAAGGCGAGGCTGCGTCGATCCGGGCCCAGGCCCGCCTTTACAAGCAGCTCGATCATCTCCGCCTTCAGGTACCGGACGACAGCGGACTCGACATGATCGAGCCCTTCATCGGCATGCTGATCACTTTGTCGGCCTTCGACCTCGGGCAGGACCGCCTGCCGAACTTCGCCGCCTACCGTTTCCTGTACGAGCGCCTGATCGGCGCGGCGTCGCGGCCTTGGCTGCCGGCGGCGTTTTGCTCGGCAGCGGCGCTTCCGCACCTTCACCCGGACCGACGCCGCATCCTGCTCCAGTCGATCAGCGAGAGCGCGGCGACCGCGCCGGGCTGGTCGAGCCGCGAGCCGGTCTTCTGGCCCGAGTGGGTCGAGAAGGTCGACCTCAAGGCTGCCGCCTAAGCCGGCACTTTCACCGACGGAAAAATCGCCGCGAGCTGCCTGAGGCTGTCCTCGGCGCTCTTGTGATGGAGGAAGATGACTCCGGCCGCTTCGTAAGCGGCGCGGTGGTTTTCCCGATCGTCGACCAGCACGTCGCCTGCATGCATGTGCTTGTGCTTGTCGCGCGCCATGCACGTGATGATCGGCACTCCGGGGAAGTGCTCGGCCGCCCATTCGACCTTCTGCGCCGCCGCCCAGTTGCCGAGCGGAAGGCCGGTCAGGATCGTCGGCTCGAGATGCTTCACCGCCTCGAACAGCAGCTGCGCGTCCGGCATCTCCGGAAGTGTGCCGTAAAAGTTCTTGGCGTGCGCCAAGCGCTTCCAGAAGGCGGCGCGGCCGTGCTTCCGTTCATATTCCCGCGGGCTCATGCCGAGCAACTGCCGGGCGCCGTCGTCGAAGTCGGCGAGCACGCCGTCCGCATCCAGGAACAGCCTCGGCTTCGTCATTAGAAGCGCGCGGGCTCCAGCTCGACCGCAATCGGCGCCTCGAGCGGATGGAAGCCCTTGTCGCGCAGGACGTCATTGCTCTCTCGCGCGCGTCGGCCGGGGCCGAGCGACCAGGTGATATGATAGGTCGAGCCGTCCGGCCGGTCGAACGTCCCGTCCATCTCGACGACCAGGCATTGCACGCCCTTGCCGTCGTCGGCCCAGCCGATCACGCGGGCGTCGGCGGGTTTCTTCGGAAGCGGAGTTTCCGGCGTCGCGCCGACGCGCAGAGTCACATGATCGGCGACGACATTCTCATATTCCGGTGGGAATTGCCGTAGCAGCAGCTCGCGCTCGACCTCTGGCAGCTTCCAGCCGGTCACCGTTCCTGGCTTGGCCATGCGTGTCTGACGCGGCAGCGCGCGTTCAGTTCCGAACCGAGAGCCGCTCCACTAGCTCGCGCGCGAAGTCGATCAGCGTGTCGTCGCGCGCGCCCATGATCAGGATTCGGTCGCCGGACTTCGCCTCGCCGGCGAGCGCGTCGGCGATCTTCGCGCGTTCCGGGATGTGCTCGGCGCCCCGACCGACCTGGTCGGCAAGCCAGTCGCTGCCGCGTGTCCGCTCGACGGTCCCGCCCTGATAAACGGGATCAGGCAGGTACAGCCGGTCCCCCGGCGCCATGCCATTCACGAATGCCTCGGCGAGCGGCTCGCCCATCTTCGCAAGAGGCCCGTAGCCGTGCGGCTGGAACATGATCAGCAGCCGTCCGGGGTGCGCGCGAAGAGTCGCCAGTGACGCGGCGATCTTGTCGGGATTGTGCGCGAAATCGTCGATGACCGTAACGCCGCCTGCAGTGCCGACCGTCTCGAGCCGGCGCCTCAGGCCTTCAAAACGACCGATCGCCGCGGCAGCATCTGCAACCGGCACGCCGATCACACGCGTCGCCGCGATCGCCGCCAGCGCATTCGAGGCGTTGTGACGGCCGGGAACGTGCAGGCGCACCTCGTGGCGCTCGCCCTCGGCCTCGACGGCGAAGCTCGCCCCGGCGGCTTCGAGGTTCAGATCCTTGCCCATGAAGTCGGCGCCAGGGCTGTCGAAGCCGTAACCGATCACCTTGTCCTCGGGCACTGTCGCAGACAGTGCGCGCGTTTCCGGATCGTCGAGGTTCAGCACCGCCTTGCGCGAGGCATTGAGGAAATGTGCGAACAGCTGCCGAAGCTCGTCCATCTCCTTATGGTCGAGGCTGATGTTGGTCAGCACCGCGACCTCCGGCCGGTAGAGAGCAATCGAGCCGTCGCTCTCGTCCACCTCGCTGACGAACAGCTCCGGGTCGCCGACCAGCGCGCTTGCGAACGGCGCGGAAGGTGTGACGAAATTCTTCATCACCGCGCCATTCATCACCGTCGGTTGCCGATGGCATGCGTGGAGGATCCAGCCAATCATCCCGGTCACGGTCGACTTGCCGCTGGTCCCGCCGATGGCGATGCTGCGGTGGGCCGAATTCAGCAGCTTTGCGAGGAACTCCGGCCGCCTTAAGTGGGTCAGCCCGAGCTCCTTCGCGCGGACGACGTCTGGGACGGTCTCCTCGACGGCGGCCGAAGTCACCAATGTCATCCCGGGCTGAAGCCCCGAACCGTCCTGTGCAAAGAGCTGGATTCCGAGGGAGCGCAGGTAATCGAACTTGTGCGGCGTCCGCCCCGCGTCGAGCGAACGGTCGGAACCGGCGACCTTGGCGCCCGATGCGCGCACGATTGAGGCCAACGGCAACATGCCGCTGCCCCCGATGCCACTGAAGAAAACCGGAGAATCGATCATCGCGGCGGCCCTAAACGGCGCCGGGATCGAACGCTAGCCGGGCTTGTCGCGTGATTGCTTTATCGTGCGAGGCCGTTGGCCCAGTCCGCCATCGCCTGCAATTCGTCCGGCGTAATTCCCGCCTGCTCGGCGCAAACGGAGGCCTTTTGGAGTGCGACGAGCTCCGACGTGCTGATCGGAGCATCGAACTGGATTCCGCGCCGGTTTCCGGTTGCCCAGATGATCGTTCCAAACGCATCGACCGGGCCGCAGCGAAGGACCACGTCTTTCCTGCTCGGGGGCAGGTCGATTCCATCGAGACGTGCACCTTCGAGCGACACTTCGAGCAGGCTCACGCGCCTGCGACCGGTAATCGCGTCGACGGAGCCGGACAGCAGGATCGCTGCTCGCGGTTGCCCTCTTCGGCCCCGAAGCTGCGGGTCGTCCCGTCGAGGCACATTGCGGCGGTCTGACTGAACGGTCGCCATGCGATATTCCTCGCACGGGCCTGTTAAAAACGCATTAATTGATTATCCGCAGCGGAGACGTCGGCCTCGTCAATCCGCGCTTGGCGGGCCGCCATTGCCGACATAGCAGCGATCGCGCCATAACCGCCTTCCATGCGCATTGCCGTCGTCGCTCCGAGCTGTCCGTTGAACCCCGACGCCGCCGAACGAGTCCAGGCGATCGTCGAGGAGCGCGGCGACTGCGAGCTCGTCATCCACCCGCAATGCTTTCTCTCGGACGGCCATTTTGCCGGCCCTGACGAAGCGCGTCTTTCGGCGCTTCGCGAGGTCATGGCCGATCCGGCGATCGACGCGGTCTGGTTCGCGCGCGGCGGCTACGGCTCCAACCGCATCGCCGAAGCGGCGGTCGCCGACCTGCCGAACGACGCGCAGGGCAAGATCTACATGGGCTATAGCGATGCCGGCTTCCTACTCGCCGGCTTCCATAAAGCGGGGCTGGAGGTCGCCTGGGGCCCGATGCCGCAGGATGCGATTCGCGGCGATCACGGCCTCGGTGACGGAGTGGCGGCCGTTCACCGCGCGCTCGACTGGCTCATCCGCCGCGAGCCCACCGCGCTTGAGCCGGCGCTCGGAGCCGCCGCGATGGCGTTCAACCTTACGGTGCTTTCCAGTCTCCTGGGGACTCCGCTCGAGCCCGACTTTGGCGGTGTCGACCTGCTGGTCGAAGAAGTCAGCGAGCAGCTCTATCGGATCGACCGGACGATGTTCCATGTCACGGCGAGCGCGAACGTCCGCCGAGCGTCGAGAATCCGTCTCGGCAGAGTCAGCGACATCCTCGCGAACGACCCCGAATTCGGCCGCGACGAGGCGGCGATTGTCGAGGAATGGTGCGCCCGCGCGGGCATTACCTATGACGGAAGAGCCGACATCGGCCATGACGTTCGTAATCGCGTCGTACCGTTTGGGCGCCGATTTCGCTGATTCCCCCTCTGCAACGGCATTGCAAAGAGCATCGACTTGCGCTCTACCAAGTGAGGAACAACAGGAGGGCCTGATGGCACAAGGAACTGGTCGTAAAGCAGGGGGCGGGTTGGCCCGTCCGGTTCAACCGTCGGCGGATCTCGCCAAGATTTGCGGCAGCCAGCCGCTGCCGCGCAGCCAGGTGGTGTCGAAGGTGTGGGATCACATCCGCAAGAACAACCTGCAAAACCCACAGAATAAACGGGAAATCATGGCGGATTCGACGCTGAAGCCGATCTTCGGGGGCAAGGATCGCGTCAGCATGTTCGAGATGAACAAGCATCTTTCGAACCACCTGAAATAGCCATCCTTCCTCTAAAGGGGGCGAGAAGGGGATCCGCTTCGGCGGGTCCCCTTTTTCATGTGGTGAAGTGCGACTCGCCGGTGGTTTTCAGCCGCGCCAGAGGCCGTCGAGCCTCTCCTGCGTCACCGGAAACCCGAGATCGGAGGGAATCGTGATGAATTTCTCACCGTCCCGCTCATCGACCCAGGGTGAAATCGGCTCGATGCGGTGAGCTAGCGCGTCGGCCCGGATCGCCTCGAAGCTCGCATGCTGCGCGAGGCGCTCGAGCGTCCGCCGAGTGGGAAAGATCAGCCGCGCCTCGCCCCGCCGCTCACTCTCCAGGACGTCGGCGGCTGTGAGCCATTCGGCTCTGGTGCATTCGCCTTCGATGACTTGCGGCGTCCATTGCCCTGCGGGGCAGCGCGCGACGAAGAACAAAGTGTCGAAGCGTCGGACCGCATGGAATTTCGGGACCCAGCGGGCGAAGGGGGTCAGCGCCTCAACGTCGATGGTGAGGCTGGCCGGCCCGATCAGCTCGCGGAAAGGTTCGTCGGCGACGAGGGCGCGCTGGAGCTCGGCGGCGACGCTCTGCGGCGGAGCCGGGGTCAGTCCGACCGGTACCGCGGTCTCCTCGATGGTTTCGCGGACGGCGGCGATCGCCGCAGCATCGACGCCGATCTCGCCGGCAAGCTCGCGGTCGGCGCCGTCGATGCGGCCGCCCGGGAAGACGAGCGCTCCAGCAGCGAACGCCATGCCTTTCGCCCGTTCCACCATCAGCAGCTCGGGCGGCCCGAGCGTAGGCTCGCGCACGACGATCAGCGTGGCCGCGGGGATCGCCTCGTCCGACATGGGACCGACCTAGGCGCGGCGCCGGCAAAGAAAAAGCCGCCGGACTTGGCCCGGCGGCTCTCTTGCTCACATCGAGCGGTGGCTACATCGCGTCGACGTTCTTCTCTTGCGCCTCGCTCGGGTTCGGCCCGTTGTCAGGCGCGGCGGCGTTCTCGTCGTTCAGCTGCTGATTGCCCAGCGCCTGGTCTTCGGCGTTGGTCGCCGCGTCGTTGGCGAGGCCGTTCAGGTCCTCGGCCGCCGGCTGGTTGAGCTCGGCATTGTTGACCGCGTCCTGGTTGCTTCCGCTGCATCCGCCAAGCGCCAGCGCGGCCGCGCCGCCGATCACAAAAGCCAATATTTTCATGTCGTTGAGTCCCCAAGATCCCAAGAGTGCAAGTTCGCCATATCAGGTGTCCGCTCGGGATTTCCAGCCCCTTTGCTTGAGATTGTGGTGGAAAATCCTTATCTTGGGCGGGCCGGGTAACCGGCTATGTCGGTAGAATGCCGCGTGGAATAGGCACTTCGGACCCGGGGGGCAGTACCCCGGCGCCTCCACCATCAAGGGCGCAGCCACGCGCCATTGTTGACGGGGGCGAAATAGGATCGACGAGTGCAATAAAGGCGGGGTTGCCGATCGGATTGAGCCACCGTGACGGTTCATTCACACAAGTGCCAACGATAACGAGGCGCTCGCTCTTGCTGCGTAACTGACGTCCTAACGGACTGAAGTTACAAGGCTAAAGCGCGGTTGGACCCCACCGGGCAACAGAAGGGGATTCCAGCGGCACGGGAGGCGCCGGGCAACAGAAGCCTCCCACCTTCCTCCCTGCCAAGCAATGCGATAAATTCCCGCGAGGGGATTGCCATGCATCATTGGACCAAGCGCCTGCTGGCGCTCGCCGCGCCGCTGCTTCTGACCGGTTGCCTGTGGGGCCCGGGCAAGTTCACCTCCGACCTCGCGCTGCGCAAGGACGGCAGCTTCGTCCTCGATTACCGCGGCGAGATCGTTCTCGAGACGGCCGAGGGCATGGCGAAGCCGCCGTGGCAGGACAGCATGGCGCATTGCTTCGCCGCCGGCACGACCACCGCGCGCCCGTGCTCGGCAAGTGAAATCGCCGCGCAGAAAGAAACGTACCAGAAGAAGCAGAAGAGCGACGAGGAAGCGGCCAAGGCGTTCGGGCTGCCGGGAAGTGACGAAGAATCGAACCGGGCTTTCGCGGCCAAGCTGATGAAATATGCCGGCTGGCGGTCCGTCACCTACCGCGGGAAAGGCGTCTTCCAAGTCGACTATCATATGGAGGGCCGGCTGACGCAGGACTTCGCCTTCCCGCTGATGCCGGACAGCAGCTTCGTCATTCCCTTCGTCGCAATTCGTCGTCGCGCCGACGGCGCAGTCCTCGTCGACGCTCCCGGCCTGACCGGGGGGCCCAACGTCTTCGGCCCAATGGCGCAGCAGATGGGTAGCGGCGCAGGCAACACGCCGCCGTCGCGCGCTGAGGGACGCTTCACCATTCACACGAACGGCGAAATCGTCACCAACAACAGCGAGGATGGGCCGGTTGCCGATCCGCTCGGCCACCAAGTCCACTGGGATATCTCGCCAGGGTCGAACAAGATCCCGGAAACACTCGTCCGCTTCTAACGCCGCCGAAGCTCATCCCGGATCTCCGTCAGCAGTTCGACCTCGGTCGGCCCGGTCGACGCGGCGGGCTCTTCGCGTCTACGCATCAGCCTGGTCGCCCAGCGGACCATCAGGAAGATGATGAAGGCGAGGATCAGGAAGCTCACGACCTGCGTGATGAACTCGCCCCAGCCCAGCACCGGCGCGCCGGCTTTCTTCAGCGCCGCATAATCCTTGAGCGACCCGTGATAATCGGCAGGCACCGGTCCCATCAGAAGGAAGTGGCTCGAAAAATCGAGTCCGCCGAAAATCTTGCCGACGATCGGCATGATGATGTCGTCGGTGAGGCTGGTGACGATCTTTGCAAAGGCGGCGCCGATGATCACGGCGACGGCGAGGTCGAGAACATTTCCCTTGGCAATGAAAGTGCGGAAATCCTGGAGCATGGCGTCCCCTTCTGTCGGCCACGCCGCCATAGCCCAATCTCACGCCGACGGCAGTAGCATAGCTGTGTTGCTATCGTAAGACAGCATATTGAATCCGAACAGCCGTGCGTCTACCTATCGCGCCACGTGACGCGATCTCTAGGGGACATCAAATGACCGCGCTTGCCCGTTCCGCTCCCGCCTTTCCACTGAAACGAGCCTTTCTCGCCGTCCTTGCCGCGCTCAGCCTTGCAAGCTGCGGAATCAACAGCGTCCCAACCGCCGATGAGCAGGTCAAGGCGGCGTGGGGCAATCTGCAGGCCGATTACCAACGCCGTGCGGACCTCATCCCGAACCTGGTCAACACGGTGAAGGGCTATGCGCAGCAGGAGAAGACGGTCCTGACGCAGGTGACCGAGGCGCGGGCCAAGGCGAGCAGCATCCAGCTCAACGCCGGCGACCTAAGCGATCCTGCGAAGGTCCAGGCATTCCAGAATGCGCAGGCGCAGCTCGGTGGCTCGCTCGGGCGTCTGCTCGCGACCTTCGAAGCCTATCCGGACCTCAAGTCCAACCAGAATTTCCTCGCGCTCCAGGACCAGCTCGAAGGCACGGAGAACCGCATCGAGGTCTCGCGCCGCGACTATAACGAGGCGGTACGGCAATATAATACGCTGATCCGGACCTTCCCGACCGCGATCGGCGCGAAGGTCTTCTACGGCGCCAAGCCGAAGGTCCCGTTCGAGGCCGCGGCCGCTGCGCAGACGGCGCCGTCGGTCAATTTCAATACCGCCGGCTAAGGTGAAGCAGCTCCTCGCGGCTCTGTGGCTGGCGCTTTTCGCGCTGGCCATGCCGGCGGCGGCGCAGACCTTCCCGCCGAACAACGGCTCGTCCGTTGTCGATCAGGCCGGGATCCTCACTCCCGAGCAGCAGCTCGACCTCAAGTCCAAATCCGCAGCGCTCTACGCCCAAACGGGCCGCGCCTTCGCGGTCGCGACGGTGAAGAGCCTCGAGGGCTATCCGGTCGAGGATTATGCATACCGCCTCGGGCGTGCCTGGGGCCTCGGCCAGAAGGGCAAGGACAATGGTGTCCTGCTCCTCGTCGCGCCCAATGACCACAAGGTGGACATCGCGACCGGCTACGGTGCTGGCGCCTACATGACCGACGCCATGTCGGGCGTGATCATCCGCGAGGACATCCTGCCGCACTTCAAGCAGAACCCGCCGGATTACGGCGGCGGGATCGAAGCCGGCGCCGACGCCATCATCAAGCAGATGTCGCTCTCGCCTGACCAGGCGGAGAAGAATCTCGCCCAAGCCCAGCAGGCGCAACAGCAGCGGCAACATTCGAGCGGCGGCGGTCTGCCCATCTTCTTCTGGCTGATGATCTTCGGCTTCATCGGGCTGTCGCACTTCCGCCGGCGCTATGGGCGACGCTATCGCGGCCGCTCCGGACGTCTCAATCCGTGGGTCACGCTCTGGGCGCTGAACTCGCTCAGCCGCGGCTCACGGGGATGGGGCGGCGGTCGCTTTGGCGGTGGCGGTGGCTTCGGCGGAGGTGGCGGCGGAGGCTTTGGCGGCTTCGGCGGCGGCTCGTTCGGCGGCGGAGGAGCGTCGGGCTCATGGTGACCCAGCTTTCGGACACCGACCGTGAAAAGGTGGCTGCGGCCATCGCCGCTGCCGAGGCGAACAGCAGCGGCGAGATAGTTGCAGTCGCAACGCCGATCAGCGACGCCTACCACGACGTCGCGCTGCACTGGGCGCTGGTCCCGCTGTTCGCGGTGCTCGCCTGGGCGGCGTGGCGGCCGAGCGCGCTCGCCTGGTGGTATAATTTCCTGTTCGGCGGCTGGCACCCCGATCCGACCCAGAGCGAGCTACTGACGCTGCTGATGGTTTTCGCCGCGCTGAAGTTCACCATCGCGCTGCTGATCCTCAAATGGATGCCCTTGCGGCTGTTCCTGACGCCCGGGGCGACCAAGCACCGCCGCGTCCGCCGCCGCGCAATCGCGATCTTTCAGGCCGCCGCCG
>Ga0207660_10000687_pt1 | contig 22596 bp, 23 predicted proteins | sample KBSC73BmetaG_FD_184335 | JGI IMG/M metagenome (GOLD analysis project Ga0207660, IMG submission 184335) | Corn rhizosphere microbial communities from Kellogg Biological Station, Michigan, USA - KBS C7-3B metaG (SPAdes) (version 2) | ecosystem: Host-associated > Plants > Roots > Rhizosphere ... | reverse complement strand
GCTCGCGTCGACGTGCACCAGGGGGATGTTGTAGCTGTTGCGGAACAGGCTCACGACCTGCTCCGCCTCCCCCAGCCGCATCAGCCCGTGATCGACGAACACGCAGGTCAGCTGGTCGCCGATCGCCTCGTGGATCAGCACCGCGGCGACCGCGCTGTCGACCCCGCCCGAAAGCCCGCAGATCACTCGGCCCCTGCCGACCTGCGAGCGGATGTCGGCGATCTTCGCCTCGCGGAAGCTCGCCATGGTCCAGTCGCCCGCGCAGCCGCAGACATGGCGCACGAAATTAGCGAGCAGCTTACCGCCGTCGGGCGTGTGCACCACCTCCGGGTGGAACATGAGGCTGTAGCGCTTCGCTTCCTCGTTGGTCGCGATCGCGAATGGCGCACCTTCGGACGCGGCGACCACCGCGAAACCTGGCGCCAAAGTCTCGACCCGGTCGCCGTGGCTCATCCACACCTGGTGCTTCTCGCCGACGTTCCACAGCCCGTCGAACAAGGCGCTGGGCGCGACGATGTCGATGAATGCTCGGCCGAACTCGCGCTGGTCCGAGGCGACCACCTTGCCGCCGAGCTGCTGATGGAGCGTCTGCTGGCCGTAGCAGATGGCGAGCAACGGAACGCCGCTGTCGAACAGCGCTTGAGGCGCCTTCGGGCTCTCCTCGTGCATGACCGATGCCGGCCCGCCCGATAAGATCACGCCTTTGGGTTGAAGCCGCTCGAACGCTTCCGCGCTCGCGTTGAACGGAGCGATTTCGCAATAGACCCCCGCCTCGCGCACGCGCCGTGCGATCAGCTGCGTGACCTGGCTTCCGAAGTCGACGACGAGGATGGATTGACCGATGGGCAGTGAACTCTGGACCGTCATGGCGGGCGGATAGAGACCATCGCTGGCCTAGTAAAGGAGATGCGCCGGACCCTTTCGAGCCCGGCGCAGCCATCTTCCAGGGATCAGCGCTCAGTAGCGCGAATAGCCGTAGACCGCGTACGGGTTGTTCGGATCGCCGGTGTTCGGCCCGTAATAGCCGTTCCCGTAATAACCGTTCCCGGGGTAGCCGGGGTAGCGATTGCCGTAATAGCGGTTGTTGAACGCCACGCCTGTCACCAGCCCGCGAGGGTCGGTGCGGCAGGTGAAGCCGATCGTTCCGCCGCCATAGCTGTAGCCGCCCTGAATCGCGGTGCCGCGGACCCTGTACCCGCCGTCCTGGCGGATCTCGACGCTGTTGATCCCGACTACTCGGCCGGCGGGAACGCCATAGCCGTAGCCGCCATAGCCGCCGAGCCGCTGCTTGACCGCGGCCGTGCATTGGCTCGCCGCGACCCGGCCGCCACCGGGCACGCCATAGCCATAGCCGCCGTAGCCCGGACCGGGCGGGACGCCGTAGCCCGGGAAACCCATGCCGGGGAAAATCTGGGCGCTTGCGGGCGCGGCGCCGGCCAGCGCGGCAATCGCGGCTCCGCCAGCCAAAAACATCGTGACAGCCTTCATGGCCTTAACTCCTCACCTGTTCCCGACTCGCCGCATGGAACGCGCGGCAGCCGATTTCGCACCGTCTCATCATGCCGCTGCACCGGCTGTGAACGGCGCTGTCGGCAGCGGTTCAGCTGTCGTCCTCCGCGATCCTGTCCCAGCGCCTCAGCCGCCGCTGACGGTTCCACAATTCCATCGAACGGCCGTCGCTCCACCCTTGGGCGACGGCAATCGCGGCATCGTCGTCCTCGGCCTCGAATTCGCGGAAATGGTCGATGTGGCCGCTGAAGCGATCGAAATAATAGAGCCGGTAGTACAGCATGCCCCGCCACGCCCCCCCTGGGGCGGCGATGCGCAGTTTACCATCGTTCCGTTACGGCGCCGAATCGGCGCTGTCCCGACCGCCCCGGATCGGCACGGCGCATGGTGAAGAAGGCGTTTACCTTTCCGTTACGCTTCCCCGGTTAAAGCGCACAGCGGAACAGCGTGTCAGTTATCGCACAGGAACGCATATGTCGCTCGGTATGCTCGATTCATGGCTGGCTCGCCAGCCGATCTCACGCAAGCTCGATTCCCTGGCCGCGCTCACCATCGCGCTCGTCGCGCTCGTCGTGACTGTTCAGATCGTCGCCGCCTATGAGGGACTCCAGTCGTTCGAGCGCACGAGGGAGCTGCACGGCGAAGCCATCGCCAGCCTCAATCTCGAAAAGGATCTCGCCTCGCTCGAGCGCGACGTGTTCCACGCGACGGCGGACCCCAATCACACGACGATCGCGGCTGCCGAAGGCAATATCTCCGACCTCAAGGATTCGATTACCGCGGCCGAAGCGGCGGTCCACGGAGAGCATCATGTCCAGGTCCACGCCGTGCGCGACGGCGAGGTGCGTTACGAGGGGGAATTCGCCGAGCTGAAGTCCGAGCTCCTCCACGGCAACGACAAGGGCGCGCTCGCGACCATGGCCCAGCTCGCCGCTACCGGGCGCTTCATGGACAAGACCATCGAGAGCATGCGCAACGATTACAAGGCGAAGGTCGCGGCCGAGGACGCGTCCGTCGTCCGCGCCGCGATCATCGATCTAATCCTGGTCGCGATCGCCGGAATGCTGGTGATCATGGCCTCGCGCCTGCTCACCAATCGCATCGGCGGCAGCGTCTCCGAACCGCTCGCGCGCATCTCTGCGATCCTGGAACGGCTGATCGGCGAGGATTATTCGGTCGAAATCGACGGCGCCCAGCGCGACGACGAGATCGGCGCGCTTGCCCGCGCGGCACAGGCGCTGCGCGAAACCGGTCTTGAGAAAACCAAGCTCCAGGAAAGCGAAGCCGAGCTTCGCGAGCGCGAATCGAGCTCGATGCAGCGCGCCGAATCGCAGCGCCGGGCTGCCCTGACCGCCACCGCCGACGATTTCGAGAAGACGGTGATGGAGGTGGTCAACACGGTTGCCGCGATCGCCACGCAGATCGAGTCCGGAAGCCGCGAGACCAACGCCGCTGCAGCGCGCAGCCGCAACGTCTCTTCCTCCGTCGCGTCCGCGGCGGGCCAGGCGAGCAACAACGTCCAGGCGATGGCGATCGCCACGCGCCAGATGTCGAAGTCGATCGCCGAGGTGGCGCAGCAGGTTTCCGAATCCAGCGCCATCGCCCAGCGCGCGCTCGACAAGGCCCGCGACACCGACGCGATCGTCACCGGCCTCGCCGAATCCGCGCAGAAGATCGGCGAAGTCATCAGCCTCATTCAGTCGGTCGCGGGGAAAACCAACCTGCTTGCGCTCAACGCGACGATCGAGGCCGCCCGCGCCGGCGAGGCGGGCCGCGGATTCGCGGTGGTCGCGGGCGAGATCAAGAATCTCGCCGGCCAGACCGCCAGCGCGACCGCCGCGATCACCGACCAGATCATTTCGATGCAGCAGGTCTCGTCGGAGGCGGCCGAAGCGATCGGCCACATCCGCGGCACCAACGTCGAGCTAAGCCAGATCCTCGGCTCGGTCGCCGCCGCGGTCGAAGAGCAGGCGATGGCGACCCAGCAGATCTCCGACAATACCGGGGAAGTCGCCGCGGGCACCGACAATGTCGCGCAAAGCATCGCCTCGGTCCGCGAGGGCGCCGAAGCCACCGAAGCCGCCGCTCGCGACGGCCTCGAAGCCGCTAGTGAGCTCGCCCGGCAGGCCAACGGCCTCAAGGCCGAAGTCGACCGCTTCCTGACCAACGTCCGCGCCGCCTGAGCGGCCGACGGCTTAGGCGGCCTCGAACTCTTCCTCGGTCATCACCGGACCCGAATCCTGGCCCTTGGCCGAGACGTCGCGGTCGACCAGCTCGATGACCGCGATGGGCGCAGCGTCCGAAGCGCGGATGCCCGCCTTGATCACCCGCGTGTAGCCGCCGTCGCGCTTCGCGTAGCGCGGCGCGAGCACGTCGAACAGCTTGGCTAGTTGAACGTCGTCCATCAGCCGCGACTGCGCGAGCCGGCGGTTCGACAGCCCGCCGTGCTTGGCAAGCGTGATCAGCTTCTCGACATAGGGGCGAAGCTCCTTCGCCTTCGCCGTCGTCGTCGTGATCTGCTCGTGCTTGATGAGCGCGGCCGCCATGTTGCGGAACAGGGCGGCCCGGTGACTGGAGGTGCGCTGAAGCTTACGGCCGCCAACACGATGGCGCATGGTGTCTTCCTTTCGTTCGTCGAGGCTCCGTATCAGGTAAGCCCGGCCAGGCGGTTCTTCGGGGGACCGCCCAAACCCCAAATGACAACGGCGAGCGCATCGGCCCGCCGGACGCGCTGCGCTCAAGCCGAAATGCGCGCCTTAGTCAAGGTTTCGGGCGCCGTGTCGGATGTGCAGGATCAAAACGGAATCCTCAGTGACTGCGTATCTGAGCACATAAGGCGGGACGATCGTCATCTCTCTCGTCCCGTCGTCGGCGAGTCGCCCGCGCTCAGAGAACTGACCGAGACTTCCAGCCAGAGCCACGAGGCGCTCGCCCATCCGCCGGGCGGCGACAGAATTGAACGCTTCGATGTAGGCAACGATGGATTCGAGGTTTTCAGCCGCTTCGGGCGTCCACACTACGCGACGCAATCAATCGCCCGCCTTCGGCTTTGGGAGACGCTTGCCGGTGCCCCATGATTTGAACCAGCGAATCATGGCTTCATTGCTGATCAGTCGCCCCTCGCGCACATCCTCCTCGGCGCGTCGCATAGAGGCAGCCTCCGCTTCTGGATCGTCGAAAATCGAACGTTCGTGCTTCATGCGGAGTCCTTAGCACGAGTTGAGCCCGCTCTCCACGTGCTGGCCGCCAGCCGCCTCACCAGCGGCGACAGGCCGCGGTGGCTCGAAGCGTGATAGGGCGAGCCGCTCTCCAGCTCCCGGCACAACCGCCGGTGCGCTTCGCCGAGCGCGTGGTACGGCAGCCCCGGCAGCAAGTGGTGAAGCGCATGGTACCGCAGGCCGACGGGCGCCCACAGCGCCGGCAAGGTGCCTGGCGGCGGCACGTTGACGCTGTCGAGGAATTGCGCGGTGACGGTCATCGGCTCGCCGTCATTCTCCCACAGATGCGCGACCAAAGTCCGCACCTGGTTCAGGAACATCACGCCCGAGCAGACGCCGAGGAAGATCAGGAAATCGCGAAGCGGGATCACGCCAGCGGCGACCATGGCGATGAGCGCAATCGCCCAGGCGCTAGCGGCCGCCTCCTGCCACGCCCAGTCGCGCGCGAACTCGCCTTCGGGTTTCGGCCGAACGAATTTGGGATTGATCTGCAGCCCGGAATAACGCCCGACCACCAGCGCGCGCAGCTTCGGCGAGAGCAGCGACAGGGGGCCAAGGATTCCGAACCGGATCAGCATCCCGACGGGCGCGAGCGCGGCGGCGATCAGGAACACCGGCAGACTCCACGGATGCATCAGCGCCAGCGGCAGATATTCGGGGTCGTCGGCCGTCCCGTAATAGCGCTTTGCGTGGTGCTGGTTGTGGACGCCCTCGTACATGAAGCTCGGGATCAGCAGCGGCACGCCGACGACCAGGTTCCAGGTGAAGCGGAAGCCCTTCACCGCGCCCTTCTTGATATGCGTCAGCTCGTGGATGAACGAGCCCGCGCGGTAGAGCGCGAGCACCGCCACGAGGGCGACCCCGGCGGCCCAGCCGGCCGGCCGAACGACCATCGCCGTCAGCAGCGCCGCATAGCCGAGCAGCGCCGACCCCAGCATGTCCGCCCAGTAAATCGCCGACCGCGGCGCGTTGAGGTCGCGCGTCAGGTTCGCCGCCGCCTTGAGCATCGCCGCATCGTCCTTCGGGCGCGCGGAAGCGCGCTCGGCGGGAGCAGCGTCGTTCGTGCGCTCTAGGGTCGCGGTTTCGCTCATAAGTCTTTCCGGAAGAACGCTCTTTGCCATCAGATAGTGGCGGGACTTGGGCGCGGCAATCTCAAGCCTTGGTGCCGAGCGCGATCCAGAACGGCGGCCCGTCGGCGAAGCGCACGTCGCGAAGCCCGACATCCACCATCATCCGCTCCATCTCGGCCCTGCTGAAGCGATGCTCGATCGCGGTGCCGAACCGGTCGAGCGCGTCGGCCCGAAGCACCGCCCACGGGCTGTCCGCATAGCCCGAAAGCGGCAGGTTGTCGGTCGCGACGCCGAGCTTGCGCAAGAGCCGCGCCGTTCGGCTGAGCGGCCAGTAAAGGGTCGCCGCGAGCGCGGTGCTCGCCCCCGCGCGCAATGGAAACGGCAGCCTGCAAATCATCCGCCGGGCGACATCCGACGCACGCCACGCGAGCCTGAACCAGCCCGGCCGGTTGTCGAGACCGTAATAGAGGTAAAGCAGGAACGGCGCTCCGGGCTTCAGCTTGTCGACGCAGCATTGCAGCCCCGCGGCAGGGTCCGGAATGTGGTGCAACACGCCGATCGAATAGCCGAAGTCCTGGCTTCCGTCGGCGAGCGGGATCGAATCGACCGACGCCTGGTGGAAATCGACATTGTCGAGCCGCCGCATCGCCTGTTTCGCGGCGGCGAGGCCCGCCGCCGAAGGGTCGATGCAGTGGAGAAAGCCGGCCCGGGGCGCGACAGACACCGCGATGCGTCCGTTGCCGCAGCCAAGGTCGAAGCCCTCCGCTCCGGAGAGCCGCTCGAGCGGGAAGATCGCGAAATAGGTATCGAAGGCCTCTGCCGGAATGACCTCGACAGCGCCGCCGTCGGGCTCGGCGTACCGCTTCCAGATGAGGTCGAAGCCCTCTGCCGTATGCTCGTCGAGGTTCTTCCCCATGCGAAAGCCTTAGCCTGCAACCTGCAGTCGCTCCAAGCTGCCGCACCGGCTTTCCACCTTCTGGAACTATCGCGCGGCGCAACTGCTCTTTACTTCTTCCGACCGATCGAGCTGCGGAAGAGGGGAAGTATGGGCGACTCGCGGCCGTCGAGCAGGATGGAGATGGAAGCGCAGGAGGCGGCGCTGGTCGCCGAGCGCCAGCTCGACCGATATCCGCGACTGCTGCCGGAAATCGCCCGGCGCCTGCGTCAATCGCCGCCGCGACTGGTCATGACCTGCGCCCGCGGAAGTTCGGATCATGCCGCGTCCTTCGCCAAGCATCTGATCGAGACCCACAGTTCGACTCCCACCGCATCGCACTCGCCCTCGGTGTCGTCGATCTTCCGGACGAAGTGGCGAAGGCTGGATGACACATTGTTCCTGGCGATCTCGCAGTCGGGGCAAAGCCCGGACCTGCTGCTGTCGGCACAAGCTGCCCTCGAAGCCGGCGCATTCGTCCTCAGCATGGTCAATGCCGATTCGTCGCCGCTCGAGCGCGACAGCTCGGCGACATTGCCGATCCTCGCCGGGCCCGAACGAAGCGTCGCCGCGACCAAATCTTACATCGGCTCATTGCTGGCGGTCGTGCATCTCGTTGCCGAATGGACCGGCAGCGACGCCTTGCACCGCGCGCTCGAAAGTTCACCCGCCGCGCTTCGCCAGGCATGGGCGCTCGACTGGACCCCGGCGGTAGACGCGCTGCTCGATGTCCGCGACATGTATGTCATCGGGCGCGGCTCGACCCTGGGGATCGCCGAGGAGACCGCGCTCAAGCTCAAGGAGACCTGCGGCATTCACGCCGAAGCGGTCAGCGCCGCCGAGCTTCGGCATGGACCCATCGCCATCGTCGGCAAGGATTTCCCGATCCTTGTCCTTGCGCCGAATGACGCCGCCCGTCCGTCGGTCGAGGCCCTGGCCGCCGACCTGGTCGAGCGGGGAGCGCATGTGTTCGCCGCCGGCATCGAGGTTGCCGGCGCGACCAATCTGCCATCGATTCCCGACCTGCATGCGGCCCTCACTCCGGCCACGCTTGTGATGAGCGTGTACAAGGCGGTTGCCGCGCTCAGCGTCGCGCGCGGCTTCGACCCCGATTCGCCGCCTAACCTCATGAAGGTCACGGAAACCCGCTGAATGATCGCTCTGTGTCCCTCACGCCTGCTCACGCCGGATGGATTCCAGACGGACCGCTGCCTTGTGATCGGGGACGGGCGCATCGTCGACCTGCTCCCCATCGAATGCTGCCCGGTCGGCGCGGCGCGCGAGAGTCTTGAGGGCGATCTCGTCCCCGGCTTCATCGATCTGCAGGTCAACGGCGGCGGCGTGCTGTTCAACGACCAGCCGACGGTCGAGGGCATCGAGGCGATCGGCCGCGCCCACCGCGCCTTCGGCACCACCGGCTTCCTCCCGACCCTGATCAGCGACGATCTCGAAACGGTCGACCGGGCGATGCGGGCGGTCGAAGCCGCGATCGCGCGGCGAGTCCCGGGAGTCCTCGGAATTCACATCGAAGGACCGTTCATCAACCGCGAAAAGCGGGGGATCCACGACGAGTGCAAGATCCGCCAGCTCGACGAGCCGGCGATCCGGTTGCTGATTTCGCTTTCGAGCGGCGTGACCCTGGTCACCCTCGCGCCGGAGCTCGCCCCTGATGGGACGATCGAAGCGCTGGTTGCCGCCGGTGTGATCGTCGCGGCGGGCCACACCGCGGCGTCGTACGAACAGGCTCGCGAGGGGCTCGAACGCGGCGTGACCGGCTTCACGCATCTGTTCAACGCGATGACCCAGCTGTCCGGCCGTTCGCCCGGCGCCGTAGGCGCCGCGCTCGAAAGCCGCGACGCCTGGTGCGGGATCATTGCCGACGGTTTCCACATCCATCTCGCATCGCTGCGGGTCGCGCTCGCCGCGAAAGGCACCGACACGCTCGTTCTCGTCACCGATGCGATGCCGACCGTCGGCTCCGACCGCACCGGCTTCACCCTTGGCGGGCGCCCGATCCGGCTTGAAGACGGCCGGCTCACCGACGACGGCGGGACGCTCGCGGGCTCGAACCTCGACATGGCGACCGCGGTCCGGAATGCCGTCGACCTGCTCGGCGTCGATCTTGCGACGTCGATCCGGATGGCCAGCGTCAATCCCGCGCGCGCACTGGGGATCGGCGGAACGACCGGTGCGCTCCGCCCCGGCCTGAACGCCGACCTCGTCCTGCTCGATCGGGACCGCCGGGTTGCTCGAACGTGGATTTCGGGGGCGGCCGCGCCGGCGCGCTGACTTCAGGGCTCGCGCGAACGGGCGAGCAGCAGTGCTCCGTCGAGGCTGTCGCCGAGCGGCTCGCGAAGCCGCTTTCGTAGCCCGACCGCGAGCCAGTCGTAGAGCACGTCGGAAAGCCCGCCCATCAAACAGCAATGCGGCGCGCCGCGCTCGAACAGGACCCGGATCAGGCGGTCGACGGCCGCCGCGGCGTCCTGCACGATGGGTTCCGCGACCGGGTCGCCTCGCGCGGCATGTTCCATCACCAGCGGCGAGAAGACGGCATAGTCGGTCGCCGTCGCGCTATCCATCCAGGTGACGATCTCACCCGCGGAATCGGAGAAGCGTTCGAGGATCGCGTGAGTCATCTCGCTGTGCGCGATTCTCCGGTCGCGCGCCCACAGGCTCTGGCGGATCGCGCGAAGCCCGAGGTCCGCCCCGCTGCCCTCGTCGGAGATCGGAAAGCCGTATCCGCCGACGATCACCGCCTCGCCCTTCACCCGGGCGAAACCGATGCTTCCTGTGCCGACGATGACCACGCCGCCGTCCTCCCCGGAATGCGCTCCGAGACAGGCGATCGCCGCATCGCTGGCGAAGGCGATCGATGCGAACGGGAAGCGGTGGGCCTGGAGACCTTCCAACGTCCCGCGCCGGTTGAGCCCGGCGATCCCGAGGCCGGCGCGGATCGACTCGACCTCGGAAGGCGGCAGACCCGCGGCGCGGATCGCTTCGCTGTAGGCGGCCTCCACTTCGCGCAATGCGTTCATCAGGCCGATCCGCGTATTGGCGGGCCCCGCCTGGCCGACTCCGAGGACTTCGCCGGTGTCGGAGACCAGCCGGGCGTTCGTCGTCGTCCCGCCGGCATCGATGCCGAGATAGATGGTCATGCCGACGCCTTACGAATTTCCGCTGCCCGATCAACCGAGCCACTCGCTACCCGCGACGCGCGCTCCAAGCTAAGAGCAGCCGGCGCAAGGATTGGAGGGCATTTGTCTACGGAGGGCACGAGCCGAAGGTTCGCGGAGCTCGATTTGTGGCCGACCGCGGACGCCGTCCGGGCCATGTTCGAGAATCAGCTCGCGGCGGCCGAAGCCGTCCAGCCGCAGATCGGGCCGCTCGCGCAGGCCGCCGAAGCCGCCGCTGAAAGGCTGCGCCATCCCGAGGGCCGGCTCGTCTACGCCGGCGCCGGTACGTCGGGGCGCCTCGCGGTTCTCGACGGTACCGAGCTCGAGCCGACCTTCGGCTGGGCTCGCGAACGGCTGGTCTACGCCATCGCCGGGGGAATGGCTGCGCTGAGCGGCAGCGTCGAGAATGCCGAAGACGACGAGGAAAGCGCATGCGTCCTCGTCCGCTCCGCGAAGCTAGGCGCCAATGACGTCGCGATCGGCGTCTCGGCGAGCGGCACCACGCCCTTCACGGTGGCCGCGCTAACGGAAGCCCGGCAACGCGGCACCTTGACCGTGGGGATTGCGAGCAACGCCGGCAGCCCGCTCCTCGCCGCTGCGGAGCATCCGATCTTCCTCGACACCGACGCCGAGGTTATCGCCGGCTCGACTCGGATGAAGGCGGGGACCGCGCAGAAGATCGCGCTCAACCTGCTGTCGAGCGCGATCATGCTGAGGCTCGGCCGGGTCCACGGCGGCCTCATGGTCGACATGCGCATTTCCAACCGCAAGCTGCGCGCCCGAGCGGTCGCGATGGTCGCCGAGATCAGCGGCGCGGACCGCGCAAGCGCCGAAGCCGCGCTCGCCGCGGCGGGCGACGACATCAAGCGCGCGGTGCTCGTCGCGATGGGCATTGCGCCCGACCGGGCGCGCGACATCCTGCTGCGTTCGGGCGACAACCTCAGGACCGCCATCGCCGCGGCGCGTGACGCCTTGCCTGGATGAATCCCTGTTCACTGGCGCTTGCCGCGATCAGCCGCTAGCCAGCCGCAATGAGCACCGCGCCCGTCACCGTCCGTCCTGTCGATACGAAGAAGGACAAGAAGGCTTTCATCGACTTCGCGTGGGAGGTCTACAAGGACGATCCCCACTGGGTCCCCCCGCTGAAGGACGAGGTCAACGGCCTCATAACGCCCGGCAAGAACCCGTGGTTCGAGCATGCCCGCGCCCAGCTGTGGCTGGCGGAGCGCGGCGGCAAGACCGTCGGCCGGATCAGCGCCCAGGTCGATGACCTGGTCCAGCAGCACATGGGCAAGGGCATCGGCAATTGGGGCTTTTTCGACGCATTGGACGAGGAAGCGGCCCATGCGCTCATCGCCGCCGCGGAGGACTGGCTCCGCGCCCAGGGCATGAAGACCTCGCTCGGCCCGATCAGCCTTTCGATCTGGGACGAGCCGGGGCTCGAGATCGAGGGCTTCGGCGAGGACCCGACCGCGATGATGGGCCACCACCGCCCCGAGTACCATGCGTGGATCGAGGCCGCCGGCTATTCCAAGGCCAAGGACCTGCTCACCTACGAAGTCGACATCGCCCACTGGAACGACCCCAAGATCGACCGACTGATCGCCGCCGGCGAACGCAATCCGCACATCAAGATCCGGATGGCCGACAAGTCGAAATTCGCCGAGGAGGCGCGGACCATCCTCAACATCCTGAACGAAGCCTGGTCGAACAACTGGGGCTATGTCCCGCTGACCGAGGCCGAGATCGCCTACGCGGGCAAGAAGCTCAAACCGATCATCTACAACGAGCTGGTGCGGGTTGCGGAAATCGACGGCGAGCCCGTCGCTTTCATGCTCACCATCCCCGACATCAACGAGCTGACCAAGGATTTGAACGGCGAGCTGTTTCCGTTCAACTTCGTCAAGCTGCTGTGGCGCTTGCGCAACCCCAAGGTCAAACGCGCCCGGGTCCCCCTGATGGGCGTCGCGAAAAAGCTCCACCATTCGCGCATGGCGAGCATGCTCGCCTTCATGATGATCGAATACACCCGCCGCGACTGCGTCGGGAAGTTCGGCATCAATACCGGCGAGTTCGGCTGGATCCTCGAGGACAACACCGGAATGCTATCCATCGCCGAGCTCCCCGGCGCACGCGTCAACCACCGCTACCGGATTTACGAGAAGGCGCTTTAAGCGCGCTCGACTCGTCTTAACGTCACTATTGTCACGCGATGCGTTGCGTTTTCGTGACGTTAGCCGCTCGCGCGGTCAGTATGTAGCCAGCTAAGAAGCAAGGATGTGCTCCCTCCGACCTCGGAGCCGCCACAGCCATACAGTGAACGCCACGGTCAGAAGGACCGTAAGCCAGGCAAACACATTCCCTGTCCTGGAAAACAGCGTCTCTGCCGACCCGCCGGCAACGGACGCTGACAGCTCGACGACGGGCCCGCTTGCGCTTGCCCGTTCGGCCACGATGCGTCCCTCCTCGTCGGCCACCGTAAGCATTCCGTGCCGCGCGGCGCGCACGATCGCGAAGCCGTTCTCCACCGCCCGTCCGACCGCCATGTCGGCATGCATGCGCCCGTCGATGTCGAAGTCGGACGCCGGAACGAAAATGACGCCCGCGCCGGCCCGGCCATAGCTGAGCGACGGTTCGGTGAAGTCGAGGTCCTTGCAGATCTCGACCCCTTCATTGCCCGACGCGCTCGGCCACACCAGCAGGCTCGCCCCCGGCAAATCTTCCGTCCCCGAAAACAGATGCTGCTTGTCATAGACTCCGAGCACCGCCCCGCTGGGCGCGAGCACGACAGCGGAGTTTCTGTTCCACCCAGGACCGGAGCGGTGAATGCCCGAGACCAGCAGCACGTGGCTCTGCGCCGCCGCACTCGACAGTCGCTCGACGACCGCTCCAGACTCGTCCCCCGACACACGCAGCAGATTTTCGGGGAGCACCACTTCCCGCGCGCCCGCCGCCGCGGATTGGCGGACGGCGTCGAGATAGCGGCCCTCGTACTCCAGCTTCGCGGCAGTCGGATGCGCACCAGAGCCGAGCCCGACGTCGCTCACGATCGCGCCGACCCGGACCGGCGATTGCTGCGCCGGCGCGCTCAACCGCAACGCGCCCCAGGTCGCGACGATCAGGATGGCGGCGGCGGCGCCCGCTGCAGGGACCAGCAGAGCTCTCCCCGGCAAGTGGAGCGAGATGGCGGCGAATGCGGCGGCACTGGCCATGATCAGGAAATCGATTCCGAACATTCCGGTCAGTGACGCGAGCTGCAGTACCGGCAGGTCGCGGACCTGCGTGTAGGCATAATCGCCGAAGGCGCCGTTGGGCGACAGCGCGGCGGTGGCGAATTCGAACGCGGTCCATGCCGAGGCGCCCGCGAGTGCCGCTGAAACGGCCGCGCCGCGCCTCGCGAATGCCCGTGAGAATATGCCTGCCGCGGCGAAGCCGAAGGCCGGCAGAAGCGCGATCTCCCCGACTTGCACCCACGGCAGCCCGTCCCGGCGAAGAAGAGTGAAATAATGGATGAGCGTCGCCGATCTGCACAGCGCCGCGGCGAGCAGGCAGATCAGCGCGACTCGGATGGAGCTCCGGTAGGCCGCGGCCAGCACGAACGTCGGCGCCAGCCACGCCGCCCACCAATGCGGATCGAGCGGTGCGGACAAAGTGAAAAGGACAGCCGACGCGATCGTCCACGCGGCGGCAATCGGCAGCGGCCAGTTGGCGGCAGGCGGCCCGGCCTCCTCGCGCGCAACGCGGGAATCAGCGTCGACGTGGGCCGTTGCCAAAGATCGCAGCCAGCCGTTTTGAGACGTACGTCGACATGCCGACACCATGCCTCACTCAATGTCCGCTTTCCACCCAAAGCAGACATTTGTGAGTCCGCTCTAGCCGAGCTCCACCCACGTCGGCGCGTGGTCCGACGCCTTCTCCTCACCCCTCGCCCATTTATCGACACCCGCGCCCTGCAGCCGGTCGGCCGCCTCGGGCGAACAAAGCAGGTGGTCGAGCCGGAACCCCAGATCGCGCTGCCAGCATCCGGCGGTATAGTCCCAGAAGGTGTAGAGCTTCTCCTCGTTGGGATGCACCGCGCGCAGCGCGTCGGTCCAGCCCTGGTGGACGATCCGCCGCCACGCCTGGCGCGCCTCCGGCTGCATCACCGCGTCGTTCGCCGTCGCGCGCGGCGAGAAGACGTCGCGGTCCTCCGGGACCACGTTCCAGTCGCCGCACAGCACGGCCGGCCGCTCATCGCGAAGCAGTTCGGCTCCGTGCGCCTCCAGCCGCTCCATCCAGCGGATCTTGTAGTCGAATTTCTCCGTTCCCACGGGATTGCCGTTGGGCAGGTAGAGCGAGCCGACGATGATGCCGCCCACTTCCGCCTCGATATAGCGGCTATGCGTGTCGTCGGGGTCCCCGGGCAGGCCGACGCGCCGAAGCTCGGGCGCGTCGCCCTTGGCCAGGATCGCGACTCCGTTGAAGCCCTTCTGCCCGTGCCACACCGCGCCGTAGCCCGCCGCTTCGATGTCGGCGATCGGCAGCGATTCGTCGGCGCATTTGAGCTCCTGCAGCGCGACGACGTCGGGCTTCTCGCGATCCAGCCATTCGATGAGGCGCGGCAAGCGCGCGCGGATGCCGTTGAGATTGTAGGTGGCGAGCTTCATGGTGGGCCGCTTAGCCCGGCAATTTCGTCATTGCGAGGCTCCGCAGGAGCCGCGGCAATCCAGCGCTGCACTGGATTGCTTCGCTATGCTCGCAATGACAGTCTAAACGCTGAAGCTCGACCCGCAACCGCAGCCCGACTGGGCGTTGGGGTTGAGGACCTTGAACGCCGCGCCGTTCAAATCCTCGACGAAATCGACCGCCGAGCCGCGCACCAGGTCTAGGCTGACCGGATCGACCACCAGCTTCACCCCGTCGGTCTCGGCGACGGCGTCGTCCGCCTCAGGCGCCTCGGCAAGCTCGAACTTGTAAGTAAAGCCGGCGCATCCGCCGCCGTCGACCGCGAGCCGGAGCACGGCGGGCTTCGATTGGCGCTCGGCGATCCACGCGACACGTTTGGCCGCGCTTTCCGTCAGGCTGATGTCGCTCACCCGGCAGAGATAGGAGCGAAGCGGGCGTGCGCCTAGTGCTGGCCGTCCGGTCCGCCGATTCCGACCGCGTCCATTGACGGAGCGCCGGAGCGCTTCTGCATCGCGATGACGTAATCGGTCGACTTCATGAAGGGGATCGGGTTCACCGGGCGCCCGTCGATCCGCACTTCGTAATGGAGGTGGTTCCCCGTAGACCGCCCCGTCGAACCCATGCGGCCGATTTCCTCGCCGCGGGTGACGTGGTCGCCTTCGTGGACGAGAACCGCCGACATGTGCCCGTAGCGGGTGGTAATTCCGCGGCCGTGGTCGAGCTCGACCATGTTGCCGTAGCCGCCCGAGTTCCAGCCCGCGCGGAGAACGGTGCCGTCGGCGGTGGCATAGACCGGCGTTCCGTAAGCGCCGGCAAGGTCGATCCCCGGGTGCATCGCGGCGCCGCGGTGAAACGGATCGTCACGAACTCCGAAGCCGCTGGTGAAGGTCACTTCGGCCTTGACCGGCTTGTCGGACGGAATCGCGATGACGTCGTTCTGCAGCTCGTCCATCTTCTTCCAGCTGTTGAACAGCGCCTTGAAGGTGGGATTGCCGATGCTCTCGAACGGACCGCCGACGCCAGCCGCCTGGCCGGGCTGCGCGGGCTTGATTCCGAGCTTCTGGAGTTCTGCGGTCGTAACCTGGTAGCGGACGTCGAGAGCGCGAGCGACGAGTGCCGCCTGCTCGAGCTGCTGAGCCTCGACCCGTGCGAGGGGCCCGTCCTTGGCGAGCCGGCCGGTCGTCGCCGCCGCCTGAACCATCGCGGGATCGATCTTTCCGCCGGTCAGCGCCGCTTCGATCAACGCCTGGCGCTGCTCGAGCAGGCGCGCACGCGCCTCGGTCGCCGCGCTGACGCCCATGCGCGGACGCGTGATCAGCCGCGCGGTGGCAAAGCTCGCCCAGGCGACGAGGCCGAGCAGGACGACGAACAGGACCGCCTGGAAGGGAGCGGAGATACGGAAGCGGCGAAGCTTCGTCCCGTCATGAATGAAGAGGTCGCGGTCGCGGAACAATGCCGTCGTACCGGCCAAAACTTGCGTCATTACGTACCCGCTCCAAAAGCTGCAGCAGGCGCACCGGGGCGCACCGTGCCATCTTTTCAACCTCAGGAGCTCCCCAGCCCCCAGCCGGACGCGTGTTGCCCTCCGCGCATCGGCGAAGGCGACACTGCTTCGGGATGGTTAACAAATTCAACCATGGTTCCCCGGCAGCGGGATGAGACGCAGAGTAACTGCGGTGAGTCGTTCAACTCGCCCGTCGAACCGTCAGATTCGAGCAAATTCAACCTGTTGTGCAGCGCAGCAATTCTCGTTGCTGAGTCGCAACGGGAATTGTTCACGCCGCCCGTTGCCATCGCGGACGGAGCGATTACACCCGGGGTCGGGCCACGCCGTCCCAACGCGGCGCGAGCTCTCTGGAAGGAGAGTGACTAGTGACCGAAGCCGCTGCCGCGCAAGCGTTGCGCGCACCCCAGCCCGTCACCAAACCGAATCGTCCGAACTTCTCGTCCGGCCCATGCGCGAAGCCGCCAGGCTGGAGCGCGGACAAGCTCGACACAACGGCGCTCGGCCGATCGCACCGCGGTGCGGTCGGAAAGGCGAAGCTCGCCGAAGCGATCGAGCGCACCCATTCGCTCCTCCGGCTGCCCGCCGACTACAGGCTCGGGATCGTGCCCGCGTCCGACACCGGCGCGATGGAGATGGCGATCTGGTCGCTGCTCGGACCGCGCCCGGTGACGATGCTCGCATGGGAAAGCTTCGGTGCGGGCTGGGTCACTGACGTCGCCAAGCAATTGAAGCTCGACGCGGAGATCCGCACGGCCGGTTACGGCGAGATTGCCGAGTTGGGCGGAATCGATCGGGCCAACGACATCGTCTTCACCTGGAACGGCACGACCAGCGGCGTCCGAGTGCCAAATGCTGACTGGATTTCCGCCGACCGCACCGGGCTCACCATCTGCGACGCGACGTCGGGAGCCTTCGCACAGGACATCGACTGGCCAAAGATCGATGTCGGGACGTTCAGCTGGCAAAAGGCCCTTGGCGGCGAAGCGGCCCACGGAATGATCGTGCTTAGTCCGCGCGCCGTCGAGCGGCTCGAACGCGAGCCGGCGCCGCGCCCGCTGCCGAAAATCTTCCGCCTGACCAAAAGCGGCAAGCTGATCGAGGGCATTTTCAAGGGCGAGACCATCAACACGCCCTCGATGCTCGCCGTCGAAGACTGGCTGTTCTGCCTCGACTGGGCGGAAAGCGTCGGCGGCCTTGAAGCGTTGATCGCCCGCGCTGATGCAAACGCCGCCGCGCTCGACCGCTGGGTGCAATCGGCCGACTGGATCGAGCATCTCGCCGACGACCCGGCGATCCGATCGAACACGTCGGTCTGCCTCCAGTTTGCGGACCGCTCCGACGAGGAGGCGAACCGCGTGCGCCAAAAGGCGATCGGCCAACTGCTCGAGCGCGAAGACGCGGCCCATGACGTCACCGCTTACCGCGACGCGCCGCCGGGCCTGCGCATCTGGTGCGGCGCGACCGTCGAGGCGAGCGACATCGAAGCGCTGGGCCCGTGGCTCGACTGGGCGTGGGAGGCGACGGCGTGAACGAGCACGTACGCGTCCTCATCGCCGACAAGATGGACCCGAAAGCCGCCACGATCTTCCGCGATCGCGGGATCGAGGTGGACGAAAAGCCGGGCCTCTCGCCCGACGAATTGAAAGTCATTATCGGCGGATACGACGGAGTTGCCGTCCGCAGCTCGACCAGGATCAACGCCGCGGCAATGGACGCCGGCCTGCCGCGTCTGAAGGTGATCGGCCGGGCCGGGATCGGAGTCGACACGATCGACGTACCGGCCGCGTCGGCGCGCGGCATTGTCGTCATGAACACGCCCTTCGGCAATTCGATCACTACGGCGGAGCATGCGATTGCGATGCTGTTCGCACTCGCCCGCGAAATCCCGCAGGCCGATCAGTCGACGCAGTCCGGCAAGTGGGAGAAGAATCGCTTCATGGGCGTCGAGCTCGCCGGCAAGACACTCGGCCTCGTCGGCTGCGGCAATATCGGCTCGATCGTCGCCGACCGCGCGCACGGGCTGAAGATGAAGGTTGTCGCTTACGACCCGTTCCTGTCGCCGGAGCGGGCGGTCGAACTCGGGGTCGAGAAGGTCGAGCTCGACGAGTTGCTGCAACGCGCCGACTTCATCACCCTGCACACGCCGCTCACCGACCAGACCCGCGGCATCCTTAGCCGCGAAGCGCTGGCCAGGACGAAGCCGGGCGTGCGGATCGTCAATTGCGCACGAGGCGGCCTGATCGACGAGGCCGGGCTGAAGGAAGGGCTGGAATCAGGTCATATCGCGGGCGCCGCGCTCGACGTCTTTTCCGAAGAGCCGGCGAAGGAGAATCCGCTGTTCGGAACACGCGGGTTGATCTGCACCCCGCACCTCGGCGCCTCGACGACCGAGGCGCAGGTCAATGTCGCGATCCAGGTCGCGGAGCAGATGGCGGATTTCCTGCTTCTCGGCGGAATCACCAACGCCGTGAACGTGCCGTCGCTCTCGGCGGAGGAAGCGCCGCGCCTTCGCCCCTACATGGCGCTGGCGGAGAAGCTCGGCCGGCTCATCGGCCAGATCGCCGGAACCGAGATCCGCTCGATCGACGTCGAGGTCGAAGGCGCGGCCGCCGAGCTGAACATCAAGCCGATCACCGGCGCGGTGCTCGCCGGAGTCATGCGCACCTGGTCGGACACGGTGAATATGGTCAACGCGCCCTATCTCGCGAAGGAACGCGGCATCGCCGTTCGGGAAATCCGCAATGAGGGCGAAGGAGACTATCACACGCTCGTCGCGGTGACCGTCGGTACCGAACAGGGCGAGAAGCGGGTCGAAGGGACGCTCTTCGGCAACCGCGCGCCGCGCCTGGTCAAGATCTTCGGGATCCCGGTGGAGGCCGATTTGAGCGGCCAGATGATCTACATCGTCAACACCGACGCGCCCGGGTTCATTGGCGCGCTAGGGACCCGCCTCGGCGAAAACGGCCTCAACATCGCAACCTTCAACCTCGGCCGCCGCGAGCAGGCCGGCGAGGCGGTGGCGCTGGTTGCCGTCGACGATCCCATCACGCCCGAAGTCGCGAGCCAGCTGCACGGCGTACCCGGAGTCCGCGAGGTCGTGCCGCTGAGCTTCTGAGCTTGCCGCTTACGGCAGGATGCGCGAGTCGCGGCGGTCCCAGGTCCGGGCTTTGACTGGAACGCCAGCGCCAGTGCGGATCTTCGCTCCGAGCAGCGAAAAGCCGTGCTCTCCATCATGCAGCAAAACGTGCGGCGGGCGGGGCCGCCGACCGCCGAGATTGCGCAACTTGGTTTTCGCGATGCTCGCGAACCAGGCCAGGGTAAGGCTGAACATGCTGACGGGCGGACCTTCGGTGTAGGACCGCGAGCCGTGATAGTCTTTCGGGCGAAGCCATTTCATTTTCGATCTCCTTCAGCCGCGAAGCTTCAGAAGGTTCGATGGCTTCGCCAGCGGTCGCATAATCCGCCGTTGCAGACCATCAAGCAAACGAATAGAATTGCACTTTAACATTTAAAAAGTTGCACATAACATGGACATCGCGGCGGCGCGTACCTTTCTCGAGATCGTCAAGACAGGGAGCTTCGTGCGCGCGGCCGCGAACCTCAACGTGACCCAAACCGCGGTGAGCGCGCGCGTTCGTGTGCTCGAGGAGCAACTCGATCGTCAGCTCTTCATCCGCAACAAGGCCGGCGCCAGGCTCACGCCAGCCGGCGACCAGTTCCTCCGCTACGCAACGTCGCTCGTTCAACTGTGGGAACGGGCGCAGCACGAGGTCGCGATGCCGCTTGGTCGGGAAAACCTCGTCACCGTGGGCGGCGAGCATAGCCTGTGGAATCCGCTCCTGCTCGACTGGCTCGTGTGGATGAAAAGCGATTGTCCGCAGGTCGCAATCCGAGCGCAGATCGATGTGCCCGAGCGTCTGATCGACCAGGTTCAGGAAGGAATCGTCGATCTCGCCGTGGTGTACGCGCCGCCGCATCGCGTCGGCGTTGTTGCGGAACTTCTGCTCGAAGAAGTCCTCGTCGCGGTGACGACGGATCCGGGCGGGGAAAGCGGCCCGCCCGAAGTCGAGGTCTTTGTCGACTGGGGTGCTGAATTCCGCGCCAATCACCACACCGCCGTGCCGGACGCGCCGAGCCCCGTGCTGTCCGTGAATCACGGTCCGCTAGCGCTCGAATATATCCTCGCGGTCGGCGGCAGCGGTTACTTCCGCATGCAAGCCGCAACTCCGCATCTCGAGGCCGGACGGCTGCATCTGGTCGCCGACAAGCCACGATTTTCCTATTCGATCTACGCCGTCTATTCGCCCAAGGCCGACGAACGGCTGATGGAGCGGGTCCGGAGCGGTCTCAGAGCCGTCGCCGCGACTCCGGGCCGAACCGCGGGCAATCTTGTAATCAAATAATTCATATCAACTCCATAATCTATTCGTTTGCTTGGTGGGAAATCAGGGCCCACATCTGGTGTGGAGGCTGCCATGCGCCACATCCCCGAGCTGCTCGACGACGCGGACCAGTTGACGTCCGCACCGGTCCCGGCGGACCGCGACCCGTTTGGCGACATCCCCCGGCCCATCTGGCTCGCATTCCTCTCCTTGTGGGCATTGTTGTTCGGACTGTTCGTCCTGTTCTTCGCGAAGGATGGACCCGCCGCACTGGCGGTCCTGACCTCGTGCTTCTTCGCATTCATGATCCTCGGACTGCCGGCGGCGCTCGGGGCGCAGTCCAGGTCGCCTCCCCGTCCCTGGCCGCTAAGGATCAATACCCGCAGCGGACCGCTCCCGACCGGCGCCGCCGCGGTCCAGATCCTCCTAATTCCCGCCGCTGCGGTGTTGGGCCTCGTCGCGTTCATCGTTCTTGCGCTGTAGGCCCGCAGCCCAAAGGAAAGGGCGCTCCAGCCCCCCTCTGCTGGAGCGCCCGCCAGGTCCAGGGGTGCTGAAGCGCTCTTGCGCGATATGTCCGGATTGGAGGGGGTGTTAGGTCCCGGTCAAGCGATTGTCGGGCAAGCGCTGCTGAGACGCGCATGGACCGTAAGCACGTGGATCATCGATGAATCAGCTGCAAAGTGCGGACCCGCGCGCGGAACCCAGAACGAACATGTTCCTGGGGGCCGTCATCCGCAGCGCCGGGCTCTCGTTTCCGGTGAAGGTGAGGAACATGTCGGTCTCCGGCGCCCTTGCCGAGGGCCGGGACCTGCCCGAGGAGGGCGCAGAGGTCGAGCTGGTCCGTGGGAGCCTGGCCGTTTCGGCGACCGTCGCCTGGTGCTCGGAAGGTCGGTGCGGCCTCAGGTTTTTGTCGCTTGCCTGCATCCGCGACTGGCTGGCGCCGCCGACCAATCCGGGGCAGCAGCGGGTCGACGAGGCGGTCCGGGTGTTGAAGCTCGGGGCCGTTCCCATGCCTCATCGTTCCGCGTCCCTGTCCGAGACTTCACGAGGCAACCAATCCGCCCGCTTCGGACAAGACCTGCGGCAGGTCGGGCGTCTGATCCAACATCTTTCCCAGGCGATTTCGAGCGACGGCGATGCGGTGATTCGTCATGCCGGCGAGCTGCAAAATCTCGACATCGCGCTGCAGACGATCGCCGCCTTGGCTGACGCGATCGAAAGCGGGGCGAGTGACAGCGCGTCTGTTCTGAGGCTGGACAGCCTTAGGGCGACCTGCGCCGCGGCGCTGCACAAATGCGCGACGGCCCCTTCCGCGGTCACGCTGCCCTAGACGCCCGCGCCCCTTCCCCGTAGAGCCGCGCGGGCCGCACAGCAGGAAAGCATCTCAGTGCCGAACGTCACCGTCATCGGCGCCCAGTGGGGCGACGAAGGCAAGGGCAAGATCGTCGACTGGCTGGCGAGCCGAGCGGACATGGTCGTCCGCTTCCAGGGCGGCCACAACGCCGGCCACACGCTCGTCGTCGGCGACCAGACCTACAAGCTGTCCCTGCTTCCTAGCGGGATCGTGACGGGCACGCCCTCCGTCATCGGCAACGGCGTCGTGCTCGATCCCTGGGCGCTCAAGGCGGAGATCGAGCGCATTCGCGGCCAGGGCGTCGAGGTCACGTCCGACTTGCTGATGGTGGCCGACAATTGCCCGCTCATCCTGCCTATCCACCGCGACCTCGACGGATTGCGCGAGGATGCATCGGGCGCGGGCAAGATCGGCACTACGCGCCGCGGGATCGGCCCGGCATATGAGGACAAGGTCGGCCGCCGGGCGATCCGTGTGTGCGACCTTGCGAAGCTCGACGATCTCGACCCGATGCTCGACCGGCTGTGCGCGCACCACGACGCGCTTCGCGCCGGCTTCGGCGAGCCGCCGGTCGACCGCAAGCGGCTCAAAGACGACCTCGCCGAGATCGCGACCTTCGTGCTGCCCTTCGCCCGCCCGATCTGGCGCGATCTCGACGAGGCGCGGCGCGGTGGCAAGCGGATCCTGTTCGAAGGCGCGCAAGGAGTGCTGCTCGACGTCGACCACGGCACCTATCCGTTCGTCACCTCGTCGAACACCGTGGCGGGCACCATCGCGGCGGGAA
>Ga0207660_10000684_pt1 | contig 22664 bp, 16 predicted proteins | sample KBSC73BmetaG_FD_184335 | JGI IMG/M metagenome (GOLD analysis project Ga0207660, IMG submission 184335) | Corn rhizosphere microbial communities from Kellogg Biological Station, Michigan, USA - KBS C7-3B metaG (SPAdes) (version 2) | ecosystem: Host-associated > Plants > Roots > Rhizosphere ... | reverse complement strand
GGACTGTTTTTTGCCATCTGGGCTCGGCATCATCTGGGCCGCCACTGGAGTGGCGAAATCACGATCAAAGTCGGCCATGATTTGATTCGGTCGGGGCCCTACCGTTATCTGCGCCACCCCATCTACACGGGAGTTCTTGCCATGTACGCGGGAATACTACTGGTGACCTGCGAGTGGCTTGCACTTGCCGGCTTCATTGTTGTGGCGCTGGCGTACTGGCGCAAGATCCGTCTCGAGGAGGCGAATCTCAATCGCGTATTTGGAGCCAATTACGATGCATACCGTCGTGAGACGTGGGCGCTGATGCCGGGGATTTTCTGAGTGGCGCCTTCGGGGCGGATGGTGGCAAGCAGATAGTATGAGGTTTGAAACCGGAGAACACGTTTCATGGGCAGCATGATTGGCGCGTTGCGCTCGTTTGGGCAGGATTCATCGGTCCTCAAGCAGAAAGTCAAAAAGGGAACTGCAAGGCGCACGCTCTCGTTCGCCGCGCCTTATGCCGGGCTGCTCACTGTGTTCCTTGTTGTGGTGATCGTGGACGCCGGGATCGGCATTGCCAACCCGCTGATCTACCGGGAAATCATCAATAACGGAATTCTCAAGGGCAATTCGCTGCTCATCGTTCAACTTGCGTTGCTGGTGGGCGTGTTGGGGCTTCTGGATGGAGCGCTGGGAATGGCCCAGACCTATCTCTCGTCGAAGATCGGCGCCGAGGTTGTGCTTACGCTGCGCGCAAAGCTGTTCGATCACATCCAGCGCATGCCTCTGGCGTTTTTTACCCGGACCCAGACAGGAGCTCTTGTCAGCAGGCTGAATACCGATGTGGGAGGCGCGCGCACCGCTTTTACTGACATTCTTTCCAACGTTGTCGGAAATGTCATTACAGTCACATTGATCCTCGTCGCGATGTTCGTGCTCTCCTGGCCCATTACGCTTGCCGCCCTGGTCTTGCTTCCACTCTTCGTGCTGCCGGCCAGGTTCTGGGGACGCAAGCTGCAAGGCATTGCGCGCGAGAGTTACGACCTCACCGCGGCCATGAACAACCTGATGGTGGAGCGCTTCAATGTGGCCGGCGCTCTTCTGGCCAAGCTCTTCGGACACAGCCGGGAAGAGCTCAAGTCGTTTGAGAGCAAGGCGGCGCGGGTATCCGATATCACCGTGAAACAGGCGATGTATGGGCGCTTGTTCCTGGCAGCGCTGCTTCTCATGGCATCGTTTGCCACCGCGCTGGCCTACGGATGGGGCGGGGTCCTGGCGGTGAAGCACGTTCTCGATGTGGGAACTGTTGTGGCTCTGGTTTCATATCTGGCGCGACTCTACGCTCCGCTGCTCGGGCTCTCCAACATTCAGGTCAGCCTGATGACCGCGCTGGTGTCTTTTGAACGCGTCTTTGAAGTCCTCGATCTCCCGCCCATGATCCAGGAAAAGCCGGGAGCCGTCGCCATTCCAGAAGGGCCGGCGCGGATTGCTTTTAATCAGGTTGCTTTCCGCTATCCTTCAGCGGCTGAGGTGTCGCTTGCGTCGCTGGAGTCCATTGCCGTCCCCGATAAGCGGCCGCAAGCGAGCGTGCTCAAGGGTGTGACATTTACAGCGGAGCCCGGCCAGCTTGTTGCGCTTGTTGGTCCTTCAGGCGCAGGCAAAACGACCATCACTCATCTCATTCCGCGCCTCTATGATGTGCAAAGCGGAGCAATCACCATCAACGGTCTTGATGTGCGTGACGCAAAACTGGATTCGCTGCATCAGCGGATCGGCGTCGTCACGCAGGATGCGCATTTGTTTCATGACACGATCCGCGCCAACCTGCTGTATGCCAGACCTGATGCGACCGACGAGCAGATCAAAGCCGCGTTGCGTGATGCCCAGATCCTCAGTGTGGTGGAATCGCTGCCGGAGGGGCTGGATACGCTTGTGGGTGAGCGAGGCTATCGCTTTTCCGGCGGCGAGAAGCAGCGTCTGGCTATCGCGCGGCTCCTGCTAAAAGCCCCCGACATAGTGATTCTTGACGAAGCCACCGCCCATCTTGATTCCGAATCGGAAGCCGCGATTCAGCAAGCTCTTGAAGGAGCGCTCGCCGGGCGAACCTCCATCGTCATAGCGCACCGCCTTTCGACCATTTTGAAAGCTGACCAGATCCTGGTTGTGCAGAATGGCACGATTGTGCAGCGTGGTACCCACAGCGAGTTGCTGGCCCAGTCCGGCATCTATGCGGAGCTTTACCAGCGTCAGCTCTCGACCGCGGCCGATGCGCCGGCGTGATTGAGACTTGAATCTCCGCTTAGACCAGTCTGGGGCTCGCAGGGTGGATCAGGCCTTTAGGCTTTTTGGGTTCGGACATGCAGCTCAGGGTGCCGGGGTGGAGCAGGCCTTTAAAGGCCTGCTCCACCCTCGCGCTGCTCATTCTTGCTGAAAACCCGGACTGGGCGGACCTGAGTTTAGACTGGCACGAAAATCCTGGATGGACGCTGGTTCCGGATACGCGTCCGAAGCTCAAGAGGAAGGTACGATCCTGAGCGAGTCTATGGCTTCCGCGAAGCTGCAGCGGAGCCGTTCCCTCACCTTCGCCCGAAGGATCATCTGAACTCAAGAGTCAACAAGGCTTCGGCTCGGGATGGTGAGTCGTTCGGGGGAGAGTCAGGCGGACAATGAAGTTAGTTCCTCTTGCCGCAGGCCTTTTGGGCCTGCTCCACCCCGGTACTGCAAATCCTCCTTCTGTGCTCGCCTGATCTCAGTTGGCTAAGAACTCAAAGCAACCGAGTGGCCACAGAAAAACTTTTTGGGTCTGTCGATTTGGCTGTCTGCCGTTCGCCGTTAGAGTAGGAGCAGGCCATTGTGGAGTGACAAGGAGGGAGACAAATGCGTGTCATGGTAATCGTGAAAGCGAACAAGGAGTCTGAAGCCGGCGTGATGCCCAGCCAGAAACTTCTCACTGACATGGGAAAATTTAACGAGGAGCTGGTGAAAGCCGGTGTGATGCTCGCCGGCGAGGGACTGCACCCCAGCTCAAAAGGCAAGCGCGTGCGCTTTTCAGGCGATAAGCGCACCGTCGTTGATGGGCCCTTCACTGAGACCAAGGAACTCATCGCCGGGTTCTGGCTCTGGCAGGTACGGTCTATGGAAGAGGCTCTGGAGTGGGCCAAGCGTTGCCCTAGCCCCCACGAAGGCGGCGGCGAACTTGAGATCCGTTCCCGTATTTGAGCTTGAAGAGTTCGGCGCTGAGTTCAGTCCTGAGCTGCGCGAACAGGAAGAACGTCTGCGCGCGGAGATGGCGGCAAAGAAACGCTAGCCAAAAAAGAATTGCTGCCAGAAAAAGTTGCGACCGCGTGTCGATTTCAGCTTATGTCGTTCGTTGGATTATAGAGCCGCAGAAAGTAGATACCGGCTCAGAACGAAAATTACCGCAATCAAGAAGGAGATAAAACAGATGCGTTACATGATGATCGTGAAGCACCGCGAGGGGCAGGGAAATCCGCCGGCAGCATTGATGGAGGCCATTCAGAAGCTCGGTGAAGAAGCCACTCGCGCGGGTATCATGCTGGGCACCGGTGGCCTGGGACCAACAGCGCTGGGCGCGCGCGTCCGGCTCTCTAGCGGCAAGGTGAACGTGATTGACGGGCCCTTCACTGAAGCCAAGGAAATTATTGGCGGCTATGCCCAGTTTGAGCTGCCGTCCAAGGAAGCGGCCATCAAATCTGCCGTGGAATTCATGGAGTTGCACAAAAAGCACTGGCCTGGATGGGAAGGCGAAACCGAGGTGCGGCAGATGTTTGGGCCGGAGGACTTTGAGAAAGCTTGCGCGCCGGAACAGAGCGAAGTTGCGCAGACGGTGCAAAAATGATGTGATCGGTGGCAGTGCCTGCCACCGATCTACATCGTGCGATTGACGCCGTCTGGAGAATGGAATCGCCGCGCCTGATTGCCGCGCTCACGCGCATGGTTCGCGACGTGGGCCTGGCTGAAGACCTGGCGCAGGATGCGCTTGTGAGCGCTCTTGAGCAGTGGCCGGAGTCAGGTGTACCGGAAAATCCGGGCGCCTGGCTCATGACCGCTGCCAAACATCGAGCTATTGACCACTTCCGCCGGAACACCCGGCTGCAAGGCAAGCATGAGGAGCTGGGCCGCGAACTTCACGCACAGGAGTTGACCGTGCCCGACCTTGATGCTGGCATCGATGACAATGTAGGCGATGATCTTCTCCGCCTGATGTTCATCTCCTGCCATCCGGTCCTCTCCAGGGATGCACGGCTCGCGCTGACGCTCCGCCTTCTGGGTGGACTCACCACCGAAGAAATCGCGCGAGCGTTTCTTGCGCCTGAGCCCACCATCGCGCAGCGCATCGTACGGGCCAAACGCACTCTGGCTGAGAATCGGGTGCCTTTTGAAGTTCCGCGGGGAGCGGAACTGAACGCGCGGCTCTCATCAGTTCTTGAGGTTGTCTATCTGGTGTTCAATGAGGGATACGCGGCCACGGCGGGCGATGACTGGCTGCGTCCCGCGCTCTGCGAAGATGCGCTCCGTCTCGGCCGCATTCTGGCCGAACTCGCTCCACAGGAACCTGAAGTTCACGGCCTGGTTGCTTTGTTGGAAATTCAGGCATCGCGTTCACGCGCTCGCGTGGGGCCGTCCGGCGAACCCATTCTGCTGCTGCAGCAGGACCGCGCCCGCTGGGACCAGTTGCTGATCCGCCGCGGGCTCGCTGCGCTGGAGCGGGCGGAAAAGCTTTGCTCTGAGGCGCGGGGCAAAACGCCAGGACCCTACATGCTTCAGGCCGCGATTGCTGCATGCCACGCTCGCGCCCGGACGTTTGAGCAAACGGACTGGCACCGCATCGTCGCGCTTTACACTGAGCTCGCTCGCGTAGTGCCTTCGCCCATTGTGGAATTGAACCGCGCTGTCGCCGTCTCAATGGCATCCGGTCCGGCAGCAGGACTGGAACTGGTGGACGCGCTGGCTGAGGAACGCGTGCTGGAGAACTATCATCTCCTGCCCAGCGTGCGCGGCGACCTGCTGAAAAAGCTTGGAAGGCTCGATGAAGCCCGCGCGGAGTTTGAGCGCGCCGCATCGCTGACGCGGAACACACGCGAGCGCGAATTGCTTCTCAGCCGCGCTCGGGCATGTCTTGGCACTACGGACTGAGGCAAGTGCAGTCTTGTACTCATAATCTTCTGTCTATCTAACTCCCGGATTACGAATTAAAAACAAGCTTTTTACACCTAGAGACATCCAATCCAGACCACCTGCTGGTTTCAGCGCAGCATCGGTAACGTCAGTTCCCCCAGGAGCTTTCCATGCTACGCAACATCTGTCTGTTCGCTGCTGTTCTTTCGCTGCAGACTGCATTCCAGGCTCAGCAACCCGCAACAAATTCGGTGGCCCCGCTGAAAGGTTTGCCTGTCTCCTTTGAGCAAAACCAGGGTCAGGTGGATTCGCAGGTCAGGTTTCTTGCTCATGCCGGCCAGGGCACAATGTATTTCACTCCTGCGGAAGCCGTGCTGGCCCTTGCTTCCCGCGATTCGCAAAACAAAACTCATATCTCCGCGCTGCGGCTGAAATGGGTTGGCGCCAACGCGAATCCGCAAATAGTCGCGGAACAGCCATTGCCAGGAAAAATCAATTACCTGATCGGGAGAGATCCCGCGCATTGGCACACGGGAATTCCTACGTTCGCTCGGGTGCGCTATCGCGGTATTTACCCCGGCGTGGATGCCGCTTTCTATGGCAAAGAAGGCGAGATTGAGTACGACCTGGTTCTTTCCCCCGGCGCAGACCCTGCAAACATTTCCCTGGGATTGGAAGGAGCCACGTCGATGCGAGTGGCCAGGAATGGCGATCTTGTACTCACGTTGCGGGACGCCGAAGTGCGGCAGCTCAAGCCGATGGTTTACCAGGAAAATAACGGTGTACGGCACTTGCTTGCTGCGCATTACGTCATCCATCAGGATAAGACGGTGGGGTTTGAAGTTGCTGGCTTAGATCGTAAGCTGCCGCTGGTCATTGACCCCAGGCTGTCGTATTCCACCTTCATCGGCAGCAACACACTTGATACGGTCGCATCCGTTGCTGTCGACCAGTTTGGCAACGCCTACGCAACCGGAAGCACGGTCTTTGGATTCCCCACGAAAAATCCAGCTCAGGGGAACCAACTCCTTACGGATGCCTTTGTGACCAAATTCTCACCTTCAGGTGGCAGCCTGATTTATTCCACCATTCTCGGCGGGAGCTCATTCGATTTCGGTAACGCCATCGCGGTGGACCGCTTCGGCAGCGCTTATGTTGGCGGAGGTACTTTTTCCACCGATTTCCCCACAACCCCAGGAGCCTTTGAGCCGCCCCCGGGCTCGACAGATGCAAACGAAGGGTTCATTACCAAGTTGAGCCCCAGTGGTTCATCATTCGCCTATTCGCTCTTGCTCGGCGGCGGCGACAGCGACGAAATCAGAGCGCTCGCCCTGGACACGCAGCATCGCGTCTACGTCACCGGGTTTACCTGCTCGACGAACTTCCCTGTCAAGAATGCATTCCAACCGGTCACCCACAGCCAGAATTGTGCTGATGGCGGCGGAGACGCCTTTGTGACCCGCGTGAATGCTGCGGGAACAGCCCTCGACTATTCGACTTATCTGGACGGTTCTTTTGAGAGTATCGGCAACGGAATCGCCGTTGATTCCACTTTCCACGCATACGTCACCGGGTCCACTGAGTCCGCTGATTTCCCGACGACACCCGGTGCTTTTCAAAGGGTGTTGAAGGCACAAGTCATTCCTGGCGATCCCCATGACACTCATCAAAGCAATGCGTTTGTGACCAAATTCTCAGCAGATGGCCGCTCCCTGGTGTTTTCTACTTATCTGGGCGGAACAGCTGACGATGTGGCAACAGCCATCGCCCTGGACCCCGACGGACGGGCGTGCGTTACCGGCAACGCTTCGTCGCCGGATTTCCCGATCACTTCAGGCGCATTCCAGAAAACACTTCACGGATCCAGCGATGCGTTTGTAACCAAGTTCCAACTCAGTGGCGGGGGCCTGTTCTATTCCACGTTCCTCGGTGGCAGCGGCGGTGATGGCGCAAGCTCGATTGCGGTGGACAGCTTTGGCCGCGCCTATGTCGCCGGCGGTACATCTTCCACAAACTTTCCTGTCCTCAACCCCATCCAGGCGCATCTTGCCGGAGCACAGGACGCGTTTGTGACCAAGCTTTCCGCCACGGGCAACGCGCTGTTCTTCTCCACCTATCTGGGAGGCACGGCGAATGATGTTGCTAATTCCCTACGACTTGATAGCGCCGGAAACGCTTTTGTTGGCGGCGCAACCGATTCCACAAACTTTCCCACCACACCCGGAGCATTTTCGCGAACGAAAAAACAGAATACTGATGGGTGGGTGGCGAAGATCACATTTTGAAAAAAGAAGTTGCAAAGAGCCTTGTGGCTTTTTGCTGATCGCCGCGTAACGCTGTCACAGGAGCATTAAAGTGAATACTTCAGCGCCGGGTGAGTACAACTCATCCGGCGCAGTCGTGCTCGCAGGATCGCGATACGTGAATCTCTGTCCTGTAAAATGCTTTCTGTTGTTGAAAGGCAGTAACAGAGGGCAACGTAATCATGGAAACTCGACAGCTCGGTAACTCTGATTTGAAGATCACTCCCATTGGCGTTGGCGCATGGGCGATGGGCGGAGGCGACTGGGCATTCTCCTGGGGACATCAGGAGGACAAGAACTCTATTGAAGCTATTCACACCGCGCTGGATGCAGGAATCAACTGGATTGATACAGCCGCGATCTACGGCCTGGGGCACTCAGAGGAGGTAGTCGGCAAGGCGATTGCCGGGCGAGCCAACCGTCCTTATATCTTCACGAAGTGCGGTCTCGTCTGGAACGAAAAGCGGGAGATTTCTCGCAGCCTGAAGAGGGATTCGGTTCGCCGCGAAGTTGAGGCCAGCCTTCGCCGTTTGAGGATCGACGTAATTGATCTCTACCAGATTCACTGGCCCGATCCCGAGCCGGAAATCGAAGAAGGCTGGCAGACGGTTGCGCAATTGCAAAAAGAAGGGAAGCTGCGCTGGATCGGAGTTTCCAATTTCAATGTCGCGCAGATGAAGCGCGCGCAGAAGATCGCGCCGATTACGTCCCTGCAGCCGCCCTACAACATCGTGACCAGCGACGTTGAAAAGGAAATTCTGCCATTCTGCCGCGAGCAGCGCATCGGCGTCATCGTGTACTCGCCGATGAAGTCCGGACTGCTCAGCGGCAAGATGACGCGCGAGCGCATTGCCAAACTTCCTGCTGACGATTTTCGGCCGCGCACCATCAGCTTCAAGGAGCCGTTGCTCACCCGCAATCTTGGGCTGGTCGAAGTGCTGCGTGGAATTGGCGATCGCCATGGACACACGCCCGGTGAGGTGGCCATCGCCTGGACGCTGCGCGATCCGGTGGTGACCGGCGCAATCGTCGGCATGCGTTCCGCCGAGCAGGCGAAGCAGATCGTGCGCTCAGCGGATTTTCGTTTGAGCAGGGAAGAGGTCGGCGAAATCGAAAACTATCTAGGGGCGCATCCGGTCGCCGCGGCCTAATCACCTTGACCAAGAGTGCTCCGCAAAAATGAACCCATCGGCGCTGAGTGATTTCGAGCTGGCGCGTCATCTTGTGTTCGCGCACAGTTTGAATCCGATTGCATATCAAATTCTGAACCCCGGAATCCACCATTGGTTCAGCCGCAGACGCGACGCCGTAATCGGCTATATCACCTCCAACCGCATACGGGTGGTGGCTGGAGCTCCCGTGTGCAGCCCGCGCAGAGTAGCTTCCGTGGTGAAGGAGTTCGAGCTGGATGCGGCGCGCGCACGCGAAAGGATCTGCTATTTTCACGTTGGGCCGCGCTTTGCTCGCGAGATCAGGGATTCACCGGCGCATTCCATTGCGGCCATCGGCGCCTTGCCCTACTGGGACCCTTCCGGGTGGGAGCGCATTCTCAAATCGGACGCCTCCTTGCGTTACCAAGTGTCTCGTGCCCGCAACAAGGGAGTGCAAGCGGCGGAAATGCCGGCAAAGATCGCCGCGGACTCCGGCGAGTTGCGCGAAATCCGGCAGCAATGGCTCGACCGCAAACATCTGCCGCCGCTGCATTTTCTGATCGAACCAGACATCTTTGGTCAACTCGCCGACCGGCGTCTATTCATCGCAGCGCAGCGGGAGCGAGTAATCGCATACCTTCTCTGCTCGCCCATGCCCAACCGCGAGGGATGGCTCTTTGAACAGTGGGCCCATGCTGCGACGGCGCCGCTTGGAACGAGCGAATTGCTTGTCAATGCCGCAATGGCTACTTTTGCACGCGAACAATTTCGCGAGGTCACCATGGGCCTGGTGCCGCTCTCGGCCGCGGTTCTTCCGCCGGGAGTGCCGGGGCCACTATGGTTGCGGGCTCTCTTCCGTTTCATGAAGGCCACGGCCAATCCTCTCTACAACTTCAAAGGGCTGGAGCACTATAAATACAAATTTCATCCTCATTACTCTGAGCCGGCCTACGCCGTCGTCAATGACAGCAACTTCCGTGCCGTCAACGTGCTGGCAATTGCGCACGCTTTTGCAGGCAGCCCGTTGCAGTTATTTGCGTGGCGCACCTTGAAGCAAAATTTCGAGCGCCTGCTCCGGCACTGAATTCGAATACGGGGACGCGTGATAATCGAAGGTCGTTGGACTTTCAGATGCGTGCTGAATTTAAAAGCTCCAGAGCTGCGCGCCTGCTTACATCGCACGGAAACAGCTTTCTCTCTCCTTACATTCTCTGGCTTAAGCCCACAAGTCCGACAATGACACAAGTATTACAAACAAGAGCGTTCGCGCCTGATAGTTTGGGAATCAGAACAATTGCGATTTTGATCAGGAGAAATGCACCTCGTGAGTCTCAGCAATGACAGGACGTTCAAAGAACCCGTCAGTCGGATGACCACTTTTTTCATGGTGGCTTTCCATATCGGCGCCATTGTCGCGCTCTTCATGTTCAGTTGGTCGGCCCTCGCGGTTGCTGTTTTGCTGCTGTGGGTGGCCGGCAGTTTGGGAGTCGGCATGGGCTACCACCGCCTGCTGACGCATCGCGGATACAAGACCTATAAATGGGTCGAGTACCTGCTGACCATCTGCGGCACCTTGGCGCTGGAAGGCGGACCGTTTTTCTGGGTGGCGACGCACCGTGTGCATCACCAGAATACTGATGTCGAAGGCGATCCACATTCGCCGCGCGACGGCGGCTTCTGGGCGCACATGGGCTGGATCATCACCGGCCGCGTCATGCACAACCATTCCGACGCACTGCTCCCTTACATCCCCGACCTCCGCAAAGACAAGTTCCACACGTTTATCAGCAAATGGCACTGGCTTCCGCTTACGATCGTCGGATTCATCCTGCTTGCGGTCGGGGGCTGGAAATTTGTGATGTGGGGCGTGTTCCTTCGCACCGTTGTTGGCCTGCACTGCACATGGCTGGTAAACTCGGCTACTCACATGTGGGGACGCCGGCGTTTCCTCACCAAAGACACTTCCAAGAACAGCTTCTGGGTTGCGGTGCTGACGTTCGGTGAAGGCTGGCACAACAACCACCACGCCCACCCGCAGTCCGCGCGCCATGGGCTCACCTGGTATGAGGTCGACATGAACTGGTACGCCATCAGCGTGCTGAAGATGCTGGGGCTGGTCTGGGACGTGAAAGCGCCGCGGCTTGAAGCTCTTGAACAAAAGAGAATCGTACGGCCTGAAGCGCAGGCGGTTCCATCTGCAGCCGGCGGAGACGACTAAAAAATCAGCAACTAGCAATTGGCAAATTACGAGTACCATTGGCAAAACGGCCCCCACCTCGGGGGCCGTTTCAATTTGAGGGAATTCTCATCCCTTCTTTATCTCCCTGCATCTCCGCTAAAATTCAGCTTGTATGCGCATCACCAGCCGGGCCAAGGCGACTGCGTTTTTCATTACTCTCGGCGCCTGTCTCGTCGGGCTGACGATCTTTCTCAATATCACCTGGATCGTTCTTAACTGGCGGGAAGTGGTGCCGCTCGTCCTGGGTATCATCTTTTTTTCGGTGATTATCGCCGGCATGGTGCTGAACACGATCTTTCTGGTTCGCGAAATTCGCCGCAATGAGCAGCAGGACAGCTTCCTCAATGCCGTCACACACGAATTGAAGACGCCGATTACCTCCATACGCCTATACCTGGAAACGCTGGAGCGCCGTCAGGTAGACGATGCTCGGCGGCACGACTTTTACCGGCTGATGCTCGAAGATACTGACCGCCTGCTGGGCACAGTGGAGCAGGTGCTCAAGGCCGGCGAAGTCCGCCAGCGCAGCCACAAGAAGAACTGGCAGGACGTGAATTTTTCCGCGATCGTCCGGGATAGCGTAAATTTGGCCGTGTTGCGCCATGGCCTCAGGCCTGAAGAGCTCCATTTCGGGTCGGAACCTCCCGGACACGTGACCCTGATGGGCAGCCAGGAGGAGCTGCGAACTGCAGTCGCCAACCTGCTGGAAAATGCGGTCAAATACACGCGCGACAATCGCCAGATTACAGTGGACCTGGTGACGCCAGACATGGATACTGTGCTCCTCCAGGTGCGCGACAACGGAATGGGAATTCCTGCCCCCGAGTTGAAGCGCATCTTTAAACGCTTTTATCGCGTCGCCGGAAGGGGGACTGACATCATCAAGGGCACTGGTTTAGGACTCTTCATCGTGCGTTCCATCGCCCGCCGCCACGGCGGCGATGTATGGGCGGAAAGCCCGGGTCCCGGCCACGGCAGCACATTCACGCTTCGCCTGCGCAGGGTTTATCACGTATGACAAAAGTCCTTGTCGTGGAGGATGAGAAGCACATAGCGCAAGGACTGCGTTTCAATTTGGAGGCCGAAGGTTTCGATATCACGCTCACTGAAACAGGCGAGGAAGCCCTCGATCTCCTGAAGAGCGACCCCACTGGCTTTGAACTGCTGCTGCTCGACGTGATGCTGCCCGGAAAAGATGGCTTCGCCGTGGCCCAGGAACTCCGGCAGGCGCAGAACTATATTCCTCTGCTCATGCTAACCGCGCGAGGACGCCCGGAAGACGTGTTGAAAGGTTTTGAGTGTGGCGCTGACGACTATTTGCCGAAACCTTTTAATCTCGACATCCTGCTGGCCCGGATTAGCAGCCTGCTGCGGAGAAAAAAATGGCAGCAGAGCTCCACTAATTCAGGCGCATCCCAGGCCGAAGATCAGTTCCGCTTTGATGGCAAGCTGGTGGACTTCCAGAGGCTGCAACTTTCGAGCGGAGGCAAGCTGTATCAGCTCACTGTCATGGAGCTCGAACTGCTGCGTTATCTGATTCGGAATGCCGGCCGTCCGGTGAGCCGCAAAGAAATCCTGGAGCAGGTATGGAACCTGCATGAGGATACGGACACGCGCGCCATGGACAATTTTATTGTCCGCCTGCGTCGCTATATAGAAGAGGATCCCACCAAACCGAAACACCTTCTGACCATTCGTGGTCTTGGCTATCAGTTTGTGCCAGAGCCAGGCAAGAGCTGATTTGGTTTGAGTCTGCTCGCATCGGGTTACTTCTTTCGATCCTCGATTGGGAGAAGGTCTTCTCCTCGCATGGTTACGTTCAGAAGGGCAGGCTCACAGGCGGGCGCCCATTCGACTGCTTCGCTCTGCTCAGTCGCTCAGGGCAGGCTCTGTACGACACCTTCAGCAAGCATCGGCGGGCTCGTGCTCAATGCGGCTTTCCGTGCTGTGCCGTGTTTGCACCGCGCTTAACCGTCTGCTCCTGCGAAGAATTTATCTGAGTGCACTCTCTGCGCCGATTTTTAGGCGAACTCATGAAAGTTATAAAATGACGGGTTAAGGCACAGTGCTATCAATTCCAGGATCTCTATGAAAACTGCATATAAGCTTCTTGCGCTCGCGGCGGCCGCTCTTGCTTTATATCCGTTCAGCTCAACACGAGCCGCTGATCCCTCCAACGCGGCCACTCACGGCATCGCGGTTGCCAACATGGACCGCTCAGTCCTTCCTGGCAATGATTTCTATGATTACGCCAACGGAAGCTGGATCAAGCGCGCCGTAATTCCTCCGGATCGCGCTCGCATTGGCGTGTTCAGCCAGCTCGGTGACCTGACGAACAAGCGCACCGCCGCACTCATTGAAGAAGCGGCCAAATCGAACGCGGCGGCGGGCTCCAGCGAGCGAAAGATTGCCGATCTTTACAAGTCCTACATGAATGAGGCGACGATTGAGTCTAAAGGACTCGCGCCCTTGCGTCCTCATCTCCAAGCCATTGCGGCCATCAAGGACAAGAAGGCGCTTGCGCGCGCCCTGGGCGATTCTCTGCGCGCTGACGTTGACCCGCTGAACAACACTAATTTTCACACTTCCAATTTATTCGGGCTGTGGACAGCGCCCGGCTTCAACGACTCCGAGCATTACGCCGCTTATCTGTTACAAGGCGGGCTGGAATTGCCTGACCGCGAGTACTACCTTTCGGACACGCCTCACATGCGCGATCTGCGGACCGAATACCAGAAGCACGTGGCTGCCATGCTGAAGCTGGCCGGCTTCACCGATCCGGAAGCGCGCGCTTCGCGCATTATCGAACTGGAGCACTCCATCGCCGAAAAGCATCGCCAACTGGCCGATAACGAGGATATCCACAAAGCCAACAACACCTGGAAGCAGGCTGACTTCACCGCCAAGGCGCCGGGCCTGGACTGGAAAGAATTTTTTGCCGGCGCGGACCTTGCAAAACAGCAGCAGTTCACCGTCTGGCAGCCAGAAGCGTTTGCAGGAGAGTCTGCTCTGGTCGCTTCCGTTCCCCTGGAAACGTGGAAGGACTGGATGGCTTACCATCTGGTGGAAGATCACGCGGATTATCTTCCGAAAGCGATGGCGGAGGAGCACTTCAACTTTTTCGGAAAGCTGCTGTTCGGCACTCCGCAGCAGCGTCCGCGGTGGCAAAGAGCCACATTCGTGGTTGATGGATTGCTGGGCGACGCGGTGGGAAAAATCTATGCCCAGAAATACTTCTCGCCACAGGCCAAGGCGCAGGTGCAGGCTTTGGTGGCGAACCTGATTGCCGCCTTCCGCAAGCGCATTGATGCACTTTCATGGATGGCGCCGGCGACGAAGACTGAGGCAAAGGCCAAGCTCGACAACCTTTACGTAGGCGTCGGCTATCCCGAACACTGGCATGAGTACTCCTTCCAGGTGAAACCCGATGACATCTTCGGCAACATCTGGCGCTCGGGGCTGTTTGAATATCACCGTCAGGTAAACCGGCTGGGAGCGCCTGTAGATCGCAAGGAATGGTCCATGTCACCGCAGACGGTGAACGCCGTAAATCTTCCCCTGCAGAATGCTCTGAATTTTCCTGCGGCAATACTCCAACCGCCTTTCTTCGATCCGCAGGCCCCGGCCCCCGACAACTATGGCGCGATCGGCTCGGTGATTGGGCATGAGATCAGCCACACCTTTGACAGCGAAGGAGCGGCGTTCGACTCCAAAGGGCGTGTTCGCAACTGGTGGACGGCCGCTGACCTGGCCCACTTCAATGCCGCTACAGCCAGCCTGGCTGCCCAATACAGCAGCTACAAGCCGTTTCCTGATCTTGCTGTGAATGGCCGGCAGACACTTGGAGAAGACATTGCCGATCTGGCGGGAATCCTGGCGGCTTACGATGGTTATCACGCCGCGCTGGAGGGAAAGCCTGCGCCGGTAATAGACGGCTTTTCCGGCGACCAGCAGTTTTTCATCGCCTTTGGACAGAATTGGGGAGGCAAGACGCGTGAAGCGGCACTTCGGCGCCAGCTCATGACTGATCCACATGCGCCCGGCAGGTATCGTGCCGAAACCGTGCGCAACGTTGATCCCTGGTATGCGGCATTCGAAGTGAAGGCGGGAGAGAAGCTGTATCTCGCGCCGGCTCAGCGCGTCCGCATCTGGTAAAACCTGCTCCGTGCGGAGCTCCGGCGCTGCCCCGGGCTGCGCACTGTATCCAGTTCCGGCAGCCGTGTGCCTGATCTAGAGCTCCCGGAGGTCAAACCGTCATGTGAGGCGTGCCTGCTCCTTCGCCTAGAGCAGCTTGAATGAGCCGAGGAAACGCTCCATCTCAGCCGTCGAGTCCACGCCCTTGAGCGCACCTGTACCCAGGAAGTACACGCGTGTTCCGTCGAGAATGACAACGCATTTGTAATTTACGTTGCTGGTTTCAGAGGTGAATTCGAGCGCGGGCAAATCCTCAGAATTGCGCTTGAATGTGAACTGCCGTTCCGAAATCAGGCGGCCACCAGAAATGCCTTTGATGAATCCGTCGCGCTCGGCTTGCAGCCGGTGTGTGGTTTCCAGTTTCGCGTCTGCTTCCGGATAATCCGAATAAACCACCATGTACAAGCGCGGGCGCACGAGAAGTTTAAACGTGTGCAGCACCACACCTTTATCCGTGGAGCTGCCTTCTTCCGGGTGGCCCGGCATCAGCATGGAGAACTTCCCCGGTTCACTCGAATATTTACTCCAGTCAGCGCCCGAGCTGCTCTGCGCAACAGCGGCAACAGCCAGGGCCAGCAAGAGACACGGGCCGATGAACTTCGCCCTCATAGTGGACTCCTTTCGGCACAAATTTGTGGGGAAGGGGACCTGGATCTAAAACGACTCTAGCGCCGATTGGCCATTGAAACCAGAGAATTTACGCATGGAGCGGTACTGAGGTCACTGGCTGTATGTGACCCGCAGTGACCGAAAGAGGTTCAGGAAACCTTTGCTTTGGTTCTGAGGCCAGCCATTTCCTCAAGCAGTGTGATAGTGACTGCGTAGTCCAAATCATCGAATCCGGGCCGGGTGCTGGCTTCTTCGTAAATCTTGTCGATCTCAGTTAAGCCGGGAAGCTTCACTTCGTTCTCCCTGGCTGCATCCAGCATCAGGTGAATGTCCTTGTGCATAAGCTTCAGGGGGAAGTTGGGCGAATAATCCTGATTCAGAATGAACGGCTTCTTGTACTCGGCTACGCCGGAGCGGATCATGGACGCCTCAATGAGTTCGAACATTTTTTCCGGTGGAACTCCCAGCTTGCGGGCAAGTGTCAGGCTTTCGCACAGCCCCTCATACATAAAGGCAATGTTCATGTTCTGGGCCAGCTTGGCGGAAAGGCCCTTGCCGTTGTCTCCCATGTGGATCACTTTTTTTGCCATCGCTCGCAACAGCGGTTCCACGCGCTCAATGTTGTGGACAGCGCCGCCTATCATGAAAATCAGGCTCCCCGCTTCGGCCGCCACTTTGGAACCTGTAACGGGAGCATCCAGAAACTCGCAGCCGTGCTCCTGAAGGCTTTCCATGATGTGAATGCTGGCAGAAGGAGAGATGGTGCTGGAATCCACGACGATGGCGCCGCTTTCCAGACCGTGAATGGCGCCCTGAGCCCCGAAGAGCACTGACTGCACGGCCTTGGTATCAGAGACGCACACCCACACAGCCTCTTTGCCCTTTACAGCTTCTGCGGGAGTGGATGCGGTGGTGGCGCCCGGAATGCTTTTCGGCGTGCGGTTCCAGACAGTGACTTCGTGTCCTGCTTTAACGAGGTTAGCGGCCATAGGACCGCCCATGATTCCCAATCCCAAGAAGGCTACGCGCATAGACTGGAATTAAAAATTCAATTTGCCATCGCGTCAAGCCCGCCTTTTGACGGCCCCTTTGGGCTGCAAATTCCGGGGATCTCCAAATCGCGAGCGCAGCAGGTTCAGCAATTCCTGGGGTTCATGGCTGGAAATAGTTTCGTCTGCAGCCTTGTACGTGTGCGACATGGTGGGTGACAGGGCGATGACGAGCATGTCTGGAAATTTGTTCTTGATTTCAGCGATCACGTCGGAGCATTCCATATCATGGCACATTGAGGTGTGAAGGATTACGCCGTGCACTTTGGGAAAAACTACCAGCGTGTCCAGCGCCTCTTCCAGCGAGTAGGCCGTGATCACGTTGAATTTGCCCGTTTCCAGCACCAGCTTGCGCGCGGAAAGCCCTTCCGGAGGCTCTATTTCGGCTATTAAGAAAATCGGTCGAACCATGGCTTTTTAGATGAGCTTTCGACCGTGCTGTTGGCCGCTCCCGAGCAGCCGCGCATGGCGAGAATGTTACAATTTTTGGTTTCCCATTTCAGGGAAAGGATTGTTTATGCCCCAGGCCACGGCTCAGATTCCCGCTCCTCCTCAACCGCTGGTCGCATTGAGTGAAGACGAAGTTTTGTTTCGCGACAATGTGCGCCAGTTTGCCGAAGACTCCATTCGTCCGAAGGTGCGTGAGATGGACGAGAAGGGCGTCTTCGAGCACTCGCTCATCGATCAATTCTTCCAGCTTGGGCTCATGGGCATTGAGATACCCGAACAATTCGGCGGCGCGGGCGGGAGGTTTTTCGAATCCATCCTTGCTGTAGAAGAAGTCTCGCGCATTGATCCTTCAGCAGGCGTCATTGTGGACGTGCAGAATACGCTCGTCAATAACGCCTTGATGCGCTGGACCAATGACGAGCAAAAGAAACGCTATCTGCCGCGCATGGCCGCCGATACAGTCGGAGCTTATGCCCTAAGCGAAGCCGGCTCCGGCTCTGACGCATTTGCCATGCAGACCCGCGCGCAGCTTCAGGGAAGCGATTATGTTCTGAACGGGCGCAAGCTCTGGATCACCAACGGCAAGGAAGCGGGAATCTTTATCCTGTTCGCCACGGTTGATCCATCCGCCGGTTATAAGGGGATCACCGCATTCATTGTGGAAAAGAATTTCCCCGGATTCAGCGTGGGCAAAAAAGAAGACAAGCTGGGAATTCGCGCATCCAGCACGTGCGAATTGATCCTGGAAGATTGCCGGGTGCCCAGGGCGAACGTACTGGGAGAAGTAGGAAAGGGATACAAGATCGCCATTGAAACGCTCAATGAAGGCCGCATCGGCATCGGCGCGCAGATGCTGGGACTGGCCCGCGGCGCCTGGGAAAATGCAGCAAAGTACTCCCAGGAGCGCAAGCAGTTCGGCAAGAGCATCTCTGAATTCCAGGGAATCCAGTTCCAACTGGCGCAGATGGCCACTGAAATTGAAGCCGTCCGCATGATGGTATACAACGCCGCGCGGATGAAGGATGCTGGCATGAATTTTGTGAAAGAAGCTGCCATGGTGAAACTGTTCGCCTCGCAGGTGGCTGAGCGCGTGGCGTCGCTATCGGTGGAGATTTACGGAGGCTACGGGTTCACGAAGGATTACCCGGTGGAGAAGTACTATCGCGATGCCAAGATCGGGAAGATCTATGAGGGCACGTCCAACATGCAGTTGCAGACCATCGCCAAGATGGTGCTCGGAGGCAAGTAGGGAGCAGAGCGGATGCCCCTCGTTTAACCCATAAGTGGTTGTAAATCATTGGTTTGACAGTATGTTACCGTCCCGGTAACCAACGGAATATTTGTCTCCTGTCGCGAGCTGGTTTAAACTTACGCCAAGTCCGGCGCATCACCCCCAGCCTTGCTACAGGAGTTCACCGTGGGAGACTCCCAGAGGGAGCTGCAAGACCTCACAGCAGTAAACAATTTTTACCTCGGTCTCTTGCAAAAGAGTCTGGGGCATCCTGTTTCCGCGCCGGCGGGTGTGTGTAACCCTGAGACTTCTCCTGAGAAGATTGCAGCCACACTCGAACACTTCAAGAACTGGCTGGACGTTCTCGATCTGGCGATGACTCCTTCCTTAATCAGGGATTCTCTAAAACTGGGCTCCGGCTTAGGTGACGCGCACGCTCTCCTGCGCTACTACGTGTCCAAGGTTTCGCCGCGCACCGGCGACCGCGACAAAACAGATTGCGTCATTACGCATCTCTTCCGTACTCCTGTCCAGACGGATGGCGCGCCGCCAGCCTGGCAGCGGCCCGAAGTTGACACCTCCTATTACTTCGTTTCACAGGCGGCCCTCGGGTTCCAGGTTGAGCTTTATCGCGCGCTGGAGGGGATGGAGTACAGCGCACCGGACCAGGAGCACCGGCAGCTTCTCCAGGAGTTTGAGTATTTATATCAGGAGCTTGGGGACTACCGGCATTTCGACCAGATCATGGATTCCGGCATGGTGCAGCGGGTGAGGGAACTGAAACAGTCGCTGGGGAAATCTTTTTATCATCCTGACGCGCTGGCCCAACTGGCGGTATGGAATGATGTTTTTGGCCGGAAATTTGATGAGCTTTTCCATGACGCGGCCAAGCAGATCAAGACGTTCGCGGAGAATGTGCAGAAGGAGGGCGCCAGCATTCTCTCGCGGCTCGAGGGCGACATCACGGTCAAGCAACTGACAGAAGTCGAATCCAAGCAGATCCTGGAGGAGGACTACCAGAACGCACAGGACGACCTGAGGAAGGTATCGAAATTCAAGAAGGTGGTGGATAGCAAGCGTCCGGGACGAGTCGGCCCGGCGCAGCCGGTGTTTACCCCGGTTGCTCCGCCGCCGGTCCCGCGGCCAACCATCCCTCAGGCCCCCTCTGCGGCGCCGGTCTCCCCAGCAAATAATCTGCCGCCCGCTCCCCCACGTCCGGCGACCGTGGTACCGCACGAGGTCAGGGCTGAAGTGCTGGCCGTCCCGCCTTCGCAGGCGGTGCAAAATGCCGTACAAGAAGGGAAGATCCACAGCGCCCGGGAATCAATCAAGGAGCACATTCGCAGCGTGGACCCGAAAATGGCGGCCATTGTTCCTATCAAGAAAACCAGGATCACGCTCAGCCCTGCGGAAGTGGAGGCATTCCGGGCCGAGTATCACACCGAGAAGAGCTTCCGCGCAGACTATGCATCAGTAATGATGCTGATTGTGGCCTATCTCTCGCGCATGATCGTGGAAGTGGATGAGTACAACCAGAAGGCGACGTCAGCTTACTTATGGAAGCCCCACGCCGATGCGCTAGCCTACCTCTTAACCACTCTGGAACGGCTGGGCATGCAAGCCGAAGCGGTGATGGCCGTAGCTCGCGGGCGCGGCCTGCATGAAAAAGCTACCGCTCTCGAGAGCTCGCTTACCAAGCTGCGCGACTATGCGAAGACTGTGTCGCAAACCTTGCAGGCAGCGGGGCAGAACGTACCGTAACAGCAACCAGCACTCAGCATTCAGCAAACAGCAATTAGCAGTCAGCATTCAGCCCTTCTCGCCTATGAACTAAAGGTGGGCATTCTTCATAGGGAAAGACGCGGCCTTCCCGGAGAAATATGACGTCCTTTTAGCCCAGTCTGCCGCAGGGCTGAATGCTGAGTGCTGACTGCTGAGTGCTGCTTCTCGCTTTGCCTTACCCGCGCCAAATCGTTATTTTAGACACGCATGCCGCAAACATTAGCCGGATATCCCCGGCTCCATCATTCATTGGGAAACGAAACTGCATTCGTGTTTCGCCGCGGGTTCCGCACCTATCGATGGAGCTATCGCCAAACGGCGGAGCTGGCCTTCCGTTTCGCGCGTGAACTGGAGACGCGCAACGTCGGCAAGGGCGATCGAGTGATGTTGTGGGGCGAGAATTGTGCGGAATGGGTAGCCGCATTCTTTGGCTGTATGCTGCGCGGCGTGGCCGCTGTTCCCATGGACAGGATTGCCGCGCCGGAATTTGCGCGCCGTGTGGCGGCAGACGTCGGCGCCAAACTGATGATCTGCTCCAGCTCTCTGGCGCACGAAGCGGGCAGCACTCCCTACGTTGAGCTTGAGAATGCACAGGAGGCGCTGGCGCACCATTCTGGAGCTATCTATGAGCCACTGGATCTGACGCGCGATGATCGAGCTCAGATCATCTTCACCTCCGGCACAACAGCGGAGCCGCGCGGCGTAGTGCTGACTCATCGCAACATCCTCAGCAGCGTTGATCCAATTGAGCGCGAAATTCCCAAATACCGCAAATACGAGCGCATCTTCCACCCCATCCGCTTTCTTCACATGCTGCCGCTGAGCCATGTGTTTGGACAGACCATGGGGATTCTCATCCCTCCTTTCATTGGGGGCACGGTCTTTTTCCAGGAAAGCTACAAGCCCGGAGACGTGATTGAGACGATCCGACGTAATCGCATTTCTGTACTCGTAGCGGTGCCGAGGGTGGCGGAGTCGCTCAAGACGAAAGTTGAGGCGGAGCTGCGACCCGCCATCGCGAAGAACTGGAAGGTCGCCGAAAACGAGAAGTTCCTCAAGCGATGGTGGCGCTTCCGTAAAGTGCACAGCTATCTTGGGTGGAAGTTCTGGGCCGTGATTTCTGGAGGCGCCGCTCTTGACCAGGGCACGGAAGAATTCTGGCGCCGGCTGGGCTACGGCGTAATTCAAGGCTACGGGCTGACTGAAACCAGCTCGCTGGTGAGTTTGAACCATCCATTCAAGATTGGGCGCAGATCCATTGGCAAGATCCTTCCCGGGCGTGAGATGAAGCTTGATCCAGAAACGGGAGAAATCCTGGTGCGCGGTGAGAACGTGGCCGGGCAATACTGGCAGGGCAAAGAACTCAAGCCGGTCACCGGCGAAGAAGGATGGTTCCGTACCGGCGACCTGGGTGCGATGGATGCTGAAGGCAATCTTTATTTCAAGGGTCGCAGCAAAAACGTGATCGTCACTCCCGCAGGACTGAAGATCTATCCTGAAGACCTGGAACAGGCACTGCGCCGCCAACCCGAAGTGCGCGATTGCGTGGTGTTCGGCGTGGCGCGCGGTGGCAATGCGGAGGCCTGCGCCGTGCTCCTGCTGCGCGACGGCCGATCGGGTGGAACCGTGGTGGCGGCAGCCAACCAGTCCCTTGCTGACTATCAGAAGATTCGCTGCTGGATGGCATGGCCGGACGAAGATTTCCCCAGAACGCCCACACAGAAGCCGAAGCTGGACGCGATTCGTCGCGAGGCTGAGCGGCAGCTTGGAGCGGGACCTGCGAGTGGTGAGCAAGCGCGCGCTGCTTCTTCAAACACGCTTACAGAGATCATTGCGGGCATTGCCGGTCACAACGTGCAGTTACAACCGGGAGCACACCTGCAGGACGACTTGAATCTCAGTTCCCTGGAACGCGTGGAGCTCATAGCAGCGCTGGAGAACCGCTACCAGGTGGACTTGAGCGATCGCGAGGTTTCGCAGGTGAACACGGTTGCCGATCTTGAAAAGCTTCTGAAGACATCAGCACCGGAATCGGGGCCGGAGAAGCTTAACTATCCTTACTCGCGCTGGGCGCAACGCTGGCCCATAACGTGGATTCGCGTGCTCGCTTTTCACCTGGTCACGTTGCCTTACATCATGGTGATGGCGCGGCCCAAAATCATCGGGTGCGAACGACTGCGAAATCTTGAAGGCCCCGCGCTGATCGTGAGCAATCACATTACACAGATTGATATTGGCTTCATCATGGTGGCGCTTCCGATGCGCCTGCGCAATCATCTCGCGGTGGCGATGCAGGGAGAGATGCTGCGTTCCATGCGACATCCGCCCAAAGACATGTTCTTTCTACAGCGATGGCGTGAGCAGGTGCGTTATGCGCTGATCGCAACCTTCTTCAACGTTTTTTCATTGCCACAGCGCGCCAGGTATCGCGAAAGCTTTCGCTTCGCGGGAGATATGGCCGATCAAGGCTACAGTGTGGTGATTTTTCCCGAAGGCAAGCGCACCGAGACCGGCGAGATGAATCCGTTCCGCAGCGGC